>OFHG01000452.1_pt1 | contig 16621 bp, 20 predicted proteins | sample 1521931 | NCBI WGS metagenome assembly OFHG01 (sample SAMEA2468438, study PRJEB22500) | soil metagenome | biome: Glassland; feature: Farmland; material: Clay | place: Australia | collected 2013-01-31 | depth 0.55 m
AATTCCGAATTTACGGCCCCCCACTATCTTCCCGGGTAAGCACCAAAACATCATCCGGCAGGCATTTGACCATGTGAAGGGCTAATCGTGCAGCGAACCGTCCGGCATCACGGTATGGGTCAGATCGACTCCGTCCATTTCGGCATCCTTCAGGTTCGCCCCGGTCAAGATCGCCTCAGACAGGTCGGCCTTCGACAGGATTGCGTTGCGCAGATCAGCGCCCGCCAGATTGGCCTGGAAAAGGTTTGCCATGCCCAGGTCGGCACTGTTGAGATTGGCGTGCGCAAGCTCCGCTTTGCTCAAGTCCACGCGCACCATATAAGCACCGCTCATATTGGTATAGGTGAGGTTGGCTTTGCTTAACATAGCCCGGTTCATGGTCGCCTCGACCAGCTGCGCCTGTGACAGGTCGGCTTTGATCAGGTTGGTACGCGTTAGGTTGGAGCGCTTCAAATTGGCTTCCAACAGGTTAGCCTCGCTTAAATTGGCTTCATACAGATTGGCCAGCGAAAGATCCGCCTTGCGCAAGCTGACACGGAACAGGTTGGCGGAAACCAGGTCGGCCCGAGTAAGCACTGCCAGGCTCAAATCGCATTCACTCAAGTTGACATACCAGAGGCTGGCATCACTCAAGTCGATTTTCACCAGATACAGGGGCCGGGGACGGTTCAGCAGGTCGTAGATCTGAAAATTAGTCAGGTTCGTCATCTGCGGACCTCTTCTTCAGTGGGAATACTTGCCGAATTAAATTATACGTCACAAACCTCACCAGCTCGAGCACCTAACTGTAATGCAATGCTTTCACTCACCCATCCAGTTGGTGCAAATGCGAAACGGCGTGTGCCTGGCTCATTTCCAGCCACCATTGCAAGGTGCGGTTCCCCCAAACCGGATGGCGCCCGATTCGAATCCACCCATCCGGCGGCATATTGTGGAGGTAATCCAGTTCCTGCTGGCGGATGATTGTGAAACCAGAAAGGAGCATCTCGATCGCTTGCTGGGGATCGTAATACGCCCGCATCCAGGCTTTGCGATCAAATTCTTCCAGGAGGGGTCGCTCTTCTGTGAGGATGCGCTGCAAGCTCACCAGGAAGAGATGTTCTTCGGCGGCCCGCAAGTGGGCCAGCAACCAATGCCGGCTGTTGCCCGCACCGGCAAGGGGCTGTTGGAGTTCATCAGAGGTTAGGCCTGCCAGCCAGCGTTCAAAATCCCCGGCCACTGCCGAAAAATGGTCCAACAAACGGCGGCGATATTCTAATAATTCTTCCACAGAAGGCGCTCCTTGCCTTTTTAATGGGTCAACACATCACCTTGCCGCCATCCACATTGATTGCCTGTCCAGTAAGGTAAGCAGCGGCATCGCTGCACAAGAACAGCACCAATCCCGCCACATCCTGCGGTTTACCTAAGCGCCCCTGGGGGATATCGTCCAGCCACTTGCGCATCATCGCCTCATTCTGACGCAGTGCGGCGGTCATCTCGGTCTCGATCACTCCCGGGCAAACTGCGTTTACACGAATCCCGTAGGGGGCAAACTCGCGCGCCGCTTCCCGCGTCAGCCCTACCAGGCCGGTCTTACTGGCGACATACGCAGCGCGGTCTTTGAGGCCGTGAGCCCTGCCGGCGATCGAAGCAATGTTGACGATCACCCCGCCGCCCTGCTCGCGCATCATCCGTCCCACGCTTTGCATGAGCAGAAATGGGCCAGTGAGGTTTACGTCCAAGGCGCGCCGCCAATCCCATTCGTCCATTTCCAGGAGCGTGGCATGCGGCTCTACACCGGCATTGTTCACCAGGATATCGATGCGTTCCCAATCGTTAAGGACTGCCTCTACCATGGTCTGCACCGGCATCTTCTTGGCGACATCGAAAACATAGTCTTTAGCCTGCCCGCCTTTGGATTGGATGCGCCGGACCGTTTCCAGAGCGCTGTCCGGGTTAACGTCGTTAACCGCCACGCACGCGCCTTGCGAGGCGAAAGATTCGGCCAAAGCCCGCCCAATCCCGCGGCCCGAACCACTGACCAACACAATTTTTTCCTTAAAATCGGCCATGTACGGTTTAATTCCTTTTCAAGCCTTCTGATCTGGGGAATGCTCGCCTGCATTTTTGAAGGCCCGGATACGATCCAGGTCGTCCTGTTGGTGCTCGGCGAGGAATAAAGCCACATTTCCATGCGTCATTTCTTGGAGCAGGCGCCCGGCCGCCTGGCCTGGAGGCGAGGCCATGGCTGCCCGGAGGTCTCGCTCAGAATCAAAAAACAATTCGTGCATCCGTACATACAAGCTGTTCCCATACAATGATTCTGAAACCTGGCTGGTAGCTTCCCGGCGCAATTCCGGCATTTCTTCGCAAAGATGCAGAAATTCGGGCCAGCTCTCATCTAGTTTCTGCCATTCGGGAAAGAGTTCAATCAGGATGACCAGTTTGTACATAGGGATATTGCTCCATGGCCCATTATACCCGCCTGTTTGCCAGTATAAAATCCTCATTCGTTGGGTAATTGCAGCTTAGCAATTCCCTCCCACACAAGAGGAAAATTGGGGGTAGGCGGGTGGGGCGCGGCCTCGCCTGCCTACCCCCAAACCCCTCTATTGTGGGATTGCGCCTTTCAGATCAGGGCAAATGCAATTGCCCTATCCTCATTCGTTGAGTCTTCAGGAATCTGCAAGGAAGGTTCTCACTCAGCAACCCCAAAGAGCCCATTCGATCCATTCGGTTTCGTGGTATGATAGCGCGTACGGAGTTAGTGAAATGGAAGATAAAATCACTATTATTGAAGGTCCCCCGCCCACATTCGAAGCCGTCACGGAGGGTTGGGTACTTGGATTGAATGAGAGTCCCCTCCTGTCCGACATCGCCCTCACCCGGCTACGCACGTACAGCGGGCCTGCCTTGGTGGAGCGTTGTCACCGTGCATGGCGCAATAAGCAGACCATTTACCTGGAATATCGCATGCCGGATGGTCTGGAAAACCAGGCTCCCATTGTGGCTGCTCGTTATACGGAAGTAGAAGAGGGCCAGGTGCTGTTGTTGTGGGTACGCCTGGAAAATGAAGAAGTAGAAGTAGAATTGGGATACGACGACGATGCCGAGGATGATTTCGACGATGACCTTGGCTACTCGGACCTCTAGAAGATCGTGCACCAAATTGGAAGGAAACAGGGCCAGGGAAAAATCCTGGCCCCGTTATTTTAAACCGAAGGGGAGGGCTATCAAAATTCCTACAGATTACCGTTCTATGCTACACTGTTATAAGATCGAGTGCATCTAACAGGAGGGACGATGACAAATTCCGAAATTGTCCTCATCCAACATGAGGACGGTGTGATGACCATTCGGCTAAACCGGCCTAAGGTTAACGCATTCAACTTCGAGATGATCAACGCCGTCCAATCCGCCTTCAAGAAGGCCGGGCGTGATCCGCAGGTGCGCTGCGTGATTCTTACCGGAAATGGAAGCGTGTTCAGCGCCGGGCAAGATATCAGCGAGTTCCAGCAAGCAGGAGACGTTTCCTTTCGCTACCACTTGCAACGCACCTATAACCCGCTGGTATTACAAATTCGCCAACTGGAAAAGCCCGTGCTGGCAGCCGTCAACGGCGCGGTCTCTGGAGCGGCCCTGGGGCTGGCATTGGCCTGCGCTCTGCGCATCGCTGCCGATAGCGCCCGTTTCGTGGTGGGCTTTCTGGGAATTGGGCTGGCCCCCGATTCGGCAGTTTCATTGCTGCTCCCCAGCTTGATTGGACTGGGACGCGCTACCGAATTTGCCTTTAGCAACGCTCCAATTGGCGCGGAGCAGGCCCTGGCCTGGGGATTGGTGAACCACATCACCCCGGCAACCGAACTGGACGCGCGTGCCATGGAATGGGCGCGCCAGATCGCCCAGGGCCCGGTTCAGGCGATGGCACTGGCCAAGCGCGATTTCAACCAGGCCGTCTTGGGCAATCTGGAGCATGTGTTAGATTACGAAGCCCATATCCAGGAAGTAGCCGGAAAGGGAGCCGAACATAGAGAAGGCGTGCAGGCCTTTTTTGAAAAACGCCCGCCGCGCTTTGCGGCTTGACGGGCGAATTTAAAGGCCCGCTTTGAAGTCACAAGTTTAACCCCGCCGCAGGTAGATGGTGACTGCCGCCAGCAAGATGAATAGCAGGCCCACACCCAGCGAGGCACGTAGCGTATCGCCGCCCTCCCGGTCGTCCACGACCTTCAGGTTGGGGAAAAGGCCCTCCACATGCAGCAAAGGACCGGCAGACCAGGCAAAGAGTGTCCCACCCAGCAGGCCCCCGACGTGCCCCCAATTATCGATTCCCATCGAAACGCCCCCAATAAAGAGGTTAATTCCGGCTATCAACACGATGTTCAGCAATGCGCGCTGCGCGTTTTCCCCAAAGATCTGGCGATTCTGGTAAAGAAAGACCCCCTCAGCACCCAGCAGTCCGAAAATTGCAGTCGAAGCGCCTAAGGAAGGGGCCGCGGCGAAAAGGAAGGACATAACGTTCCCGGTGAAGCCGGAAAGCAGATAAAGCACCAGGAAGCGCCCATGACCGTAATGGCGCTCTAGACCAGGACCGAAAAGATATAAAGCGTACATATTAAAGCCGATATGTAAAAGCCCTCCATGCAGGAACAACGGCGTGATCAAGCGCCAAACCTGGCCCTGTTCGATGAGCGAGTCCACTTTCATTCCTAGAGTTGCCGGCAAATCCACGCCGTTAAACAGGTACGTACTGGCAGTCTGCAGGAGAAAAACGAATATTGTAACCCCCAATAACGCATACGAGACAACTGGCGAAACGCCGGGCAGCCGGATAGAAACCCGGCGTGGCGCGGCATTCGAAGGAGGTGGATTGAAATCCGGATGGTCAGGGGGCAGCTGCGGATCCCTGGGAGGATAATCCTGGTTCACAAAGTTACCTTTCTGGGGTTCACCCGATGGTGTTCAGACTGAATGATGGCAAGGATCGTATCCACCGCGTCATCCAACTGGTCTTCACGATTGACGACCACATAATCAAATTCGACAATCCGCTTCAATTCCTGGCGGGCAGTAGCGATGCGCAGGTTCAACCCTTCGGGGGTCTCTGTCTTACGCGCGATAAGACGCCTGACCATCTCTTGCTCATCCTGAGTGGTCAGAAAAATCATGAGAGCGTCCAAGCAGAGCTCTCGAATTGTGGATGCGCCCTGCACGTCGATCCGCATCACCACATCCTGGCCGCTTTCCAGCGCCTGGCGAACTTGCTGCTTGGGGATGCCCTTGTAATCGTTATATACGATGGCATATTCCAATAATTCACCCTGGTTGATCATTTCAGCGAATTCGTCATGAGAAACAAAGAAATAATCCACTCCGTTAACTTCGTTTGACCTGGGTGGGCGAGTGGTCGCGGTGACGACGAAATGGAAGGGCAGCTTGCGTTCCTTCATCCGTTGAATCACCGTATCCTTACCCACGCCGGACGGTCCGGAAATAACAATAAGCAGGGGTTGTCGATGATATGGGTTAAAAGAAATCGGATCAGTCATAAATCGCCTCGATGAGATCAGGTTTCAACGCCCTGTTGAATTCTATCCGAAAGCTAAAAAAGGAAGAGAAATCCAATAGTTTGCCAACAACCTGGTTATAATTTTAACGCCTGGATAACTTTACGGAGGAGTAAAATGCCAAACTACCAGTATCGTTGTAATGACTGCCACCGCAGATTTGAAATCTTTTTGACCTATAGCGAATATGGAACCCGACCGGTAAGCTGCACTCACTGTGGCAGTAGCAAGGTGGAACGGCGAATAGGGCGCATTCGGATTGCGCGCTCGGAAGAAAATCGTTTGGAAAACCTGGCAGACCCCAGCAAACTGGAAGGGTTGGAGGACGACCCGCGTGCGCTGGGCCGTATGATGCGCGAGATGTCCGGAGAGATGGGAGAAGACATGGGTCCCGAATTTGACGAGGTGATCGACCGCCTGGAATCTGGCCAGAGTCCTGAAGAAATTGAAAAAGCCTTGCCAGATCTGGGCAGCGAAGACGCTGGTGGCCCGGGGGACGGCCTGGGTGACTTCTAACACAGGAATGCAATCATTGTTGAACTCCTAAGCGGCGCGCGACCTCCTGCCGGATGGCAATCTGCACCTGCTCCGGAGGCTGTCCGGCATCAATGGTCACCCAACGCTGTGGCTCTTCCCCGGCAAGCTCCAGGAAACCCTGTCGCACCCGCTGGTGAAAGGCGCGGGCATAAGCATCCAGGCGGTTCCAATCGCCCCCCTGCACCCGGCGACGCAGCCCTTCTTCAACACCCAGGTCCAATAGAAGGGTCAGGTCCGGCTTGAGCCCACCGGTAGCGAAATCAATTAAGACCTTCAACTGGTCCAGGTTCACCTGGTGACCATATCCCTGGTACGCCAGGGTGGAGTCGGCGTAACGATCGCACAGGACAATCCCACCGCTTGACAGGTACGGGCGGATTACCTGCTCCACCAATTGAGCGCGGGAGGCCAGGAATAATAAAATCTCGGTGCGCGGCACCATTTCCGTGTTCCTCAAATCAAACAAAATCGTGCGAATTTGCTCACTAATGGAGGTCCCCCCGGGCTCGCGGGTGGTCAATACCTGGTAATTCTGCTGGCACAGGAATTCAGCCAGGCCGCGCAATTGGGTCGTTTTGCCACTTCCATCCGGGCCTTCAAAAGTGATAAACATTGATTCTTAAATAAGAAGCGTGAAATGCCGAAATCCCTTCATTTCACGCTTCCCCGCACTCCTTATTCTCTAAAGATACGCACACGGCGGCGAGGCTCCTTCCCATAGGAATGGGAGATCAAGTTCGCCTCACGCGCCATCTGGTGCTGCAAGCGCCGGATGGAGGATACGGCCGGCGCCAATTCCACCCAGCGCTCGCCATTCAAAACGGCTTCAATAGCAGCTTGCGTCTCTTGCAGTACAGGCTCCAACCCGTTGTCGCCCGACTGATCCGGGGAGGAAATACTGAATAAATCGCTGAGAAACTGCTGCATCTGGTTGACGGTATTGGCGCGCAGCACATAGATTGGGATATTGCGATGTTCGGCATCGACGATCGTACGCTGGCGCTTGCGGTAGTAGGAACGCAAGGTCACCAGCACTTCGGCATCCCCTGACTCGTTGACAATGATCGCCGGCACTCCCAGACGCTTGGCGGCCTGCATCAGGCGATTGCGCGCTACCCCGTAGGGATAAATCCGAATGGGCTGCATATTGTTGCGCTCTCGCCCGCCGGGCTCGTTGGACTCGGGATAGGAAGCCCGCCTGGCTCCTGGCTGGTTGGCGAGCAGCTTACTGCTGCGTCCATCACCATGATCGGCAACTACCTCCCCATTCTGCCGGCGGAATCCCTGCTGGGGAATCTGTGAGGTGCGGGCGGGAGCCGAAGCGCGCTCAATGTGTATCTCGCCATACTCGTCTCGTGAACGGATTTCAGGCTGCAACGGGTAGCCACGCAACATGGAATCAACGGATGCCGCCACATCCTGGTGAATGGCCAGCCGGTCGCGGGTTTGAATTTCGATCAAAACGTCAAAAGTGGGCGGTGAGCGCCGCTCCAGAACAGTCTTCTGCGTCCCGCGCCGGCGCGCCTCCTCGTCCGACAGGGTAACCGACTCGATGCCGCCCACCAGGTCGGAGAGAGTTGGGTTCAGCAAAAGGTTTTCCAGGTTATTGCCGTGCGCAGTGCCGATCAACTGCACGCCACGTTCGGCTATCGTACGGGCGGCAGCGGCCTCCAACTCACGCCCGATTTCATCGATAACGATCACCTCGGGGTTGTGATTCTCGACCGCCTCGATCATCACCTCGTGCTGCAAAGCTGGCATCGAAACTTGCATTCGCCGGGCCCGCCCCACTGCCGGATGAGGAACGTCACCATCACCCCCGATTTCGTTCGAGGTATCTACAATGACCACACGCTTGTTGTCGGCCAGGATGCGCGCCGCTTCGCGCAACATGGTGGTCTTGCCCACACCGGGGCGCCCCAAGATGAGCAGGCTCTTGCCGCTCTCTATCAAATCCTTTATGATGTCCGTTGTACCGTAGACGGCGCGACCCACCCGGCAGGTGAGGCCGACGATGTGGCCGCGGCGGTTGCGAATGGCGGAAATGCGGTGCAACGTTCGTTCCAACCCGGCGCGGTTATCCGTATCGAACTCGCCAATGCGTTCGACCACATAATCAATATCGGCGCGGGTCACCTCAACTTCGCTCAGCACCACTTCTTGATCAACAAAGCGCGCGGTAGGGACACGCCCCAAATCCATAATCACTTCTAAAAGATCATCCCCTCGATTCACATTACGTACCGACTGCGCAATCGCGGGGGGTAACACTCCCATCAAAGCATGGAGATCGTCTGTAATTTTCTGTTGTGCCATTTAACTAATGTTTACTCTCCGATCGAACGATAGGGGCAGACACTTCTGCATGTCCCGATTCTAAAGCCGGCAAAGCATAAGCCCGGGCCGACTTTTGCGCCACTGCCATGTGTTTGACCATGACGGCCTGACGCGGGCCTGCTTCCACCCCCAAATCCTCAAAATACTGCTCCAACCAGGCCTGGTAAGAGCGAACGCACAGATAAATAGGCCGGGAACGGCGGTTAGGAAGGTTCTGTGCCAGGTTCAAAAACCAATCAACAACATCCTCCGCGTCCGGATGGACAAAAGGCTGCACCCAAATGCCGCGGTGCCCATATTTCAGCTCCACGTAAGCCAGCAAGTCTTCCCCCTGGTAATAAACCAAACCATGGGGCGTCTGTGCCGTGTAAGGCTCTACCTGCTGGACCAACCCCGGAACCAGGTTGTTGTAAAGGGAACGAATGGCGATCAAGTCCTGGCTGGTGGCCGAACGCCAACCTTCCAGCTGCTCCCCATCCGTCGACTGGCGCGTCTCCTGCCAGATGCGCTGGCGCGTATACACCGCAAAACCGGATTGCCGCAGGGCATCAAAAGCCGGCGAGCGCTCATCCACGTCTGCCAGCAGGCGAAAGCTCCCCAATTCTCCCGCTACCGAGGCCAGGTAATCCAGTAAAGCCGGCAAGGCCACCGATTCCAGACCTTCCACCGGCGTAAGGAAAGTAAGGTGCGCATACTGTGACCCGGCATTGTACATGATTTGCCCGATGATCGAGGGATCCGTTTTATCGCCGTTGGAGACAACCGTCAAAATTCCGATGGCAGGCGCCAGGTAAGAGAGCAAGGAACCTGAAATTAGCATGGGGCCGCGGGTCAACACCAAAGCGCTATCCAGGTAAGCGCTTTGGTGACGGTAACGAAACAAAGCGGGTAAATCTCGCCAATCAAAAGGTCGAACAGACATGGACACCAAACTCACCTATTAATATACCAACAAATTGACACACTTTCCAGTACAAACACTGCTGCAAGGTTAATCAAGCCCATCCACCACTTTCCGGCAAGCACGACCGAGAATCAAGCATGACTGATGGAGGCGATTTGTAGGAAGTAACGATGGAAGCGATCGTCGTCGGTCAGTTCAGGGTGAAAAGAAGTCGCCAACCACAGGCCCTGGCGAGCAGCGACAATACGCCCATCTTCCAGGGTGGCCAAAACCTGGGCCCCATTTGATACCGATTCAATCAAAGGAGCACGAATAAAAATAGCATGATAAGGACGCCTTTCGGGGTCGACTTGTTCCAGGGCCGGCACATCCAGGTCGACCTCGAAGCTGGCAACCTGGCGCCCAAAAGCGTTCCGTTCTACCATCAGGTCCATCAAACCAAGCAAAGGTTGGTCTCGATGGATGTCTTTTGAAAGGAATATGGCACCGGCACAGGTACCCCAAAGCGCGTGTTCCCGGCCGAACTTCTGTAATGGTTGTATTAAATCGTACGCAGTTGCCAGCTTACCGATCGTGGTCGACTCACCGCCCGGAATGATCAAGCCAGCCAGTCCCCGGAGCTGGTTGGGCAAGCGCACTTCCACCGCCTCGACCCCAATCCGCCGCAAGATTTCAAGATGCTCAATAAAATCACCTTGTAGTGCAAGAACGCCGATTTTCACCATATTATTAAAGTGCCGTTACCTCCTACCGACCACTTAAGTGGCGAGGTTTGCAAGCGCCTGGCCTATTCGACTAAATTTTAACCGCCGTTACCAACCACGGCCAGCGATCAGCTCTCCGCTGGGTATATCTGAAATCTGGCGCCCTACCATCGGCTCGCCCAAATTTCGGCTGACTTCCGCCAGTATGTACGGATCGTGGAAGTGGGTGGTGGCCTTGACGATGGCAGCCGCCCTGCGCGCCGGGTCACCCGACTTAAATATGCCGGAACCGACAAAAACGCCGTCGACGCCAAGTTGCATCATCAGCCCTGCATCCGCCGGGGTGGCGATCCCGCCGGCGGCGAAGTTCACCACGGGCAAGCGGCCCAAGCTGCGCGTTTCCAGTACCAGTTCATACGGAGCGCCGATATCTTTTGCAAAAGACATCAGCTCCTCTTCCGCCAAATTCTGCAAGCGGCGAATCTCGCCCAGGACAGCCCGAGCGTGCCGTACGGCTTCCACGATGTCACCGGTGCCAGCTTCCCCCTTGGTGCGGATCATGGCTGCCCCCTCACCAATACGCCGCAGCGCCTCACCCAGGTTGCGGGCGCCGCAGACAAACGGGACCTTAAAGTCGTGCTTGAGGATGTGATGCTGCTCATCGGCTGGCGTCAAGACCTCAGACTCATCGACATAGTCGACTCCAATCGCCTCCAGGATCTGCGCCTCAACAAAATGGCCAATGCGGCACTTGGCCATGACCGGTATTGAAACCGAATCCATGATCTTCAAGATCAATTCCGGATCGGTCATTCGCGCCACGCCCCCTTGGGCACGGATGTCGGCCGGGACGCGCTCCAGGGCCATTACCGCCACGGCCCCCGCGTCCTCGGCGATACGTGCATGCTCTGGCGTCACCACATCCATGATGACGCCTCCCTTTAACATTTGAGCCAAGCCCTTTTTCACGGCAAAGGTGGCTACTTGTTCTTCCATCGTATCTACCTCCAAAGAATTGAAACAGGTTCTTTAGGGATAGCCGTGGCGGGACCCCGGGTTTGGGGGTGTGAGCGTGCGCACGCTCACACCCCCAAACCCGGACACCTTCACCGAAAATCCCAAAGACCCTTGAAACATAATGTTTCATCAGCATTCTACCATGTGCAAACATACGTGGCAATCCATGGAAGCGCCAGAACCAGTGCAGATGCAATTGCCTGGCTCGAAAACCTTGACAACCCGTAATTTTGGTATACAATTGTACATTGATACAATGATACAATTTAGACGGGTAAAGGAGCCGCATGCAGATTAAGCTTGATTTTCGTTCCGGTGTGCCGATCTACATCCAGATCATGGACCAGATCAAACACCTGGTAGCCATTGACGCACTACACCCGGACGATCAGCTTCCGACCGTGCGCCAACTGGCCAGCGACCTGCGCGTGAATTTTAACACAATAGCGCGTGCTTATCGTCTGCTGGATGAAGGCGGGGTAATCTCCACCCAGCAGGGGCGCGGCACATACATCCTGGCGCCGCCCTCCGAACAGGCGACCGAACGTTTGCGGCAGGAGGCTTTAGCCGGGCTGACGCGCCGCTACCTGGCAGAAATAGCCAGGCTGGGCTTTACGCCCGATGAAATCAACCCGTACCTGGCAGCGCTTTTCCAGGAATGGAAAGAAACCGGTTCGTTGCCGGAAATGGATTTTGAATAGAATTTACGAGGTCAAAATGAACAAGAAAACCAAGAGCTCCGAACTAACCAAAACCAGCCCGAGATCTACGACCCGCACCAGCGGTGTGGGGCGATTCCTGGCGGTCGTCATCTACCTGGCCGCGGCGTACGGGGCCATTCTGCTGAGCCGCGACAAAACCAGCAATTCCATCATCGAATTGTACGTGTTTGTAATGGCCCTGATTGGCAGCTACATCCTGCTGGCGCTGATGATAGCTTCCCAATGGGAGAAGGCTGTCGTCTTGCGCTTCGGTAAAATCTATGGATTGAAAGGGCCCGGCTTTTTTTGGATCATTCCCATAGTCGATACGATCGCTAACTGGATCGACCACCGCGTGATGGTCACCCCCTTCTCGGCTGAGAAGACCCTGACCAAAGACACTGTTCCCGTTGATGTGGACGCGGTGCTGTTCTGGGTGGTGTGGGATGCCGAAAAGGCGGCCCTGGAAGTGGAAGATTACCGGGTAGCGATCACCTGGGCCGCTCAAACCGCCCTGCGCGAAATAATCGGGCAGATGGACCTGGCGGAAATCCTGGTGGGCCGCGCTCGTATGGATGCCGACCTGCAGAAGATCATCGACGAGCGCACCACGCCGTGGGGCATCACGGTGCAGTCGGTGGAAATCCGCGACGTAATCATCCCGCAGGATCTGGAAGCTACCATGAGCCGCCGGGCGCAGGCCGAACGCGAGCGCCAGGCACGCATCATCCTGGGCGAGTCCGAGAAGCAGATCGCCGAGTCGTTTGCGGAGGCGTCCAAGGCCTACATCGAAAACCCTACCGCCCTGCACCTGCGCGCCATGAACATGTTATTCGAAGGCTTGAAAGAAAATGGTGCCATGGTGATCGTGCCCAGCAGCGCGGTGGACACGATGAACCTGGGCGGTTTGAGCGGCATGGTGTCTTTGGGACAAAGCCAGCTGAAGAAGGGCGACAACCCACCGGCCGATTAATGCCGCTGGCTGGAATAGCGATCAGTCATTTTGGAGAATGGCTGGAAAGCGCATATTCGCCCTAAAGCCGTTCTGCATAGGAAGAAGAATAATCCGGGAAGAGGTTATGACCCATGGACGCGACAGGATTGATGATCAATGCCATCGAGCTGCGGCGCAGTTTCAACGATATACAGGCGGTCTCCGGAGTCAGCTTCCGCGTGCATCACGGCGAAATCTTCGGCTTGCTGGGGCCAAACGGCGCGGGTAAAACGACCACCATTCGCTTGCTCACCGGCCAGATCGATCCGAATGGGGGCCGCGCCGTGGTCGCCGGCTGCGATGTTGTCAAGGATCGCGCCCGGCTTAAAGAGCGTATCGGTGTCGTATTCGAGGAACAGAACCTTTACGAGCGGCTCTCGGCGGCCAACAACCTGCGTTTCAATTGCTGGCTGTATAACTTACCCGAGAGCCGCATCGATGAGGTATTGGAACTCGTCCATCTGCGCGAGCGCGCCAAAGACCCGGTGCGCACCTTCTCGAGTGGGATGAAACAGCGCTTGATGATCGCCCGCGCTTTGTTGCACAAGCCACCCGTGTTGTTCCTCGATGAGCCAACCCGGGGGCTCGATCCGATTGCGGCTCGTGAGGTAAGGAAAACCATCGAGCAGCTACGCCAGGAAGGCACGACGATCCTGTTGACTACTCATCTGCTTGAAGATGCCAACCAGCTTTGCCAGCAGGTTGCATTCATTGTCAACGGGCGTATCGTCGCCAACGACACGCCGCGCAATCTGAAACTCTCGCATGGGAAACGGTCGCTCATGGTGACCATCGCCGATCCAAATGAGCCGCATCTTATGTCAGAGATTTCCCTGGGTATGGATAACAAAAAAGACCAACAACGCCTGGCCGAATTGATGGCTCAGGGGAACGTACGCTCGGTTCATTCCCAGGAAGCCACGCTGGAAGAAGTGTTTATTGAGGTGGCCGGCGTTCGCCCGGCATAATAAAGAGGAGGCGAGCCGTGCATCCACGCGTGATCTGGGCAATTGTTCGCAAGGACGCCCTCGACATCTGGCTCAATAAATCTACTTTGATAGGCTTGATCTATCCGATCATCATGTCGCTGGCGTTCTTTCTCATCAGCCACCTGGTTGGCAGTAAGGGTACCAGCCTGTTGATCTACAACCCGGGAAACTCGAGCCTGGCGCAGGTGGTGGTGGAAGCCTTTCGCGACTCTACTGTGACCCAGGCCGGCTCGGCGGCAGAGGTCGAGGCTGCTTTTGGATCTAATGGAACTCAGAAAAAGAGCTCTTACGCGCTGGGGCTGATCCTGCCGGCAAATTTCGACAGCGACTTACGCGCCGGGAACCGCCCGGCTTTGAGCTTATTTCTTAACGGAAGCACGGTGAACGCACAAACCGAGGCGTTGCTCCAGACGGCGATCATCAATTACGCGCGCACCATCGCCAACCCGCAGCCGGCGGTGACGATCAACACGGCCGTAATCAACCCGGCCTCGTCAGCCAATACCGGGGTTCTCCTGGCACAGGTCTATACACCGCTGGTTCTGCTGCTCTCGCTGACGGTTGGCACAACTTTTATCCCCTTGCTGCTTCTCGAAGAGAAAGAGAAGAAAACCCTGAGGATGCTTTTAGTCACACCCGCCTCTTTCAGGGATATCCTGATCGGCAAATTGCTGATCGTTCTAGTTTTTCAACTCGCCATAACCTGTGTTGCGCTGTTGATCCAGGGAGGCTTTAGCGGAGAGGTGCCCCTGGTGGTGTTCTACGTGCTGATCGGTGCATGTTTCAGCCTATCGCTGGGATTGTTCTTCGGATCCGTATTCAATACGGCCAGCGCTGCCGGTACAGTCTCCGGGTTCGTCGCCATTGTCTATATCTTGGGAGGTTTATTCGTTGGCCAACTGGGACAAATCCTGGGCGATGGTCTTGCAGTGCAGATTGCCAGGCTTTTGCCAACTTACTATCTGGCCGAAGGGGTGGTCAACGCCTCCCAAAACCTGGGTTCATGGGGCAGCAATCTGCTCGACATTGGCGTGATCCTGGGCAGTACGCTCGTCTTGCTGGCGATTTCCGCCTGGGAGCTGCGCCGCCAGTCTTCAGTTTTGGCGACCATCTAGCCTGGAGGTTTTTCCAAAATGAGTAATGCTTTGATGTTATGGACCGAAATATGCTAAAGGATCCTGTAGTTACCCAATTCACAACTGACCAGACGCCGGGCTTGGCGGCTGTCCAATCGCCGGGTCGCCTGGTCTTTGCCGACCACCTCAAGGTCGCCCTGATCATCCTGGTCGTGTTGCACCACCTGTCGGTCATCTACGCCGCGAATACCCCCTTCTACTACCTGGAGCCATCCTATAGTGATGTGGCGGCGCTGCTGATCCTGGTTATTTTTCAGCTCCTCAACCAGGCTTACTTCATGGGCTTTTTCTTCCTGCTTTCGGGGTACTTCACGCCGGGATCATTCGACCGCAAAGGACCAGCGCGTTTCCTCAAGGACCGGCTGCTGCGCCTGGGCATCCCGCTGATCGTATTCATGTTCGTGCTCAACCCGCTTGCCTCCACCGGCATCTGGTATATGCCGTCTTCGTTGACCGGCATCACAACCCCGCTTACTTGGCAGCAGTACCCCGGGCTGATCAAGGCCGGGCCTCTTTGGTTTATAGCCATGCTGCTCATCTTCGACTTTGGCTATGCCGCCTGGCGGCTGGTGAGAAAAAACCACGCGCTGCGCGCCGAGAGCGACAATAGGCCACCCGGCTACCTGGCCTTGGGTATCTTCGTCCTGGCGTTGGCGTTGGCCAGCTATCTGGTCCGCATCGTGGTGCCACTGGGTAAATATATTCTTGACTTCCCCAGCCTGGCCTCCCTGCCTCAATATCTGAGCTTCTTCATTCTCGGCGCGGTTGCCTCTCGTCGCGATTGGTTGCGGACCATCCCGAACTCAACCGGCAGAACAGGTTTCTTGGTGGCGCTGGGTGCAACACTTATTCTCTTCCCGCTGGCGCTCAGCGGAAAATCGAACTTCCTGGGCGGTGGATACTGGCAGTCAGCTGTCTACGCCCTGTGGGATTCAACATTCTCGGTTGGGATGTGCCTGGGGCTGATCACGTTCTTCCGCAGCCGTTTCAACCGTTCGAGCAGCTTGGGCCGGTTTCTATCCCGTCACGCCTACACTGTCTTCATCGTCCACGCCCCGGTGATTGTCTATCTGGCGATCGCGCTGCGCAACCTGCAGCTTGAGCATCTGCTCAAGTTCGGCTTGATGGCGATGATCGGGGTACCGCTGTGCTTTGCGGTGGCTTTCCTGGTTCGCAGGATCCCACTCGCATCCAGGATTTTATGACTTTCGCAGGCGCAATTCACCAAATTTTTCAATGATATCAGATAAAGGAGTAGGTTCTTTGGGATTTCTCGTGGTAGGGGCCAGACCCCCTTATCTCCCCCCGCCACGGCGATTCCTAAAGACCCAAGGAGTAACCTATGGCTGAGGCCACCCAATGGGAATACCTGGCATTAAGCGTTGGCTCTTTCTGGAGCTTGCCTAAAGATGATGATCTGGAAAGTGTGCTGAACGAATTGGGACAAGACGGATGGGAAGTGGTGAGCGCGTTCGCTCAACGTGCCAGCAATAAAGTGCGCGTGATCGCCAAGCGTCCCCTAACTACCAACAGCCGCCGGCGACGAAGCTGGCCAGGGTAATTTCATATACACATTAAAGGGATGTGTCCGATATCCCCCACAAACGCACGGTGCCATCCTGCCCCGATGATGCCAGATAACGGCCATTGGTAGATATAGCCAGGTCCGATAAAGGCCCTATGTGTGCTTGCAGGGAGCGCAGCAGCGTTCCATCAGCCAGCGAGCGCAGCTGAATCTGTCCGTTCGCCAGGCCTA
>OFHG01000454.1_pt1 | contig 16427 bp, 15 predicted proteins | sample 1521931 | NCBI WGS metagenome assembly OFHG01 (sample SAMEA2468438, study PRJEB22500) | soil metagenome | biome: Glassland; feature: Farmland; material: Clay | place: Australia | collected 2013-01-31 | depth 0.55 m
GGATTGAAGAACTCCAGCTTGGCCAGAATATCGGCCTTGCAGCCGGCTGCTTCGGCCAGCGGGTGGATCCGCACCAATGGCGTATTGCCGATCGTCTCGACGATCGAATCATAGACATGCCCACGGGTTTCGGCCCGGGGTTGGGTCGCGGTGGTCTTCGCAGCCTGGCTCATCCTGTCCTCCTCCTGTTCTGGCATCGCGGTGCATGTCGGCTTCGATCCGTCGAGCCGGCACCATGTATCTATATAGTGAAGTCGGCGCGCTCGCGGGCCTGGCCACCGGCGGAGTGGAAAGCGCCGCCGCGCTGGGCGGCGCGGCGGGCGCGTGTCCGTGTGCCCTGGCGCGGCGGGGTGCGGGCGCGGCGCGGGGTGACCGGGCGGGTGCCCGCCCGCCAGCCCATCGGCAGGCACATCAGCCCGAACGGGCGCAGGTCATCGGCTGCGAACCAGGCGGTCTCATCGGCTCCGCGCAGCGACCCCGCCCATGCCTTCAGCCCGAGATCCCCGCTGCGCCAGTACCCCGCCGCGGCCAGCGGGTCATAGTTCTCCGCCACGAACCGGCGGCCGGGAACCGGCTGCCCGGACGGGACCGGCTGCCCGGTCAGGTCCAGGTAAGCCGCCCGGACCACATCCACCCCGGCGGTGTCCTCGAACAACCGGAACTGCGCGCCCAGCCGCGGGTTGAAGTCCAGCAGCTTGTACTGGCCATCCCGGGCATCGAACCGCAGGTCAAGATCGGTGATCCCGGTGTAGGACAGCCCCGTGAGCAGCCCGGTGACCTGCCCGGCAAGGGCAGGGCACGGCACCCACCGGCCCAGGCTGGTGAGCCCGGCGTGGGCGGGGTAGGACCTGTCCTTCACCCCGGTGAACGCGGGTGCGCACGCCGAGGCCGCATCGCAGTAGCCGTGGAAGAACCAGTCCCGGCCGGGCCCGCCCGGGATGTACTCCTGCAGCATCACCGCGGTGTCGGCCCGCTCAGCCGCGGCCCACACCTCGTCCAGGTCCGGTGCGGTGCGCACGATCGTCGTGCTGCGCAGCGCCTGCCCCGGCTGCCACGGGAAGGTCAGCTTCGCGATCACCGGGAACCCGGTCAGTTCCGCGAACTCCCGGGCCTCACCGGCTGACGACGGCAGGATCACCTCGGGGGTGGGGACCCCCAGTTCGCGGCAGATCTGGAACATCGAGTACTTGCCCGCCACCCGGCGCGGGAGACCAGCCTCCGGACGGGGGAAGAGGTACGCCTCACGGAGTGGATCCCCGCGCTCGGCGAGGAAGATCGCGCCGGCGTCGTCGGTGGGGATCAGCACCGCGGGACGGCCGATCCGCTCCGCCAGTTTCAGCAGCCCCGCCTGCACCTGCCGCGCGTTACCGGGGTCTGCCTGCCAGAACAGGCGGCCCGCCAGGTAGCGGGAACCGGCCGCGGGTGCCAGCGGCCCCTCATGCACCCCGTACACCGGCACACCGAGCCGGCCCAGGCTGCGGATCGCGCCCAGCCCGCCGTGGTGCATCATGTTCGGGTCGAACTTCAGCACCACCGCGGGGGTGGACACGTCGATGCCATACAGGTCCCCGGTCATTGCTGGCCCCGTTCAGACGAGTGCGCGGTGGGGGGCGCCGTCGAACTGGTAGGTGGCGTCGAGCACTCGCGGGCAGCCTCTCACCCACGAGTAATCGGTGCCGGGATGAAGGGTGTGGATGATGGCCAGGTCCCACTCCTCACCGCGGGGCGACCCGGCGCTGCTGAGCAGATGCCCGCCCGGCAGTTCGACCATGGGGATCAGCGGGTCGCTGTAGGAGACCACAGCCCCCGCGCTGATCAGCCCGCTCATCAGTGGCAGTGCCGGTGATTCGCGCAGGTCCCGCACGCCCGCCTTGTAGCTGGCGCCGACCACCATCACCCGGGCGCCTGCCAGCGTGCGCCCGCCCGCACCGAGTACCTGGCCGGCCCGCTCGATGACCCGATCGGGGCGATGCGTGATCGATCTCATCGCCTGCTCGATCAGCGGCGAATGGCGGCCCTGCTCGCCCAGCTGCCATAGCAGGTAATGCGGGTCGCACGGGATGCAGTGACCCCCCACCCCCGGGCCGGGGAATGCGCCGAGGAACCCGTAGGGCTTGGTGCCCGCCGCCAGGGTCACCTCGATCGGGTCGAGCCCCAGCGTCCCGCACGCGTCAGCGAACTCGTTCGCCAGGGCGAGTGAGACCGCGCGGAAGATGTTCTCATACAGCTTGGTCGCTTCCGCCGCCTCCGGCGAGCTCACCAGGTACACCACGTCGGTGAGGCGGCCGATCACCCCGGCTGCCCGCGTGGCGCACGCCGGGGTGATCCCCCCCACCACCCGCGGAGTCTCCCGCTGCAGGTGATCGGGGTTACCCGGGTCGATCCGCTCCGGGCTGAACGCCACGAACACATCGGTGCCCACCGCCAGCCCGCGCTTGCTGAGCGGCTCGGCTATCAGCTCCCGGGTTGTCCCCGCATACGTCGTGGAGGTGAGGATGATCACCTGGCCAGGCCGGGTGTGCTCGACCACGCTGGCGCACGCCGCCCGCAGCGCCGCGAGATCCGGGACATGGTCGTCGTCCACCGGCGTCGGAACGCAGATGATGACGGCATCGGCCGCCGCGGCAGCCCCGGCGTCGGCGGTCAGTTCCAGCGAACCGTCGCCCAGCGCGGCCTCGAGCCGCAGCCGGTCCGGTTCACCCAGGTCCGCATTCAGCGCGGCAATCTCGCTCAGCCGCTTTGCGCTGATATCGATCCCGATGATCCGCGGGCACCGGCCATGCAGCGCCACCGCCGTAGGCAGCCCCACATACCCGAGGCCCACCACCGCGACCGGCGACATCTTCGCGCCATGCCCGTTCCCATCGCCGTCGCCGCATTCCGCTCCCGGTACCTCGAAGGGGACCAGCTTGCCGTGCAGCTGGTACTCCCTGCCGTTGACCGCGAGCGAGAGTCGGTGCTCTGCCACTACGTCGTTTTCCCTCGTTCAGGGGTACCTGGAGTTCGCGGGAGACCCGCAAGCACCCTCGGCCGGTCTGGATCTTCACCCGGGGTCGACCAGTTGCCGCCGAAGATGTAAGCGGTGGAGGTCCCGGGACGGTTACACCCGATCTGGTCAGATAATCATGACTCGGCCAGAAATGGGGCGGCTTCCCCTAGTGTTGGCCGTCGCGTTATGCGCGGTTCTGCGGGTCCTCAGTGAGACCGGCTGGCGGGCGCGCAGGGTCAGGAGCCGGCGGTCTCGGCCGGCCCGGCGCCGTGGAAGGCGTTCTGCGCGACCGCAAGTCCCTTGCTGATCAGGACCTCCACCGCGTCGGCGGCCTGGTCCAGCAGGAGCGGCAGTTCCCCGCGCTCGGGCTTGGCGAAGTCACGCAGCACGAACGCGGCCGGGTCCATCCGCCCCGGCGGCCGCCCGATGCCGAACCTGACCCGGTAGTACTCGCGGGTCCCCAGCGAGGCGGTCACCGAGCGCAGGCCGTTATGACCGCTGTCGCCGCCCCCGCGCTTGAGCCTTATCGTGCCGAACGGAAGGTCCAGCTCATCGTGCATGACCACGATCTGGCCGGCTGGCAGCTTGTAGAACCCGCCCAGCCCGGCCACGGGCCCGCCGGAAAGGTTCATGAACGTCAGCGGCTTGGCGAGCGTCACCGGGAGCCCGGCCAGCCGCCCGTCCGCCACGGCCGCCAAGAACTTGCCAGCGCGGAACGTCACGACCATCCGGGCGGCCAGCACGTCTGCCACCATGCACCCGGCGTTGTGCCGGTTGTTCGCATAGCCGGGGCCGGGATTGCCCAGGCCGACGATGAGCCAGCGTTCGGCGGTCATGGTTGTTCCGCCCGCCGCACAGGGAGGTGTCCCGCGGGCTCAGCCGGGCTGCTCGGCGGAAGCCTCCGCCGGGGCCTCGGCCGGCACCGCCTCCGGCGCGGCCGGCACCTCCTCGGCAGCCGCGGCCTCGGGCGCGACGCCAAGCTCGGCCTCGATCTGCTCCGCGGTCGGGGCCGCGAGGACGTGGAGCACCAGGGTCTCCGGCTCCACCGCCAGCGCGGCGCCCGCGGGCAGGGTCAGGTCGCCGGCGTGCACCGCCGCGCCGATCTCCATCCCCTCCACGTCGATGTCGATCGACTGCGGGATGTGGGTGGCCTCGGCCTCCAGCGGGACCGTGATGATCTGCTGGTCGAGCAGCCCGCCGGGGAACACCTCACCGGTGACCTGGACCGGCACTTCGACCGTGACCTTCTCGCCACGGCGGACCATGATCAGGTCGACGTGCTCGACGGAGCCCTTGATCGGGTCGCGCTGGACCGCCTTGGGCAGGGCAAGCTGGTTGCCGCCAGGCAGCCCGTCGATCCGGAAGAGCACGTTGGGGGTCTTCAGGGCCATCATCAGCTCATGGCCGGGCAGGGTGACGTGCCGGGTTTCCGTGCCGTGCCCGTAGATGATGGCGGGAACCCGTCCCTCACGCCGCGTGCGACGGGCAGCGCCCTTGCCGAACTCCGAGCGCTGCTCGGCGGCGATGCGAACCTCAGGCACGGTGCTGGCTCCTTACGGTGCGGAAGATCATGTGCCGGCGCGGCGCCCGGCCCTCAGGACCTGGCGAGCCACCCCAGTGGGACGGCGGCGCAACCGAACAAGCGCGCATGGAAGCGCACAAGCCGAGTCTAGCCCAGAAACCGGCCTCCGCGTGCCGCCCGGAGCAGCCTCCATGCCGCTCCGGGTGAGGTGCCGTCCGGGCTGATGGCCCCGATCGCCTTCGCCCACGGGAACAGGTTCAGGTGCAGATGATCGCTCCCCGTCCCAGGGTCGTGCAAGCGGTACACGCCGGGGCCGAACAGCACCGTTACCGTGCACGCCAGTGTTCGCCACTCCCGGTACTGGCGCCACCCACCTAGTGAGCCGGTCAGGGCCGAGTCGCGTCTGCGCGCAGGTGCTGCGGGGGCTGCTGGCCCATCAGATGGCTTGTGGCTCTGTACGTCGTGTTGACTCTTCGGAAGCCTTCCGAGTGGGTGATTTGTTACCCATTCGGGCCTAGACGGCTGAGTGCTGGACTGCTTACCTGTGGTGGACAGCGCGCACAGCTACATTTAGGACACGATGAGTAACAGAGTGTGCTTAAGGAGGGGAGGGCGAGCCCGATGCCTGACACGCAGGAGTCATCCGCAGGGATAGATGTAGCGGAGGCCACCCCCGAAGAAGGTAAGGCCATGCTCGACCATGCCGCCCGGGAAGTACTGAACATCACTGGCGAGGACTTCTTGGCTAGGTGGGACGCCGGAGAATACGAGGATTCTGACGACCCGGCGATCACCAGGGTCGCCATGCTGATCCCCTTTGCCCGGTAGGAACCCGCGCGAGGCAGTAGACGCCTTCATCGAACCGCTGAAGGACACATTGTCCTGCCTGGCCCGGGCGAAGATCACACTGTCTCCTGGTGGGTGGGGAGAGACAGTTAAGGTCCACGCCTTAACCGTGAATGATGACCGGCCGGTCAGACTGCAGCGTCTGCGCCTCAACCGGCCGGGCCTGATGCCACGGCATCGGAAAGTTGGTGGTTTGAGGTTGTGCGGTACCGCTGGTGACCGAGTGTCCGGTTTGACGTGGCGGGTGGGCGCGTGGTAGCTGCCGGGGCGGCTGGCGCCTGATTCGCGGTGATGGCCTCCCGTCCGGGATGATCACGGTGTCTGAAGCCCGATCTGCCCCCGGACAAGAGGCCATCCATGCCAGTCTCGCATGCCCTTAACGGCACTTTGACCAGTACTGATGAGCAGGTGCCCGGCCTGCTGGAGGTGCTCGCGCAGGTTACCGATCCGCGCCGGAAGCGGGGCAGGCGGTTCACGCTGGTGTTCCTGCTGGCGGTGGCGGTGGTCTGCGTGCTGGCCGGGGCCAGGAGCTTCCGGGAGATCGGGGACCAGGCCGCTGACTTGCCGCAGGAGTTGCTGGCCGCGCTCGGCGGGGCGCCGCATCCGCTGCGGCGGCGGATCGCCGCGCCCAGCGAGAAGCGGATCCGCACCCTGCTCCAGGACCTGGACGCGGATGCGCTGGACGTGATCACCGGGGGCTGGCTGCGCGCCCTGGCCGCAGCGGGGCGGCTGGAGGGCCTGCTGACCGCGATCGCGATCGACGGCAAGTGGCTGCGCGGCGTGGCAGACGGGCAGGTCAAGCTGTTCGCTGCGATGCTGCATGAGGAGGGCGTGATGATCGCCCAGCACCGCATCCCCGATGACACCAACGAGATCACCCAGGTCAAGGAGCTGCTGGATCCCGTGGACCTGACCGGGGCGGTCGTCACCGCGGACGCCGCGCACGCCCAGCACGGCACCGCCGGGTACATCGCCGGTACCCGGCAGGCGGACTACCTGCTGACCGTCAAGGGTAACCAGCCAGGACTGCAGCGTGCCATCTACGACAAGGTCAGCGCCACATGCGGCGCAGACCCCGATCACGTCAGCGTCGATTACGGGCACGGCCGCATCATCAAGCGCTCCATCTGGGTCACCGATGCTGACGGCATTGATTTCCCGCATGCCGCCCAGGTGATGCGGATCCGCCGCGACGGCTACGACCTGGCCGGCGCACCCGTCTCCAAGGAGATCGTGCACGCCGTCACCAGCCTGGACGCCGCCCGCAGCACCCCCGCCGCCCTCGCCCAGCTCACCCAGGGGCAATGGGGCATTGAGTCGGTTCACTGGCTGCGCGACACCGCCTACGCCGAAGACGGCAACACCGGCTACACAGGCAATGGCCCCCAGGTCATGGCCACCTTGCGGAACATCGCCATCAGCCTGCTCCACCTGGCCGGCGTCACCGAGATCACCCGGACCCTCCAGCGCATCACCCGCGACCGGACCCGGGCCCTGCTGCTCCTCCCCCTATGAGACGCAAGTCACAAACGACTTTGCCGATCCCGTGGCCTGATGCTCAGGGTCGGGATGCAATATGAGATCGTCCGCACCGCCGGGCCTGACCGGCCACCGTGGCGGGTCACAACGCACGCCTACGCGTATGAACTGCAGACCGTGAGCGGCGAACTAGTGTTGTCGTACCACTGGCATCCCGGGTCCGCTGTATCGACTCCGCATACGCATCTGGGCCGAACGCAACTTGCACCTGATGCGGTGCTCTCCCAGAAAGCGCACCATCCAACTGGCCGCGTGTCGCTGGAGAGCGTCGTCCGCGCTTGCATCACCGAGTACAACGTGCGGCCGCTCAGAGACGACTGGGATAAGACTCTGGCGCTGCGGGAAGGCGACTTCCAACTTTACCGGAGCTGGTCCTAAGCTCTGCCGAGCGCCCGCATCACGCCTCGGTGGTGTCGCGGATGACCAGATTGGGGCGGGCCTTCTGCGCTACCTGGCGGGTGGCTTCCCAGCATGGCGCGCACATCGGGTAGGAGTGTCCCCAGCACTCCGGCCAGAAAGCATCGCGGGGGGTGCCCGGGATGCCGAACTGGCCGAAGATAACCACGACGTCGGCGAGCTTGCCAAGGTTGCGGTGCTGACGGTCGTTGCACAGGTGGCGGCCCTCGGCGACGGCCAGGGTGATCTCGTCGTGACCGGGCCGGCTGGCGGTCACATCCGCCTCCCGGGGACGCGGGCCAGTCCGGCGTACAGGTCCACCGGCCCGGGAGTCGCGATGGTGGGGCAGGGCCGCCACTCGGTGAGCGGGACCACTCCCGGTGGGACCAGCGGCAGCCCGGCGAACAGCGCGGTGACCTGACTGTGAGTCCGGGCGGTCAGCCCAGTGGGGACCAGGGTGTTGTATGCGTGGACTCCGGCGGTCACCGGGCCGGGCGCGAAGTCGCTGGTCAGATGCGAGACGGCGACATAACTGCCGGGCACTAACCCGCTGGCCAGGGCAGCGACAATCCCGGCTGGGTCATCAGCGCCGGGGATCTTACCGACCGGCCCTGCGAGCGTCCGCCACGTCCGGCGTGCCTCCCCCGCTGCACCTGCCTGACTGGCTAACCTGCCGGGTCGGGGACGTTCGCCACGTCGGTGGTTCGGGGGAGGAAACGTGGCACGGGGGCTGGTGGTTGGGGATCTGCGGGTCCAGGTGCTGGAGCGGGCCGGTGCCTGCCGGTCGTTCACGGTCGTGTGGCCTGGGGGCGCTGTTCATGAGGCGGCTGACGGGTTCTTGCGTACCTATGAGGGGTCGGGCACCCAGCGGACTTATGCGTTTTTGCTGGTGGACCACCTGCGGTGGCTGGAACGCGAAGCGCTGGCGCTGGATCGGGTCGGATTGCGGGATCTGCAGCGTTACATGGGCCTGGCCGGGGCGAAGGTCGCTGGGCCGCATGGTGAGCCATGGCGGAACGGCAAACGCCCCTATGGGCGCAGCGCTTTGCAGGCCGCTGCGGCGTGCTTGAAGGGTTTTTATGTGCATCAGGCGTCGCTGGGGGTGAACCGGGAGCTGGGGGAACAGCTGTCCCGGACCCGGCTGCCGACCCGGGCCGACCGGCGGCGTGCATTCCTGGGGCATGTGAGCCGGGAGTTGCCGGCCAACCCGCTGGCCCCGCCGCCGGTGCGGCGGCGGCATCCGAAGATGCTGCCCGAGGGCGCGCGGGACAGGCTGCTTGCGGTGGCCTCAACGGCCCGGGACCGGCTGGTCGTCACCTGGCTGAGTGACGGCGGGTTCCGGATCGGCGAACTGTGCGGCCTGCATCTTGCCGACTTGCACTTGCGGGAGGACGCCTCGTGCGGGGAGTGCCGGGTGGCGCACGTGCACGTGTGCCACCGGGCGGGGAACCCGAACCGGGCGGCCGCGAAAACGAAACCGGAATGGTCGATGGAGGGCGGCGTGATCCGTGGCGGGCTGATCAAACGGGCCTCCCCGGCCATGGTGCACACCTATTTTGAGTACCTGACGGGCGAGTATCCGCGGCCTGGCCCCGGGCACGGGATGCTGCTGGTGCAGCTGGCCGGTCCCGGTAGCGGGCAGCCGTGGGCGGCGGACGCGGCCCGCGGGATGCTGCGCCGGGCCGGGCAGCGCGCCGGGCTGGGCAGGATCCGGCCGCATGCGTTCCGGCACAGCTTCACGACCGCTGTCTTGGACGCCTCGGGCGGGAACCTGCTCATCGCCCGTGACGCGGGCGGGTGGGCGTCAGCGACGATCGTGGAGGAGATCTACGCCCACGCCGACGTGCACGACACGGCGTTCGACATGGCGCTGCGACGTGCGTGGGGTGAGCACAGGTGAAGGCCGATCCGCTGCGGCCGCTGCTGCACCGCCGGGAAGCGCGGGAAGACCTGGGCCGGGACCGGCTGGAGATACTGGCCGCGCTGATCAGCGGGCCGTCATTCGAGCCGCTGTTTCGCGGCGAGGTGATCCAGATCCCGCCGTCACATCCGGTCTACGCCTGGGAATGCGCGGTCCCTGGCTGCCAGCGGCCACGCTGCGACACTGATCTGTGCCGCCAGCACCGCGAGGAATGGGGCCAGGCCCGCGCGACCGGGATGGGCAAGGCCGAGTTCGTCATGGGCGCCCGGCCGTTGCTGCTGCGCATGGGGGCGCAGGACATGCCCTGCCGGGTGTGCCCGCAGCGCCCGGCGGCGCATTCCCGCTGGCGGTTGTGTCACCGTCACGTGCGGCAGTGGTACGAGCGTCAGCGCGCAGGTGGGGACGCGGCGGGTTTCGATCAGTGGGTGCAGACCCTGATTGCCTGCGCCGGGTACGGGCCGTGCCGCGTGGTGGTGTGCCCGGGCCTGGCCTACTCGCCGCTGGGCCTGTGCTTCGGGCATGACGGCCGGTACCGGCAGGCTGGCCGCCCCGGCGGTGCCACGCTGCCCCCGCACTGGCAGGCCCGTTTCGACCGCTGTGGCCTGGCCATCCCCGTCACCTACGCCCGGGAGAAGCTCTTCCGGGACTGGTGCATGACCGAGCCGGCGATGCCGTGGCCGGGACAGGTCAACCTGCGCGGGCTGCGGCCGCTGGTCGCAGCAGAGATCAGGTGGGGACTGCACTGCCACGCCCAGCGGCCACGGCACAGCCAGTGGCACCTGGGCTGGCTGCAGACGCTGGTGACCACCTGCCGGCAATGCGATGCGGGCTCGCTGGCCGACCTCGGCCCGGGCGTCCCCGAGCACGTGGCCTTGGTTGCCAAGGAGATGGCCACCGATCTGCGCCTGGTGTATTTCACCCCGGCCAGCAGCCGGGAAGCGGGATTCCTGGAGACCGGGCATTTCGGGATCCGCTTCCCTGACCGGATCGGCCATTTCGATCTGACGGGCGTCTCCCAGCGCTGGCTGCGTGACCTGCTGTGGGACTACCTGGCCGACATGCTGCGCTCCGCGGGATGCCCCCGCACAGCCGGGCCGCTGGACAACGTCCGCCGTGCCTGCCTGGAGCTGAGCGCGTTCCTGCTAGCTGAGGCGCCCGGCGGCGGAGACGGCCCAGCCGCGCTGCAGGCCGGGCACGCGCATCGTTTCATCGCCGATCAGCGTCACCGCGAACGCCACGGCATGGCCTCGCTAGCGATCACACGCAGCGATGGGACCCCGTCAGCCGTGACTGCCAACACTCGCGGCATCGTGTTCGGCCAGGCGCGCCGGCTCCTGCGGTATGCGCTGGACACCGGCAGGGCTGAGCAGCTTGGCCTGGACCGGGCGTTCATCACCGCGATGCCGGCCGCGGGCGGCGCCAGCGGCGGGAAACCCCGGCGCCGGCCCTTCCCCGACGACGTAGCACGCGCCCTGGCCGATCAGGCCAACCTCGCGCAGCTCGCCGCCATCCACGATGCCGGTGACCAGGGGCTGCGGGACATCTGGGAGACGATCATTCTCACTGGCAGGCGGGTCAGCGAGGTGATCAGGCTCCGGCTGGAGTGCACCGGCCGTTACGGCGGCCTGCCGATGCTCTGGCACGACCAGACCAAGGTCGGCAACTACGACACCGCGATCCGCATCCCCGAGCGCCTCTACCAGCTGATCGAGGAACGCCAGCGCAAGACTGCCGCCCGTTTCGCAGCCCAGCATGGCCGCTGGCCCGCGCCGGAGCAGCGCACCGCCATGGCGCTGTTCCCCAGCGAGCGCCGCAACCCCGGCGCGACCGGGTCGCTGTCATACCCGTGGTTCCTCACCCGCTTCCGGTCATGGGTCGACCAGCTCGACCTCGGGCACTACGTCCCGCACCAGGCCAGGCACACCCTGGCCACCAGCCTGCTCCGTCACGGCGCCACCCTGGCCCACATCCGCCGCTATCTCGGCCACGTCTCAGACCGGATGGCCGAGCACTATGTGCACCTGTCCCACTCCGACCTCGAAGACGTCCTCAATCATGTGTGGGTCGCCGGACCTGGGTCGGCCAGCCCTGGTGACCTGCTGTCAGGCGGCACCCCGCTGACCCGCGAGCAGGCCCAGGCCCTCGCGGTCGACCTGTCCCGCCGCAGTACCCCGGCCGAGGGCGGATTCTGCACCTTCCAGCCCGTCGTGGAGGGCCGCGCCTGCCCGTGGAACCTGGACTGCCATAACTGCGGCAACTTCGTGCTCTCCGGTGCCGACCTGCTCTACTGGCGGCGCAAACGCGAGCAGTGGTACTCGATCGCCGAACGCGCGCCTGACGACGCAACCGCTGACTACCTGCACAAGGTGTTTGCGCCGACCGCCAAAGCGATCGACGGGCTGGAAAACGCGCTGGCCGGGCTCGGCCTGCTCGATGACGCTCTCGCCCTGGACCTGCGCCGGCCTCAGGACTACTTCCAGCGCGTATGGAACCTCGGGTTCCGGGCTTCCGACCTCGCCGGCACCGCCGAAGACCAGCAAGCCCAGCCAGACGACGACCCAGACGAGGCAGGCGATGAGCTGGAGGCGACAGCGTGACCCCCGACCGCACCGCTGCCGCTATCCAGGCCCGGCGCCACGCCACCCAGCAGAAACTGCAACAGGTCCGCGATGCCATCACCTGGCTCCACCGTGGCAAGGCGCCGTTGACCTACCCGGCCATCGCGCGGCGGGCCGGAGTGTCGCGCACGTTCCTCTACGAAAACCCCGACGCCAGGGCGCTCATCAGCGAGGCCACCACCAAAGCCGCCGGCCAAAAAGCACAGGCCCAGGCCGAGACCGACACCCAGCAGGAAGCGCCCTGGCGGGAACGCGCCCTCAACGCCGAGGCCGCGCTCAAGGCAGCCCATACCGAGATCCGCGCCCAGCGGCACCGCATCGCCGTCCTCATGGGCCAAATCCGCGACCTGGAAAAGGACTGGCCCCAGGAAACCGCCCAGCGGGCAGCCACCGAGAACACCGCGCTCCAGCAGCGCGTCCGCCAGCTCACCCACGACAACCAGACCCTGGAAGAACGCCTCCACGCAGCCCGCTCCAACAACCGCTTCGCCGACCGGCGGATCGCCCAGCTCGAAGCCCAGCTCACCGATCACACCCACAAGCCATGACAGCACCCGGCATCTCAGGCCGGTAACAGCACTCAAGCCCACCCGGCCACCGCGCAGCCGGGGTGCCCAGCCTCACGTCACGAACATGTCCGCCACGTGAAACAGCAGGCCATCGAAATGTTGATCTTGAAGCGGTCGGAAAAGGTCAGGAAGTGCAGGATGGCCACCATCAGCACCACGACCGGCTGTGACCAATCAATAAGCCGGGTTACTTCGGGATCCTCGATGATGTCCCATGGGTAGCGAAGGTCACGCGCGACCGCGGCGACGTTCGGGGACTTCAGCAATTCGCGGCTGAGCACGGTAACAGCCGGATCGTAGTCGACGTAGATAACATGAGGGTCGGGGACTACCTCGGTGGCGATTTCGTGGACTGGGCCGACCGTCGGGAAGCCCGATCCGATGTCAATGTACTGGCGTACACCCTGGCCAGCTATGTAACGGACGACACGCTGCAGAAACGCCCTGTTCTCACGTGCGGCGAAACGCGCCTCCGGGGCGATGGCCAGGGCCTTCTCCGCTGCCTCGCGGTCGGCTGTGCTGTGATGGCGGCCGCCAAGTAAGTAGTCATAGATGCCCGCCGGAGTGGAGACGGCGGAGCCGGACGGGCGTGAAGGAATGTTCATCTTATGCTCCCCAGGTTATTGTCAAGCGAATCGGACCATGAGTTTCACGCAATCTGTTGTTTGAGGTGGGTGCGGGTGTCTTTGGGGGTGAGTGCGGCGGTTTGGAGTGCCTGGAATTTGAGCTTATAGCGTTGGACTTCGTCGGGTTCTTCGAGCATGCGGTCGTCGATGGCGGATTCGAGGTAGATGAAGTCGCGTTCGCTGGGGTCGGGGAAGGTGAGGCAGGTGAAGACCTCGCCGGTTCCGGGGTAGACGCCGGCGGTGAAGGGGAGGACCTGGACGTCGATGTTGGGGCGGCTGGTGATGTCGGTGAGGTGGGTGAGCTGGGCGCGGCGGATGGCCGGGTCGGTGATCCGCGCGATCGCGTTCTGGTCGATGATGGCGTGCAGCTGGCAGGGGCCGCTGGCGCGGGTGAGGATTTCCTGGCGTTCGGTGCGGGCGGCGACGTGGCGCTTGATGGCGGCTGGGTCGTCGATGCCGGCGGCGCGGGTGATCAGCTCGATGTAGGCGGGGATCTGGAGCAGGCCGGGGATGAAGGCGGTCTCGAAGGTGGCGATGTGGGAGGCGCCGGCTTCGAAGCCGGGGAGTTCGTTGCTGAAGACGTCGTTGTATTTGCGCCACCAGCCGCGCTGGCGGCCTTCGCGGGCGAGCTGGATCAGTGCCTCGCGCTGGCGGCCCTGGACGCCGTACAGCTCGCACAGGTCGGCGACGGCGTCGCTGCTGGGCTCGATCCATTTGGCTTTTTCGATGTAGTTGAGCTTGGTGGCGCTCCAGCCGAGCTGTTGCTGGACTTCGGTGGTGGTCAGGCCGCAGGCCTTGCGCAGCTCGACGAGCTTGCGGCTCAGTGAGCGTTTCCTGATGGTGGGGCTGTAGCCGTCGGCGCGGACCTCGTCCACGGTCACCTCCTGCCGGTGCTGCCTGCTGCCAAGCAACGATAGCGCATCAAGATTTTAGAGAATCTACTTCTAGATGCTTGATGTTGACGCTACGTTAGGTGAAGTATCGGAGACGTCACACATGCGTGCTGGTGGCAGCCCAGGCGGGAAGCCACCAGACCTCCAGCAACCCAACCCGTGGCGGTGGCGATGAGGCTTCAGCAGGACCAGTGCGCCCCGGACGTCCCCGGAGCTGATCCGGCTGACTACGCCGATCCAGCCCACCCACCCACCGTCCTGCCCACTGCCCTGCTTCCCCGGCGTGTACCCGGCGGGTCGCTCAGCGGCAGACAGGTAAATAAGGTGCAGCGACAGGTCAGCCCGGAAATCCTGTTCCGGGTCATCGCGGGCCTGGAGCGGCTGTGAGCCACCGCCGGTCTTCCTGCTCCCAAGACCACGACATGTCTCTCCCCACCCTGATCTATCTCGCTTTGCCGGCCGCCCGGGCAAGCGCAGCCCGCTCCGCAGGGGACACGGCCAGGTGAGCGACTCCGAAGCGGTCCGGGCGCTGCGCCGCCAGCTCGGGCTGCGGCTGGCGGCGGCCCGCAAGGACGCCGGGTATGCCCAGCGTGAGTTCGCACGGCGGATCCATTACGCGCGCAGCACGCTGTCCACCGTGGAAAGTGGCGTCCAGCGTGCCGGCCGGGCGTTCTGGGAAGCATGCGACAGCGTGCTCGGGACCGGCGGGGAGTTCGCGCTCGGCTACGACCGGATCCGGGAGCATCAGGCCGCCGAACGCGCCCAGACCCTGGTACCGCCACCAGGACAGATGCGGGTACCGGCGCGCGAGGGCCTGCGGGCCGCGACGCTCGCCGATGCGCTGCCGGCCTACCGGGCGCTCGGCTGGCCGGTCGCGGCCGATGGCGACGTGGCAGAGCTGGTAACCGGGACGGTGCTTGATGCGCTGGAGGTGCCCCAGGCCGCCGGGATACTGGCAGCCTCCTGGTGGGAACGTACCGGGGGCGCCGCCGACCAGATCAGGGGCCTGCCGGCCCTCCCCGATCCGCAGCGCTCGCTCACGGCGATCGCCTGTGCGGGCCAGTTCTTCTTCCTGACCGCGGCAGGCTCGTGCCCGTGGTCCGGCGAGCACCCCGCAGCAGACGTTCGGCATCCAAGGGATGCGCCTGTCGTGCGCTGGCATTCCGGTGCCAGCCGCATCCCGGCCCCGCCGGCCCGCGGCAGAGACGGGCAGCGGGCCACCTGGGCCTACCTGCCCGCCGGGGAGATACGGCTCCCCTCGCCCGTCATGCTGCTCGACCTGCTCGCCAAAGCCAGCGCCGCCACCTGGCACGACTCGGGCGCGCTCATCCTGCCCGGCGGTGTCCTGGCAGTCGGCGTCCTTGGCTCACCACCCGGTCCTGGGCAGTCGCCGTAGGTCTTCTTGTCAGCGTCCGCTGTCCAGGGCGGGGATGCCTTCCTGCCCGAAGCCGTGGACGCACGCGACCCGCCAGCAGGCCGGGCAATCGCGGCGAAGGCACCGGCCCGCGGTACCGCATTCGCAGGGAGCATCACGCTGCGGGCAATCCTCGAAGATCCCATGTCCATGCCGGTCGACCGGAGGGAGCGCGTTCCACCCGGCCAGCCACAAGAAGGTCTCCATGAGTGATTCCAAACGCCTGGCGCGTACCGCATCCCCCGCGCCCCGAGCCTGTCCGACGCCGGTCATCGCCCGGCAGGCATCCAGGGACACGTCACACAGCGACGGGCGCCCGAAGACACGCCGCCCGGACAGCGGGCCTTCGCTGGCCTCACCGCACGCCCAGGCCAGCAGGTCGAACGCGCCGAGCGCCCAGCCGAAGGCCAGCCGGTCATCGGCCGGAGCCGACTTGTCCCGCCAGGGATAGCGGAACTTGGCCAGCAGCGCCCAGAAGTAGACCTCCTCCATGTCCGCCCGGCTGTGCGGAAACTCGGCGCCGTCTGCCACGTCGCCATCAGAGCCGCTGCTCCACAAGGGAAGGGGTTCGATCTCCCCCACCAGCCACTCCAGGACGAACCGCGCCTGCAAAACCTGGCCACCCGGGTCGATCCCGGCCCGGGCCAGCTCCTCGTCGATGATCAGCTGCGCCGCCGGCCCGGCGGACAGCCCGTATGGCGGCGGCCAGGCGGGCGCGGCATAGCCGACCTCGGCCAGGCCGTCCCGCCAGTGATCGCGCGGAGTGGCGGACACGGCGTTGGCGACTATCCGCGCCGCCGCGCGGACCTGATCGGCCCCTGACGTCGCGTCGTCGCGCGCCGCGGGGTCCCCGGCCGCAGGGACGCCGGCATCCGGGTTGACGTCCGCGGGATCGCCAGCCGCGGGAACGCCGACCGCAGGATGGTCGGCAGCGGGATCGCCGGCCGCCGGGTCGCGGTCGAATGGATGCCGGCGGGCTCCCCCCAGCGCAAGGCCGGCCGCTCGCGCGCGCCAGGCCGCGCTGCCGCCGAGCAGGCTGCGCAGCGCGAGCGCCCGGCGCAGGTACAAATGCGCGTCGTGTTCCCAGGTGAACC
>OFHG01000455.1_pt1 | contig 16390 bp, 16 predicted proteins | sample 1521931 | NCBI WGS metagenome assembly OFHG01 (sample SAMEA2468438, study PRJEB22500) | soil metagenome | biome: Glassland; feature: Farmland; material: Clay | place: Australia | collected 2013-01-31 | depth 0.55 m
ACCGTAAGCATACCGGTCGGTAGCTGGGCATAGCTCAGGCTGACATTGAAGAGTCCATCCGTCAGGCCGCCGCCACCACCGCCACCGTTGGGTGTATATCCTTCAATTTGCACGCTGGCACTGACCACATCCGGATCGCCCTGGAATCTGAAGTTATAGCCGTTACGCGAATCGGCTGTGATCGAGAGCAACCGGAGGGTGTGCCCGGCAAGCTGGACGTCCTGGTTGGGGGTCCATTCCTGGCCGGGCTGTGGGTTGGGGCCGGCGTCAAAGGTGAACTCAGACGTGGCGTTCGAGTCAGCCTGGCGTAGGGCGACACCTGAGAAGGTGATGCTCAGGGGATAGGCTAACCCGGCCGCTTTGAACTGCACGTACCAATAAGACCCATTCGGGTCGAGGCCCAGCGCGTTCGGGCCGACATCCTGGGGTAAGGTATAGGTTACTTTCTTCCCGTTCGCATCCCGGATATCCGCAGATCCGGTTAATTGAACGTCTTCTCCGGGTTGGATGGGGGGTTGGAATTGGCCGACCAGGATGTAACCATCGCTGGTCTCGATCTCTTTAATGACCGTCACCGATCTGTTCACCCGCGCAGCGGGGGTGTCACTCACTTTCTCGGGCAGGGGAGTCGCGCCTGGGGTCAGGGTGGCCTGGGGCGAAGGAGAAGGAGGGAGATCGATCACCGGCATCACCGTCAGGTCCGGCGGGGCCGGCACAAAGCGCAAGGGCAGCTCCCAGTTTTCCGGCGTTTTACCGGGTAGGGTGTTGAAGATACATGGCACGACAAAGACAGCTTCGTTTATCCCCTTAGGAATGGGCGGGAGTTTATTGTCTACATAGGTGAGATGGGTCCCATCTGGCAGGCGCAGGTATTCTCGTTGGGTGCAGCCTATCACATCCTCTCGGTCGGGGTAGGCCGAACCCGGCACGCCAAAGATACGATAGTCGACGTGGGTCCTGTCCCCGGTCAGGATGACCGAGGTGACGGTGATGGTAATGCCATCCCGGGTGAGGCTGACCGGCTCGGCCAGCACCCGGATAGGCGTCCCCTGCTCTACAATTCCCACACCGGGGATATAGCCGAGCACCTGGCGGAAGGCGGCCAGTACGCGCTGCGGGCCCACTGCAAGCAGGCCAGCTGCCAAAAGGAACAGGACAACCATTACCGTCACCCAGGCCGGCCGGCGAAAAGCCAGCTTTACTCTTGTGCCGAACGAAGCGGGAAGCGCTGCTTCCCGGTAAAGCTGTGCTTCGTCTGCCAGCCTGGCGCGCAGACCGGCCAGGAATTCCGGACGGGGCTGAGGCACGCGCGTGGCGGCGTGCAATTGGTCTTCGATTGAATTGGATGAAGTCGAGCTAGTCATGGTTCTGCTCCAACAGGCGACCGTTCCGTAGAACGGCCTGCAACCGGGCCTGCAAGCGGTAGAGGGATTTCTTAACGGCGTCCTGGCGTTTGCCGAGCAGGATGGCCATATCGGCGAAGCTCAGGTCGGCCACGTAGCGCAAGCGGATGAGCTCCTGTTCCTCCTCCGGCAGGGATCGAACCAGCCTGACGAGTTGGTGAATCTCGTCCTCCTGAGAGAATTCAGCCGCCGGGTCGGACGATGAAGCCAGGTCTTGCGCCGTCTCCAGAGGGACTTCACGACCCATTTTCCGGTAGAGTTCTTTGGCCAGGTTGCGGGCAATGGCGAACAGCCAGGCGGCAAAATGCCCGCGGTGCCGGTAGCGCGGCAGGGCCTGCAATGCCGTCAGGAAGAGCTGCGAGGTCAGGTCTTCTGCGCTGGCCGCCTCACCGGTGCGGTGGTAGAAGTACTGGTAGACGGGCACTGCCCAGCGGTCGTAGAGCGCCTGGAACCGGACCGGATCCTTCTGCGCCGCCCGGATCAATTCAGACTCTTCAAATGGAATGGGTTCGGATTGGGCGGCTGGGGTTGTATAAACGCGCATGAATTCTCCTGGATGGAATGGCATGCCGGCATGGGTTGAGGTGCATCTCTACCAGTTTAAACAAATATCGAGGCAAAAAGGGACAAAAAAGTCGCTTCTTACGGATTCACCCAGGATTGGATGGCGCCATCCAGGTTTGCCAGCGGGATCACCTGGCAGGTTTTTACATTCACCAGACCCGGAGTTCCCTCCGAACTCATAATATCCGTGTTCATTGCCAGAAATGCCAGCCAATTTCCGTCGGGGCTCCAGAGCGGCAGGCTCACCGTCCAGGTGTCCAGTTGGACGAGCAGCCGTTTCTCCCTTCCATCCAGCCGCGAAACGAAAATGCCGGGCGCCATTCTACCGGGAACCTTATCTACATAAGCGATCCAGTCCCCATCTGGCGAAATGGATACCCCGCTAAGCCAGGGCTGGCTGGTCGTGATCAAGGACTGCACCGCCTCGCTATCCACATCCAGAGCCTGAATGCGGTTTTCACCCTGCTGCCAGATCGAAAGGATGAGCCGGCGACTGTCGACCGTCCACCCGATGAGCGTGGGATTATCGGTGGTATCGGTCAGGGCACGCACGTTATGCCCACCGGCGTCCATTACGTAAACATTCGATCCCTTATCCGTCTGGCGCGAAAAGGCAATTCGCCTCCCATCCGGCGACCAAAACGGCGCCATGTCCAAATTACCGTTGGTCAACGGCGTACTTTCTTTGCTTTGGATATCCATGACGTACAGGCGGTTATCCGCGTCGCTGTAGACCAGCTGCTTACCGTCCGGCGAAAGCGACCCGTGTCCAAAGACCAATCCCTGGTCAGTGCTACCATCCAGGCTCGAAATGAACAAGGATGGATCGGGTGCAATGGCCCCGCGCGACACCAGCACTTTTTGTGGCAGTCCGGTGGGGATTGGGGGTGGATTGACCATCGCCTGCTTCCATGTCTTGAGTGTGAGGCACGCCTGAGGTTCGATGACAGGCGTTGCATTTGGATCACCCGCAGGCGGATTCCAGGTTGTCTCCCACGCCCCGTTGATGGTCGCACCATCCGCGTCCAGCACAAGCGGGAACGACATCCTGGCATTGGTCAACACAGTGGACAGGACCAACCCCGTAGCTTCATCTCGGTTCGAACCTCCGCCGCTCGCGATGCCGGACAGCCCGCTTGTATCCAGGCCGCTCTCGACACGAAGTGGCAACCCCTGCAGGGCCGGGTCGGCCTGGATGCCAATCTCGAATCCGCGCAGGTCGCCTTCCTTGACATACGTCGCATTGAAAGCATTTGCCAGAATGCCAGGCACGTCCAGCGGGATCAGGCCGGTTTTATATGGCAGGTCCACCTGTCCATCAGAAAACTCGAAAGGGGTTGAGCGCAAGTCGAGGGTCATTTGGATTGGTTTCTTGAACTCAACGGCCATTTGTGCAGCTTGCAATGTAAGCGGGGCGTTGAAATTCTTGCCGTAGATCTTGTACAACCACTGGTTCAATCCGGGAGTGAGTCCGGCATCCCGCCAGTTTGCCGGTTCGATTGGGACTTCCTGCCCTTTGGCGTCATAAGCTTTCAGCGCCCAGCCAGCCGGGGAGGCGCTGGTGATGCGGTCGTCTTTCCAGTCGGTGTGGCCGATCAGGTAGTAGCCATCATCCAGCGGAATGTATTTGTCCAATTTCAGCGAAATGCCATAAAGCCCGGTCGCTTCGGATGGATTTTCGGGGGACCATTGCTTGGTCTCTACAGGCGTCTGCTGTGCACCCGGTGTCTCCGGAATTATGGTGGGTGTAATTTCCATCACCGGGACGACCGTCAGGCCTGGTGGAGCGGGTTTGAAATGCAGGGATAGTTCCCAGTTTTCTGGCGCCTTACCGGGCAATGTATTCTGGATGCAGGGCAGGATAAACGTCACCTTGTCCACATCTGGTGGCAAAGGCGCATAGGCGAGGCGGATTTTACCCATAGTCCCTCCGCCTTCCATAATCTGCAAGACCGTTCCGTCGGGCAGGCGCAGTTCGGCCACACCTGAACAACCACTTACGTTCTCGTCGTGGGAAAGAGCACTCCAGGGTACATTCTCGAGCGTGAATACCACCACGGTTTTATCTGTGGTCAGTACAGCATCGGTCACGGTCAGGGTAATATCATCACGCGTGACACTTACCGGCTCAACAAGTACCCGGATGGGCGTGCTCTGCTCCACAACGCCCACACCGGGGATGTAGCCAAACACCTGGCGGAAGGCGGCCAGCACGCGCTGCGGGCCCACGGCCAGGAAGATCGCCAGGAGCGCCAGCAGCGCCAGGGCCACGCCCCAGGCCGGGCAGCGCAACTGGCGGCTACAAACCAGCCGGGTGGGGAACCAACCAGCGGAGCGGCGATTTGCCTGGCCTGGTTGCATACTAGATTGGGTCAATAGCTGCGCCTCCAGGCGCTCGACGAACAGCGGGTCGGGCTCCGGCGTGGACAGCGCCGCCCGGACCTTGTCCTCGATGGCAGAAGAAGGCAATTGTTCAGTCATGGCCCACCTCCAACTGGCTCTCCAACCGGGCCAGCAGCCGGTACACCTGTTTCTTGACCGCCGCTTCACTGCGCCCGAGCAAAGCACCGATCTCGGCATAACTCAGCTCGGCGACGAAACGCAGGCGCAGCAGGTCTTGCTCCTCGTCCTCCAGCGCCTGGATGAGCCGCAGCAAATCCTGCCTTTCTTCGTCCTGGATTAACTGTGACAATGGGTCCACGCCGGGACTCTCCAGGCGTTCGGCGATGGCGAGATCCACCTGCAGTGGGTGGCGATGCTGATGATTCAAGAGGCGATGCCGGGCAATCGAAAACAGCCAGGCCAGGAAATGGCCGCGGTGCCGGTAACGCGGCAGGCTACCCAGGGCCTCGGTGAACACCTGGGAGGTCAGGTCCTCCGCGTCGCCGGCCTGCCCGAGGCGACTGTACAGGTAGCGGTAAATCGGGCGCACGTAAGCCCGGTACAGGGATGAAAACGCCCGCGGGTCCCGCCGGGCGGCCTCAATCGCCTGGGCTTCTCTTTCCGCGGTCAGGATAACAGGGGACGTTTCCGTCATGCTCCATTCGGTCATGGTTGTTTCACGGGAAGATTGATACAGGTAATAGCCGGAATATTCTCCACTCTTCCGGGAGCTCCGGATAGACTGCCAAGCTTATTTCTCGCAGGCATTGGGTCAGCCGTCCACGGATGGCGGCGGCTAAAGTACAGCCGCTTGGAGAGCGAGCGCGGCACGAATGCTCGAATAAGCCGCATGGCCAGGTTTATTCATGGGTGGTTCTCCACCTTGGCTAAGATTTACCAATCAGCGGAAGCTTCATAAGGTATATCACCAAAGTAAAGGAATCGGGACATTTAGAGGATAAAACCCATTAAAAGATTGACACATGTGTGTGTGTATGTGTATGTGTATAACCTTTTGTAGAGGTGAACATGAGCGAAAGAATGTACCGAGCCCAAATCCTTTTAGAACCAGGCCAACGCCGTCGCCTGGAGGAACTCGCCCGGCGAGAAGAGCGAGCTGCTTTCTTTTTGGAGAAATGGAATGAACGCTTTAACCCCCGTTAGTCCAACCGCAGTTCTGGCGATAGACGTTCGCTTTTCTGATGACGCCCTGATCGTGCAACTTTCTGATGGTCGCGAAATTTCAGTGCCATTGGAGTGGTTCCCACGCCTGAGAGATGCATCGCCAGAGCAACGTAAAGATTGGCGTTTAATCGCGCATGGGATCGGAATTCACTGGGAATCTGTAGACGAAGATATTGCGGTTTCCACATTGTTGCGAACCGGGTAAATTATAGCAGTCTCTCCATTCGCCAGGACTTAATGCCCAGATAATCAATAGACATGTAGAAAATGCATTCGTTCGCGCTGGACGGGCACGAAAAATCTGCTTCTATCCAGTTCGGTAAGATAATGCTATACTTAATTTGATAAACGTGCTCATCGTCTTACTAATTGGAGGTTATGATGCAGACGACTGTTTCCGTACGCGGCCAAACTGTGATTCCGCGTCCCATTCGAGAAAAATTGGGGATCACTCCCGCAACCCGCCTGGAGTGGAAAGTCGAGAATGGCGTGATTATCGTATTGCCCCTTCCATCAGACCCGGTACAGTCCGCAGTGGGGATCCTCGAAGGGCGAGGGCCTACCACTTCAGAGCTCTTAGCCGAGCGCAAGGCGGATAGGGAGAAAGGGTAATGGCCGCTTTCGTTTTGGACACGTCGGCGGTGCTCACAATCCTCAACCAGGAGGACGGGCTGGACACAGTTTTGAACATACTGGACAAGGCCAAAAGTCAGCAAGATGTTGTGTACATACCCTTTATGGCTCTCGCGGAACTCGAATATCTGCTGCTGCGCAGGATAAGCCCCGAAGAGACGCTGGCCATTTTGACGCTGGTGAGCGCGTGGCCGGTTCAAGTGCCGGAATCCACAGAAGAATGGCGCCACCAGGCAGCAAAAATCAAATCGCGGACCCCTCTTTCCGTAGCCGATGCCTGGATAGCTTCTCTAGCCCTGTTACAGCACGCTGAACTGGTGCATAAAGATCCCGAATACGAGCAAGTGCCCAATCTCCCGGTAGTGAAATTGCCGTATGAAGGGTGAATCAAAGCAAAGGCTATTGCGCACAGAGCGATCCCACACTGCGTGAGATTGCTGCAAGATCCTCCCGTCTTCCGTGCGATCACGGAAAACGTAAGCAATCACCATTCCCTGTGCATCGATCTGATACCAGTCTTCTCGAACCCATTTCGTCAATGGATCATACAGTCCATTGGCCGGATCGTAAACATCGTAGGCAATGTGCCCCCATCCGGGTTGCGCCAGCAGTGGCGGCTGCCAGGGGTCCAGTATGGCCCGGAGTTCCTGGAGCTCCGGGTAAACGTCTTCTGGCTCCAGGGTTGGGAAAGGCAGGGCGGTGCCGGGGGCCGTTTCAACCGACTGTAGCTCCGCCTGGCTGAGTGGCGCCACCCGCACCTCGACTGGCCGGTAGCCATTAGCTTCGCGCCGGAGCACGAAGGACAACGCCGCGCCATAGATGGCACCATCCGGCACCCGGATCTTATATACATAGCGCAAAGGAGTATCCTGGCGGGAAAGATCGGGGATGACGTTTAGGGAGGAGAGCCCATCCCAGCCGCTGCTTGCAGAGCTCGCCTTGATCGGCCCCCAGACGCTGAAACGGCGGACGAAAGGCTCAATCCCGGCAAAGTCCTCGGCGTTCCCGTCGATCCCCGGCCCGCTATAGCGGGTCACCATCGCCACTCCCAGCCCGGGCATGAGCGTGTAGGGGCTTGAGGTCTCGCCGTCTTCCGGCGCGCAGGCCAGCCACAGGTCAATCGTAAACGGCCCGCTCTGCACCTGCCCGCCACCGGCCAGGCCGCTGAGCGGATCACCAAGGGAAGGGAAGAGATTTGGATCGAGGATATCCCCAACCGGGATCGGGCAGGCACCCGGAGCCAAAGCTTTTGGCGCCGGGCCAGGGGCGGGTGTCCCGCTTGGCTCATTCCCGCCTTCCGCCGGCTGGGGCGTGCTGCTTAACCGGCCGACCGCCAGGGTTTGCCCGACGTGCAATTCGCTGACGTCGCTCATCCCGTTCCACGCCAGCATGTCCGCTACGCTCACGCCGAACCTGGCGGCGATGGAAGCCCAGGTATCCCCGGCCTGGACGGTGTAGGTCTGCGGGACAGTTGGGGTAGGCTGCAGTTCGCCTGCCGCCGCTGGGGTTACACCCAAGGCTGGCGTGTGCACAGGTGTTGGCGACTCGCCTGGCGCGGGCGAGATGGCCTGAACGCTTGGAGTGCCTGCCGGGGACAGCGACGCCTCGGGCAGCAGGCCAATACTAAAGACCAGCACGCCCACCAGCAGGGCCAAACCTGCCAGACCCAACCACCCCCACTGCCAGGCGCGCTGCAGGCGTACCCCACCCGGTGAGGATGCTTTGCCAGGCATATTTTCGGCTTTTGCGAGCAGCTCGGCGCGCAAGCGGCTTGCAAAAGACGCTTCCGGCTGGATGGCCCGCAGCAGGTCATCCAGTTTTGCTTTAATTTGAGAAGGGAGCTCGGGGTCTTTCTCAATCATCCTTCGCCTCCAACTGCCTTTCCAGGCGTTCCAACAGGCGGTACAGGGACATCTTCACCGCCGATTCCTTGCGTTTCAACAGGCGCGCCATTTCCGCGAAGCTCAGCCCGGCGGCGAATCGCAGGCCGAGCAGTTCCTGCTCGGCGTCTTGCAAGCCGGCGACTAGCTCCGCCAGCCCGCGCAGTTGCTCATTGCGCGCCAGGCGTGCCAGGGGGGGTTCGTGCGCCGCGGGCAGATTCCCCACCTGCTCCAATGAGACCTGCGGCCAGCGCAGGCGGTAGTAATCGGCCAGCTTGCGGCGGGCGATGCCGAACAGCCAGGCGCGAAAGGAACTGCCCTGCCGGTAGCCTGGCAGGGATTCCAACGCCGCCAGGAAGACCTGGGAGGTCAAGTCCTCAGCCTCCGGCCGGCTTCCCAGGCGCAGAAAAAAGTAACGGTAAACGGGATTCAGGTAACGATCGTACAGCTCGGCATAAGCGCCGGGATCCCAAGGGGCGCGCTCCGTCAGAAGCTCATCCGCCATTTCCAGCAAGGCGCACTGCTGTGCGGCCTTTTGCGACGTTTTCGTCATGGACCTCCCGTAACGAAAGGTTACTGGCTCTATTCATTAATTTCGGAAAACCGCGTAAAAAGTCACATGAGAGAAATTCTACCTCGCCCACTCACCTGGAGGACATCTGGAACAACGAGGGGCTAAGAGACGTCCTTTATATTAAGGAAAAACGTATCTATTCAATGGCAGGGTGTGGGAGTACGGCTGAACGCCATCTTCCCCGGCTTTATCGATCAAACCCAAAATAGTCCCGTATAGAAACCGCCCAGGAGGAGAGTATGAGATCTCAAACACGCAAAGCAGCGCTAATTCTGTTGCTGGCCTGCTTGACCACCAACCTGGCGGCCTGTGCGCCAGGCGTCCAGGCCACGCCACAGGAGAACCCGCCTCAAAACGTGGTTTTGCTTCAATCCAAGATCCAGCGAGAGACCTCGCCGGCGGCGGACACGCAGGAATTGAAGGATCTGGCTGCCGGCAATAGCGCCTTCGCTTTCGACCTTTACCAGGTGCTGCGGGGAAAGCCGGGCAACCTGTTTTACTCGCCCTACAGCCTCTCGATCGCCCTGGCGATGACCTACGCAGGGGCGCGCCGCGCGACCGAGCAGCAGATGGCAGCGACACTGCACTACACCCTGCCCCAGGAGCAGCTACACCCGGCCTTCAACGCCCTGGATTTGGCCCTGGCGGGCGCAGGTGAAAAGGATGAAGGCGCCTTTCGCCTCAGCGTGGCCAACTCACTGTGGGGCCAGGAGGGTTTCCCTTTCCGCCAGGAATTTCTGGACCTGCTCGCCAGGAACTACGCCAGCGGGCTGCGCCTGGTGGATTACACTGACGATGCCCGGCGCGAGCAGGCCCGCCAGGCGATCAACGCCTGGGTGAGCGCCGCCACCCAGGGCAAGATCGAGGAGTTGATCGAAAAAGGGATCCTGACCGACGCGACCCGGCTGGTGCTGGCCAACGCCATCTACTTCAAAGGGGAATGGAGCGCGCCTTTCCTGAACGGCACGCAAGAGGCGCCCTTCACCCGCCTGGATGGAAGCCAGGTGAGCGTGCCGACGATGTCCCGCCGGGCGACCACACCCTACGCGGCGGGCGGAGATTTCCAGGCAGTTGATCTGCCTTACAAGGGCGAGCGGATCGCCATGCTGGTCCTGCTCCCGGCTGCCGGCCAGTTCGGGGCCTTCGAAAGCAGGCTGAATCAGGAACAGGTCCAGGCCATCCTGCAGGACCTGGAAGCGAGCGACGTGAAGCTGTACATGCCGAAATTCCAATTCAGCGCGGCATACGAGTTAGAAGAGGCGTTGAAAGCGATGGGCATGCCCGACGCGTTTGACAAGGAGCGGGCTGACTTCAGCGGGATGTACGACCCGCAGAAAGTCGCTGGCAACCTGTACCTTTCGCACGTGGTTCACAAGGCCTTTGTGGCAGTGGACGAGATCGGCACGGAGGCCGCCGCGGCAAGCGGGGTAGTAGCAGAAAGCACGTCCATGCCGGTTGAGCTGCGCATCGACCGGCCTTTCATCTTCTTGATCCACGACCTGCAGACTGGCACGATCCTGTTCGTGGGTAGAGTGGTGGACCCGCAGGCCGAGTAAAGGAGACGGTATGAAATGAAACGTTTTTGGCCCTGGCTGATTGTAATTTTATTGATTGTCCTGGGGTTGTGGGCCCGCAGCACGCTGCCTGCTTACACCTCACCCGAGCAGGCAGCCAGGCAGTATTGGACTCGGGTGAATCAAAATGGGCCGCATGCTGCTGAGGAACGGGCATAACTGATCTGGTGCTTATCAATCTTGCTGGTTCTCTATAAGCCGCTGGCGTACCCAGGCCAACTCATCACCTGGGGTACCGATGTGCAGGCTACTGCGACGGGAGACTCCTGGATCATCCAGGAAATGGCGGGTATTGAGGGTAACCAGAAAATCGACGTTTGCCTGCCTGGCGGCAAGCAGGATGGGGACATCGGCGGCATGGCCGATCCAATCCAGATGTTTTTGCACCTCTTTAGTTGGCGGATCGCGCAAGATGCGAATGTTGGCGCTCAGAATGATTTCGCGCGAAAAAGGCAGCGCTTCTGGCGCCTTGCGGGCGAGGTTTCGCTCCACTTCTGCAATCACCTGCTCAGAAACTGTGAGGGTTATTTTTCCGCTTTCGCCGAGTAGCAGCAAGGCGCGCGCTGCCCCCTGCTCCGAGACGATGCCAGCGACTTCCGAAATTCGGATTATCGGATTGATTATATCGGCGATTACGAATTAAGGCTAGACGATGCAGTAATTTTCAGCCCGGAGGTCTTGCAACCCAGAGCGCGGATTTGCGTATATAAATGTGACAAATAGAACGATCTCGGGGTTTGCCTCAAACCGAACCTAATTCACACTTCAGGAAGATGACCATGCAGGTGGATAAAGAACATCCGGTGGATAAAGAACATCCGGTGGATAAAGAACATCCAAACGAATCCAGCCAGGACCTGGCCGCCTGGATCACAAAAGCCGCCAGCAAACAAACTTACTACACCGTCCGTTTCCTGGTTGACCGCCAGCGGGTCGCCGACGCTTACCGGGCTTACGCCTACTTCCGCTGGGTGGACGATCAGCTCGACCAGGAAGATATTGAGAAGCCGCAACGAATGGCTTTCGTGAGGCGCCAAAAGGCGCTCATGGAGCGTTGCTACCAGGGCGACCTGCCGCGTCGCCTGGACGATGAGGAGCGCCTGTTGGTGGAGTTGATTGGCAAAGACCGCGTGAAGAACAGCGGCCCGCAAGCTCTTAACGGCCTGCAGGCTTACATTCGCAACATGATGGCAGTGATGGCATTCGACGCCGACCGCCGGGGCCGCTTGATCTCCCAGGCGGAGCTGGTCGATTACTCACGCTACCTCGCCACCGCTGTGACGGAAGCCTTGCATTATTTCATCGGCCACGACCGGCCTTCCCCGCGCGGCGAGGCGCGCTACCTGGCTGCCACGGCTGCCCACATCGTCCACATGCTGCGCGATACTGCCGAAGACGTCAACGCCGGCTACTACAACATTCCCAGTGAGTTCCTCGCCGCGCACGCCATCACCGCCCGAGACGTAGGCAGCGCCCCCTACCGGGCATGGGTGCGGGGCCGGGTGCAGCTGGCGCGTAGCTACTTCGCGGCCGGCAGGGGCTACCTGGCACGGGTTGAGAATCTGCGCTGCCGCCTGGCCGGCTACGCCTACATCGCCCGCTTCGAGGGAGTGTTGGAGGCCATCCAGGCGGAGGGCTACCGACTCCGCCCGAATTACGCCGATTGCAAGCGCAAGGCCGCCGCGTTGCAGATGGGCTGGTCCGTGCTTGCGCTGGCGTTTGCCGGTCGCCGCCAGCCGGCGCGGGAGGAGCTCCTGATCCCCAGTGGCCCAATGGCACCTTCCGAGGGCGAGCTATGAAATCCCCCTCAGCGATGGCTAGTGCCGTCGTCATCGGCGCCGGGGTGGGTGGCATCAGCGCCGCCGCGCACCTGGCCAGGCAGGGTTTCCACGTCACCGTGGTGGAGAAAAACGCGCACCCCGGCGGTCGCTGCGATCGCTTCAGCCGGGATGGGCACCATTTCGACGCCGGCCCAACCTTGCTGATCATGCCGCACGTGTACGCGGCCGAATTTGAGGCGCTGGGCACCCCCATGCAGGCGTTGCTGGACCTGCAGCGCGTCGATCCGACTTACCACCTGGTCTTCGACGATGGCAGCCAGTTGGCCCTTACTTCCGATCTGAAGCAACTAGGTGAGCAATTGGAGTCCATCGAGCCGGGCAGCTTCCAGGGTTTGCTGCGTTATTTGGACGAAGGCAACCGCCATTACCACCTCGCCATGCAGCGCCTGGTTTCGCGCGACTTTCGCTCTCCCAGCGATTTCTTTTCATTGAAAAACCTGGACCTGATCTTCCGTTTGAAGCCGTTGGTGCCACATTATCGCAATATGTCGGCTTACTTCGACGACCCGCGCTTGAAGGCAGCCTTCACCTTCCAGGACGTGTACATGGGCCTCAGCCCGTTCGAGGCCCCGGCCACTTTCTCAATGATGCCCTATACCGAGCTGGCCCACGGCGTGTGGTACCCCAGGGGAGGCATGTATCGCGTGGTGGAAGCGCTCATGGAGATCGCCCGCCAGGCGGGGGTCGAGTTCGCGTTCAACACGGCTGTGGAACGGATCGAAATCCAGGACGGGCGCGCCCGCGCGGTGGACCTGGCGAACGGGAGCCGCCTGGAGGCGGACGTGATCGTGGCCAACGCCGACCTGCCCTACGTATACCGAGATCTGCTCCCGCAAGACGGCCAGGTGCGCAAGCTGGCGCACAAACGTTACTCCTGCTCGGTGATCAGCTTCTTCTGGGGCGTCGACCGGCCCTACCCCATGCTGAGCCCCCACACCCTGTTCCTGGCGGATGATTTCCACCAGAACTTCGAGAGCATCATTCACGACTTGACTCTGCCGGAGAACCCCAGCCTGTACATCCACGCTCCGGCGCGCCTTGATCCGTCTATGGCGCCACCGGGACAGGATACCTTGATCGCCATTGTCCCGGTTGGCCACCTGGATGAGGAAAATATACAGGATTGGGTCGCTCTGCGTGCGCAAGCCCGCAAAGCGGTGTTGCGCCGCCTGGCCAGCCTGGGCATCCACGACCTGGAGGCGCATATCAAGTTCGAAGTGAACTACACGCCCCTCTCCTGGCGCAAGCGCTACAACCTGGTGAAAGGTTCCACCCACGGCCTGTGCCACAACCTGACCCAATTGGGCTACCTGCGACCCGGGAATCGCCATCCCCAATATCACAACCTGTATTTCGTTGGCGCCAGCACCCACCCCGGCACGGGCCTGCCGACGGCCCTGGTGTCAGGCCGACTGGTGGCTAGGCGGGTGCTTGATGATTTATGATTGGTGATGGTATGGTGAGTTGTTATGGCTATACGAAAGACAATTCCCCGATGGCCTTACCATCGCCGCTGAAAGAAACATCTGGAGTCCCATCGGGCAAATAGCGAGCAACTGCATTCGTTTATGCGGATCGGAAGAGAGCCACCTCGCCGGTCTCGGGCATTAAACGGTAGCACAAAACGCAGCCGATATCACTGCCCAATAGGACCATCTACATTAAATACGGGAGCGCCTTGTCCAACCCTCACTCCAAACAAAACTTGTTTCTTGGTACTTGGATTTGACTCTCTGTGAACCGTGTCTTTTGGAATGAAAGCAACTTCGCCCGCTTTTGCAACACAACTTTCTTTTCCAGCCTCGCCAAAATCCAATTTGAGTTCACCTGATATGACATATACGTAAGTATCGTAGTCACCATGGTGATGCCACCCCGACGTAAACTCTGGTTCTGTCTGCACCATTCCAACCCAGGCATTTGGTGTCGAAACCAGCTCTTCTCGTTGCATTCCACTGGTTTGAGTAGTTTTCGTGCTTCCCTCGCCCGAACGAAAAACCTTGACTTTTTTATCTGTCATCTAACCACCTCCTGTAATACTCCCATCCAGCTCCTTGACAATAAAATCGCTTGGCCTTCGCCTAAGCGCCATCTGGCTTTGCTACCTGACTTTTCTATAGAAACCTCCCTCACTATTTACGTATAGTTCTCGTAGGGGCGGGACCCACCTCTCGCCGGCTCTTAATCACTTTCACTCATAACCCAATCGGTCTCCAGACGCACAACATTGGTAGACCTAACCCTACCTCCAGCACGATCCATTGCGATTGCATTCACATCCTAAGGTTTCAAGCCTGCATATGGTGGTGGCCGTTCATGCTGGTCAAAGCGGCTATGCTGTTGCTCGCTCGATCAAGTCCCCAATTTCAGGTAGCAGGGTTTGCCAAAGGCCAATTGCGTGAAAGATATGCCAATCCTCGGCGATCATTTGGTTTTCAATCCTGTAAATAGCCAGGATGGGGTAAGTCACTTCTCTGCCAGTTGGCGCAATATTGAAGAATTGCCCCATTTGCGTACCGTGGAATGTCCACCGGCCAACCACACGGTCGCCATCAGCCAGTAATTCATCGATTGCCCACCTGGCGTCCGGAAATGCTTTCCGCAACCTGGCAAATGTCTGCTTATATTCTTCGCGACCCACGTCTTTTAAAAGTTGGTTTGGATCATGCCGAATGTAGTTGGGAGCAAGCACACTATCAAGATCATCAAAATTGCCGGAATTAATCGCGTCTGCCAATTTACGCACAACCTGCTTATTCTCTTCGGATTGCATCAATCCTCCTTACAACTGAGCGCAACCGGCGTATCAGCGACTCAGTAAGTAGAACGCGGTGCGAATTTTGCAATCATTCCATACCTTCCTTACCGGTTTGGCGTTCCAGGAAAGACACCAGTGTTTTCAGGTCGGAAAAGCCCAGCCGCTTCCCGCCGGCTACCGGTTCCAGGCTGAAGCGCCAGACCGGCTTTTCATCGCCGTCGCGTTCAGCCCAGCAGCGCAGGACAAATGCCTGGTAAGGGTGGAATCGAGAGGCTTGTTCCATGCGGCTCCTGGGGCCCCTTTTGAGGTGTTTAAATATTATTGATATAATAGACCATAATCGTCAATTTATCGTCAACCCGGTGCGGGCACGCCTGTACGAACCTTTCGCAACATTCAACTCCATTGTTTTAAGCGGTTAATTTTTTTATCTCTGGTGCTCGCCCCGGGTGAGGCGTATTGCGATTCGCAGGAGGGGAGGATGAATGCAAATACCCTCAAGCTGCACCTGCTCGGGCGTCCGCTCATCGAGCTTAGCGGCGAACCAGTGAATGGCTTTGTTTCCGAGAAGGCCCTGGCGCTTCTAGGTTACCTGGCGTTGCAACAAGGCAGCCTGGCGCGGGAAAGGCTGTCCGGCCTGTTCTGGGGGGATATGCCCGACAAGCGCGCCAAAGCCAATCTGCGCATGGCTATTTACAATTTGCAGCAACTCTTTCCGGGACGCCTGCAGACAACCCGCTTGAGCGTGGCTTTCAACCGCCAACAGGATTACTGGCTGGATGTGGAACAGTTCGAAAAACTGCTGGCGGCTGATTTCCAATCCATGCCTGACCCAATCGAAGGGTTGCATCTCGCCCTGTCGCTTTACCGCGGCGAATTTATGGAAGGCATCTACCTGGACGGCTCGCCAGAACTGGAAGAATGGCTGCTGGTGGAAAGAGAGCGGCTGCGCCAGCTCGCGCTGGAAGGCCTCCAGCGCTATGCCGGTGAGTTGACGGGGGCGAGGCAATACGCACAGGCGGTGCGGACCTTGCGGCAGTTGCTGCGGCTTGAGCCCTGGCAAGAGTCCGCCCACCAGCAGTTGATGCTGGCCCTGGCGCGCGGCGGTGACTACACTGCCGCCCTGGAGCAGTACGAGACCATCCGGCGCCTCCTGGCCAAGGAATTGAATGTAGAGCCTATGCCAGAGACCACCCGGCTTTACGAGCGCATCCGGGCAGCGCGCGACCTTCCCTTCCGGCACAATTTGCCCCCCCAACCCACCCCTTTTATCGGCCGGGAGGCAGCGCTGCAGGAGCTGTCCGGGTTGTTGGCCGATCCCGCCCGGCGGCTGGTCACGATCACCGGCCCGGGCGGCGCCGGCAAGTCCCGCCTGGCGTTACAGGCGGCTGCCGGGTTGACCGGAAGCTTCTTGCACGGCGTCTACCTGGTCCCGCTTGCTCCGGTGGCTTCCGCCGCACATCTGCCCGTCGCAGTGGGAGGTGCGCTCGGTTTTACCTTCGCCCGCAAGGATGGTCCCAAGCCACAGCGGGTGCGCTATTTACGCGAAAAAGAGCTACAGCCGGTGTTTGATAACGGCCGGCACCCGTCCGAGGG
>OFHG01000456.1_pt1 | contig 16386 bp, 18 predicted proteins | sample 1521931 | NCBI WGS metagenome assembly OFHG01 (sample SAMEA2468438, study PRJEB22500) | soil metagenome | biome: Glassland; feature: Farmland; material: Clay | place: Australia | collected 2013-01-31 | depth 0.55 m
TAATCTTGTTTTTTGCAATTTAAAATGTGTTTTTTTCAATGGGGTGCTATCAGTATGGTCTTCGTAAGCCTTTTCGGCGGCATACTCCTCCTTCTCTACGGCATCAAGCTCCTCAACGACGGCCTTCAGAACGCGGCGGGCTCGAAGATCCGCTCGCTTTTACGCTCCCTCACGAGCAACCGGCTGACAGCCGTGGGCGCCGGGGCGTTCATCACGGGTCTCATCCAGTCCAGCAGCGCGACCTCGGTCATGCTCGTGGGGTTCGTAAGCGCTGGACTCATGACCTTTCGTCAGACCCTCGCGGTGATCCTGGGCGCGGACATCGGCGCCACTCTTACGGTGCAGCTCATCGCCTTTCATGTCTACGATTACGCCCTGCTGCTTATCGGCCTCGGCTTGTCGAGCACCCTTTTTACCAGGAGGACGCAGCTTAGAAACATGGGGCAGGGCGTGCTCGGCTTCGGCTTTGTCTTTCTCTCGCTCAAGATCATGATCGACGCGATGATGCCGCTCCAGGGGAACGAGCTGTTCCGGCAGGTGTTTGTGGCCCTCACGGACACGCCGCTCATCGGGATCGTCCTCTCGGCCGGGATCACCGCGCTTATCCACAGCAGCGCGGCCCCCATCGGCATCGCCCTCGCCTTCGCCCAGAGCGGGCTGAGCCCGCTCCCCGCCGCCATCTATATCATTCTCGGCGCCAACATCGGCACCTGCTCAACGGCGCTGATCGCAAGCCTGCGTTCAACGGCCGAGGCGCGGCGCGTGGCCTGGGCCCATGTGCTTTTTAAAGTCCTCGGAGTCGTCCTGTTTCTTCCGTTTCTCACGGCCTTCCAGTCCCTGGTCGCCCATACGGCGGCGGACCTCGCCCGGCAGATCGCGAACGCCAATACGCTGTTCAACGTGATCATGGCGGTCCTGTTCCTTCCCTTCATCGGGCTGTTCTCGAAGCTCATCAGCAAACTGGCGCCGGAAAAGGCCGAGGAGAAGAAATTCGGCCCCATGTATCTCGATGACCACGTTCTCGCCACTCCGTCGCTCGCGCTGGGCCAGGCCACGCGCGAGGCCCTGCGGGAGTCGGACATCGTGAGGGAGATGCTTATCGACGCGGTCAAAGTATTCCAGAGCGACGACCCGGCGGCCATATCGTCCATAAAAGACAAGGACAACCTGATCGACCTGCTCGACCGGCATATCCGTCTCTATCTCACCCGGCTGTCGTCATCGCATCTCACCGAGTCCCAGTCGCGCCGCGCGATGACCGTCCTCGAAATCGCCCGCAACCTGGAGAGCATCGGGGACATTATCGACCGTAATATTATGCCCCTCGCGGAAAAGCGGATCAACAAGGGACTCATCTTTTCACAAGAGGGGATGAACGAGATCATTTCGTTCCACAAAAAGGTCCTCGAAAACTTCGATGTCGCCATAGCGGCCTTCGGGAGCAACGACCGCGACCTCGCGGACCGCGTTCTCCGCAATAAGGAAGAACTGGGGATCATGGAACGGGAACTGGTCCAGGCGCACCTTGACCGCCTTCGCAAGGGTTTCCGGGAGTCCATCGATACGAGCCATATTCATCTGGACCTCATCGGAAACCTTGCGCGCATCAACTCGCTGATTACCCATATTATTTATCCCATTGTCGAGGAAAAGCGCGTCAGGGGGCGGGAGGACATGGGGATAGAAGGTTAGTAGCATTGCCGATTGCGGATTATAAAGAAACAAAGAAGGGTAATAGTATGTGGATTGCCGATTGCGGATTATAAAGAAACGGACACTGAAGTATTCCCGTTTTGTCATCCGAACTCCTCAATCCAAAATTAAAACCGGAGGTTTTTAAATGATCAGACAACTCAGGGTTAAGTCCAACTCGAGGACGGAGCTTGTGGATATTACACAGGGCGTGCAGCGGCTGGTTGCCGAGAGCGGCGTGCGCTCGGGTGTATGTTACATCTACGTGCCCCATACGACGTCGGCGATCACGATCAATGAGAACTCGGACCCCAACGTGGGACGCGACCTGTTGAAGGAGCTGAACAAGGTGGTCCCTTTCGAGGACAACTACGGGCATACGGAGGGGAACTCCGCGGCCCATATCAAATCGAGTATCATCGGTGTGTCGAAAGCGGTGATGGTCGAGGAAGGCAGGCTGGCGCTCGGCACGTGGCAGGCTGTGTTCTTCTGCGAATTCGACGGCCCGCGCGACCGCCGGGTTATGGTAAAGGTGATGGAGGACTGAATAAAGCGCCACGTACTCTGCCTGCACCCAGCTTTACGAGCGCGGTAGAGCGGGTGCGGGGCGCGGTTTTACACGTGACGCCTTTTGGTTTCAGCATAGTCGTCCCGCTTGTCCAAACCTGGATTTAGTGCTCGAATTTAGAGTTTGGCCCTCCGCGTTCTCGGTAGTAAATTTATATTTTTCTTTGTCGTTGTTCTGCAATGTGGTAATATCCCGCCATGACCACATCTGCCGCGGACCAGCTCAGGCTTTCGGATTTTGACTACGATCTCCCGGAATCTCTCATTGCGCAGGAGCCCTGCCCGGTCCGGGACCGGTCCCGCCTCATGGTCCTCAAGCGCGAAACGTACGACATAGAACACCGCGTCTTCTCGGACCTGGAAAACTATGTTCTCTCCGGCGATCTGTTTGTTCTCAACAATACCAAAGTGTTCCCCTGCAGGCTTCCGGCGAGGAAACCGGGCGGCGGCAAGGCGGAGATTTTTCTCCTCTCCGAACAGGGCGTTAACCTCTGGCATGCGCTGGTAAAGGGCGGTATAACAGCGGGCGTGAGGCTGAGTGTCTCGTCGGGAATTGAGGCGGAGCTCCTGGATAACAGCGGGGGCGGCACCAGATCCGTTCGATTTCACGGTATCAATGACATCAGGGAACTCCTTCCCCGGATCGGCAAAACCCCGCTTCCTCCCTATATCAAGCGGGAGCCTTCGGAGGCGGACCGGGAGCGTTATCAGACCGTGTACGCGGTCCGCGAAGGAGCAGTGGCAGCTCCCACGGCAGGTCTGCATTTTACTCCCGGACTTCTGAAGAGGCTTAAGGCCAGGGGCGTCGAGTTCGCCTCCGTTACGCTCCATGTGGGACCAGGCACGTTTCAGCCGGTCCGGACGGACCTGATCACCGAACACCGGATGCTTTCTGAACAATACGAAATTTCCGGCGGGGCGGCCGCGGCCATCAACCGGGCCAGGGCTGAAGGAAGGCGGGTCATCGCCGTTGGCACAACGAGCGTACGCGCGATCGAGACCGCAGCCTCGGGTGCGGGGACCGTTGTCGCCGGCAAGGGGACATCCGGCCTGTTTATCCACCCGGGATACTGTTTCACGGTAACGGACGGGATCGTCACGAATTTTCATTTGCCCAAATCGACGCTGCTCATGCTGGTGTCCGCGTTCGGGGGCAGGGAACGCATTCTCTCTGCGTACCGGACCGCGACAGCCGCGAAGTACCGTTTTTACAGTTACGGGGACGCGATGCTGATACTCTAGTTGCGGAATGAGGATTTCACCCTGCACCAGCGTCAGGCGCGCCATCCACTCGCTGCCATGGCCTGTATTCGCGCAGCACACTCATAAGCACTGGCCACAGGCCCGTAAAGGTTCCCTGCATTCACGCGGGGCACTCATAACCACCAGACACAGGCTGGGAGCGGACGAATTGAGGAATAGAAATCTTGAGGAAGACAAATATGGAAAATAATCAACGAGGCGGAATCATCTCTAAAATAATTTTTATCCCCGTTGTTCTGGCCCTGATGGCGGGATTCTTTATCCTCGGCTATTTCGTGGGAAAATACCGGAGCAAGCCCGGAACGCCGGCAGATACCATGCCTCCGCTGCCGGAGATCATATCAAAAAATCTCCCCAAGCAGGACGAGTTCACGTTCTACAAGTCCTTGACCGATAAGTACAACAAGACGGTTTCGATAGATCTCAAGCCGAAGCCCGCTGCCGAAAAAAAACAAGATGATAAAAAGCCGTCTGTTAACGAAACGGCCCCGGTGAAGGACGCGCAGCAGCTTCGGAGTGACAACAAAACGGAGGACAAAGCCGGACATGAAAGAGCAGCCGCAGCCGGACAGGGCGCTCCGAAACAGCAGGTTTCGTCCAAAAAGGAAACAGTTAGAGCTCAGAAGACGGATTCCAAGCTGCGCTACACGCTTCAAATAGCATCGTACCAGGAAAAGGAAATGGCTGAAGCGGACATCAAGAAGATGAAGCAGCGGGGATATGATGCCTTCGTCGTTGCGTCCGAATTGCCGGGAAAAGGCACCTGGTACCGCGTGAGGCTCGGGAGTTTTTCAAGCAAGGCTGCGGCGGAAAAACTGCAAAAAGAGCTCCGCTCGAAAGAAGGCATTTCAGCGTTCCTAACGATCGAGTAAAAACGGAAGGTGAGAGGTTGAGACGATAAGGAGCCGGGAATTCATTGACTTCGCAGCATCTCATCCACGGCGTTCAGCTAATGAACATTCTTGTCGGACACAAGCTGCAGGGGAAGGGGAGTAAGGCCGATGCGCTGGCCGTCGACCAAAGTCTCGATCCAGTAGGTGCCCGGCGCCGAGAACGTTGAGTTGAACCGGACCGAGATGTCGCGGTGCCGCTGGGTTTCGCCGAAGAGGCTTATTTTGGTTTCCGACTCGGACAGGACTTCCTCCTTGTTCGGGGAGAGGAGCTTGATCTTGACCGTAAATTCACCCTTGCCGCCGGTCAATTCGTTCACGATGGCGAAGCGCGGGTGTACCGCGGGAAAGACGTTTGCATAGATGCTCTCGAACAGCCCCATGAGGCTGAACTTGCCGCCGAGCTCCTGCCGCACATCGTCGCACAGCAGCGTATAGCTTAACCTCGGTATGATCTTCGTGCTCGCCATTTTGGTAACTTAACACACTCCCTTCGGCCCCGTCAATCTGTTTTTTCTTGACAAATATTTTCAATCAACGTAATCTTGTCCGCATCTTATGGCTACCTCAGACCTCTTAAAAATGCTCGAAAGCCTCCACCCGCTTGAGAACAAAGTGCTTCTTTGTTTCGAGAATGCGACGACGTTGTCGGCGGCAGAGGTCCTGTCCCGATCAGGGCTCGACGAATCCCGCCTGGACATGGCTTCGGGCTGGCTTCAGTCCAAGGGCCTGCTCGATGTTAAAGATGAATCGATCACCTCGTTGGTCTCTCTCACCGAAACGGGGAAGGATTACCTCGCAAAGGGCACGCCGGAGATGCGGATCATCGGCGCCCTCAAAGAAGGAAAACAGTTCACGGTCAAGGACTTGATTCAGTCCTGGGGCATGGAGCCGACGGAAGTGAGCTCTGCCGTAGGCGCGCTCAAGGAGGCGGGTGATGTCCGCATCGTCCAGGGCGGTGTGCTTGAGCTTAATCCTGATGCAGACACGAGTAAATATGTTTATATCGGCAAGGTTATCGAAGATGTTGCCGCCGGGCCATCGCTTGCTTTGTCAGAATTTTCAGCAGAAAAACAGGACATTATTCAGGCTAACTTTCACAAACGCGGCAAAGCAAAGGGTATTTTCCGTATCACGGAAAAGAAGAACCGTATCTTCAGTCTCGCCGCTGACGGAATGGAACTGCTCCGTCTGCTCAAAGAGCGCGGAGCTGTCACTGAAGAGGCTTCGGCTCTCACACCCGAGATGCTGAAGCAGGGCACATGGAAGAACAAGAAGTTTCGCGCCTATAACATTTCTCTTAACCCTCCCAGGCAAAGCATCGGCAGAAAGCATCCCTACAAGGAATTTCTTGATTTTGTGAAGTACAAGTTCATCGGCATGGGGTTCGAAGAGATGCGCGGACCGCTCGTGGAGAACGAGTTCTGGGACATGGACGCTTTGTTCATGCCGCAGTTCCATCCGGCCCGGAATATTCACGACGTCTACTTCGTGAAAGAGCCGGCTGCCTCCAAGGAGATCGAGAAGCCCTTTGCCAGACAGGTCGCCGCGGCCCACAAAGACGGCGGCAAAACCGGTTCAACGGGCTGGCGCTATCCGTTTGACCTCGAGCGGACCAAGCGGCTGGTTCTCAGGAGCCAAGGCACGGCCGTATCGGCGCGTACCCTCGCATCGGGGCCGAAGATACCGGGAAAATATTTTTCCATCGCGCGTTGTTTCCGTTACGACGCGGTTGATGCCACGCATGCTCCCGACTTTTATCAGGTTGAGGGCATAGTGATCGGCGAGGAGATCAATTTCAAGACGCTGCTCGGACTGCTGAAGCTTTTCGGGCAGGAGGTAGCCAGGGCCGAAGAATTTCAGTTCAGGCCGGCGTACTTTCCCTTTACCGAACCGTCGGTCGAGTTGCACGTAAAACATCCCGAACTGGGGTGGATGGAACTGGGCGGGGCGGGCATATTCAGGCCCGAAGTGACCGTGCCGCTCGGCGTGAACGTGCCGGTCATCGCCTGGGGTCTGGGGCTCGACCGGATGGCCATGGTGGCCCTCGGGATCCAGGACATCCGCGACCTGTTCTCGCGGAATCTGGATTTTATTCGTACAAAAAAAATACAACTGGGGTAATAAACACCAAATCGCAAGCACCAAATATCAAATAAATCACAATGACCCAAATCCAAAATTCAAAACAATACGATTTGGAGGAGAGGACATTTCAGTTTCCTAAGAATGTCGCTGTTTATGTCAAGACGCTGCCAAAAACGATACCGAACACGGAATATAGTGTTCCGGTCGTACGATCTTCCGGTTCTACGGGGGCCAATTATATAGAGGCCAACGAAGCTCTCAGCAAAAAAGATTTTTTGATAAGAATTAAGATATGCCGTAAGGAAGCCAAGGAATCGGCTTACTGGCTGAGATTGATTGTAGATACGAACGCTGAAAAAACAGCGAAAGACGGCATGAGGCTCATGGAGAGGCTGGAGAGTTAAAGAAAATTTTTTCAGCTATCCATGAGAAATCAAACTAGTTTTCGTCATTGATTATTGTAAATTGGGATTTATTTGAGATTTGTTATTTGTAATTTGGAATTTATTTAACTATGCCTACCATAGACATTAAAAAACACGATCTCGATGTTCTCATCGGCAAGAAGCTTTCCCTCAACCAACTCGAGAAAAAGCTCATGCTCGCCAAGGCGGAACTGAAGGAATATAACAAAGAGACCGACGATCTCAAGGTGGAGCTTTCTGACAGCAACCGCCCTGATCTGTGGTCGTCCGAAGGCATCGCTCGCCAGATACGGACTGCTATTTCCGGCAAGCCCGAAGAGCTTTACTTCTTCAAACATGGCAGAAAGGCGACGCGGGAAATCAGGGTTTCGAAGGACATGAAGTCCGTGCGGCCCTACATCGCGGCCTGCACCGCGAGCAACGTGCGCATGAATGACGATGTGCTGGCGCAGATGATTCAGAGCCAGGACAAGCTCTCGGAGATTTTCGGCAGGAAGAGGAGCACCGTCTCGATCGGCATCTACGAACTCAACCGGATCGTGTTCCCCGTGGACTACCGGCTGGCGGAACCCTCGTCCGTATCGTTCACGCCGCTTGGTATGGAGGAAAAACTCACCCTTGCCGAAATCCTCGAACGCCATCCCAAAGGCCTCGCCTACGGCGGCATCGTCAAGTCCTTTTCACGGTATCCGGTCCTCACCGACGGCATGGGCCGCACGCTTTCGTTCCCGCCGGTCATCAACAGCAGGGAAATCGGTGAGGTGAAACCGCAGACCAGGACCGTGCTCATCGAAGTGACGGGCACGGACCTGCGCATGACAGCGCTCACCCTCAACATCCTTGCAACGAGCTTGTTCGACCGCGGTGCGGACATCGAACCGGTGCTCGTGACCTATCCCTACGACACCGAACTCGGGAGGCGCGTAACGTTCCCGTATGACACCTCGGGCACGTTTATCGTTCCGCTTGCGAAATTTTCAGACGGTCTGGGAGAAGAGGTGTCGCTTGCGGACGTTAAGAAACATCTTGGTTCCTACGGCCACACCGTGAGCGCACGCGGCAACAGGGTCTCGGTCATTGTGCCGCCGTACCGCGACGACATTATGCATCCCATGGACCTGGTGGAGGACTATGCCATCAGCAGGGGGTATGACTCTTTTGAGCCGGTGATGCCGCGGCAGTCGACGGTGGGGTCGCTCACTTCGCTTGAGTTCCTGTCCGATACGGTGCGGGGGCACCTGGTCGGCTCCGGGTTCCAGGAGATTATGTCCAACATCCTCTGTTCGCGCGAAGAACTCGAGTACGCCATGCCTTCGGACGAAAAGCTTGTCGAAGTGGACAATGTGATGTCGCTTGCTTACTCGGTGCTCAGGAACCGGGTGATCCCGTCGCTCCTGAACGTGGAAGCAGCGAGCTCCAAGGCCTTCTACCCCCATCGCATTTTCGAGGCGGGAGAAGTGGCCGTATTCGACGCATCGAAGAATATGGGCTCGCGCACGGACCTGAACCTCGGCGCACTGATCTCCCATCCTGCTGCGAATTTCTCGGAAATGCATTCAACCCTTGATATCCTGCTCTATTATCTGGGTATTGATTACCGCCTGGAGCCTGCCGAACATCCGCTGTACCTGCCGGGCAGATGCGGTAAAGTCGTGGCCAATGGCATTGAACTCGGGTTCATTGGAGAGGTGCGGCCCGAGGCGCTCGCAGTCAAGCAGATCACCATGCCCTGCGCCGCGTTCGAGATAAACCTGGATAAAATACCGGACCTCGCGAAAAAGGCCTGACACGGACCGTTACTTTTGCGACCCTCCTGCGTCACGCCGTCAATGTCTTTTGGAATCAGACTATTTTTATAATCCTCCTGCTCTTTGCTCTTTCTTCTTCCCTGTCATTATCATTTGACGCGGCAGGCCGGTATCGTACGGCATCGCATATCTAATCCATCTTGATCCTGTTCGGCCACGCGTAGATGTTCATCCGGTCGCCGCGGGCAAAGCCTATAAGGGTAATGCCCATGTCTTCTGCATAGGTTATGGCCATGCAGGACGGCGCGGCGCGGCTGATCAGGACCGGAATGCGGTTCCTGCCCGTCTTGGTCATGATCTCGGACGTCACCCTGCCGCTGGTGATCAGCACTTTGTCTTCTATCGGGATCGATTGCAGGAAAGCCCTTCCGATCAGCTTATCCACGGCGTTGTGCCTGCCGATGTCCTCGGAAAAGAACAGGATCTCCTTGCCGTCGCACAAGGCCGCGCTGTGGACCCCGCCGGTCTCCAGATAGAGCGAAGAAATATTCCTGAATGCTTTGAGCAGTGTTTTGATTTGATCGAGGCTTATGATCTGTCCGGTGTTGTCGATCCTGCGGTCCGCATCCGTGCGATACCCGGTATACGTGATCCCTTTGCCGCAGCCGGAGGATATGGTGCGCTTCCCGAACATCCGGGAGAAATCCGGAGGGAGGCCGGTAAGTTCGACGTGTACTGCCGCCTCCTGTTCATCTACTTCGAGTTTTTTAATCGATGATTTGTCCCGGAGCAGGCCTTCGGAAAGGAGGAACCCCACGGCGAGTTCCCGGAGCTCTGACGGGGTGCAAAGGAGCGTCACCAGCGGTTCGCTGTTCAGCACCAGCCTGACCGGGAGTTCCGACGCCACTTCGTCGATGGCTCCCTCGACGCTGCTGCCCGAGACCTTCAGTATCAATGCATCCCGTTTGGTTTCCACAAAAAGAATATAACACGGAGCGATGATGTTGTAAAGCCGTTGTGGGAACGGACAAAAAGAAAAAGCCTCCGGTTTATCCGCCGAAGGCTTTCGTTATATTACTTTGTGGTTTGTCTTAAAAATTTAAGTTTAATCTCGCGGAATATTCTTGTACGCTCGAAAAGTCGCCTTCCACGACGAGATTGACAAAGGGGAAGATTTTCACCTTTGAGCCGACGAAGAACTTGGCTTTCGTGATGTCCTCTTTCAGGAGTGCCGGGGCGAGCGTGCTGTGCGGCGTGCTCGTTATCCAGACTTCGCCGATACCGGCATACGGCGTAAATATGAGGATGCCTTTGCTGATGGACAAGTCGAGAGACTTCGTTGAAAGATCAAGAGCGTCCACGCCGGAGAGCTTGGTGTAGGCGCCGCGGATAGCGATGGCGGGCATTGCTACGCTTCCTCTCACAACGGCACATTTGATTTCGTAGCCCACCACCTTGATATCGCTATTCGGGACGCTTGCATAGCTCACGCCCAAGTCGATGGGGACAATTGGCAGGCCTACCTGAACGTGAATACGGGGAATGACGAGGGCGTTCGGGAGATTACCGACAGCGTCTATCTTCTGAAAGTACGGAGCGCTTGTGTCCAGTTTGACGTATGATGCTTCCACACCGACGTCAAAACCGGGAAGGGTGTCACCGAGCGGCGCTGCCGGCGACAGGGGCTGGTAGCTGAGGGCCATCCCGAGATCAGTGCTGAACGATTTGAAATCATCTTGTGTCAAGGTGGCGGGGAGTTGGACGTCTGTCTTTGCCATTGCCGGTACGGCCATTACGAACACAAAGAGAATTATAAAAAAAAACTTTTTCATGTATATCCTCCTTCAGAACGATAAATTAGAGCAGTACTGTTTTGGCGCGATTGTCTCTGAGGTACTAAGGTATCAAAGGAGGGTGCCTTTGTCAAGACTATTGTAAGCGACGGAGGAAGACAAGCTTTTTTCTGTGGAAATCACTTGACACTAAAATGAAGCTGTGTTACTTTTTTATAAATCGTAGCACGGAGGGAGCGTGTCCGACATAACGCGATTCGGCGTGTCCATTGACAGCCAGTTGATAAAGAAATTCGATTCCCTGATTAGCCGCAAAGGCTACGCTACCAGGTCCGAGGCCATTCGGGACATGATCCGTGATGCGCTGGTCGAACAGGAATGGGAATCCGGCGACCAGAAGACGGTGGGAACGATCACGATCGTGTATAATCACCATACGCGCGAGCTTGAGCATGCGCTCACGGACATGCAGCATAAGTCGTTCCATCAGATTATTTCCGCGCTTCACGTGCATCTCGATGTCCACAACTGCCTCGAAGTCCTCGTGGTGAAGGGACGAAGCCGTGAGATCAAAAAAATCGCTGACCGGCTTATTGGCGCCCGGGGGGTCAAGCATGGCAAGCTCACGATGACAACGACGGGAAAAGAACTGGCATAAAGGCCGGCTTGCGCCGCGGGATGAGATTTGAAACGGCCGAGTGCCGTGCGTGCAGTTTTGAAGCGTACGAATTAGGAACAAGACATCGGAAATAGAGTCGCGTACTTCTTCCCTGCGTGACGCACCGGTTTTAAATTATTACTAATCGGCGGTCGTAGAATCGGAGTTCAAATTCTCATGCACATTCCTGACGGTTATTTGGGTCCTGCTACCTATGTCACGATGTATGCGGTAACCATTCCATTTTGGGCGGCTGCGTCGTGGAAATTGAACAAGACGCTCAAAACCAAGCAGGCTCCGTATCTTGCGCTCGGCGCCGCTTTCAGTTTCGTCATCATGATGTTCAACATACCGGTGCTCGGCGGTACAACGGGGCATGCGACAGGTACCGCGCTGATTGCGATATTGCTCGGCCCCTGGGCCGCGATCATTGCCGTCTCGGTGGCGCTCGTTATTCAGGCGTTGCTTTTCGGCGACGGCGGAATAACGGCAATCGGCGCGAACTGTTTTACGATGGCTGTGGTCGGCGGATTGACGGCTTATGGCCTCTATCGCCTTATTGCGGCAGGATCGGACATTAAAAGCAAAAGGCGAATCGTTGCCGGGGCCGTCGCCGCCTACGTGAGCCTGAATGTATCCGCCCTAGTCACCGCAATCCTGCTCGGCATCCAGCCCTTGATCGAGAGGTCTCCGTCGGGGCAGCCTCTCTACGCACCGTATCCGCTTTCGGTGACCATCCCGGCCATGGTTTCCGGCCATGTATTTCTGTTTGGCTTTGTCGAGGCTGCGGTTACGGCGCTCGTATTAAAATACTTTCAGAAGAACGAGCCGGAGATGCTGAGGTAACCGACACGGTATGAGTTTGAAGGCAAGACGGATATGACCACGGTTAAGAAACTCTGGATAGGCATCGCGGTCCTCGCGCTTCTGTCTCCGCTCGGGCTGATCATTCCCTCTTTGCTGGGAGCCGGAGGGGCCTGGGGAGAATGGGGCGCGGAGGAGTTTAAGAAACTGATCGGCTATGTGCCCGAAGGCATGCGCAAACTCGGACACGTCTGGAAATCTCCCCTGCCGAATTATACGGTCCCCGGACAAAAACAGGGACTGGCCAATGACGGCCTCGGATATATGCTGGCCGCAGTCATCGGGATTGCGATTACCGCCGGCTTTGCGTATATCCTTGCGAAGGCGCTGGGGCGGAAGAATAATAAATAAACTTTTGGTACGCGCATTGAAATCAGGCGCTTTCACTCATTAAAGTCCGGGCTGTTTTATCCGATTTTGCCGCATTCATCCGTGTCCAAATGGCGTGTGGAGTTGATTTTGTCTCAAACCAAATTTCTTGATAAGACCTTGCTGGCTGTTGCGAACGTGGCGGAGCGATCCCTGTTTTCCGAGGTTTATGCGAATCGCCGCGGTTTTTTGCAGATGCTCGACGTCAGGATAAAGCTTCTGACGTTTTTGTACCTCCTGGTGGTTATCAGTTTCCTCCACCTGCCACGGACGCTATGGTTTCTGTACGGACTCAGCCTTGTGCTTGCCGCTGTTTCCCGCGTTTCGCTTGTTTTCTTTCTGAAGCGTGTGTGGCTGTTCGTACCGCTCTTCTCGGCGGCGATTGTGCTGCCTGCGCTCCTGAACATCGTCACTCCGGGGGACCCGGTCTGGGTACTGGTGAAACTCGGCCGTGTCTATTCGTGGGGCCCCTATACCGTTCCCGCGGAAATAGCCGTTACCCGGCAGGGACTGTGGGGCGGGATCGTTTTCGTTTCTCGTGTTGCAGCATCGGTCTCGTTCGCCGTTCTGTTCACCCTTACGACCAGGTGGTCCGAGGTCTTCTCGGGTCTGCGCTCGCTTTTCGTTCCACGCGTGTTTGTCGTCACGCTGGGCATGACCTATCGATATCTCTTCGTGTTTCTGCGGCTGATCCAGGACATGTACCGCGGCCGGAAGAGCAGGACCATCCGGCCGCTTCCATCCGCCGCCGAGCGGAACTGGATAGCGTCGCGCATCGGCGTCACCTTTAAAAAATCCGTGGACATGAGCGAGGACATCTACAAGGCAATGCTCTCCCGCGGTTTTTATGGCGAGTACCGTTCGCTTGGCCGCTTCCACGCCGCGGCGCCGGACTATATCTGGCTCGTGACAGTGCTCTTCATTGGTGGTATACTCATCCTGTTCGAGAGGGGTTTTCTGCGTTCATGAACGTATTCAGCCTGAAAAATATCGTTTATTCCTACGCCGGGTCTCTGCCGGTGCTGAATAATCTGAATCTGGATTTTACGCTCGGCGAACGCGCGGTCATTCTTGGCGCGAACGGGACGGGAAAGTCGACCCTGCTCGCCTTGCTTGACGGGCTCGTGTTCCCGACGGACGGTAGCATTCACGTCTTCGGCAGGGAGTTGTCCGAAAACGCGCTCGAAGACCGCGCTTTCTCCATGGATTTCAGAAAACGGGTGGCTTTCGTGTTTCAAAACCCCGACGTGCAGCTTTTTTCTTCCACGGTCCGGGATGAGATCGCCTTTGGGCCGCTGCAACTCGGATATCGGCCGCAGGAGATCGAGACAACCGTGGGAAGACTGCTCGAATCGCTCCGCATCACGGACATCAGGGACCGCGCGCCCCACACGCTTTCGGACGGCCAGAAAAAGAAGGTTGCGATCGCGTCGAGCCTTGCGACCGATCCGGAAGTGCTCCTGCTCGACGAGCCCACCAGTGGTCTTGACCCGAGGACCCAGGTCTGGCTTATCGAGCTGCTGCATGGCCTGCATCAGAAGGGCAAAACCATTATCTCGGCCACGCACGATCTCGCGATTGCCGGCGACATCGCGGAACGGGCCATTGTATTTTCCGAAGACCATACCGTGGCCGCTGACGGGCCGTTTCAGGACGTCATCGCGAATGATGAACTCCTGCTTGGGGTAAACCTGATCCACGAGCACGCCCACTACCACGGTAATACGGCCCATGTCCACCGCCACGGCCACTACGGACATTACCACGCGAACGGAGGCAGCATGCACGATAATCACAAAGGACATCACGCTCACGGCCATGGACCCGATCATGATCAGGGCGGCAACGAGACGCTTGCAAAACTGCAGATCATGCTCGAACACTGGATCGAGCACGGCGACAGCCATGTGGAGAACTACCGTGACTGGGCCGAAAAGGCGAGTGCGGCAGGGGAAGAGGAGATCGCAAAAGAGATCCACCTCGCGATCGACGACAACGAGGCGGTCAAGGGACATTTAAAGCGGGCAAAGGCGATACTCGCGGCGAAGCTGGTGCTGAAGAGATAGAGAGACGAGGGACGAAGGACGAGGGGCGATAAAGTCAAAAGCTTTTGCGTCCATCATCCGAGCGAAGCGGTCATCCATCGGCCATCGATACTGATACGGAGGCAATTATGCAAGAGCAGTTCGACACCGATCTCAGGGACGCGATCCAGTTCCACGGCCATCTGTGCCCCGGGCTTGCGCTCGGCTACCGTGTCGCGAAGGCGGCGCTCCGGGAGCTCAAGGCCGACCGGCCGAAAGATGAAGAGCTTGTTGCGATCGTGGAAAACGACTCCTGCGCAGCCGATGCAATCCAGTTCGTCACCGGCGCCACATTCGGCAAAGGGAACCTTGTCTTCCGGGACTACGGCAAGCACGTGTACACCTTTTATAACCGGCGTACCGGCCGGGGCATCCGCATATCCGAGGACTACCGCGGGTTCGAGGGAGACAGCCGGTTTCCGGGGCTTAAAAAGCGGCAGGATGCCGGAGAAGATGTTTTCCAAGAGCTGCAGGCGCTCAAGATGGAAAAGGCGGCGGCCATTCTGAGGGCGGATGAGAAGGAACTGTTCAGGGTGACCTCAATTACTGCCCCGCCTCCGTCTCAGGCGAAGATACGAGGGTCGGTTCGCTGCGCCCTCTGCGGCGAGAAGTTCATGGAATCGCGCGGCCGCGTAAAAAACGGCGCAATCGTCTGCATTCCCTGTTTTGAAAACGAATAAGTTCCTCTAATTGTTACAATATTCTTGACAATAATTGCCGCTGAAGTTATTATAACCCTGCCTAACTACCCGCACTAAAACTCGTTGCAATAATAAGGAGGAATCGATGAGAAAAGGGCTTGTCTATGCGTTATTTGCCTTATTGTTGTCTTCAGGATGTGCGAAGACCGTGCCGCTTGAGCAGTACGATGTAAAGGCCAAGGAAGTGGACGCACTCACGGCGCAGACTAGCACTCTGCAGGCGCAGGTGAAGAGCCTGACCGATGAGGTCGCGTCGCTCAAGAAGGAAAAAGAAATGACGCAGATGGAGAAAGACGCTCTCCAGGCCAAGGTAGATGAGTTGTCTCAGAAGGCGGAGAAGGCCGAGATGCTCGAGAAGGCCACCCAGACGTACGAGGATCTGCAGAAGAAACTCAAAAAGGAAATACAGGAAGGCCAGGTACAGATCAAGGAGATGAAGGACCGCCTTACCGTGACCATGGTGGACCAGATACTGTTTCCTTCGGGGAGCGCAGAGGTCGGTAAGAAGGGAAAGGCGGTGCTCGACAAGGTGGTCGCCATCCTGAAGGACGTCAAAGACAAGCGGATCGAGGTCGACGGCCATACCGACAACGTACCGATCGTGAGCTCTCTTAAGAAGCGGTTCCCCACGAACTGGGAGCTTTCGACTGCACGTGCTACTGAAGTAGTAAGGTATCTCCAGGAAAAAGGCGGCATTGATCCTCATCTGCTTTCGGCCACGGGTTACTCGGAATATATGCCGGTCGCTCCGAACGATACGGAAGAGGGCAAGCACAAAAATCGTCGTATTGAAATCGTGTTGTTGCCGCAGCTGAAATAGGGATAATTGATGTTCACCGGGATCGTGGAAGAGATGGGAAGCGTAAAATCGCTCAGACGTGAGAGGGGTGCGGCCCGTCTTACCGTGTCTGCCTCCACGGTGCTTGGTGATGCGGCGCTCGGCGACAGTATCTGCGTGAACGGTGTCTGTCTTACGGTCGTTGAGAAGGGAAAGACGGAGTTCTCTGCCGACGTGGCGGTTGAGACCCTGCAGGGCCCCAACATCCGGGAACTGAAAAACGGCGCCAAGGGAAACCTTGCACGGGCTCTTCAGCCTTCCGCCCGGGTCAGCCGCCGCCCGGCGAGCCACGTCGACTGAGACGGTGCGCGCTGATCAGTCACGCGCGTTGACCACGAAACGCTGCCATTCCTGCAGATGGCTCAACGTGCGCATCCCCGCCATCCGATCGAGATAGACCTCGCCC
>OFHG01000457.1_pt1 | contig 16357 bp, 10 predicted proteins | sample 1521931 | NCBI WGS metagenome assembly OFHG01 (sample SAMEA2468438, study PRJEB22500) | soil metagenome | biome: Glassland; feature: Farmland; material: Clay | place: Australia | collected 2013-01-31 | depth 0.55 m
CGGGGCTGGCGGTGATCGTCAACGCGGGGGTCGCCGCTCTGCGCGATTACGGCGTGCGCGACCTCCGGATGCCGCTGACGCCGCTGAGCATCTGGCAGGCGATGCGCACCGGCAAGCACCTGGGCGCCGGGCGGGACATCCTGCCGCCGATGCCGTGGCCGTGGTACGGCAAGATGACCGACGGGGATCTCAACGCGATCTTCGCCTACCTCAAGTCGATCCCGCTGATCAAGAACCAGGTGCCGGACCAGCAGCCGCCGCCATCGCCGGGGCCACCCGGCCGGAGCAGGTGCGGGAGAACGTGCACGCTTCGGGGGTCCGGCTCGACCCGGCACTGATGCGGCGGGTCGATGAGATTCTCGGGCCGGAAATCGAGCGCGACCCGGCCCGCACGGCGAGCCCCGCCAGGCGGCCCTAATCCTCGGGGTGCAGGCTCATCGGGCCGTATTCGACCCGGTTCTCCTCCACCAGGGTCACCTGGTCCACGCCCGCCTCCAGCAATCCTCGCCAGCTCTCCCCGAGCCAGGTCTCGGCGTCGCTCTGGCTGCCGAAGGTCTCCCTCGGCACATCCCGCGATGCGGCCGGTGTCCCGTCCGCCCTCTCGAACCGCCAGCTCCAGGCCATGTGCTCGCGACCTCCTCCCGTGCTGTGAGTGACCCTAGCCGAGCGTCGCGCCAGGCCGGCCCGCGGGAGCCGCCGCACCGGGCACCGGGACGGCCGCACATCTGGTGCGGGGCGCGCCACCGCACGGAGCGCATGGCCGCAATGTTCGCCGATCCGGGATTCAGCGTGGAACGCCACGAGCCGGGCTCGCTGACCTGTTAGGTTTTATCCGCTAGCCGTGCCCGCCCCGCGCGGCAGCGGTCGCGTCGCCGACCCGTCCAGTGATCAAGGTGGTGACGACATGACGCGCATTGTCGTCGTTGGTGACCTGATGACCGATACGGTCGCCCATGCGGCGCTGCCCCTGGCACGGGGGAGCGACACCCCTTCGACGGTAACCATGCACGGCGGCGGTTCCGGTGCCAACATCGCGGCCTGGCTGGCCGTGGACGGTGCCGAGGTGGCGTTCGTCGGCCGGCGCGGTGCCGACATCGCAGGGCGCAACAGGGACATGGAACTGATGGGCTACGGGGTGGACGCCCGGCTGGTCATGGACCCCGAGCGGCCGACCGGCACGTGTGTGGTGATGGTCACACACAAGGGAGACCACACCATGCTCTCCGACCCTGGCGCCAACGCCGCCCTGTCCCCCGACGACCTGCCCAAGGACCTCTTCGTACCCGGATCCCACCTGCACCTATCCGGCTACACCCTGCTGAACGAGGGTTCGCGGCCGGCCGCCGTGGCCGCCATCGACCGGGCCCGCCAGGCGGACATGACAATTTCCGTGGACGGCGCCTCCGCCGCCCCACTGGAGCGGCTGGGCGCTGAGCCGTTCTTCGATCTGACCAACGGCGCCACCTTGCTGCTGGTGAACGACGCCCAGGCAGCCGTGCTGACCGGGCGTGACGACCCCGGGCAGGCGATCCGGGTGCTGACCGCGTGGTACCCGCAAGTGGTGGTGAAACTCGGTCCCGGCGGTGCGATGTTCGCCAACGGACGGGAGCCGGTCCGGGTCCCGTCCCAGCCGCTGGAGAAATTTGTGGACGGGACCGGCGGCGGGGACGCGTTCTGCGCTGGTTTCCTCCCCTCGTGGCTGGCCAAGAAGCCGCCGACGGAAGCACTCGCGAGCGGATGCCGGCTGGCCGCCCGGGCGCTGGCGCTGGTTGGTGCACGTCCGGCGCTCTGAGCCTCACCCGTGAGCGCCTTCCTCGACGGGCTGTTCTCGCTGGCGGGCCGGGTCGCCCTGGTCACCGGGGGCAGTTCCGGCATCGGCCGGGCAGTCGCCGGCGCGCTCGCCCGGGCCGGGGCACAGGTGGTCGTGCTGGCCAGGGGCAAGGAGGCGCTGGCTGACACGGTGGCCACACTGAAGGCCGGCGGCGGCCAGGCTGCCTGGGTCCGCGCCGACCTCGCTGACCGGGTGTCGTGCCAGCAGGGCGCGGAAGAAGCCGCGCAGCCCTTCGGGGAACCCGACATCCTGGTCAACGCGGTCGGCCTCAACCTCCGGCCGCCGCTGGCCACGCTGACGCCCGGCGACTGGGACCAGCTCATGGCCGTCAACCTCACCGCGCCGTTCCTGCTCGGGCAGCGCTTCGGGCCGCCGATGGCCCAGCGTGGGTGGGGCCGGATCATCAACATCGCGTCGCAGCAGGCGATCAGGGCGTTCGGCAACAGCGGCGGCTACGGCGCGGCCAAGGGCGGCCTCACCTCGCTGACCCGGTCCCAGTCCGAGGCCTGGGCACCGCACGGCGTGTGCTGCAACGCGATCGCGCCGGGTTTCGTGGCGACCCCGCTCACCGCGGAGGTGGCCAGCGATCCGGTGCGCCCGGCCGCACTCGCCGCCCGCACCATGATCGGGCGCAACGGCGAGGCCAGCGACTTCGAGGGCATCGCGGTGTTCCTGGCCAGCGGGGCCAGCGGCTACGTGACCGGGCAGATCATCTTCGTGGACGGCGGCTTCTCCGCCACCTGACCAACGGCATGCGCCACGCGGCACGCGTTAGGCATGGTTGGGGGTTTGCAGGCGGCACAATGGCGGACATGGCTCGACGCACCACGACAACCCCGCCACCGGATGACTTCGAGGAGAACATCCTCGACATCGACGTCGCCGAGGAGATGCGGGGCAGCTACCTCGAATACGCCTATTCGGTCATCTACCAGCGTGCCCTGCCCGACGCCCGGGACGGCCTGAAGCCCGTGCAGCGGCGGATCCTGTACCAGATGAACGAGATGGGGCTGCGCCCCGACCGTGGTCACGTCAAGTGCGCCCGGGTGGTCGGCGAGGTGATGGGGCGGCTGCACCCGCATGGTGACAGCGCCATCTACGACGCGCTCGCCCGGATGGCGCAGCCGTTCTCGATGCGGCTGCCGCTGGTGGATGGGCACGGGAACTTCGGCTCACTCGGCGGCGACGACCCGCCCGCCGCCATGCGTTACACCGAGGCCCGGCTGACCGCGGCCGCGATGGAGATGGTGGCCTCGATCGACGAGGACACCGTCGAGTTCGTGCCGAACTATGACGGAACCGAGACCCAGCCCGAGGTACTGCCCGCCGGGCTGCCCAACCTCCTGGTCAACGGCGCCTCCGGGATCGCCGTCGGCATGGCCACCAATATGGCCCCGCACAACCTCGGCGAGGTGATCGCGGCAGCGCGCCACCTGATCGCGAACCCCGAGGCCAGCCTGGACGAGCTGATGCGGTTCGTGCCCGGGCCGGACCTGCCGACCGGCGGGAAGATCGTCGGGCTGGAGGGGATCAGGGACGCCTACGAGACCGGGCGCGGCACCTTCCGCACCCGGGCCACGGCAAGAGTCGAGAAGATCACCCCGCGCCGGACCGGGATCGTGGTCACCGAACTGCCCTACGGGGTCGGCCCGGAGAAGGTGGTCAGCCGGATCAAGGATCTGGTCGGCGCGAAGAAACTGGCCGGGATCTCCGACCTCAAGGACCTCACCGACCGGCAGCGCGGCCTGCACCTGGTGATCGAGATCCGCAGCGGCTTCCATGCCGAGGCGGTGCTGGACGAGCTGTACCGGCTGACGCCGATGGAAGAGACGTTCGGCATCAACAACGTCGCACTCGTGGACGGCCAGCCGCGGGTCCTCGGCCTGCGCGAACTGCTCGAGATCTACGTCGCGCACCGCATCGAGGTGGTCCGCCGGCGCAGCGAGTTCCGCCGCCGCAAGCGAGCCGACCGGCTGCACCTCGTCGACGGCCTGGTGATCGCCCTGCTCAACATCGACGAGGTCATCCAGGTGATCCGGAGCAGCGACGACGCGGCCGCCGCCAAGGAGCGGCTGATATCGGTGTTCGACCTGACCGAGATCCAGGCGCAGTACATCCTGGACACCCCCCTGCGCAGGCTGACCCGGTATGACCGGCTGGAGCTGGAGCGGGAACGGGAGCGGCTGCAGGCCGAGATCGCAGAGCTCACCGCGATCCTGGAATCAGAGGCGAAGCTCCGCGAGGTGGTCTCCACCGAACTGGGCAATGTGGCCGAGCGGTTCGCCGACCCCCGGCGGACCGTCCTGCTGGAGAGCAGCGGTGCGGCCAGGACCGCTGCCGTCCCGCTGGAAGTTGCCGACGATCCGTGCCTGGTGCTCCTCTCGTCCGCCGGGCTGCTGGCGAGAACCGCCGCCCACGCCGCGCTGGGACCCGATGCCGGACCGCCTTCGGCTCCGGGCGCCGCTGGGCACGGCGCGGCTACCCCGGGCCCGCGGGCGGCTCACGACGCCATCATCGCGTCGGTGCCGTCCACCGCACGCGGCACCATTGCGGTGGTGACCTCGCGGGGCAGGTTGATCAGGCTCGGCGTGCTGGAGATACCAGCGCTGCCGCCGAGCGCCCACTCCCCCAGCCTGGCGGGCGGCGCGCCCATCTCCGAGTTCGTCGCGCTGGAGCCCGGCGAGACCGTGGCCGGGCTGGCGGCAGCCGACGCGGCCGGCGCCGGGCTGGCTCTCGGCACCGCATCCGGGGTGGTCAAGCGGGTCGCTCCCGAGTACCCGGGAAGTGCGGCCGAGTTCGACGTGATCTCCCTCAAGGAGGGTGACCGGGTGGTGGGCGCGGTCCAGCTTGCCAGCGAGGACCAGGACCTGGTGTTCATCACCAGCGACGCGCAACTGCTGCGGTTCAGCGCGGCGGCGGTCCGCCCGCAGGGCCGCGCCGCTGCCGGGATGGCAGGCGTCCGGCTGTCGGCCCGCGCGTGGGTGGTCTGGTTCGGCGCGGTCACACCGGACGGGACCGCCGGCGGAGCCGCCGGTGGCGATCCGGCGTTCCCCGGCGGCGACCCGGCGTTCCCCGGCGGCGACCCGGCAATCGGGCCGGTCGTGGTGACAGTGGCGGGCGCGGCAGGTGCGCTGCCGGGCACAGGGGCAGCCACGGTGAAGGTCACCCCTTACCGCGAGTACCCGGCCAAGGGACGCGCGACGGGCGGGGTGCGCTGTCACCGGTTCCTCAAGGGCGAGGACAGCCTGATGCTCGCGTGGGCGGGGCCGGCCCCGGCCCGTGGCGCAACCGAGGCCGGGGTAGCGGTGAACCTGCCTCCAGCCGACGGCCGGCGGGATGGGTCGGGCGTCCGGGTGCGCCAGCCGCTGACCGCGCTCGGCGGCCTCGCCCCGCCGGTCTGACCAGCCCACCGCCCGATGTCCACCTACCGGGCACCCAGCGGGCACGTTTCACGGGTCCGGCACTCACATTCCGGGCAAACAGGACGCCAGAATGGGCCTGAGACGTGAAACGTCGCCTGTGCGGCTTCCAGCCACGCGTGGTCAGGTGATCAGGTGGTGGCCAGGACCGGCCCCGACCGCGGCCGCCAGCGCGGCGACCAGGTCCCGTGGGCCCGCCTGCGGTGCGTCGGCGAACTGCCACCAGCGGGCGATCGACATGCCCTTCGGTCCCGGGTCGAAGACATTGCCGCGGAAGCAGCCTCCCTGGCACAGCAGCGCCAGGTCCCGGTCATCCTCCGCTAAGCCGGCCACGTAGGCCGCGGCGTCCAGCAGTGCAGCCGCACATCGCGCGGCACGTACCGGATCGGCCTCGGCGGTAGCAAGCCGCCAGCCTGCCTGAGCGCGGAGGAATTCCGCCACCAGCATCTTGTGAGTCACTCGCTGTACATTATCAAGTACTCTACGTAAACACAGGTTTTCCTATGCGTGTCGCCGCGGCTGCCGGCCGGCCCGCCGCCCAGCCCGCGCCCACTCCCGGCGCAGCGGCTGGCCCCGCCCAGGGGTCCACTCCGCGCGGAAACGCCGTGGCCAGTTTGGGCTGCCAGCATGGCCCGGAACGACCACGGCCCGGGTGGCCGGTCAGGCGTCGATGCGGGAGGGGTCCAGCTCCGCTGCGCCGCCCACGATGAAGTCGCGGCGGGGTGCCACCTCGCTGCCCATGAGCAGGTCGAACATGGCGCTGGCAGCAGCGGCGTCCTCGATCCTGAGCCGGCGCAGCGTGCGGTGGCGGGGATCCATGGTGGTCTCGGCCAGCTGGCTCGCATCCATCTCCCCCAGGCCCTTGTAGCGCTGGAGTGGCTCTTTCCAGCGCTGGCCCTTGCGCTCCAGTTCGAGCAGCGTGCGGCGCAGTTCACCATCGGAGTAGGTGTAGGTGTACTTCGGCTGGCCTTTACGCGGGTTGGTGACCTCGACCCGGTGCAGCGGCGGGACCGCCGTGAACACCCGGCCTGCGTCCAGCATGGGCCGCAGGTACCGGTGGAACAGGGTCAGCAGCAGGCATCTGATGTGGGCGCCGTCGACATCGGCGTCAGCCATGAAGATCACCCGCTGGTACCGGGCCGAGTCCAGGTCGAACGAGGCGCCCGAGCCGGCCCCGATCACCTGGATGATCGCCGCGCATTCCGCGTTCTTGAGCATGTCGGCGAGTGAGGCCTTCTGCACGTTGAGGATCTTGCCGCGGATGGGCAGCAGCGCCTGGAACTCCGAATCGCGTGCCATCTTGGCCGTGCCGAGCGCGGAGTCACCTTCCACGATGAACAGCTCGCTGCGGTCGTCCGCACTGCGGCAGTCCACCAGCTTGGCCGGGAGCGCCGAGGTGGCGAGGGCATTCTTGCGGCGCTGGTTGTCCCGGTGCTCACGGGCGGCGATCCTGGCCCGGGTCGCGTTGGCCACCTTCTCCAGCACTGCCCGCGCCTGCTGCTTGCTGGCCCGGCCCCGCGACTCGAAGAACGCCCCCAGCTCGGCCGCCACCACATCGGCCACGATGCGCGACGCAGCGGGTGTCCCGAGCACCTCCTTGGTCTGGCCCTCGAACTGGGGTTCGGGCACCCGGACGGCGATCACCGCGGTCAGGCCCTCGGCCACGTCGTCCCTGATGGCCGGCTCATCGCCGTTCCTGAGCAGCCGGGCCGCCCGCAACTGCCTGTTCAGGGTCTTGACCAGTGCCCGGTCGAAGCCGGTCACATGGGTGCCGCCTTTGGGTGTGGCGATCACGTTGACGAACGAGCGGGTCACCGTGTCGTAGCCACTGCTCCAGCGCAGCGCCACGTCGACCGTCAGTTCCCGCTCCACATCCGCCGGGGTCATATGCCCCTGCTCGTCGAGCACGGGGACCGTCTCGGTGAAGCTTCCCGAACCGGCCAGGCGCACCACGTCGGTGACCGGTTCACCAGGTGACAGGTCCGCGCAGAACTCGCTGATTCCCCCGTCGAACCGGAATTCCTGCTCGCGTTCGGTGCCCACGCCCGCCGCGGCGCCCTTGCGCCGTTCTGCCGGAGCCTGGTCGTCCGGTTCGCTGTCCGCGGATCCCACGCCCCCGGCGCCGGCCACCTCCGACAGTGTTAGCCCGGCACCTGCGAGTGCGGCCGGCAGGTCAGCGCCGGGCGGCCGCTCGTCCCGGACCCGGATGGACAGGCCGGGAACCAGGTAGGCGGTCTGCCGGGCGCGCTGCGTGAGCGCTTCGAAGCTCCATCCGGAGTCGCGCACGAAAACCTGCGGGTCGGGCCAGAACCTGATCCGGGTTCCGGTCAGCTTCCTGGCCACCCGGCGCACCTTCCGCAGGCCGGACTGTGCGGTGAACGAGGCTTTCGGCCCAGGGCCGGCGTACTCCCCGGGCACGCCCCGCCGGAAGCTGACGGCCCACTCGTGGCCCTCCCGGTCTACGTTCACATCCAGCCGCACCGCCAGGGCGTTCACCACCGACGCCCCGACGCCATGCAGCCCGCCCGAGGCCGTATACGATCCCCCGCCGAACTTGCCGCCGGCATGCAGCCGGGTCATCACCAGTTCGACGCCGGTGAGCCCGGTCTTCGGCTCCACGTCGACCGGGATCCCGCGCCCGCTGTCCCTGACCTCGGCGGACCCGTCGGCGTGCAGGACCACCTCGATGGCCGTGCAGTGACCCGCCAGTGCCTCGTCCACCGAGTTGTCGAAGATCTCCCACAGGCAGTGCATCAGGCCGCGGGTGTCAGTGGAGCCGATGTACATGCCGGGACGTTTGCGGACCGCCTCCAGCCCCTCCAGTACGGACAGATGACGGGCTGTGTAGCTGTCGGCGGCATGCGGCGCGGCTGGGACCGGCGACCCGGTTCGGGTGGCGGGCTCGGCAGTCACGGGGTCTCCTTGGCAGTTCGCGGCCGTATTTTCGACTGGCCTGAACGGCAGACTAGCCGCCGCAGCGGGATGCTGCGGGGAGGCACGCCGCCGGACATACCCGGCCACCTGGGACAATGTGACGATACAGTGGTCAGGACGGCGGAGAAGCCTCCGCAGAAACTGGCCGTTCGCTCTTGGCGTAGCTGGCCACCGGATGGGAACGTGGGGGTCTCGCTGGGTGTTGGGTAGCGAGTGAGATGACCGAAGGCAGACACCGGCCGGAACCACCGCCGGTGGCACGACGCGAGGGAGGCGACATGACCGGTGCTATGGCCCCTAGCAAGCCCCTGACCGCCATGGACCTGTGTGACCGATGCGGCGCCCAGGCTTACGTACGTGTCGTGCTGCCAGGCGCTGGCGAACTCCTATTCTGCGCCCACCACAACCGTCAGCACGCCGACGCGCTCGCCAAGATCGCTGTGGAGATCCAGGACGAGACAGAGCGGCTGTCGCAGGGGTAAACCGCCCATGACGCGGAACAGGCCCCGGAAGGGGCCTGTTCCAGTTACCCGCCAGCCAGTCAGTCGAGGTAGTCGCGCAGCACCTGGGACCGCGACGGGTGACGCAGCTTGGACATGGTCTTCGACTCGATCTGGCGGATACGCTCCCGGGTCACCCCGTAGACCTTGCCGATCTCGTCGAGCGTCTTGGGCTGGCCGTCGGTGAGCCCGAACCGCATGGACACCACCCCGGCCTCCCGCTCGGAAAGCGTGTCGAGCACCGAGTGAAGCTGCTCCTGCAGCAGGGTGAAGCTCACCGCCTCACCAGGCTGGATCGCCTCGGAGTCCTCGATCAGATCACCGAACTCGCTGTCGCCGTCCTCGCCGAGGGGGGTGTGCAGGGAGATCGGCTCGCGGCCGTACTTCTGCACCTCGATGACCTTCTCCGGGGTCATGTCGAGTTCGGCAGCCAGTTCCTCGGGGGTGGGCTCGCGGCCCAGATCCTGGAGCATCTGCCGCTGGACCCGGGCAAGCTTGTTGATGACCTCCACCATGTGCACCGGGATGCGGATGGTCCGCGCCTGGTCCGCCATGGCCCGGGTGATGGCCTGGCGGATCCACCAGGTCGCGTAGGTGGAGAACTTGTAGCCCTTGGTGTAGTCGAACTTCTCCACCGCGCGGATCAGGCCGAGGTTCCCCTCCTGGATGAGGTCGAGGAACAGCATCCCGCGGCCGGTGTACCGCTTGGCCAGCGACACCACCAGCCGCAGGTTGGCCTCCAGCAGATGGTTCTTGGCCCGGCGCCCGTCCTCAGCGATCCACTCCATGTCGAAACGCTGCTCGGGGTGCAGGCCGCCAGCGGCCTCGGCCAGCTTCTCCTCGGCGAACAGCCCAGCCTCGATCCGCTTGGCGAGTTCCACTTCCTGCTCGGCGTTGAGCAGTGGCACCTTGCCGATCTGCTTGAGGTAGTCCTTGACCGGGTCGGCGGTGGCGCCGGCCGAGGCGACCTGCGCCGCAGGCAGGTCGTCGTCATCGTCCCCGTAGACGAAGGCCTCGTCGTCGCCCTCGGCGCCGGGGCGGGCACGCACACCCTGCTCGGTGGCCGCGGCAGGGACGCTGCCGCCCACCTCACCGGGCTTGTCCCCGGCGGTGACCCGCTCGGTGGCGGAAAGGCCGTCCGCGGCGAGCTGGGCCGCCGGGACAGACTCGGCGCCCACATCGTCGGTGGCGTCCTCGTCCTCATCGTCCTCGAGGTCCGCGTCGTCAACGTCATCGACGTCGACGACCTCAAGGTCACCGAGATCGTCGAGTCCGGCCACATCCAGGCCAGCCTCGACGTCCAGATCGGCGTCATCGAGGCCATCCACGTCTACCAGGCTGTCCACGTCGAGGCCGTCAACGTCGTCCAGATCGGCCACGCCCGGATCGCCCGCACCATCGGGGCGGTCGTCCACGGCCACGTCGGGCGCTTCCAGCACTGCTCTGGCGGCATCCGCGGGACTCGACCCGTTCGACCGCGCCTTGCCCTGGCTGACGGCGGAGGCACTGTCAGCCGCGGATTCCCCGCGGCCGGACTCGCGGGCCGCCGCTGGGGACTGAGTGTCAGCCGCCGCGGGCGACTTACCCGGCCGTGGCCGGCTGCGCCTGCCGCGCGCCGGAGCTTCCGCTCCCCCGGCAGCCGGATTCCCGGCTACCAGCGCGACCGGCGCGTCCGCACGTGACCGGGACACCTCATCCGATCCCGCGCGCGCGGGATCCCCGGGCGCTGACGCCCGGCGGCCCTGACCCTGCTGGCTGGGCTGCCTCCGCGCTGCGGAGCCTGCAGCGCTTGCCACCGCGGTCACCCCTTCCTTCGCTGGACGGCGGCCCGCCAAGCCGCGAACGACACCTGACTGTCCGACCTGGCAGGCGACACAGACACCTCTCCTGCGTATGTGAGCGGGCAATGGACCTTACTGCATGCACCCCGATGCTGGGACCATCCGGGACTGCTGGCACACGCCGCAGGACATCACTGCCGCGCCTAGCCTTCCTCCCGCCAACCACCTTAGGCGGAGTTGACGGGTAGCTCGTACCGACTGCGAGCCCGGCGGCATTTTCCGGGCCACTACCGGCCGGACTGGCCGGGACATCCCTACCAACGCTGTCATGCTTTACTCGTTCTCCCCGTGGCGCTCCTCAGCGCCCCATCGCTAGCGGGGGCTCCCCCATCCCGTCGCGGAACATGCAGCACCAGCACGGTCACATCGTCATCCTGTTCATAACCTGTGAGCATCCGGTCAACCAGGAATTCGAGCAATCTTGCCGGATCTTCCGCCACACCCGGTGAGGCCTGGGCGGCGACTGCCACCAGTTCATCGAGCCCGGCATCCAGTCCCCGACGGCGGTTCTCGACAAGTCCATCCGAATACAGCACTGCCGTGTTACCAGGGGGCAGGCGGAACACGTACTGCTGACGGGGACTCGCCCAGCCGAGCGGGGTCCCCGCCTCACCCAGGTCCAGCCGGGGCGGAGCGTCCCGCGACATCAGCAGGGGCGGCGGGTGGCCGGCGTTGCCCGCCAGGCCCTCACCGGACACCGGGTCGAACACCAGGTAAGCCACCGTCGTCACCTGCTCGTCGAGTTCGGTGGCGGTGAACAGGCGATCCAGCCCGGCCAGCACTGCCGCCGGCCGCGGATCGGTCAGCGCGAGGGCACGCAGGGCGTTGCGCACGCGGCCCATGCCAGCGGCGGCGGACAGGCCCTTGCCCATGACGTCTCCCGCCGCGACCGCCAGCCGCCCGTCCGGCAGCCGGAACGCGTCATACCAGTCCCCGCCGATCTCCATGTTCCGGGTGACCGGCAGGTATCTCGCATCCAGGATGATGCCCGGCACGCTGGGCAGCCGGTCCGGCAGCAGGCTGCGCTGCAAGGTCTCGGCTGTGGTGTGCTCCCGCTCGAACATGGAGGCCCGCTCCACCGCCAGGGCGCACTGGCCGGCCAGCGCCTCCAGGAAGACCCTCTCCTCGTCCGTGATCTTCCTGGGCCTGGTGAAGGAGAACCGCAGTGCCCCCAGGGCCGCCCCGGCCGCGAGCAGCGGCATCCCAACCCAGGCGCGCTCATCGGTATGGGCCAGGAACAGTTCCACGTTCGCCAGGCCATCGAAGTGCCTGCGCAGCCCGTCGGAGTTCTCGATCAGCAACGGCCGGCGGGTGTTGATCGCCATCGTGATCACGCTGGGCACATCCAGCGGAACATCCCCGGCCGGCGCCCCGGGACCATCCGGCAGCCCGGTCGGGTTGATCGTGCGCACCCGCAGCCGGTCCGGGTCCAGCAGGGCGACCGCGCTGCGGTCGGCGCCGATCGCAGACCGGCCGACCTCGGTGATCACCTCGACCACCTGCTCCACTGTCAGCGCCTCGGCCAGCATCGAGGTCGCCTGCTGGAGCCGGGCGGTGCGCAGGGCCGCCGCCGACAGCTGCTCGGTCAGCCGCCCGCGCATCTCCTCGGCTTCCCGCTGCGCGGTCACATCGGTGCTGGCACCAACCCATTCGATGATCTTCCCGTCCCGCTCGATCGGCACGGCGCGGACGTCATAGTGCCGGTAGGAGCCGGTCTTGGTCCGGACCCGGTAGCGGTTGTCGAACCCCTTGCCCGCCTGGACACACTCCTGCCAGTCCCGCCCGACCCGCTCCCGGTCCTCCGGATGGACGGCGTCCAGCCAGCCGCTGCCCAGGTACTCCTCCAGGCTCTGGCCGGTGATCCAGCGCCATTCCGGGGAATCCTCGGCGATCTGGCCGACCGGCGTGGTCACCCAGACGACCTGCGCGCCAGCCTGCACCAGCGACCGGTAGCGCTCCTCGCTGCGGCGGACCGCCTCCTCCGCGTTGCGCCGTTCGGTGACATCCACGGCGATCAGGGCGACCCCGGAGATCTCACCTTCGGGATCGTGCGAGGGAAACCAGGAAAACGCCCAGTGCCTGCCCCGGGCCGCGCCCCCGGGATCGGCAGGCGGGTCATCCGCGCTGGCGCTCCCCTGGGCCGGGGTGGTGATGCACTGGTCGGGCTCGAACAGCGGCTGATCCTCGGTGAGGACGTGGCGGATCGCGGCCTCGGCTCGGGAGGCGAGCGGATCCGGCCAGACCTGAGAGGGAAGCAGCCCGAGATGGTCGGACCCGTTCCGCCCATGCAGCCGCGCCAGGCTCCTGTTGATCCGCCGGAACCGCAGATCGGTCCCGAAGAACGCGAAGCCGATCGGCGCCTCGCGAAGGAGCGTGGCCAGCAACGCGGAGTCCGAGACGTCCAGGCCAGACACCCGCGGCTGGGGCACGGACGTGTCTGTGCTCATGACGCGGACCCCTGGCCCGTGAGTGAGCCTGCCATCCAAGGGCTCCTTCCTGCTCACTGCGGACACAAGCAGGCTAGCGTCAACCACGCGGTAGCGGGGAGCCATCGGCATGGCATCGCGCCGATGGCTCGGGCACCATGCCGACCGCCGGGGCCGTCAGCGGGTGGTCGTACCGGAAGGCCTTCCACATCCTAAGCCAGATCTCGCACGCCGGCGGACACGCCCGGACCACGCGGAGAAATCCACCGAGGATCGCACGGAACGTGCGCACTGCGGCACGGATCTGGGAAACTGTGCTCGTGAGTTCGCAGGGTCGCCGCAGGAAACCTCCTGGAAGCGGGGGCCGCCCGGGTCATCACAAGGTGCCCCGGCCGGCGCGTTCAGCTGCGCCCCCGCCCAACGGCCTGTTTGCGGAGATGCTGCGTGCCGCACGTGAATTGCTGGCCCTGCGCAGCCCGCTGGACGCCGAACTCATGGTCAGTGAAATGCTCGGCACCTGGTGGGGGCAGCGCCCGCCGCGATCGCCGTCACACGGCCTGGCTGACCTGGAAGAACTGGTTGGCGAGGGCCTGGTCGAATACGCGGCACAGCATGAGAGCCCGGCCGCCCTCGCCCTGCTGTCCGGGATCGCGTGCCTGGGGACACCCCGTCAGGCGGTCCAGGCCGAGAAGGCGGCGCTGGCGCTCATCGAACATGGCGTGGCCCGGCCCGCCTGGTCCGAGCATGCCGGTGCGGTGGCCGCAGCGGACTGCTACCTGAACTCCGATGTCTCCGGCGACCGGGACGAAGCCGTCTGCCTGTTCAGCTACGGCGGGAAGGAACCGCACGCCCTGGTCCTGGTCGTCGACTACAACGCCGGCGGCATCCTGCGCGACGGCTGGGTGACGTCCCAGGTTGACACGCTGCTGGAGCGCTGCCGCCGCCGGGACATCACGGGCCCGGATCGCCCTGAGCCCGGCGAGTTCAGGGCAGTCAGTCCCTCGCAGGCCCGGCGGCTGCTGGAAAGCGCGCTCCCCGTCACCGACAAGGCCGTGGATCCACCGGTCAGCAAGTCCTTCCCCGCCTACCACGCGTTCATCAGGGCGCGCATCCGCACCCTGCCGCCAGCCGATGCCGCCGCCGAACCTGCCAGTGCGCCGTTCGGCGGTCCCGCCACCGCGCTCGCCGGCCAGGACGACGGGTCCGGCTGGATCGGCGCGGCCGCGCGCCGGCAGGCCTGGAGCGATGACCGCCGGGCAATGCTGGTGGTGGAGTTCCTTGCCTCCGACGACGCAGAGGACCTGTCCGACCGCAAGGCGGCCAGCCGCTGCGCCGATCACATCATCGACTACGGATGCAACCAGGACTTCGGCCGGCCACTGCGGATGAGCCCGGCCAAAGTCGAGACCTTCTTGCTCGACTGGCTGCCACGCAAGATCATGCTCCTGCCGGCCGAACAGCACGCCATGCCGCATGTGCTTGCTGCCTGGGTCCGCTGGGCCGGCAAGCGCCGGGAACTGCCCCCGGTGGTCATCGAAGAGACGCTCGACGCCGTGTTCAACACCATGGGCACCTTCGCCCGCGTGTACCGGGACCCGGCCACGTTCGGCCTGGACGTGCAGCTTGTGGCCCGGCTGCTGCCCGATGCCGACCTGGAGGCGCTCCCCCGGCGGGCCTTCGCCTTCCCGCTGCTGCAGGGCGTCTACGGCGGGGTTGATCTGGCCACGCTCGACCCGGCCAGGCCCGAAGCCCGGCGCACACTGCTGGCCGCCGACCACGACGACGCGCAGGCGCGTCCCACGAACGAACAGCACATCCGCCGCCACCTCGTGCTCAGCGACCGGCTGTGGCGCGGCGACCCGCCCGAGCTGTGGGAGGCGGCACAGCGCCTGCTGGACCGGGGGGAGCACCGGCATGCGGTCCAGCACACCCTCATGTACCTGATCAGGGACGCCGGCGACGACCCGGCCCGGCTCGCCGCCGAACTGGCCAACCTGCCCTGAGCGGCCGCAGGCCTAGTGAGGCCCGCCGTTCCGGGTGAGTTCGGCGACCGCACCGGTCAGGTCGGCCGCGGTGATGGTGGTGAGGTCCGCCGCGCTGGCGAGTTCCCCGAGTTCGGCCACCCGCAGATCCCGGGCCGCGCACGCGCGCTCGAACAGTGAGCGGGCGAACCTCCCGTTGCCCAGTTCGTCGATGTGGCCCCGCTCACAGGCCTGGCGGAAGATCTCCTCCAGGGCGGGCAGCGCGTCAGGATCGAACGAGTCCCCCGCCTGCTCGGCGATCACTTCCGCGATCTTGGCGAGTTCCTCCGGCGTGTAGCTGGGGAAGGCGATCCGGACGCCGAACCGGGACGCGAGGCCGGGATTGCTGCGCAGGAAGCGGTCCATGTCCGCGGTGTAGCCCGCCAGCACGACCACCAGCCGGTCGCGGTCATCCTCTGCCCGCTTGAGCAGGGTTGCCACCGCTTCCGCGCCATACGCGTCGCCACTGGAATAGCCGGGGTTGTAGAGCGAGTACGCCTCGTCGATGAACAGCACGCCGCCGAGGGCGGAATCGATCAGCTTGCCTGTTTTGATCGCGGTCGAGCCCAGGTGCTCACCAACCAGGTCGGCCCGGTGCGCCTCGATTACCTCCGGCCGGACCAGCAGTCCGAGTGCCGCGAAGATCCGCCCCAGGATCCTGGCGACCGTGGTCTTCCCGGTCCCCGGCGGACCGGTGAAAACGAAGTGCCGGGCGGGGGGCTGGCTGGCCAGGCCCTGCCGGTCGCGCAGCCGCGCCACCCGCAGTTGCGCGGCGATCTCGTGCACCTGGCGCTTGACCGGCTCCAGGCCGATCAGTTCATCGAGTTCGGCCAGTGCGCTTTCCAGCGTGGGGGCCTGCGCGTAGCCCCGGAATCTGGACGTGAGCTCGGTGAATGCCCGTTCCAGGTCCGCCGCTTCCAGCGTCAGCAGTTCCGCCGGGCCGGGCTCGGCCCGGCCCGCCATCACCCGGACGTCCCGTGCCTGCCCCGCCTTCTCCAGCAGGCTCCGGACGAACCGGCCGTTCCCGAGCTCATCACCCAGCCGACGGCGGCCGACTTCCTCCATCAAGCGGGCCAGCGCCTGCGCCGCGCCGGCATCAAGGGACTCTCCCCGCTGGGCTACCGCCGCCTGGGCCAGCGACAACAGCTCGTCCGGCGAGTACCCGGCGAACTTGATCCTGATCGCGAACCGGGAATTCAGTCCCGGGTTGCTGGCGAGAAAATCCTCCATCTGCCGGTCGTAGCCGGCGAGGATGACGATGAACTGGTCGCGGTCATCCTCGGCACGTTTGAGCAACGCCTGGACCGCCTCGTTGCCGAACCTGTCGCTATGACCCTCGCCGTCGTTGACGAGGCTGTAGGCCTCGTCAACGAACAGCACACCGC
>OFHG01000458.1_pt1 | contig 16349 bp, 17 predicted proteins | sample 1521931 | NCBI WGS metagenome assembly OFHG01 (sample SAMEA2468438, study PRJEB22500) | soil metagenome | biome: Glassland; feature: Farmland; material: Clay | place: Australia | collected 2013-01-31 | depth 0.55 m
CGGGGCGCCGCACCGCCTGAGACCATCGTGAAATCCCGGCTCCGGAGGAACGCACCCCATGTTCCCTGCAACCGGTTCGACGATGATGCAGGCAATCTGCTCCCCTTCCCGGGACGCGATATTTTTGAAGGCTTCGAGGTCGTTGTACGGAATCGTGATCGTGAGCTTCGCCAAATCTGCCGGAACTCCCGGGCTGTCCGGCAGCCCGAAGGTCGCCACGCCGCTCCCCGCTTTTACGAGCAGGCTATTACCGTGTCCGTGATAGCCGCCCTCAAACTTGACGATTTTATCCCGCCGGGTGTATCCCCGGGCGACCCGTATTGCGCTCATGGTCGCTTCGGTTCCGGAGCTCACCATACGCACCAGTTCAATGGAGGGGAACGCTTTTTTCACCATCTTGGCAAGCGTGATCTCGAGCTCCGTGGGTGCACCGAAGCTTGTTCCGTTCACAATGGCCTTTTTGAGCGCTGCGGTTACGCGCGGATGAGCATGACCCAGGATCATGGGCCCCCAGGAAAGAACATAATCAAGGTACGCTTTTCCGTCGGCATCATAGATCTTCGATCCCTTGGCCTTCTTGATGAACAGCGGCTCGCCTCCCACGGAACGGAACGCCCGCACCGGGCTGTTCACCCCGCCTGGAATATGTTTTTTCGCTTCCTCAAACAGTTTCCTCGATCTGGGTCCTGCCATGCATGCTCCTTTCGTCGTAAGAAGGTTCAGAGTTCAAAGTTGTACGCATAAAATATGAAATACCGGCAAGAAAGTCAATGATAAACGTTGTTTTTTTGCGGGTTAATTGCAAGTAAACAAAATATTATAATTAGAATTACCATCAGAGTATTGCAACGCTATTCGGCGGCAAATATTTTTTCAAGAAAATTTGCGACTCCTTCGGCATCATTCAGATCGAAGCAGGGAATGGAAACAGGAAAAGGTTTATCGCTCACCAGCGCGAGATAGGAACCATCTTCGATGCAGAGCGGACGGTCTCCTGAAACGCCGAAACGAAAAACTTCGATTTTGTTCTTCGCACTCTCCCTCGACCCTTCCTGGATCACGATGTCAACGTCGCCTGCGGCACATTCAATCTCGGCGGGCGACGGGACACTGTCAAGCTTCCTGAGCAATGCCATTTCCCCGGGCCCTACGAGGACCACGGAATCGGCGCCTGCCTGCTGAAAGCGCCATGAGTCCTTACCCGGTTTATCGAGATCGAACCCGGCGGACGTATGCTTGATCACCGCCACGCGATGACCGCGGGCTTTCAGGATCTTTACGATTTTTTCGATGAGCGTGGTCTTGCCGCTGTTCGAGCACGCGGCTACGAAGGAAACGATACGCCTTGTCTTTTCCGAGCTCATTGCTTCCGCCCCGTAGAGATTGAGGGAAAACAGTCTCTTTATTAAACCGCGTTATTCGCCCTCCCGACGTTAAAAATATCGGGTAAAAATGTATCTCCGGGGGGCGACCCTCATTCTGAAATCCGCATTTATATTACGTCTCCGTCAGATCCGTTGAGGAGGGTTTCCTCTTCTTCCCGAACAGTCGTGCAGCGAGAATCCCGGCCTCATAAAGGAGGTAGATAGGAAGGGACATGATCGTCTGATTGAACACATCGGGCGTCGGCGTGAGTATGGCCCCCAGGATGAACGAGCCCAGAAAGGCATATTTGCGGTATTTCGCCAGAGTATCGGGATTCACGATCCCCATGCGGCTGAGCAGGACAATGATGAGGGGAAGTTCGAATACCGCGCCGCTCGCCAGGAGGAACTTCAGCACAAAATCGATATAATCGCCGATTTTGATGATCGCTATGAGGTTCTCGGTTTTATACGTGAGAAGAAAGGGAATGGCAAAGGGAAGCAGAAGCAGGTAACAGAACAAAATACCGAGGACGAAGAACCCCGTCGAAAAAAAGACAAAGGCGCTCACATACCGGCGCTCCTTCGGCATCAGTCCCGGTCCGATAAACTTCCATACCTGATACATGATCATCGGGAACACAAGCATGATGCCGGCGATGAGCGCGATCTTCAGGTGTGACCAGAAAGGCTCAATCAGCGTGGTATAATGCAGCTTCTCCTGGACCTTGTTGGGGATGCTCCCGATGAATGGAAACGACGTGCTGAACGTCATCTTTGCGTTCATGGGCCACAAAAGGATCTTCAGGATGTCCTCGGAGTAATTGAAGCAGACCCCGAACCCCACGGCGATCCACAAAATCGAACGGACGAGCCTTTTCCTGAGCTCTTCCAGGTGGCTCCAGAACGGCATCCTCAGCTCTTGTTCAGGCGCTGCCTTTGGCATGCTCTTTCGTCTCCTCCCCGTCCTGCTTCGGCGCACCAGTATCTGTTCCAGTTTGGGCGCCTTGTTCGTCCGTCACAGCCGTTTTCGTCGTTTGATCAAGCTGCCCAATCTGCTGTTCGATCTTCTTCATCTCCTCTTTGACATCGGCGGCTTTCTCCACTTCCTTCATTTCCTCACGCACGGATTCCTGGAACTCTTCTGAGGCCTTTTTAAACTCCGCCATGGCGCGGCCAATGGACCTTCCCAGGTCGGGCAGCTTCTTGGGACCGAAGACGATGAGGGCAATGACGAATATGACGAGCAGCTCAGGTATTCCGAGACCGAACATGGTTCACCTCTATTTCGGATTGCGGATTTGTCAGGTTCTTCGTTTCAAAATCCACAATCAATTCTTCTCCGGCTTCAAATGGGTATCGCGAAACCGAGGTTCTGGCCTGTCGCAATGATCACCGTGTTGATGCCGACCACCTCGCCCCTGGTATTGAACACCGGCCCTGCGCCCTGGTACCGAAGAACCGGTAAAAGAACTCGTCGGTCTCCGAAGGGAGACGGCTGCTGGACCTTGACCACCTGCCCGGTCGAGATGTTCACTACGGCGGGCATTTCTTTTTTGACCAGGGGGGCGAATGATCCAGGAGCGGAAGCGGCCTTTGAATCAGCGGGAACGAGAACGAAGAACAATAAAAGAACGACGAGAGGCGCGATCTTGTTCGTAGTTCTCACACGGGACCTCCGATACGATGTTCAATGACAATGTATCTATAGATAGCATGCTGCCGTGAAATAGTCAAGATGTATCGCTGGTTTCGCAGCTAAAACAGAATGGCTTGGAGCGGAATAAAATTGGACGGAAAGACAGCCTCGGAAGGCTCTCCATGCGGCATGCCGCTCCGGTTACAGAGCGACCCGGATCACAGTTTTTACATTTCCCCTCGCATTGAAATCACCGACAACCTCAAGCGTGCGGGGTTTGAGGTTTTTCTTCAAGACATCAAAAATCAGGTTCGTCACCGCTTCGTGGGAGACGCCTCTGTCCCGGAAACTGTTCAAATAAAGCTTGAGACTTTTGAGCTCCACCACTTTTTTGTCCGGCGTATACGTCACCCTGATTGTGGCAAAATCGGGATAGCCTGACCGGGGGCAGACGCACGTGAATTCGGGATAGGATATGTCGATGACGTAATCCCGGTCCGGGCTGGGGTTGGGCCACAATTCGAGCTTTGCTTGTTTGATTGCCTCGGCGCCGTATTTCATGAACTGCATAATACCGATTTTGCATCGGCCTGTAAATATGAAAGTTGAACCGGAGCCCGGCGTTGGATTGAGTGGAGCCCCCTCCGGCAGGAAGCCGGGGGATGCCAAGGCGCGGGATTGCGACCGGACCTTTCTGTCCGCTCAATTTAAGTTGTTTTTTCCGGTTGCTCAATATATAATAAAAATTACGCCATCATCATTACTATTGGCATCAGGGAGATCATGGACCATAATTTCAACTGTATCGCCACCGGCATCGGGAGCCTGCCCGTCGCGGATCCCGACACGGCAGCGGCACTTTCGCTCCGGTATTTGACGGAAGCGCCTATCTGGCCCCAACTGCCGCAGAGGGATTTCCGGGAGCACATGGACTACCAGTACAGCGAGTCTCTGCCCGGTCTCAGGCTCGACCAGGCAAAGCAGCGGTTCTTTTTCGATACGTCGAAGGACCTTACGCCGGAACTGGAAAAATTCTTTGAACGGTACATAGAAAAAGACTACGGGTTCTTCAAAATGACCGAAGAATATGCCGCCGGGTTTTATGCCCTTCTCCGCGTCTTGAAAAAAGGGCTTCCGGCGGGCATGCGGTTCGTCAAGGGACACATCACTGGCCCCCTCACCGCCGGCATCTCCTTTAAAGATGAAACCGGAAAGGACATTATCCACAACGATGTGCTCTTCGATGCCGTAGTCAAAGGGCTCGCCATGAAAGCCGCCTGGCAGATCCGGGAGTTCAAACAGTTCGGCAGGCCCGTCATCATCTTCATCGACGAGCCTGCCATGGAGTCCCTGGGGTCGGGTTTCTCCGCCGTATCGTCGGACGTCGTCGCGGAAAAGCTGAACGAGATCATCGCCGTCATTCACGAACAGGGCGGGATCGCGGGCATCCATTGCTGCGGCAACGCCGACTGGCCCATGCTCTTTCATACTGAGGTGGACATCGTGAATTTCGACGCCTTCGGGTATATGGAACGGGTACTGCTCTACCCCGGCGACATCAAGGCCTTCTACGACCGCGGCGGCTCGCTCGCGTGGGGGATCGTGCCGACCGGGGCCTTCACCGGGAACGAGACCGCGGAACTGCTCCTTACGAAGCTCGAGGCAGGCATGAAGCGGCTGGAATCTCAGGGGATAGCGCGAGAAACCATTCTTGGTCAATGCCTCATCACGCCGTCCTGCGGTCTGGGCAGTCTGACGCAGGACAAGGCCGAGGCGATCCTGAAGCTGCTCCGGGAAGTTTCTGACAGAATGCAAAAAACCATCTAACCACGGAAACTTTTTTTTCGGTGCCGGTCCGTTTCCATGGTAACATTACTGCAAGAATTCACTCATGCCTTCACGATTACACTTCACGATATCTCTCATCATTTCCTTCGCGCTCCATGCGTTGGTCCTCGTTGCGGTGGTGTTTCTCTTCAAGCCGTCGCTCACGGAGATCCCGGTATTCACGCCGGTCAGGATCGTAAACCTTCCGCAGAAGGAGGCCAGAAAATTGCCGCCGTTGCAGCGGCCCGCGCCTCCCGTTCCGGCCACGCCTCCCGTTCCCCACCATATCGTCCCGGAAAAACCCTTACCTCCGAGCGCCGTGCCCCTGCCGAAGAAGTTCGGCCGAAGCGATGAGGTAAAGCTGCCCAAGACGCTGTCGCAGACCGGCGTTCCGAAGGGAGCGGAACAGGGCAAGGAAACGGGAAAAACAGCGCCGCCACTGATGCAAAAGCAGGCCGGACCGCTCCCGTTCCTCTCGCAGAGAGATATTGACGAGCTCGCCCGCAAGGGCATGCCCGAGAAAAAGCCCGGCGATGACTCGGTCACTCTCGATACGGATGAGTTCAAATTCATCTCCTACAACCGCTGGCTCAAGATCAAGGTCGAGAGCGTGCTTAAATATCCCGAGCTCGCCGCCATATCCGGGTACCAGGGAACACTTTTCATAAAGTTCGATATTATGAAGGACGGCTCTCTCGGAGGGCTCGATATCCTGAAGTCGTCCGGATATAAAATACTGGATGACGAGGCGCTGCGCTCGATCCGCGCTTCAGCGCCGTTCCAGCCGCTCCCCGATGATTGGAACATGGAGCGCTATTCCATTCGCGCCGCGGTGATCTTCTATCTTGGCGAGGGTTACATCCGGTGACGGACCTCGTCAAGATCGGCTCCGCCTTCGTCCTGATCGTGGTCCTGCTGCGGCTTCGCTGGAACTTCGGGCTCGTGATGCTCCTTGCCGCCCTCTTCCTCGGGTCGCTGTACCTGATCGGACCGATCGGGCAATTGCGGGTCCTCGTCACATCGAGCCTCGACCCGATCACGGTCAATCTCGTGACCGGGCTGATGCTGATCATGGTGCTCGAAAACATCATCAGAAAACGCGGTCTGTTAAAGCGGATGATGGAGGCCGTCGTAAACGTGGCCCGGGACCGGCGCATCGCTATGGCCGTGCTGCCCGGCGTGATCGGGCTCCTCCCCTCGGCCGGCGGTGCGGTCTTCTCGGCGCCCATGGTGCAGGAAGCGGCTGCCGATGTCGAGATGAAGCCCGAGCACAAGGCCTTCATCAACTACTGGTTTCGGCATATCTGGGAGTACATTTCCCCGCTCTACCCCGGGGTCGTGCTCGCCGCCGCCGTGACTAAAGTGCCGATGAACACGTTCCTTTTCTCCCAACTCCCCCTGCCGCTCGCAGTCGTGGGAGCAGGCGCGCTTCTGGGCTTCCGGGGAATAAAGAAAGGGGGAGTCGCCGGCGCAAGAAACCGGGATGACCTGAAGACGCTCTTTCTGACCCTCCTTCCCATTATCCTGTCGGTCGTCCTCGTAGTAGCATTTAGGATGCCCCTTGCCGTGGCAATGCTGTCGGTCGTGGTCGTCATGTTTTTATTTTACCGGTATTCCGCGAAGGATGTCCTGACCACGCTCCGTGAAAGTCTGTCCGTCAACGTCATGCTGATGGTCGTCGGCATCATGGTTTTCAAGGGCATGCTCGACGCCACCGGCGCCATCGAGGCCTTGCCGGTCTTCTTCAGACGGAGCGGCATTCCGACCGCTGCGGTCTTCTTCGTCCTTCCCTTCATCGTCGGCCTTCTGACGGGCCTCACGGTCGGATTTGTGGGGGCGACTTTCCCGATCATCACGACCATGATGGGAGGGGCCCCGGATGCCGGCGCCGTGACCTTCGCCTTTGCGAGCGGTTTTGCCGGCGTCATGCTCTCCCCCACTCACCTCTGCCTGCTCCTGACGGTACGGTACTTCAAGGCGGATCTGGCGGGAACGTACCGCTTCCTGTTTCTGCCGGTGTTCCTGGTTTTCGTTGTCGGGCTCGCCCGGTTGTGGCTTTAGCCGTATTTCAGAGAAAACGCTTGCCTTTTCAACAGGCTTATGATATTGTTAGCATCCTAAAAACGAGTAAGGTCGATTCTCCTGCGCTGCGGGAGATTACTCCTTGCTCCCCGCGATCAGACGGGGGGCTATAACCCATGAGGAGATAAAAGACAATGCATATCTATGAATCAATTTTCATCATCAACCCCAACCTCCCGGACGAAGAGACCGCCGGCGTCATCAAGAAAATGCAGGACGTGGTCGCGAAGCAGGGCGGAGAGATGCTCAAGTTCGAGGACTGGGGCAAGAAGAAACTCGCCTACGAGATCAAAAAGCACAAACGGGGCCATTATGCGTTCTTCCAGTTCAAGGCGGCGCCCGCCGCAGTGAGCGAACTCGAGCGCACGTACAAGATGACGGATTCGGTGATCAAATTCTTGACCATTAAACTCGAAAAAGAACTGCGCACCAGACCGGCCCCCAAGCCGAAGAAAAAGGACGCAGCCAAGGCAGAGGCGGCCGGTCCGGCCACGGCGCAGCCTTGACCGCAGCAAACCATTGCCCGACGACCGTTCTGCATGATGCCGGACGGGATATCGGGACCATGAGGGTAGCGCCATGACAAGTTTTAACAAAGTAATCCTGTTAGGCAATCTGACCCGCGATCCCGAGGTTCGCTATACGCCGAACGGCAGCGCGGTCGCCAGCTTTGCCATCGCAGTCAACCGCAAGTACAAGCAGGGCGACGAGACCAAAGAAGAGGTCAGCTACATCGACATTGTCGTGTTCGGCAAGCAGGCGGAAAACTGCGGCCAGTATCTGAACAAGGGGGACGGGGCGCTGATCGAAGGCCGCCTGCAGCAGCGCCGGTGGGACGACAAAGAGACCGGCCAGAAACGCAGCAAGGTGGAAGTTGCGGCACAGTCAGTGACCTTCATGCCGAAGCGCTCATCCGCGGGCCGCGGAGGCGGCGAGGGCCATCCCGAGCCGGCGCCGGAAACGCCGGTGGATGAAGGAGAGATCCCCTTTTAGTCCGCCCGTCACGGCGCTGTTTCACTGTTTTACAAAATATTATGATGAGGAGTCACTATTATGGCAGAATTTCCCGCACGATCACCACAGCGGTCCTCTGATTCGAGAGGCAGGGACACCCGGGACAGCAGGGGCCCGGACAAGAGAAGGCGGTTTACGGTCAGAAAAAAAGTATGCCGGTTCTGCGTGGACAAAACGCCCTTCATCGATTACAAGGACGTTAAGACCATCCGGTTCTTCCTGACGGAACGCGGGAAGATACTTCCCCGCCGCATATCCGGCAACTGCGCCCGTCATCAGAGAGAGGTCACGGTCGCGGTGCAGCGGTGCAGGAACATCGCGCTCGTTCCCTTCTCCGGCGAGAAGTAATATCCTCGCGCGACAGCGCGTACGATCCAGATACGATAGGGGAAATCCAGGCGGTTGCATCTGTGGCCATGGGTTTCCCCTTTTTTTGGAGACGATGATGAATTACAAGGCAGTGCTGGTCGCAGCCGCGCAGGCGGTAGCGCTTTTTCTTTCGGGATTTTTTATCCCCCTGCTCGGAATGATGTTCACACCGGTGCCGCTCGTGCTCGCCTACGTTCGTCAGGGGAAGTCCGAGGGGCTGTCCGCCCTCGGCCTTTCGGTCGCCGTCGTCGGCGCCATCGCGGGCTGGCACGTTGCGGCCGTCCTGCTGCTGAGCTTCGGGCTCATGGCCGTCGGCACGGCGGAAGGCCTGCTGCGGCGGTGGAAGCCTGAAGCAACGGCGCTTGCAGGCGGGCTCTTGCCGACAGCCGCTCTCACGCTCGTCGCAGCACGCTTTTTTCTTTACACTCACAAAAATCCGGTGACGTTCATCGAGGCGCTTTTGCACGAGCAGCGGACACTGGCCGCGAAGTTGTATACTAACCTCAAATTGACCGAGGTTGCCGCGGCGGTCTCCTCGGTCCCGGACACGTTCATTCATTACTTCGTCCTGCTGCTCCCGGGCATCGTGGTCACCTCCCTGACGCTCCTGGCTGCAGGATGCTTCGTCCTTTCCGTCCGCAGCATTATACGGAGGCCGGGAAACGCACCGGTGCTTGCCGTGCCGTCCCTCGCTCAGTGGCACGCGCCCGATGTCTGGGTCTGGGGACTGATTCTCACCTTTGTCCTGATCGCCATCCCGAACGAAACTGCCAAGTTTACCGGATGGAACCTGGCGATCCTTTTCGCGGTCATCTACCTTATTCAGGGAATTGCGATCGTGGAGCATTATCTCAGAAAGGCGCGCATCCAGCCGGTCGTGCGGGGGTTGATCTATGCGATCATCCTGGCCTTGCCGCCGACCGTCGCCGGTGTCATGGCGCTCGGCGTCGTCGATATCTGGGCGGACGTACGCAAGGTACGGGGCCCCGTCCCGCCTCATTAAGTAAACCGCATGCACGTTCGAAGCTTTTTGTGACCGCTGATACGCCCTTCTTGACGGATACTGCTGCATTCTAATCCCGCATCAAATTCGCTGCGCAAGGGTACACCTGCGTCCCCCAGGTAGTCCTCTGTATGTGTCAATATCAAAGATTTGATAATCATATGAAGGCACCCCAACGGTCTCACTCCTGCATCAAAGATGTTCCTTTGCCAAAATTTGTCAACGGAGGTGCCCAAAACCGCATCTCCCCGAGAAATTAATCCGGTTGAGCATATTGAAAGTCGTATGTATACGGCAGGTTATGCATTGGTATGGATGTTGCTGTTTAAAAGTCTGAATTCATCGCTTTTCTATAGGAAGGTGGGCTGAAAGAATGAATTGCTGGGAATACAAAAACTGCGCAGAAGAGGTGTTCAAGACCTGTCCGGCATATCCCGACAGCGGTTCCGGCTGCTGGATGCTCACCGGCGTAAAGTGCCAGGACGGGGAGAAAGAGTTCTCAAGCCTGGATGAGCAGGTCGCCTTTTGCGGCAGGTGCGACTTCTACGCCCATAGAAGCACACGGGATCGTCTGAAGCCGGCCGGCAAGCGCACGGCAGGATAAAGAAGCAGCAGGCATAAAAAGCGCCGGTTCCCCCTGATTCTTCGCTCTCTCACGATACCGGACAGAAAGGCAATTTAAAAAGTTCCTGAGAACCTGATCGCCGCATGCCTTGAAATTTTTATGTTCTTCATCCCGGAAGAAAGCGCTCAATTCCGATTCTGATCAACCTCTCTTTTCCCTCCACAGTAAAAAAAGGCCGCTGAGTTAAACTCAACGGCCTTCTGCTTGTGCTTGAGCATCTCCGGTAATGACGTTAGCGGTCGTGCCTGCCTCTGCCCCTGCCGCCGTCGTGGTCGTAGTAATCGTCATGGTGCTTCTTGTTCTTGTACTTCTTATGATGCCCGTTCCCATGATCCTCGCGGCGGTCCTGTGCCCTCGCCTGGTCCCAATGGCGGTCGCGTTCCCAGGAGCGCCAGTTGTTCTTCACCTGTCCGTACGGCATGCGCTCATGCCCGGGAGGCAGGTTATGATAGTTCCGCGGCAGCCTTTTCAGAGCGGCCGGCGGGGCGGCAACGGCCCTCCAGGGCCCGTTGTAGCTCAGGGAAACGAACCATCCGCCGTTGTGAGGACGGTACCAGTTGTTCTGGTAGAACATCAGATCCGCGTTCACATCGGTCGCAATGTAGACGTAGGTACCCGGTATCACTGCCAACTCAGGCGGAGCGGCAACGACGACGCGGGGCAGCGGCCCCCCGATATTGACGTCCACATTGACGCCCGCCAGTGCCGCCGTACCGGCCAGGGACGCCGCCAGCAAAACAATAACCAGAATCGCTTTTTTTGACATAATGATGAGTCCTCCTTTGCAAAGAAATTGATGAACACCCATGACGGATTCGAGCATTATTTCACATCCCCCTGCCCCTGTCAATCCCTAATGGCGGCCCGTGGCCTTCTTGCCCTTAATGCGCTCTCTTTATTATTGAAATGATTCCTCCGGGAATTTTCCCAGGCGGAACCAAGGGTGGGCATCCGCGATCGCCGGAACTGCTTCAGGACCGATTCCGGGCGTGAGTTCATTTTTTGAAATTGCACTCCGAACCCCTGTCGTCAATGCCGCCGGGCGGCCAAAAGCGTTCTCCGCTCCCCGTTCTTTGCCGCCTGCTTCACCTGGGTCCCGCATCCCTCTCCGTACACCAGCTCGATCGCCTCGACAAAGCCGGGGCTCAGACGCCGCGAACCCGGCGCTTTCGGGGTATTGCAGCTGAACAGAAAAGCATCGCTGATCATGGCGAGCACCTCACTGCCTTCCGAGAAGTGCATGGGCCAGAGGAGGCAGACCTTCGGCTTCACCTGCTCCAGGGGCAGGCCGAGCGTAACGGCGACGGTGTGCAGGGCGCAGCGGGTCCGGCCGTGGGTCCAGTAGGCGAAGAGGCAGAGGCCGTCCTCGGTCGTGTCGATGGAAAAAAGCCCCGGTTCTTCTTCCTCGAACACGTTGTCGTATCCGCCTGCGGTCAAAAGATGGGGGCAGAGCTTGGCGGCCTCGGGCAGGACCTTGATGATCCTTTTGAGCTCCGCCGTGGTAACGCAGACCTCGTACGAAGAGCAGCAGCACCGCCGGCCTTCGGCGCAGCCGCCGCAATGGTTCTCGAGCGACAGGAGCGACTCGACGTCGACCTCAACGCTTGATCGCTGATGCTGCGGCCACGCCTTTTTACGATGATTTGCCATGAGCTCGCACAGGTCAAGAACAGATGGATATAAACGTTCAGGGCCTGGTCCTCAAAGGTCCCTGTTAAACAATCCGCGGGTCTCGCACTGACTGGCGATGCCGGTTCTCCGATGTTCCTTCATCAAGGCGCATTGAATTGCGTGACGCCGTTAAATTCAACGTCTGTCTTCTTTGAAGTCGTTTTGTTTGAGGTTGTTTTGTTTGAAGCTGTTTTGTTTGAAGCTTTTTTTCTTGAAGTTGACCCCTTTGGAGTTGAACCGCCTCTGACAGTACCGGCTACAGCGGTCTTCATTGATGATTTGGTTTTGCCGGTCTTGATCTTTTCGCCTGCTCGATTGCAGGATGCGAACATGAGCAGAGCGAGAAAAATAAAAAACCATCTGCTGATCGCGGAAGTATGCATTGCCTTCCTCTCCTTTTACGAATAGATTGATTGATATCATAGTATTTTCGGCATTTTGGAACAAGATAAAAAATCCCTGGTTCTCGTAAGCTCACAATCAAATACGATCCGCCGCTCTTCGCCCGTTCCGTCACGTCAATGCCAAAATAAAAGACACCCCCGAAGATGTTCAACACGATTTCTTTCGGAGCCAAGTTCCCCCTATTTTTTCTCGATGATGCCTTTCTTATAGTTTACCTTCTCGTCCTGCGCCAGCTCGCGGTCCAGGATCCACCCCGCATCGCTCAATCTCATCAGATACACTTTTTTGAAGGGCTCTCTTTTTTCTCCCCGGGAATATTGGACGCCGCACTGGCCCATTTTTACCAGCGGATTGTATTGAGTTGTAAACATCGTATCGTAAATGCCTGTGTCCGGGGACGTTCCCAAGGCTTCTTCCAGTTTTTTCGCTGCCAGGTATTCGAACTGTTCGGAAACCCGGTCGCCGGGACCGGGGACCTTGAGGGGATGGGCCTGGTGCAGCTGGTTCATATTCAGCGTTCGATACACGCGCCAGACCCCTGCGTCCTTTATGAATTGCAGCCGTATGCCCGTCGGCCGCCCATCACCAAGTTGATACACAATGTCGGTACATCCGAACTGAGGTTTCCCCGAGGGAACGCGGTACGCGAGCACGCCGCCGTAGTGGCTTATGATCTTTATCGCCTGACCCGGCCGGGTCTTTTCCAGGTACTGTCTCGCCACATAGTCGAGGGTGGTAAAAGAATCCGAGGCAAGGTCCGGTTCGCCGTCTTTTTTGAATCGGAACCCCCTTACCTCTGCCGTAAAGGTCCCCGCGATATGGCTTTTCGTTTCGTCCGGCAGGACAAGCTCGATCGTCCCCGGAAGCATGTTGCCGCGCTCCTGGCCGAACGTGAGGCGCATGGTATAATTGTCCGTGAACATCTGGTATTGGGGCAGGCCTTTCCCGGTCTCTTTCCAGTGAATGTGTATGTGGGGAGTGCTTCGGTTCTGACCCGGGTCCTGCGGAACAGTGAATGTCTTCCCGGACGGCACCTCTCCCTTCGGGAGGAACAGGAAAACGATCACCTCAAGGTCCGCGAAGAATTCTTTCCCCTGGCAGAGGTGGAGAATTCCCTCCTCCATCACGCCGCTCTCGAAAGTAAAGGGCTTTCCGTGAAGCTGTCCCGTTGCCGGCCGGTCCCGGGCTGTTGTCGCCGCGTTCGCATTTGAGCTCGAGACGGCGAGTGCAATGAGAAAAAGCACAAGACCATTTGCAATGATGCGTCCGGACAATGCGTTCTTCATTCACACTCCTCCGAAAGACCCTTCCCTTAAAGGTCCGGCCTCGCTATAAAAACAGCTCCACCCTCGTACAGCGCCATTAAATCAGCATGAAATCTCAGTTCAAGTTGTTCCTGGTTAATATTCGCAGCCATATGAACCTCTGCTCTAATTGCCTGTACGTTATGCCGACGCCCACTCCGGCGCAAGCAACTCCGCCTGCTGAAGAACTGTTAGCGTCGCCCTCTCCTGCTTGTCCGGCGGATAGCCGTACTTTCGAAGAATGCGTTTTACCATCACCCGAAGCTTCGCTTTGACCCCTTCTTTCACCGTCCAATCAATCGAGGTGTTTCTGCGAACGGTATCAACCAGCTCCTTGGCGATATTCTTGAGTGTCTCGTCGCCCAGGACCTTCACCGCGCTGTCGTTCACTTCCAGGGCTTCGTAGAATGCTACCTCGTCGTCGGACAGGCCTAAATCCGCGCCACGCTTCTCAGCCTCCCGCATGTCCTTTGCAAGACTGATCAGTTCCTCGATGATCTGTGCTGTCTCGATGGCCCTGTTCTGGTAGCGCCGGATCGACTCTTCCAGCATCTCACCGAATGACCGGGCCTGAACCAGGTGCCGCTTGGCCCGCGTCTTGAGCTCGTTGTTTAAAAGCTTCCGGAGAAGTTCCACGGCAAGGTTCTTCTGCGGCAGGCCCCGGACCTCGGCAAGGAACTCGTCGGAGAGGATCGAGATGTCCGGCTTCTTCAGGCCTGCTGCGGCAAAAATATCGATCACCTCACCCGGAGCTATGGCCCGCGAGACGATCTGCTGGATCGCTAAGTTCATCTCCTCTTCGGTCTTTCCTCCTGCCGGCTCGCTCTTTACCAAAGCTGCCTTGACTGCCTGGAAGAAGGCCACATCATCGCGGATGCGGAGCGCTTCTTCATGAGGAACAGACAGGGCGAAGGCCTTGGACAAATCGACCACAGCCTTAATCAGCCTCCCCTTCCCGTCCTCCTGATTCAGGATATGCTCCTGTGCTGAAGGAAGGATTGATAGCTGTGAAGCAGCCTTCCCGGTTTTCCAGGCAGACCAGTCGAAGCCAAAAAACATCCCGAGACAGATCTCGTATTTTTCGAGCATGATCGCCACGGCCTCTGCCTGATCGATTGCGGTCTTTCCTGTGCCGCCGCTCTCGGTGTATGCTGCAAGGGCGTTCCTGAGCTGATCTGCCAATCCCAGATAGTCCACCACCAGGCCGCCCGGCTTGTCCCGGAACACCCGGTTCACGCGCGCGATCGCCTGCATGAGCCCGTGGCCGCGCATGGGTTTGTCCACGTACATGGTATGAAGGCAAGGCACGTCGAACCCCGTAAGCCACATGTCGCGAACCAGCACGATCTTAAAAGGGTCATTCGGGAGTTTGAAACGATTGGCGAGCGTTTCTCTTCTGGGTTTGTTCCGGATATGCTGCTGCCAAAGCAAAGGATCGGACGCGGACCCGGTCATCACGACCTTGATCGCGCCTTTGTCGTCATCATCGGAATGCCACTCTGGCCGGAGCTTCACGATGGCTTTGTACAGGTCCACGCAGATGCGTCTGCTCATGCAGACGACCATTGCCTTGCCGAGCATCGCTTCCTGTCGCTTTTCGAAGTGGTCCACGAGATCGCGGGCGATCACGCTCACACGCTTGTCCGTTCCTACAACCGCCTCAAGCTGCGCCCACTTGGTCTTGAGCTTTTCCTTGCGTTCGACCTCTTCACCCTCTGTCGCCTCATCGAATTCCGGGTTAACCTTCGGCCGCTCGGATTCAGCAAGCTCCAGCTTCGCGTACCTGCTCTCGTAATAGATCGGCACAGTCATTTTGTCGTCGACCGCCCGTTGGATGTCATAAACGCTGATGTAGTCGCCGAAGACCGCCCGGGTATTTTTGTCGGTTAATTCTATCGGCGTCCCCGTAAAGCCTATGAACGAAGCATTCGGCAAGGCGTCCCGCATGTGGCGCGCATACCCGTCGATGAAGTCGTACTGGCTCCGATGCGCTTCGTCCGCGATTACGACGATGTTCCTGCGGTCCGAGAGCATGGGGAAGGTGTCGCCCTTTTCCTCAGGAAAAAACTTCTGGATCGTGGTGAACACCACCCCGCCCGAGGCAACCTGCAACAGCTCGCGAAGATGCTTGCGATCCTGTGCCTGCACCGGCGACTGGCGCAAAAGCTCATGGCAGCGCGAAAACGTGCCGAAGAGCTGGTCGTCCAGATCGTTCCGGTCGGTGAGCACGACGAGCGTCGGATTCTCCATTGCAGGATGGAGGATCACCTTCCCGGCATAGAACGCCATGGTCAGGCTCTTTCCCGATCCTTGCGTGTGCCAGACAACGCCAACCCGCCGGTCGCCAACATCACGCTTCTCTTTCGCCTTATCAGCACGGGAGTAGTACTTACCCAATTCCTCACTGATGCCTGTAGCAACAGATAATCTGTCTGAGGCCCGAAGAGTCTCTTCCAATGCCGCGTTGACCGCATGGAACTGATGATAGCCAGCCATCTTCTTCACAAGCTGACCAGCGCCCTCGTCCTCGAACACGATAAAGTGCCGGACCATATCCAGGAACCTCCGCTTGTCGAACGCGCCTTTGAGCAGCACTTCAAGCTGCGGCATGGCAGAAGATGCAAGCTCCTCGCCTTCGATGGTCCTCCAGGGCATGAACCGTTCCCGGTCAGCCGTGAGCGTGCCAATCCGGGCTTCGAGCCCATCTGAGATAATGAGCGCGGCATTGTAAAGAAAGAGCGAAGGAATCTGCTGCTTGTAGGTCTGGAGCTGGTTATAGGCGTCTCGAATTGTCGCGTTCTCATCTGCCAGATTCTTGAGTTCAATGACGGCGAGTGGCAAACCGTTGACGAAGATCACGATGTCCGGGCGGCGGTTGCGCTTGTCCTCGATGACTGTGAATTGGTTGACTGCCAGCCAGTCGTTGTTGGCCGGCTCGTCGAAATCGAAGAGCTTAATCTGGTCATAGACGATTCGGCCATGCGCCCGGTATTCGACGTTGACGCCGTCGGTCAGGAGTTTATGAAAGCGTCGGTTGCTTTCCGTA
>OFHG01000459.1_pt1 | contig 16342 bp, 15 predicted proteins | sample 1521931 | NCBI WGS metagenome assembly OFHG01 (sample SAMEA2468438, study PRJEB22500) | soil metagenome | biome: Glassland; feature: Farmland; material: Clay | place: Australia | collected 2013-01-31 | depth 0.55 m
GACTTCTACAAGATGATGACCGGCCTCGAATTTCTCCCCAACTCCCCGACGCTGATGAACGCCGGCCGCGAGCTCGGCCAGCTCTCGGCCTGCTTCGTGCTGCCGGTCGGCGACTCGATGGAGAGCATCTTCGAGGCGATCAAGCAGACGGCGCTCATCCACAAGAGCGGCGGCGGCACCGGCTTCTCCTTCTCGCGCATCCGCCCGGCCAACGACGTCGTCCTCTCGACCAAGGGCGTCTCCTCGGGGCCCCTCTCGTTCATGAAAGTCTTCGACGCCGCCACCGAGACGATCAAGCAGGGCGGCACCCGCCGCGGCGCCAACATGGGGATCATGCGTGTCGATCATCCCGACATCATGGACTTCATCATGTGCAAGCGCGACCAGACCGTCCTCACCAACTTCAACATCTCAGTCGGGCTCACCGAGGCGTTCATGGAGGCGGTCGAAACCGACGGGGAGTACGACATCGTCAACCCCCGCAACGGCCAGCCGGTGAAGAAGATGCCGGCCCGCAAGGTCTTCGAGCACATCGTCGACCTCGCCTGGACCAACGGCGAGCCCGGCATCATCTTCCTGGACGCCCTGAACCGGGACAACATGGTGCCCCACCTGGGTCCCATCGAAGCCACCAACCCCTGCGGCGAGCAGCCGCTTTTGCCCTACGAGTCCTGCAACCTGGGTTCGGTCAACCTAGAAAAGCACATGGTTCGCGGCGAGGACGGCCAGTGGGAGGTCGACTGGAAGAAGCTCGAGGCGACGATCCGCGCGACCGTCCACATGCTGGACAACGTCATCGACATGAACGCCTACCCGGTCAAGGAGATCGAGGAGATGACGAAGGCCACGCGGAAGATTGGCCTCGGCGTCATGGGCTTCGCCCGCATGCTGTTCATGCTCGAGGTCCCCTACGACGGCCCGGAGGGCGTCGAGTGGGGCCGCAAGGTGATGAAGTTCATCCAGGAGACCGCGTACGACGAGAGCGCGAAGCTCGCCACGGTCCGCGGCACGTACCCGGCGTGGGAGGGCAGCCGCCACTGGGAGAAGGGCCTCAAGATGCGCAACTCCTACGTGACGACCGTGGCCCCGACGGGCACGCTGTCCATGATCGCGGACACGCCCGGCGGCTGCGAGCCCGAGTTCTCCCTGATCTGGTACAAGCGGGTCATGGAGGGCGAGGAGCTGCCGTACTTCCTCGAGTACTTCGAGGAGGTCGCCAAGCGCGAGGGCTTCTGGCGCGGGGACCTCGTCCAGAGGATCCTCGAGAACCACGGCTCCCCCCGCGGCCTCGCGGACGTGCCGGAGAAGTGGCAGCGCGTCTTCGCGACCGCGCACGACGTCGGCGCGGAGTGGCACGTGCGGATGCAGGCCGCCTTCCAGGACTACTGCGACGCGGCGGTCTCCAAGACGATCAACCTGCCCCGGGAGGCCACCGTGGAGGACGTCAAGAACGCGTACCTCCTCGCATTCGACCTGCACTGCAAGGGCATCACGGTCTACCGCGACGGCTCGCGCGAGGACCAGGTCCTGAACATCGGCGTGGCGGAGACGGAGAAGGCGAAGGAGGTCAAGGTGACCGTGCCGACCGAGGCGGCCGTCCCCCTGCGCCCGCGCGCCCGCCCCGACGTGATCACGGGCCGGACGCAGAAGATCCTCACCGGCTACGGCGCCCTGTACGTGACGGTCAACGAGGACGACAAGGGCCTCTTCGAGGTCTTCGCGCAGATCGGCCGCGGCGGCGGCTACACGGCGTCCTTCACCGAAGGGATCGCGCGCCTCGTGTCCCTCTGCCTCCGGTCCGGCGTCCCCGTGGACGAGATCATCGACCAGCTCGAGGGCATCCGCAGCCCGCGCATCGCCGTCGACCACGGCGAGCGCGTCTACTCCATCCCCGACGCGATCGCGAGGGCGATGAAGCGCCACATCGGGATGCAGAAGACCGGCGTCCAGCCTCCTGTGGAGACGTTCGACGAGCTCGGCGGGGCCGTGGAGACGGACGTGGAACTGGAGAAGGAGTCCCGCGGCGTCGAGGAGATGCTCAAGAAGGGCCTGAATCCCGAGTGCCCGGAGTGCGGCAAGCAGCTCACCTACGAGGAGGGCTGCGTGAAGTGCCTGTCGTGCGGGTATTCGGAGTGCTGAGCCCGGCGGCCTGACGGACGAAAGGGACAAGTGCCCGGGCGGCTACCGGGACGGCGATGGCCCACGTGCTCTTCAGCTGCCCGATGGACTCGGAACGCCGCGCCGTGCTCGCGGAGAAGGACGCAGGCGACTTCGAGGCGGTCGTCCTGGACGACCTCCCGGAGGCCGCCCGCGCGGCCGCCTGGAGCCACGCCGACGTCCTCGTGACCACGGGTTTCGGCCGGGAGATTCCGCAGGACCTCGCGGAGCGCGCCCCGCACCTGCGCATGGTCCAGACCCTCGTCGCCGGCGTCGACCACCTGCCGTACGCCTCGATCCCGCGGTCCGTGGTCGTCTGCGGCAACGCCGGTGCCTACAACACGTCCGTCGGGGAGCACGCGATGGCGCTCCTCCTCGCCGCGGCGAAGGACCTCCCGCAGCGGATGCGGGAGATCGCGTCGGGCGTCTTCGACCAGGCCGCCCCGAGCAAGGCCCTGGCCGAGACCACGGTTCTGATTCTCGGGATGGGCGGGATCGGCGTGACGGTGGCCGGGATGTGCAAGGCGTTCCGGATGCACGTGATCGGCGTCGGCCGATCGGGCCCGCTCGTGCCGCCCGCGGACGAGGCCGGGTCCATGGCCGACCTGCCCGCGTTGCTCCGGCGCGCCGATTACGTCGTCATCGCCCTGCCCCTCACCGCGCAGACGAAAGGCCTCGTCGACCGCCGCTTCCTCGCCGCGATGAAGGACGACGCGGTGCTCGTGAACGTCGCCCGCGGCAAGATCGTGGTCGAGGACGACCTGTTCGAGCACCTGAAGGCCCACCCGGGCTTCCGCGCGGGGATCGACGTGTGGTGGGTCTACCCGAGCGGGACGAAGGGCCAGCCCTTCCACCACCCGTTCCACGAGCTGCCGAACGTCGTCATGACGCCGCACAACGCGAACGCGATCCCCGGCCAGCGCCGGTGGGCGATGGAGGCCGCCCTCGACAACGTCCGGCGGTTCCTCCGCGGCGAGGCGCCCCTGCACGTCGTGGACGTGACAGAATATGGCACTGTGGCGGAGCCACGTTAGCGGATGGGCCCCTCTACCCCCAAGAACATACTCACGGACGTAAAGACTTAAAAGGGGATGCCTCTACTCGCGCTCACTCCCGATGTCGAGGTCGTTCGATGTCCGGAGGTGTGTCTATGCCGAAACCGAAAGAGTCTCTGAACCCGTTTGAGGTCGCTCAGGAGCAGATCGACCGGGCCGGGAAGAAGCTGAACCTGGACGCCGATCTCCTGGAGCTGCTCAAGCACCCGAAGCGCGAACTCCACGTGAACTTCCCCGTCAAGATGGACGACGGGCACACGAAGGTATTCACGGGCTACCGCGTGCAGTACAACGACGCCCGAGGACCGTTCAAGGGCGGGATCCGCTACCATTGGAACGTCAGCATCGATGAGGTCCGCGCGCTCGCGTGCTGGATGACCTGGAAGTGCGCCGTGATGGACATCCCGTACGGCGGCGCGAAGGGCGGCATCATCTGCAACCCCAAGGAGATGTCGAAGGCGGAGAACGAGCGCATGACCCGCCGGTACGCGTCCGAGATCTCGGTGATCATCGGCCCCGAGAAGGACATCCCCGCCCCGGACGTCTACACGGACGGCCAGACGATGTCCTGGATCATGGACACGATCTCCATGCACAAGGGGTTCACGGTGCCCGGAGTCGTGACCGGCAAGCCGATCGCGATCGGCGGCTCCCTCGGCCGGGACGAGGCCACGGCGCGCGGCGCGGTCTACACGACCCGCGAGGCGGCCAAGAGGATCAAGCTCAACCTGAAGGGCGCGACCGTCGCGGTCCAGGGGTTCGGCAACGCCGGGTACCACTACGCCCGCCTGATGCAGGACGAGTACGGCGCGAAGATCGTCGCGGTCTCGGACAGCAAGGGCGGCATCTACAGCGAGAAGGGCTTCGACCCCAAGGAGGTCCTCGTCTACAAGGAGAAGACCGGCTCCGTGGTCGGCTTCCCCGGCACGAAGAAGGTCACGAACGAGGAGCTCCTCGAGCTCGCCGTGGACATCCTGTCCCCCGCGGCCCTGGAGAACCAGATCACCTCGGAGAACGCGCCCCGCATCAAGGCGAAGATCAGCACGGAGTGCGCGAACGGCCCGACCACGCCCGAGGCGGACGACATCCTCTCCAAGAGGGGCGTCCTCGTGATTCCGGACATCCTCGCGAACGGCGGCGGCGTGACCGTCTCCTACTTCGAGTGGGTCCAGGACCTCGCGAACTTCTTCTGGACGAAGCCCGAGGTCGACCAGAAGCTCGAGGGCGTCATGGTCCGCGCGTTCGACGCGGTCTGGAAGATGCACGAGGAGAAGAAGTGCGACATGCGCCAGGCGGCCTACATGGTCGCGATCAACCGCGTCGCCGAAGCGTACAAGTGGCGCGGCATCTACCCGTAGGCGCGAACACCCCGGGGAGCTGAAACCGGCTCCCCTTTCCCAATTTTCGGCTTCCCCTCCGCATGCGGACGCGCCGCCCCCAAGCGTCAGCACGACACGGTTAAATAGCGTCCCTTTCTACGCACGCCCACCATGCCGCTGAACCTCGTCGTCGCCCTGAAGCAGATCCCCAACCCGGACCTGCAGTTCGCCATCGCGCCGGGCGGCAAGGACATCAAGCGGGAGACGCTGAACTACAAGACGAACGGCTCCGACGACTACGCGCTCGAGGCCGCCGTGCGGCTCAAGGAGAAGCACGGCGGGCGCGTCGTCGCGGTCACGGTCGGCCCGAAGCGCGCGGAGTCCATGCTCCGCGAGGCCCTGGCCAAGGGGGCCGACGAGGCCGTCCGCGTGTCCTACGAGGACGTCGGCGGCTACGACGTCGGCAAGACGGCGCGGGTCCTCGCCGCGGCGGTCAAGACGATCCCGCACGACCTCGTCCTCACGGGCGTGCAGTCGGACGACCTCGTCAACTCCGCCACGGGCGCGCTCGTAGCAGGGATCCTCGGCCTCCCCCACGTCAGCGTGGTCACGAAGGTCGAGGTCCAGGGAGCCGGGCTCGAGGTCTGGAGCGAGCTGGAGGGCGGCCTCTCGCGGCGGTACGCGCTCTCCCTGCCCGCCCTCGTGTCCGTGCAGTTCGGCGCGAACGTGCCGCGGTACGCGCCGCTCCCCGCGATCATGAAGGCGTCGCGGCAACCGATCAAGGAGATCGCGCCCGCGGCCCTCGGCCTCGCAAACTGGGACGCCGTCGCCACGCCGTACACCTTCTCGGTCGTCAAGCTCTCGCCGCCGGAGGCGACGGGCCACGCCACGATGATCCAGGGGAGCCCGGAGGAGCAGGCGAAGGCGCTCGCGCAGATGCTCCGCGAGAAGGGCTTCGTGCGGAGGTGAGGACATGGGCCAGGACATCCTCGTCGTCGCGGAGCACATGGAAGGCAAGCTCGCGCCCTCGACCCTCGAGCTCGTCGCGAAGGGCCGCGATCTGGCGGCCCAGTCCGGCGGCGCCGTCAAGGCCGCCCTGCTCGGCCACGGCGCAGGCGCCCTCGCGCAGTCCCTCGCCGGCTACGGCGTCGAGGTCCTGCACGTCGACGACCCGTCCCTCGCCGAGTACTCCGACGGAGGGTACGGCCAGGCCGTGCGATCCCTCGTGGAGTCCGTCGCCCCGCGCGTCGTCCTCGTGGCCCACACGGCGCAGGGGTACGACCTGGCGCCCGGGCTCGCGGGCGCGGCCGACCTGCCCCTCGTCTCGAACTGCGTGGAGGCGCGCCTCGACGGGGGCAAGCTCGTGGCCACGCGCCGCCTCCTGAACGAGAAGGTCCAGGGCGAGTTCGAGGTGGCCTCGGACCGGCCGTACGTGGTCACGCTGCGGCCCGGGAGCACGAAGCCCGCGGAGCCCGCGCCGGGCGGCAAGGTCACGCCGACGCCGGCGGCCGTGGACGCCTCGAAGGTCCGCACGAAGTTCCTCTCGATCGAGCGTCCCCAGGTCTCCGACATCGACATCGCCGCGGCGGACGTCATCGTGTCCGCCGGTCGCGGCATCCAGAAGAAGGAGAACCTCGCGCTCGTCGAGGAGCTCGCGAAGGCCCTCGGCGGCGTCGTCGGCGCCTCCCGGCCGCTCACGGACATGGAGTGGCTGCCCAAGACGCGGCAGGTCGGCCAGAGCGGGAAGACCGTGCGGCCGAAGCTCTACGTGGCCTGCGGGATCAGCGGCGCCATGCAGCATGTGGCCGGGATGAAGGACGCCGGACTCATCGTCGCGATCAACACAGACCCGAGCGCGCCCATCTTCGAGGTCGCCCACGTCGGGATCGTGGGGAACGTACTCCAGATCCTCCCCCTCGTGATCAAGGACCTGAAAGGCTGAGCCCGCGGACCTCCCACCGAACGCTTATCCATCCCGACTCCCCTTGCGCCCGGTGGAGGAACCGTCCATGGGACCTCAGGAGATTCCGCGAAAGCCGGCGACGGGTCGGATGCCGCGGTCCGCGGTCGCCTTCGCGATGTTCCTTCTCGCGCTCGGCGTTCTGTCCACCGGGACGATCATCTACGATCCCGGGCTCGCGGCGGCGCTCTCCTTCCTCATGGGATGGGGCCTCTTCGTCGGCTTGGTCGTCAGCTGGACTGCGGTGTTCGTGATGCTCATTTGGGGAGGGGCCCGAGGTTCCCCCCGTCCCTAGACTTCATCCCGCCCCGGAGGCAAGGCCGGCCGTGGCCCAGCCGCCTCCGACGCCGTCTCCGGCCCCGCCGCCGTATCCGAGGCCTCTGGTCTCCCAGTCGGCCGGCGTCCTCTGGGCGATCACCGCCATGGCCGCGGCGCTCTTCGTTGCCGTCGTGGCGTCCGGCATCAGGTCCGTCACCTCTTTCGGCCCCTCCAGTCTTCTTGGCCTCCCGTTTTGCGGCGTCTTCGTGGACATCACGATCCTCTTGGTCGTCATCATCGCGACCCCAGGCCTCTCGAAGCACCGAATCTCCCCATCGCCTCCGATTCAGTAAGCCATGGTCGCCGCAGGCACCGACGGTCCGGTCGGGCTGAACTGCCCCGCATGCGGCGCGCCGGCCCAGGAGATCAATCGCTTCGGCGAGGCGACGTGCCCTCATTGCGGCACCCGCTTCCTCGTCCGGTAGGTCAGAAGCGTTCATATCGGCCCCCGGGCCATCCGGTTTCATGGCCGCGCCGCCTCCCGCACCCTACGGTCCACCGCCGTATGGCCCACCGCCGCGGCCGATGGCGTGGCAGTCCCCGGCCATGATCGTCGCGATCGTGATCGCGATCGTCTTCGCCGTCGGCCTGGTGGGCTTCCTGGTGGTCGGCGTCGGGCTCGCGCCCTTCGGCTTCCCCACGTTCATCTTCGCGCCGTTCTGCCTCTTCGCCATCTTCGTCGTCATCGTGATCGCCTGGGCGGCGTCGCGCGGCATGATGACCTCGCAGATCCCGCCGCCCCCGCCCACACGGCAGCCCATGGTGCCCGGGGGCGCCCCGGGCTCCATCGCGCTGAACTGCCCGACCTGCGGCGCGCCGCCGCAGAACGTCGACCGGTTCGGCGTGGCGACGTGCACGTATTGCAACACGCGGTTCCTGGTGCGGTGAGCCTCCTGGCCGCGTCGGAGTGATCCCTTTGCCGCGGTTCCTCTCCGTGGAGCTGCCGCGGGCCGCGTACTACATGGGCGACGTCCTCGAGGGGACCGCGGTCCTCGAGACGACGAAGGAGACGCCGAGCCGCGGCCTGTACGTCGACTTCTCCGGCAAGGAGGCCACGGCGATCACGCGGAGCACCGGCAAGTCGAGCACCACGTACCGTTCCGAGGCGTCCCTCGTCTCCTGGCGCGTCCCTCTCCAAGGCGAGGGGACCGTCCCCCCGGGCACCTACCGCTTCCCGTTCAAGTTCCAGGTCCCCCTGCGGGGCCTGCCCTCCTACCAGGGCACGCACGCGAAGGTCGCCTACGTCCTCACGGCGCGGCTCGATGTGCCCCTGTGGCTCGACACGGCCTGGAGCAGCGAGATCTTCGTGTTCTACGACCGGCCGAGCGTGCGCACCTTCTCCGACCCCGTGCGCTTCCGCTCGGGCGGCGACGGTCCCGAGGTCTACGTCGAGCTGGACGGGAGCCGGTACTTCGCACGGGAGCTCATCGGGTGCCGGATCACCCTCCTCCGCACGGGGGGGCACCGCATCCGCCGGCTGTACGCGCGCCTCGTCGGGTCCGAGTTCGCGCAGGCCCAGAGCCAGCACGAGCAGGTCACGACCTTCCGGACGGAGGTCGACGTGCCGGCGGAGCGCATCCAGCTCGGCGTTCCGTTCACGTTCGAGATCCCGATCCCCGCGGAGGTGCAGTCCGCCTACCGCGGGACCTACTCGTACTACAGCTACATGCTGCAGATGGGGCTGGACATCGCGTGGGGCTTCGACCTCGTCGCTCAGACCCCGATCGTCATCGTGCGTTGACGGGGGACCGTGGGCCATCGCCGGGGCGGGCCCGAGAAGTTAACCTTGTTTAAGGTTGCATCGGGCGACGCGCCAGCCTTTTGCGCCGCGGCGTCCTCATCCCCTGGCATCCCATGCCCCGCCGCAAGCCCCTCTCCGAGACGGAGATCGCCGCGCGCCTCCCCGAGGTCCCTCGCTGGACGCGCGAGGGCGCGTCGATCACCCGCACGTGGACCTTCGACGACTTCCCTCCCGCGTTGGCCTTCATCAACCGCGTCGGCGAGCTGGCGGAATCGGCGAACCACCACCCGGACATCTTCAACTCCTGGGCCACGGTGCGCTTGAGCCTGACGACCCACGACGCGGGCGGCCTCACGGACCGCGACTTCGACCTCGCGAAGCGGATCGATGCCCTCCGCGCAGACCGACCGTCGCGCGGCCGTTCTCGCGATTGAGAACCGAATTGAGGTCGCCCGAATACGCGGCCTCGGGCCGACCGCCTTCGACGGTCGTACAACAACCCTTTAAGTCAAGACTTTCGGTGGGCCGCAGCACCTACGGAGGCAGAGGCATGCGGAAGGCCATCCTGATCGCGACAGCCCTCATCGCCGTGCTAGCTCTGTCCGTGGGAGCCCTCGCCTATCCTGCGATGGTCGGCACGCATTCGCTCTCCGCGACCCACTCCGGGTCCCCGGCGACCGTGACCCATCCCAAGACGGGCGATGACAACTCCACGGGCAACCGGACGAGTGAGAACGAGACCCAGGACAACGAGACGGCCCCCGTGCCGCCCCCGCCTGAGGCCAACGAGACGGAGAACGAGACCGAGATGGGCATGGTCAACGTCACCGTGGACCACAACGTCACGGTCACGCAGGTCGGCAACGTCACCTACGTCAACGGGACGATCATGGTCATGAACGGGACCCAGACCCTCGTCGACGTTTCCTTCCAGATCGTCGCCCACGACAACGGGACCGCGAACGTCACCATCAACGGGACGGAGATGGTCGGATCCACGGTCGTCAATGTCCACGGTCTGGCGGTCTACTCCACCGAGGACCACTCGGTCGAGGTCTTCGGCATGGCCACGGGCACGGCGACCGGGTCGGTCCAGTGGATGCGGGGCTTCGATTTCGAGGTGCCCGCTTCGCCCGCCTGCGACGGGTCCCCGTCGTAGGCCACCCTCTTTCCTTTACGCGTCGTGCGTAGGGGGCCGCACCCCAGCGCGGTCCCCTACACCGATTTTTCCAGGAGCTCCGCGATGTCGAGCCGGGCCAGGTCCTCGCGGTTCTTCGTCTTCGCGGCGTCGTCGAACATGATGAGGCAGTACGGGCACGCCGAAGCCACGGTCTTCGCCCCCGTCTCCACGATGTGGTCCAAGCGGCGGTGGTTGACCTTCTGCCCGACCTTCTCCTCCATCCACATTCGCGCGCCGCCGGCCCCGCAGCAGAACCCCTTGTCGCGGCACATCTTCATCTCGACGGACTTGACGCCAGGCAGGTGCATCAGCACGTCCCGCGGCTCGTCGTACACCTTGTTGTACCGGCCGAGGTAGCAGGGGTCGTGGAACGTCAGGAACTCCTGCACCTCCTTCGTCGGTGTGAGCCTTCCGGCCTTGATCAGCTCGTCCAGGAACACGGAGTGGTGGACGACTTCGTATTTGCCCCCGAAGTCCGGATACTCGTTCTTCAGGGTGTTGAAGCAGTGCGGGCAGGCGGTGACGATCTTCTTGACGGCGTACCGGTTGAGCGTCTCCACGTTCGCCTTGATCATCATCTGCGCGTGGAACTCGTCCCCGAGCCGCCGGGCCGGGTCGCCCGTGCACTTCTCCTCCGTCCCGAGGATGGCGAACTTCACGCCGGCCTTCTGCAGGAGCCGCGCGAAGCTCTGGGCGACCTTCCTGTTCCGGTCGTCGAAGGAGGCCGCGCAGCCCACCCAGTACAGCACGTCGACCGTCTCGCCGGCGGCCACGACCTCGGCCAGGGTCTTGACGCCCATCCCCGCGGCCCAGTTGGCCCGCTGGTCCCACCCGATGCCCCAGGGGTTGAAGTTCGTCTCGATGTTCCGGAGCATGGCCTGGGTCTCCTCGGGCATCTTGCCCTGCTCCATCACGAAGTTCCGCCGGAGCTCGACGATCAGGGGCACGTGGCGGATGAGGACGGGGCACTCCTGCACGCACGCCATGCACGTCGTGCAGTCGAACAGCTCCTCGTAGCCCACGTAGTCCGGGAGCGAGGATCCCAGCGGCTTCCTCCGCATCTCCTTGAACATCGCGTCCTTCGTGTCCAGGATGACGTGCATCGGGTCGAGCGGCTTGCCCGTGTTCCACGCCGGGCAGACGGACGTGCACCGCCCGCAGACCGTACACGCGTCGAGCTGGAGGCGGTCGAACCACGTCAGCCCCTTCGTCGTCGCCAGCCCGAGCATGGGCTGCGGCGCGCCCTCCTGCATCATCACGTCGATGTCGAAGTCCTTCGGGAGGCGGCCGTACGGGGACGCCGTCTCGTAGTAGGTCCGGGCGGGGCTGAAGAGGAAGTGGCTGGCCCTCGTCCACGGCAGCGTGGCGAGGAGGAAGGACCAGGTGCCCGCGTGGAACCACCAGAGGGCGCCGTAGCCCCACGCGAGCGACGCCGCCGGCGTGACGGTGACCGCGGTCACGGTCCCGCCCGTGGACGTGACGGCGATTGAGACCAGGCTGCCGTTCACCCCGAGCGCCTGGAGGACGAGGGACAGCGCGTATCCGACGAAGGAGAACTCCGCCCACGCCGGCTGGAAGACGGCCAGTCGGATGGCCTCCAGGAGGAAGCCCTGCAGGACGAGGAGGAGCAGGACGCCCGGGAGGAACAGGTCGGGCCGCTCGTTCCGCAGGTACTTCGGCCGCCGCGCGAGGCGGCGGAAGAAGACCATCCCGAGCCCGACGAGGAAGGCGAGGCCCGCGAAGTCCAAGACCGACTTGAAGACCAGATAAGGATCGCCCTGCAGGACGCTGAAGTCGAAGTGGGAGAAGACGTCCATGTTCAGGGCGACGATGGTCGTCCCGATGGCGAGGGCGATGAACCCCGTGTACATCAGGATGTGCATCACCCCGGCGTACCACCGCCGGGCGACCTTCCTCTGGAAGAGCGCGACGACGGAGAGGTTCTGGACATGGAGCCAGAACGAGCCCGGGCTCGCGCCCGCGGCCCCCGTCTTCCACGTCCGCCAGCGCGACCACAGGCCGTAGGCGGTGACGAGCAGGGCGATCCCCGTGACCGCGTAGAGCGCGGGCCCCGTCCAGTCCGGCAGGAAGTTGAGGTTGGTCCGGCACGGGACCGTCCCGATGGGGTCGCACACGGGCAGCGGCATTCAGGATCCCTTCCCTGGGAGGGCGGCGCGTCCGGGGCCTCCGGGCGAGGCCCGCGCGACGAAGGCCGTGACGCTATTTAACTCCGCGCGGCGGGCCGGGCGACGAGCACGAGCTTGCGCCGGTCCGCGGAGACAGGCTCCTTCGCCCAGCCCCCGTGCCACGCGTCGATCCTCCAGCCCGCGTCGCCCAGGAGGTCCCCGGCCTCCCGGGGCGATAGGAGGCCGAGCCGCGCGGACGACATCCCCTGGAACCGCAGGTCCTCCCCCTCCCTGCGGTAGAACTTCCACGTGAGGTCGAGGACGCCGGACACGGGGTCGAACGTGCGGAACTCGTGCTGCTCCACGTTGCCGATCACATGGTACGCGAACGGCCTCGGGCGGGCGGCGAAGAAATCGCGGTGGAGGAGGTCCATCAGGAGGATGCCTCCCTCGGAGACGTGTTCGCGCAGGCGTCCGAGGAACGCCACGTCTTCCTCTCGAGGGCCTCGGCCGATTGCGTGGTCGAGGGCCAGGAGGACGCCGAACCGCTCGGCCGGGGGCAAGTCCGGCATCGTCTCCCTCGCGGCATGCCGGCACTGCAAGCGGTCCCTGAGCTCTTTCGGAATCCGGCGCCGGAGGGCGTCGATGGCCACGGGGTTCACGTCCACGGCGGTGACGCGGAAGCCTCGCTCCGCCAGCCCGTGCGCACGGCGACCGATGCCACAGGGCACGTCCAGGATCCGCGACCCCTCGGGCACGCCGGCGTCTGCGAGGAACGCCGCGATCTCGTCCGTCTCCGTCCGGGCCGGTCGTGCGGGAGCGGGCATTCACTTCCTCCCGACCAGGAGGACGCTCGGGGCGTCGAAGGTCGCGGGCTCCATCCCGAACCCACCGAACGTCCCCTCGACCTTCCATCCCGCGCGCTCGAACAGCGACCGCAGCTCGTGCAGGCCGTAGATCCGGTGCTCGAGGGCGATCGTTGCGATTCCCTCGAGATCCTCGCCTTTCTTCCGGAAGAAGCGCCACCGGTTCCGCATCCAGGACGCGTCCAGGTCGAGGTGGCGGTCCTCGATGTGCACGAGGTCCCCGAACGCCTCGTACCCCTGCGGGTCGAAGTGCCGCACGACCCAGTCGCGGTTCACGATGGAGAGGACCATGAGCCCGCCCGGTCGGACGAGGCCGCGGTATCCCCTCAGGACCTCGAGGTCCGTCTCCTCGCCGTAGTAACCGAGGGAGGTCCAGAGGTTCAGGGCGACGTCGAAGAGCCGCTCGTCCTCGGGAACGGAGGCCGCGAGGTCGCGCATGTCCCCGACGCGGTACGTCGCGCGGTCCGCGACGCCTTCCTGGCGCGCGAGCTCCTGCGCGCGCCTCACGTACGCGGGCGAGAGGTCGAGGCCCAGGGTGCGGTATCCCATCTTCGCGAGCCGCGTGGCGTGCCGCCCGATGCCGCAGGGCACGTCCAGGATCCGCGACCCCTCGGGCACGCCAAAGCGGTCGAAGAGCGCCTTCAGCCCGGCCGCCTGCTCCACGCCGTGCTCCCAGCCGTGCTCGTGGATCTGGAGGAAGATCTCCTCGTGGTCGAGGAAGAGCTCTCGGGTCCAGTGGCCCCCGGGCACAGGGTGGCGATGGACTCCGGCCCTATAAGCCCGCTCCGGACCGCGGCTTGGGGAACGGCCGGATGATCCCGCCGGGCTCCTGGAGGCGGATCCGCCGCACGACCGCCGCCACGTCGCCCGCGTCGTAGAGTTCGTCGTAGGCCTCGGCCGGCACGCGCCCCCTCGCGTCCTCCTCCGCCAGGACGACGAGGACGATCTCGGGGGAGTGCTGGTCGAGGAAGCGCTCCAGGAGCTCGATGCGCGCCGCATCGCCCGCGTCCCGGAGGGGCTCCACGAGGAACAGGATGGTGCCGCGCCGCGCGACCACGTCCGGACGGTACTCGACCGTCTCGCCCGAGGCGAGCGTGACGCGGAACCGGAGGGAGCGGTGCTCGTGCGCCACGTTCTGCCGGCGCATCGCCGCGCAGACCGCCGCCTCGAGGGCGGACCGCGTCTCGTGTCGCGCGGGCGAGGTCCCCACCTCACGCGGCGCCGAGTCGCTCGACGACCGCCTTCGCGAAGGCGGTCGTCCCGACCTCGCGCGCGCCGGGCATCTGCCGCGCCAGGTCGTACGTCACGATCTTCGCGGAGATCGTCGCCTTCACGGCGTCCTGGAGGCGGACCGCGGCCTCCTTCCATCCCAGGTACTCGAGCATCATCACGCCCGCGAGGATCTCGGCCGTCGGGTTGACCTTGTCCATCCCCGCGTACTTCGGGGCGCTCCCGTGGATGGGCTCGAACAGGGCGTGGGCGTCGCCGATGTTCGCCCCGGGCGCGACGCCGAGGCCGCCGACCTGCGCCGCGGCGGCGTCGCTCAGGTAGTCGCCGTTGAGGTTCAGCGTCGCGAGCACGTCGTACTCATCGGGTCGCAGGAGGAGCTGCTGGAACATGTTGTCCGCGATGACGTCCTTGATGACGACCTTCCCCTCGGGCGCCTTCCCGCCGTGCTTCTCCTGGACCTCCTGCCAGGAGACGGTCCGGTCCGCGAACTCCGTGCGGGCGAGCTCGTAGCCCCACTCGCGGAACGCGCCCTCCGTGTACTTCATGATGTTCCCCTTGTGGACGAGGGTCACGGACCGCTTGTGGTTCTCGATCGCGTACCGGATCGCCTTCCGGACGAGGCGCTTGGATTCGAACTCGCTGATCGGCTTCACGCCGATGCCGCTGTCCTCCCGGATGTGGACGCCGAAGTCCCGGTTCAGCGTCTCGATGATCCGCTTCGCCTCCGGGGATCCCTTGGCCCACTCGATGCCGGCGTAGACGTCCTCCTCGGCCTCGCGGAACAGGATGATGTCCAGCCGCTCCGGGTGGGTCACGGGGCTCGGCACCCCGGGCATCCAGTAGATCGGCCGCACGTTGGCGTAGAGGTCGAGGGTCTGCCGCAGCGTCACGTTGAGGGAGCGGAAGCCCCCGCCCACGGGCGTCGTGAGGGGCCCCTTGAGGGCGACGACGTACTCCCTGATCGCCGCCATGGTGGCCCCCGGCAGCATCTCCCCGTACCGGAACATCGCGGTCTCCCCCGCCGGCACGGGGTACCAGACGATCCGCCGCTTCCCGTGGTACGTCGCCTCGACGGCGGCGTCGATCACGATGCGCGCGGCGCGCGTGACGTCCGGCCCGATGCCGTCCCCCTCGACGAGGGGGATGATGGGGTCGTCCGGGACGCGGAGGCCGCCCTCCGTGATCAGGATCTTGTGTCCGTCCTTGGGCGGCGTGAGCTTGAGGACCTCGGAAGGCATGGGTTCACCGCTTGGGCAAGTTGGGCTCCCCGCTTAAGCGTACCGCACGCATCGCCCCGTCTCAGGCGCGCTGGTCGATCGGCACGTACACGTTGTCCGTCGGGCCGATGTAGTAGTCCAGGGGCCGTACGATGCGGTTGTCCTCCCAGTACTCGATGACGTGGGCCGTCCAGCCGGAGATTCTGGAGACCGCGAAGATCGGGGTGAAGAGGTCCGGCGGGATCCCGAGCAGGTAGTACGTGAGCCCGGAGTAGAAGTCGACGTTCGGGTAGATGTGCTTCGCCGCCAGCTCCTTCACGACCGTGTCCTGCATGATCTCCGCGATGTGGAAGAGGTCCTGCCGTCCCTTCAGCTCGCTCAACTGCTGCGCGTACTCGCGGAGGATGATCGCCCGCGGGTCCCAGGTCTTGTACACGCGGTGCCCGAACCCGAAGACCTTGCCGTGGTTGCGCAGGGTGTTGAGCACGTACGACTCCGCGTTCTCGGGCTTGCCGATCGTGAGCATCGTCTTCAGCGCGGCCTCGTTCGCGCCGCCGTGGAGCGGCCCCTTCAGGGTCGCGATGGCCGCGACGATGGTGCTGTAGAGGTCGGCCAGGGTGGACGCCGCGACGATCGCCGCGAACGCCGAGGCGTTCATGCTGTGGTCCGCGTGGAGGATGAGGGCCACGTCGAGGACCTTCGCCGAGAGGCGGTCGGGCCTCTTCCCGGTCAGCATCCGCAGGAAGTCCTCCGCGATCCCGAGGCTCGGGTCGGGCGCGACGACGCGCTTGCCCTGCCGGATCCGGTGGTGCGCGGCGACCAGGGTGGGCATCTTGCCGATGAGCCGCTGCGCCTTGCGCATGTTCGCGGCCCGCGTCGGGTCGTCGCGCTCCTTGTCGAAGTTGCTCAGGTAGGACACCGCGGTGCGGAGGACGTCGATCGGCGGCGCGTCCTCGGGCATGCACCGCAGGAGCTTCACGATCTGCGGGTCGATGGCGCGCGATTCCGCGAAGGCCTGCTTCGCCTGCGCGAGCTCCGCCCGGTTCGGGAGCCGCCCGTGGATCAGGATGTACACGGTCTCCTCGAAGCTGGAGTGTTCCGCGAGGCCGCGGATGTCCCAGCCGCGGTACAGCGAGCGGCCGGGGACGCCGGCGCGGGGGCCACGGGACGACT
>OFHG01000460.1_pt1 | contig 16331 bp, 11 predicted proteins | sample 1521931 | NCBI WGS metagenome assembly OFHG01 (sample SAMEA2468438, study PRJEB22500) | soil metagenome | biome: Glassland; feature: Farmland; material: Clay | place: Australia | collected 2013-01-31 | depth 0.55 m
GCGGTTGACGACCGCGAAGTGCACCTGATGAGGCAGGAAATCTCCATCCAGGAGCACGGCGATTGGGCTAACGTGGAGTTATACGAGGTCTACGAAAATAAAACGACCACCCAGCAAGAGGTGATTTACTACTTCAATCTGCCGGAGAGCGCGGTGCTAACCGGCGTATGGCTGGGGAATAGCGCCGATCGAGAAACGCGCTTTGCCTACCAGGTGGCGCCGCGCGGCGCGGCGCAAGCAGTGTACCGCAACGAGACACGCATCCAGAAAGACCCGGCTTTATTGGAGCAGATCGGCCCGCGCCAATACCGCCTGCGGGTTTACCCGGTCCCAGCGCTGCGGGTTACCTGGGATGAGAACCAAACCCGCCAGGTGATCCAGGATGCACAGCCTCTTTATATGTGGCTCACTTACCGGACACTGGCGGATGGCAATAGCTGGCCGATGCCGCAGCTGGCGGTGAAGCGGAATGTGTATTGGGATAACAGCACGACGCGGTTGGTGAATGGCGAGAAGACAACTTGGGCAACTGATAAATGGTTGCCAGAGGGGATCCCCGCCTCTCAAGCAGTTCAACCTATGGCTCACCGGGTGGATTTCGCCAGTGGTCAAAGCGTTGTGGCCGTGCCCGCGGTGCAGGTTCAATTGCCAGGCTTGCCGGCTGGGATGCGCATCGCGCTGGTGCTGGATCGATCGCGCAGCATGGCTGACCACGCCGATCAGGTGACGCAGGCCCTGGCGCGTTTGAAGGAAGGCGTCGATCCTTCTTCCCAGGTAGATGTGTACCTGACCTCTTCGCCTTATCGTGGAGAAGAGCCGCAGATAAGCCGGATAGAAGAGGTCGACCCGCAAAATATCCTGTACTTCGGCGGCCAGGACCCGGCGGAACTCCTGGCGCAATTCGAAGAGCTGCGCGGGGCGCGTAGCTACGATGCAATTTTGGTGCTGACAGATGGGGGTGGTTATGAGCTTGGGCCAAGCACAGCGAAAATCTCCGTGCCGGATGCGCCGGTTTGGATGGTTCACATGGGCAGCGATATCCCATTGGGATACGATGACCAGACCCTGGAAGCTGTCCAGGCTTCAGGCGGAGGTGTGGTAGGCGACCTGGATCAGGCATTGAGCCGGCTGGCTGTATCCCTGGCGAGCAGCACTCCTACGGGTGCTGCGAGCAGCGCAATGCGCGACGTACTGGATGGTTACGTATGGACGGTATTGCCGAACGAGGCGGCGGAGAGTGAATTCCCGAATGCGTCCGCTCAGGCCGGCGAGGACGGTTTTACGGCCCTGGCGGCGCGCCGTTACATCCTGGCAGAGACGCAGCGCCAGCGCGGCACGATCAGCCAGCTCGAAACGCTCGACCAGCTGCAGTCACTGGCGCAAAAATACAGCATCGTTACGCCGTACTCCTCCATGATCGTGCTGGTGAACTCCCGCCAGCAGCAGCTCCTTGATAGCCTAAGCCAGGCTTCCGACCGCTATCAACGCGAGTACGAGGATATTAAAAATACTGTGCCCTCGACGCCGGCGCCGCTGACCGGGGTGCCGGAACCTGAAGAATGGCTGCTGATGGGCGTGGCAGCGGTATTCCTGCTCTGGTACGCGACAAAACGGGGGCTCATCCGGCTGCCGGTTCGACTTTGAACGCCAGCTGCAGACCGTACCGCTTTTAGAACCCTGAAGCAGGGACGGCGCTGTCCCTGCTTCAGGGAAAATGCAATATGGATGAATTTAGCCTTGCGAAAGCGAGCAGGACCGGCAACTAGCGCTTAACCAGTGGGGTAAAGACAAAATGACCAATCCGCAACCCTTTCGGTAGAACAGCCACTTGTCCGCCGGGGTTGATCACTTTCAGATTCTGGTCGCCCGTGGATAGGCCGCTCGGTAAGGTGATGCGCAGGGTATTTTCATCCAACCAGGTCACATTCGAGGCCGGCACCGGCGTTTGACCGATGAAGATCTGCGGTTTCCGGATGAAATTCTGCCCGGTGATGGTGATCACCTGCCCGGCCGGTTCCGGCAGCACGGCGGGAGTCACCGAATCGATAACCGGCGTTTCCCAGGCTCCGAGCGAAATATCGTCCAGATCCAGGTAAGCCAGCGGGTCGCCAGCGCCCTGGTGCAGGGTGAAGGTAATGGTAATTTGCTTTCCGGCCCAGGCGTCCAGCGCCAGCCAATGATGCGTCCAGCCGGAGGGGATATTACTGGAGAATACCTGGGTTGTGGTGATGCCCTGGGTGAGACTGGCTTCGAAATAGCTGTTTTTCAACCCCTGGGGGCCACGAAACTGTGCCTGGAATGACAGGGTGGGTTTGTGGAGGGAGGCCGGAACGGTCAATTGCTGGTGAATGGAGACCGATCCATCTTCAGCAGCGCGCGCCTGTAAACGGTAATTGGTTTCGTCGGCGACGTGCAGCAGCCCGTTTGCATCCAGCCCTAACGCGTGATCGTTCGTATCGGGAGACCAGGAACTTAACAACCAGCCCTGGCCCGGTGTAAAACGGAGGTATCCGGACATGCCCATCACGTATAGCGAACTGCTGTGTGCAACGACCGAATTCACCCAGCCGGCTTCATCAGGAAGGGATTCACGCGCCGACCAGGATCCATCGGTGAAGCGCATCAGATGGGTGGTTTGAAATTCCTGGTAGATCAAGTGCACCTGCCCCAGCTTGTCGGCTTGGGCGATCATGGGAGCATAACCGACCGTTCCTTGCCGGAATAGGAGGATATTTTCGAATACCTTACCTTCCGGATTTAATCGCCGGTACATCAAGCTGTAGCCCGAGCTATCATCGTAAGTCCAGAATACGTGCAAGAACTGGTCGGGCGTGATTGCCATGGCAGCCTTATCAATGCGTGTATCGCTATAAAGATTGGTAAAGACGAGGGTAGGATTTTTCCAGACACCAGCAGGTGTGCGGTATTTGAAAACGAGATCGTAGCCGGATGAAAAGTCTCCCTCCAAATACAAGAGATACAAACCGCCAGCTGAATCGACGACTACATCCTGGAGCATACTGACCTGTAGATCAACGGGGCTGCCCCAAGTGCCGGAGGGCGGCTTGATTGCCATGCGATAAACGGTGTCATCAGGCGAGTACCAGATGGCAATAGCGCTACCAGACGGGGTCAACTTTAGATAAGTCGGAACTGCGTTACTGGCAAAGCCGGCGTCGAGAGTCACCGGCGCGCTCCATGTTCCCTGAGGCGAACGCTGAAAAGCCTGCAAGCCGTCGAGCTCCCAGGCTATTATCAAGATTGTTCCATCGTCCTGGACGGCCATGGCGACGCGAATTTCTTGATGCGCGGGCATATTGGTCGGCCTTACAGCCTGAGTGACAGGCGTGTAGAAGGTTTCCGGGGGCAAGAAACACGGTTCCTGGCAGGCGCTGCCCAAGGTCAGCGCGGCTGCGCCCGAAGCGCGGTAATCCGTTTGCCGGGTAGCGGTCAGGTGATCGGTCGCGCTGAGCGGGACGCTGATTTGCCAGTTTTGAAGCTGATTGTCTTCAAACCCACCATTGTTAATAAGATCATTTAGCGGGGGGAAGTACAGGTTCTGATCCAGGTCAGACGACGGGTTGCGAGTCGTATCGGAAATCTTTCCATAACCGGCGGCGTGGGCCGTAATTGTGTAAGCCTGGCGGGTCTGCAGATAGGCGCGGTAATTCCCATCCGGGGTCACTACCAGGGCGTTAACCGCGGACGGGTCGAGCGTCAATGCCGCCGCAGGGACCGGTCGATCGCGCGAGTCGGCAGCCTCGCCTTGCAGGCTGTAGGTATACAAGGTAGTCTGGGCATCTCCTTTTGGGTTAACCGTCCACGGCTCCAGGTTTCCGGCCTCATCGTAGGCCTGCAAGCGGAAGTTGAGAACATTGCCCGGCGAAAAGCCGTTAATGAACTCAGCCTCTGTCGGATTTTGGAATAAATACCAATTCCACCAGCGGCTTTGATCCTGGCGGAATTGCATGTTATAACCTTTTAGCTGGGCGAGACCACCGGTTTGGGTCACCCACTTCAAAAGAAAGCCATCCACGCGGGAGTAAGCTGGCAGCGGCAAGATCTGGCTGGTAGGCGGTTCGATATCCGCGCTTTGCCAATCGGGAAGGAAATCGAGGCCATTACCCTGGATGCGAATTTCGGGACGCTTACAGTCTGCGCCGAAATTATAACAACGGGTGTCGATAAAGGCGTTTGAAATATACAGCTTGTTGTCGATGACGGTGTATTGAATGCGGTTGAAGATAAGTTCCTCGCCGTCGGGAGACCAGGCACCCAGGTAATGATCCTCATAGGTCACCTGGTTGGGAACGTCGAGGGTCTCATAATATCCGCCGATCAGGTTGCCGATAAAAAATTTTTCGCTAAAATATGTGTATTCATTAGCCAGATCGAGGGCGATGTGGATTCCATCCGGCGACCAGGCCGGATCGCCCGGGAAGAGCATCTGGTTGGGAAAAGCATTTAGCGGCGTACCTCCGGCGGCGGGCACGATCCACAGGTAGCCGAAGCCCTTTGCATCCCATGTTACGTAGGCGATACGAGTGCCGTCCGGGGACCAGGCCGGGTCGAAGCAGTCCAGACCGCCGGATGAGGTGAGCTGGGTTTTTCCGCTGCCGTCGGCGTTCATGACGTAAATTTCGGCGTGCCCACTTTCATCAGACCAGTAAGCGATCTTCTTTCCATCAGGCGACCAGGCGGGACGGGCATCGATACTGCTATTGAAAGTAAGCTGGCGTAAATTCGAGCCGTCGACGTTCATCGTGTATATTTCGAAATCACCGTCCCGGTTAGAGGAAAAAACCACTTTGTCGGCGCCACGGTTGAGGCGCGCCCGACCATCATTAGCCGGATCGAAAGTCAGACGCTGGGCGTTGCTGCCATCGCCCATGGCGACGATGACTTCGTAGTTATCGTCGATAAATTCCTGGTAGGCGATCTTCGTCCAGCTATAAATGCCGGACAAAGTTGCCGGCTGGCGCGCATCTGTGCGGGGGGTGCTGAGCTCGGGCCTTATGAATGGCTGCAGGCTGTCCACGCGCCGGGCGCGTTTTAATGCGGCTAGTTCTTCTTTGAACGGCGGAGGCGGCACGGGAGTCATTTCGGCGCCGCGCGCCAGGCCACTGGCAGATGAAGGCAGCAGCAGTGAAAGCAGTAGCGCCATTGAAATTAAGAACCACTTCGTCTTGCCCATGGGAGTGACCTTTCTATTTTCGTTTAAATCCGGAAACCCGGTTCTTCGAGCGGATTGAAATGGAAATTCGATAGGACCAACAAGCAATAAAAAAATTCTTGGTAACTATGGAAGAACTCGGTTTGTGCTCTAAGGGGAGGGTTGCTGAGGCTGTAACCCCCTGGCCTTGAAATGGGCATCCAACCCATTTTTTGAACTTTAACCATTTGTTTATATGAATGCCAGTGATGAAAATCATGTGGTTGTAATGGATTTTCTTGGGCATGTTTGGCTTACTGCTCCCAGGTTTAGAGGAGTGCGTCCGCCCTGCGGAGCGCTTCAAGCAGATTTTAGTTCAGATTTTTGCGATCATGTCGCTATTGTGGTGGAACCATTTGCCTGGCTTGTAGAAGGCGAGGACCGCTCAGGGCGCGTCTGCCAGGGACAGGAAGGGAAGATAAAATTGGGGTGTCACCCTGCACAGGATCAGCAATCCGCCGTCTTGATCGGCCAGGTAAACCCAATCCCCATCAACGGCAACGCCCACAGCGTTGCCGATGGTATCGTAAGCGTAGACCTCCTGTGGCTGGGAAAGATCAGACAGGTCGATTACACGCAGACCGGCCTGCCCGTCAGCGACGTAGGCGTAACGACCGTCATAAGCGACATCGTTAATGGCCTCAGGGATTGTGATGCTCGACAGGAACTGCACCTGGGGGAGCTGGGAAAGGTCGGTAAATTTTAGCGTTTGGCCTGGCCAAGGTTGGTCATTATCGACGACAAAGCCCAACCCGCTCTGCAGGAATATCCGCCCGGGGTATGTCATGGGGTAGGAGGTCAGCTCAGTGAATGTGAACGGGTTCGATACGTCGAAAACTTGCAGGGAATTTGTGAAAACATCATCGGCCTGTGTCCTAACGGATAATAAGCCATATGTGCCGGTGATGGCTGCTCCGGCAATGTAGGAATATCCCGATGGCGGGATAGGAGGCTGGTACAAGCTCAACAGGGTTGGAGTTGAGGGCTGTGAGACATCCAAAACGGCCAGGCCCTCTTGGTCCGTAGAAAAGGTGTTGGTATTTATATAGGCGATGTTGTTTTGGATCGATACCGGTTCGGCATAGGGCGGGCCAGGGTCGTGCTTTTCGATCCCATAAGATCCTAGCAAAGAAGGAAATTGCTGATTAACCACATCCAGGACATCGAACGACTGCCAGCATTGTGTGTATCGTAAAACGCAGTTTCCCGCGATCAGATAAGCCTGCTCACCCTCCATCTCAATGAAAGGCTCCATGCCCTTCATGCTCGAATTTTCCAATAACCTCAGCTTGCCCAGGCTGCTGGACCGTTGCCGAAGCCAGGCCTCCGGATAGGTAATCGTAGAAATAAGCTTCCACGCCGCCGTCTGCAATGAAAAGGGTCTTTCCTTGAACCGCCACGTCTTCTGCTGTACCGATTCCAAGCAAGGAGCCGCGTTTCAGCAGGCTGCTTGGTCCCTGGCTGTCATAGATTGCCAAGCCCAGGGCCCCGGCGGCAACGTAGACCAGGTCGTTGGCGGATACCAGGTCCCATACGAGGTCCTCGCCTTGACTGATTAAAACTGGTGCGCTGAGGTTGCTAATGTCATAAACCGCGATTGGATCACCCTGTGAAGCGGCGTAAACGCGCTGATTCAGGATGACCGCTGATGGGTTATATTGAGAGACCAACATTGCTGCCGAGAAAAAGCCGCACACCTGCAGCTGCTATGCAATAGATATTCGCAGTACCATAATCGCCGATCAAGACGGGTGTTTGCGGGTTGTCGATATTGAAAATCGAGACCTGATTATCTCCCTGGTGATAGGGATCCTCATTGGTCAATACATAAACGCGCCCGGCGGAAACGGCGACTTGCTTTGCTATTGCAGGCAGCAAGTGATAGGCAACGCGCTGAGGGTGGTCGGGGTCGGAGATATCGATGACCAGCAAGGAAGGGCCGGCGCCCAGGTAGGCGTAATTACCTTGTACCGCCATGGTGGTCATGGCGGGAGGGATGTAATCGGCCAGGGCAAGACGGAAAGGCGGCTCGGCAGAGGTTGTGCCAGCCGCTTGCGATGTGAGCGGGAGGCTGCCGCTCAGCAGAATAAATGCCAGTGAGAGGGAGAAAATTTTAGTACGCCGCATGGCTTTGCACTCCTTGAATCGAGACCCTTTGGGGAATCCGGGCGCAAGCAGCTTGCGGCCCCCTGAAATTGCATTGAAACCTTTAGAAACCAAAACGGTAAAGAGCCAGCCACGAACACCGGCGGCTAAAGAACAGCCGGCGGCTAAAGAACAGCCGGCGGCTAAAGAACAGCCGGCTAAGATCGAGCCAAGCACGAAATGGCAACATGGCTTTAATTTAAGTTGATCTTAGCACAGCGGAACGAGCAATCCAAGTGCCATTCGTCACAATTAGTGAAATGGTCGTGCGACTTTTATTGCTTCGGCACGTATATAGTGATGGGAGACCAACCAGGGCTGAGCGGGTCTATGAGGCCGTCAAAGCGGATCCCTGTTTTTGGATGCGATGCGGAAATGATGGAGATCTACACCCACGTTTACAATGGCCTGCGTGTCGCCACCGGCGACATACTTTGCACACGCGACGGAGATGCAGACAGTCCTTTGGGACAAATCTGGCGCGTGTTGGGGCTGCTATTACCAGGTGAGATCGATCATACTATCGTGTACGTCGGCCCGGGCGGGCGCTGTGTCGAAGCAGGGGCGCGGGGCGTAATTGTCTTCGACATACCCGGCAAAACCTGGGAAGCGGAAGGCTTGTATCTGCAGCGCTGGCTGGCGGATACCTTGGTTGGGGTGGCTTACCCGTTGGAGGGCCGGCAATTGACTAACGTGCAGGAAGCCCGTATTCGTACCGGTGTGGCAGAATATTGCCTGAAGCAGGCCGAGTTTTCAAAACCCTATAATCTGAACCCTTTTGACTCGCAACAGGAGGGGGCCTTTTACTGCAGCCAGCTGGTTTACAAGGCCTACCTATTGCAGGGGATCAATCTAAACTGCAACTGGGGGGTCCCGGCCGGTGCATTGAGCAAGGTCGTTTTCCCCCAAGAAATCTGGAACGGCTGTTTTCACCGACGGGTCGAGCCCATTCTCGCGCAGAGTTGAGCTTACTTGGGGTGTAGCGAACGGGCGTAGTCCAAACCCTGATGGATCCACGCCTGCAATGCTTCTTGCGTTGCAAACCCGGCCGGCTCGACCTGTACCCATCCGGACATTGGAGCACGGCCGGTCATGGCAAAGGGTTTCGTATGCGGGGCAGCCAGGGCCTGGTCAGAGGCGCCTGGCCCGAGGCGCACAATCAGATCATTCTGGGTCACGCCGCAGGCCATGTTGCCATTGATCAAAAAAGCAATCCCGCCAAACATCTTCATTTCGGTCATATTAGGTGTGCCAAGCAGATTTTCGCGCACGCGTTGCGCCAGGTTTTCGTCGTAAGCCATACCAACCTCCAAACCAGGAATTAGAGTGTCTCAAAGGCGACTTACCACCTTTGAGACACTCTCATTCTATACTTTTGTCAGGCCGCCGGCACAGCTTCTGCCGGGCGCCGTTCGGTTTCAACAACAGGTCTCTTCAGGAAATATAGGGCCGCGGCCGTGACCAGGGTGCCGATCAAGATGGAAGCGACATAGGGCAGCAGGTTGGTCACCGCATTGGGGATGGGCAGCACGAATATCCCGCCGTGTGGCACGCGCAATTCTACTTTGAATAACATGGAAAGCGCGCCAGTGATGGATGAACCGATCATGATGGAAGGGATAACCCGCAGTGGATCACGTGCGGCGAAAGGAATGGCGCCTTCAGTGATGAAAGACAGCCCCAACACGGCGGCAGCTTTGCCGGCTTCCTGTTCGTCCTTGGTGAAGCGGTTTTTGAACAACCATGAAGCCAGGGCCAGGCCCAAAGGCGGGGTCATACCGGCTGCCATCACGGCTGCCATGGGCATGTAGATCTGGCTGCTCAGCAGGCCAACCGAGAAAGTATAAGCGGCTTTATTCACCGGCCCGCCCATGTCAAAGGCCATCATGGCGCCCAGGATCAATCCCAAAACAGCGGCGCTAGATTCCTGCATGCCCTTCAGCCAGTTGGTCAGTGCATTCAAGGCGATGCTGGTGGGAGTACCGCCCACGAAGATCATCAGCAAGCCTACAACGGCAGAGCCCAACAGAGGCAGGATCAGGATCGGCTTCAGGCCCGCCAGGTCGCGCGGCAGCTTGATGTGTTTGTTCAGCCAGTCGGTTGCATATCCTGCGATGAAGCCAGCGATGATCCCACCCAGGAAACCCGAACCGGAGATGCTGGCCAAGACACCGCCGATCATTCCCGGCGCCAGGCCGGGGCGGTCGGCGATGGAGTAGGCGATGAAGCCGGCCAGAATGGGCACCATCAAGGTAAAAGCGGCGTTGGCGCCGGTCTGGAACAAAGCCCAACCGAAAGAGTTTTTCGCATCGGAGACGTAGATGCCGCCAAAGGCAAAGCCCAGGGCGATCAAAAGCCCACCGGCTACTACGAAGGGGATCATATAGGATACACCGGTCATCAGGTGCTTGTAGGGTCCGCTGCGGGCGGCAGATTTTTGGGCTTTAACCTGCTGCACACTGGCAGCATAATCCGTTTTGGGCCTGGCCGGAGCCGGCCCCTGGGCGGCGGCTTGCTGCAACGCGTTCACCACAACTTGCTCTCCATTATTGATGGCGGCGTTCGTGGAAGTTTCGTAGAGCGGCTTGCCGGCGAAGCGGCTTTTATCCACCTTGGTGTCGGCGGCGATGATCACGACGTCGGCTTGTTGGATCTCGTCGTCGGTCAAGGTGTTTTGTGATCCAACCGAACCGCGCGTCTCCACTTTGACGCGGTGGCCCAGGGATTGGGCGGCTTTGCGAATGGCCTCGGCGGCCATGAAAGTGTGGGCGATGCCGGTCGGGCAGGAGGTGATGGCTACAACAAATTTGGGCTGGCTGGGTGCGGCGGCTTCGGTCTTGGGGAGGGCCGGGGCAGGAGGCTTTGTCTCGATGGCATCCTCCATCTGGCCGGCTTCACTGAGAGCTGTCTCGATCACTTCCTGGGTTTTGCGAATGGCCTGGCTGGTAGATACGGCGTAGAGTGGCTTTCCGGCGAAGCGGTTCATATCAATATAGATGTCCGAACTGACAATCACCACGGCTGCCTCGGAAACGTCTTGTTCAGATAAAACATTTTGAGCGCCTTCGGCGCCCTGGGTCTCGACTTTGATCTCATGACCCATTGCGGTGGCGGTTTTCTTCAAGGCTTCTTCCGCCATCTTGGTATGGGCGATGCCCGTTGGGCATCCAGTAACGGCAACAATCTTCGCCATTTCAAGCTCCTTTCCAGCTCAATTCGAACGGTTCAGGCCCTGAATATTGACCTGTTTCATATAAGTTTGGATCGTTTTCAGCGGAGGTAACCCAGACCCCACGCGGGTAATGGCACTGATTGAAAAAGCGGTGGCCAGACGGGCACATTCCGCAAGCGATTTACCCTGGATCAAGCCAGCCACTGTCCCGGCGATCATCGCGTCTCCAGCACCTACCGTGCTTTTCACCGCCACCGGGGGTGGCGTTGCAATCAGCATTTCACCAGATTGGGCGAAAATAGCGCCTTGCTCGCCCATTGAAACCACTACCGTGGGAATTCCCTGTTGGGTTAGCTCAGCGACCGCCTGCTCAATGAGCTCGAGTGAATTCAGGGATCGTCCCATGACATCCGCTAATTCGAAAACGTTGGGCTTTACCAGGTCGGGCTTTACGCTCAGAGCCTGGCGCAGGCCCTCGCCGCTGGTGTCCAAGGCAACCGCTTTCCCCCTGGTTTGTATGCTGACCACCAGGCGCTGGTAGATATCAACAGGCACCCCGGCTGGAATGCTGCCCGACAGCACGAACCACTCGCAAGCCTCGGCCAGCTCGTTGATCACGCGGAAGAGAGCTTCGATATCCTGAGGGCGAGGCGCCAGCCCGGGGAAATTGACATCGGTGGTCTGCCGATTAACTTCGTCGATGATTTTTATCCCGGTGCGAGTGCTGCCGGGGATGCGTACAAAGTGGTCTTTGATCCCCTTTTTGGCGAACAAGCGCTCAAACAGGCGGGTGTTATCTTCTCCCAGAAAGCCAGTTACGCTCACCGCCAATCCGAAGTCCGCCAGGAAGGAGGCCACGTTGACGCCCTTGCCGCCCGGATCGGACTGCGAAGCAGTAACACGGTTGACCTGCCCGGCCTGGAAGTCGGGAATCGACACGGTCTGGTCGATGGCGGGGTTCAATGTGACGGTCGCAAGGCTTGAGAGTTGATCATTCATCTAGGCACCTCCGCCAGGATAGGCCAGCAACCGGACCTCGGCTGCGTTGCGGCATGCCAGAGCCTGTTTCGCCAGGTCACGCGCTTCAGAGAAGGGTATGGAGCGCAACCTGGCTTTGATGGCTGCCACGCTGGGGATGCTCAGGCTCAGTTCGTTTACACCGAGGCCCATGAGCAGGATAGCTCCTTTAGGATCTCCAGCCACCCCGCCGCATACCCCTACCCATTTCCCCGCTTCCTGGGCGGCCTGAACGGTCTTTTCCACCATGCGAAGCACGGCGGGGTGCAGGCCGTCCGCCCGGCGGGCGAGCATTGGGTGCAGGCGGTCCATCGCCAGGGTGTATTGGGTCAGATCATTGGTCCCGATCGAGAAAAAGTCGACTTTTCTGGCGAGCTGATCGGCCAGCACCACCGCAGACGGCACTTCGATCATGATCCCGGCCTCGACTGGATCGGCGCCCACTTCCTGGCGGGCCTGTTCGCTGAAATCGAGGGCCGCGTCCAGGTCCTCAATGGTGGCGATCATGGGGTACATGATCTTCACCGGTCCGAGTTTGGATGCGCGGTAGATGGCGCGCAGTTGGGGCATGAACAAATCCGGGCGGACCAGGCACAGGCGGATGCCGCGCACGCCAAGGAAGGAGTTATCCTCCGGCGGCAGATTCAGATAGGCCAGCTTCTTGTCCCCGCCGATATCCAGGGTGCGGATGATGAGCGGCAGGCCCGCCAGGGCTTTTACCATCTCGGCGTAGGCGGCATATTGTTCCTGCTCGGAAGGTGGCTCGGAGCGTTCCAGGAATAAAAATTCAGTGCGCAGCAACCCGACTCCCTCGGCGCCAGCTTCGACAGCCTGGGCAGCTTCGCTGGCGCGGCTGATATTAGCGACAATCTCCATGCGGTGACCGTCGGTAGTAATAGCCGGTTGGTAGCGCGCCTGGTATTCCGCATCGCGCTGCATTTCCAGGGAAGCCTGAGCCAGGCGGGCGCTTTGCACATCGGCGGCGCTCGGCTCTAAATAAAGATTGCCGCTGCCCCCATCCAGGATGGCAGTGGTACCGTCAACCAGGTTGAGCAGGGCCGGGCCGGCCCCGACAATAGCCGGAATGTTCAAAGAACGGGCGATGATGGCGGTGTGCGAGGTGGGCCCACCGCCCGCAGTGCAAAAGCCCAGGATCAGCTCGGGATTCAAGCTGGCAGTATCGGAAGGGCTGAGGTCATCGGCAATCAGAATGACCGGTTTTTCGGGTGTGAAAGGCGCATCCTCGATCACATTGGCCAGCAATTTAAAGACGCGCTTGCCGATGTCGCTTAAATCGACTGCCCGTCCGGCGATGATCGGGTCGTCCAGTCTTTGCATGACTTCCACACGTTCCTGGATGACCTGCTGCCAGGCCCAACCGGCGCTAAAGCCCAGGTTTATGCCTTTGAGGGTTTCATCGATCAGTTCCGGATCGTTGAGAAATTCGGCGTGGGCACGGAAAATGGCAGCCTCACCTGCTCCGGAACGACCTTTGACCTCCTGGTAAAGCTGGTCAAGCTCAGCCAGGGCGGAAGCGACCGCCTCCCGCAAGCGGTTGGCTTCCGCCTTGGGGTCCCTGGCGTGGGCTTCGACCACAATTTTCTGATGCTGGTAGTGCTGTACCGGTCCGATGGCCAGGCCGGGTGAGGCGGATATGCCCGGCACCATCCGCCCTACCTCTACCGGCATCCAGGCAGCCTGGGGAGTCTTGACAACTCTGGCGGGTTTGGCGCCCTCTTGCTCGCCCAGGCCGCTTTCAACTGCAGCTTTCAAAGCCTGTAGGACGGCGTCTTCGTCCGGGCCGCGCGCCATAATGCGGATGAGGCTGCCGCCTTCCACGCCCAATTGGAGCAGCGAAACCAGGCTCTTGCCGTTAGCGACTTTTTGGTCGTGGCGTACGTGAACTTCAGATTGGAATTGTTTGGCCAGGTCTACAAAAGTGGTGGCCGGACGGGCGTGCAGGCCGTGGGCGCCTTGGATTTTCACCTCGACAAAATTAGGGAACTCAGCGAGCCCTTCGCCAACAGCCGGGCGGCCGGGTTCTTCCGGTGGGGCTTCGGTTAGCGCCCGGACGATGTCGTTGGCATTGTGGGTATTGGAGAGGCGGCGAACGGTGGCTTCATCGACCAAGACGTGGGTCAGGTTGGCCAGCACTTCCAGGTGCTCGTCCGAGCGGGCGGCAATGCCGACCACCAATTGGACGCTTTCACCCGGATTCCATTCCAGCCCATCAGGCGCCTGCAAAACAGCAATCCCGGTTTGCAGGATCAGGTCGCGGTCTTTGGGTAAGCCATGCGGGATGGCGATGCCATTCCCGAGAAAGGTGTTAGCGACCTGCTCTCGTTCCAGCATGCTGTCGATATAGCCGGGTTGGATATGGCCCAGGTCAACCAGCAATTGGCCAACCTGATGAATGGCCTGCTGTTTGTTGGTGGGGTTTGCCCCCAGACGAACATGTTTTGGATCTAGCTCGAGCATAGGACACCCCTTTATGGGAAAGAACCATGGAAAGGAGGGTAATAATGTAATCGTTTACAAGCAATAGTATTGTAAACGATTACAAGATTTTTGTCAATAGGCAATTGTAAATTTATTGAACCGGTTATTTAGGCCCGAATTGCAGTTGAATAAGGTGAATTAAACCATATTCTTTGACTTATTTTTAGTAAACGTTTACTTAATAATTAAAATATTAGCATGTTTACAAAAAACTGTGCTATAATATTTGTAAACGATTTACAAATTCGGTTTTGATTTCGATGTGTGATGAGGGATAAAGATGGCCAGTATTAAAGATGTTGCCGATATCGCCGGGGTCTCGATTGCCAGCGTGTCACGCGTTCTCTCTAACAAGCCCCATGTAAGTGAAGAATTGCGCCGTCGGGTTTTGGACGCAGTCGAATCCACTGGCTACCGGCCGAACCTGATCGCCCGCAGCTTGCGTACCCAGCAGTCCGCTACCATCGGGCTGGTGGTTTCGGACATACGCAATCCATATTTTACTGCAGTCAGTCGTGCTATAGAAGATATGGCCTACCAAAACGGGATGAGCGTTTATTTGTGCAATACGGATGAGAATCCCGACAAGGAGGAAATGTATCTGAGCGTATTGCGCAATGAGAACGTGGCGGGAATCATTTTCTCGCCAACCCGCAAAACAGCGGAAAATTTCTCAGAATTGAACCTGGGCATTCCCACGATTGCAATTGACCGGCCAATTCCGAGCGAGCAGGTGGACAGCGTCTTGATCGATAACCAGGCGGCGGCCTTCCGCCTGGCCGAGCACCTGATCCTTAACGGGTTCCGGCACATCGGTGCCCTTTTTGGGAGCGCCAGCTCGACCGGACGGGAACGGCGGTTGGGTTTCGAGCAGGCTCTGAATGAGCACGGCCTGCCTATCCTTTCGGATTTGACCAGATATTTACCCGCTAAAGTCCAGGCAGGTCACCAGGTAGCCCTGGAAATGCTGGATTCCGCCGGACCCCCGCAGGCTTTCTTAACCAGCAACAGCCTATTGCTGGCAGGGGTTTTAATGGCCATCCGTGATCGCAATTTACGCATACCGGAGCAAGTTGGGCTGGCCGGCTTTGATGATGTAAACTGGACGGTGCTGGTCCAACCAACCATTACCGTGATCGCCCAGCCCACGGACGAGATTGGCAGGACCGCCACAGAATTGCTGCTGCAGCGCATCGAAAATCCGGAGCGACCTGCCCGGCAGGTGATCTTGAAAGGCCAGTTGCTGGTGCGCGCATCGAGCCTGCCGAGCCTGACCCGGGTTGCATAATTAATAAAAGCCGCAGCGAATCATTGCGGTTAATCCAACAAATGTCATAGAAATTACCTGACAATTGTAATAGACAAAACACAACAAAAGGTAATTTCCTTAAAGATAAAGCTTTGCTACTATCGAGAGAATTATTTGTAAGTCGCATATTCTAATGAGGTTGTGACTTTCCTTATCGCGTAATTTTATTGAAGGAATGGTGAAAAATGGACGATCTCCCGATTCGCTACAGCGAAATGGACGGCTTCCCAATCGATCACGGCGACGAACCCATCCGCTTATTCCGCTCCGATTTTATGGAATTCTTTACTCACATCAGCCCGGTGGTGGTGGTGATCATCTGGCTGCCGGTGTCTGGCTGGTTATTATGGCGCGCAGCGAGCAGCACGAGTTCTTCAAGCTTTCCGGCTTACATCCCATTGGGGGTCCTGGCAGGTATATTCCTGTGGACCTTCGCAGAATATACCTTGCACCGCTACTTATTTCATTTCCACGCCCGCAGCGATCGTATGAAACGGCTGGTCTTCCTGTTCCATGGCATTCACCACGCCCAACCGCAGTGCAAAACGCGCTTGGTGATGCCGCCGGCGGTGAGCGTACCGATGGCTTTCGTCTTTTACGGTCTGTTCTACCTGGTGGCAGGCCTGATGCTGCAGGCTCCACAATGGGTCGACCCGCTGGTGGCAGGTTTCATGCTTGGCTACCTGGCTTACGACCTGATCCATTACGCCACCCACCATTTCCCAATGCGCTGGGGTCCGCTCAAATATTTGAAGCGCCATCACATGCGCCATCACTTCAAAACGCATGACAAACGTTTTGGGGTGAGCTCACCTGTGTGGGATGCGGTCTTTGGCACACTACCATGATCCATAGTGAATTGAAAGCTATGCGTGTAGCTTTTGGTAAGCCAGCCATAGAACTCTCAAACGGTCCTCGAGGCGCTCTCCCACCGGCCAACCACCCGCCGAGAGGAGGTGCTCTGCGTTCTCGAGGAG
>OFHG01000461.1_pt1 | contig 16313 bp, 14 predicted proteins | sample 1521931 | NCBI WGS metagenome assembly OFHG01 (sample SAMEA2468438, study PRJEB22500) | soil metagenome | biome: Glassland; feature: Farmland; material: Clay | place: Australia | collected 2013-01-31 | depth 0.55 m
CGTGAAACCAGCCGCCGTGCAGGAATATCGAGGTGAAAATGGTCGCCAGGACGAGGGGATGGGTTAATACCCATTGCGGATCATACAAATGCAGGCGCTCCGGTACAAGGCCATAGGTAGCGATCAAATGGTTCAACCGTGCCGGTGATAAGGTGGTTTCGTAGAGAAAAATCACCAAATTGGCACCTATTAACAACCAATTGATAACAGGAAATGAGTACGATCGGGTCGTGTCTCGGATGGGCAGCATCTACACGCCTCTAAGGGCAAAACTTACCTGGGGATCGCAATCCTGGCCTAGTCATTTTCTATATGCCGGATTTGGGGCTTTATCGCACGGTGGTTGCAATTTCCAGCCCCTTTGAGGTTAAGTATAAACGGAGTTGCTTGATAATGGGGTTTGCATTTGAGAAAACAATATTGTGAAGATTTGAACGTCCGGAGACCGGGGTAACCTGAGGGAATGCGGCGGTCGATTATTTCTGTACGTTCTTTATAAAACCAATCGGCCCGGCATTTGCATTACCGGGCTGATTGATCCAACCATTAAGGCCTAACCCATAGGATTCTTGTTTTTTGAGCAAGAATTCGCGGGAAGGACTTCCGTATACCTCCGCCTGGATTTCCAGGCGCCTTTATGCGGGTTAGGGATTAGTTGACGTTAATTTTGACAGTGCGCGGCCGGTGCGCTTCGGCTTTGGGGACGCGCAGTTGGAGCACACCGTTCTTGATGCTGGCTTCGACTTTAGAGGCATCGACATCCACCGGCAGATTAATCACCCGGCTGAAACGGCCTTGCGGAAGCTCGCAGGTCAAGTATTTGGCGTTTTCGTCTTCCTCGCTCTTAAATTCGCCCTGAATGCTCAGGGTGTTGTTCAACACTTCGATATTCAGGTCGTCGGCTTCCAATCCGGGGACGAGCGCCCGGATCGTAAAAGCCTCATCGTCCGTGCGAACGTCAACCGGCAGGCGCAACTGCCTTTCGACGGGAGCGCTATCGGTAACTTCTTCGTCCAGCACACGTTCCATTAATCTGCGCAGGTTGGCAACGCGGCTGTATGGGGAAACGTACATGGTCATCATATGGTTCTCCTGATCTTCTCAAGTATTTTAAGCAACTGTTTGATACCTTTGTATTTGTTACGATCCCATCATACGTCCCCAATATCAGAATATCGCTTGAAGAATATAGGTTTTTTATTAATTTCCCCAGGCTGTCACCCCTCATTGTTGGAGCAGAGAAACCGAGTTTTTTAACCGAAACTGTGCAGAAAATTTATTTTAACCAGCAAACCCATGAATTTGGTCGTGGAATCTGCGGAAAAACTCGGTTTCTGATCCATGGTGCATAGATTTTTATGAATTTGCTCAATTCGCCCCTATTCGCATAAAACGGAGAACCCGAGATAATTTTTTGGGCCGAATCTATTAGCGCTTCTGGGCGAGTACAATCCAATTCGGCGATTCGGTCGTATAGGACGAGCGGTCAAAGTCCCCAAACGTGTCAGTAACGGTTAAACCTGCGCCGGCGAGCGCCTTCAGAATCTCGTAAGGAGGAGCCAGACGGTGGCTGACCGTACTCTCCAGGCGTTGGCTCTGCCCGGCATCGGTTTGGGTTTCATAGATCCAGGTCAGGATGAACGCCGAACGCGTGCGATGCCAGGCGCTGCTGATGCGCACAGATCCTCCGCCCTGTGGGAGGGAGATGATTTCTTCCAATTCGGGGCCGGAAGAGGCGGGCATGCGGCTGAGCAAGCGCGGGTTGGGGATGCTGGCAGCGAATACCCCGCCAGGCGCCAGGTGCCGGTATACACAGTTGAAGGTCGCATTTCGTTCCTGGACGCTGAGCGTGCTCAACGTGTTACAGGGCAGCAAGATCAGGGGAAAGGATTGGCCCAGGTTGAATTGTGCCAGGTTCGCCTGCCAGACGTGGATGGAGGAGCGGCAATTTTCCGGCATATGTGCGCGTAAATAGGCCAGCATGGCGGCGTCGCGATCCAGGCCGAAGACACGATAACCGTGTTGGGCGAGCGGTACCAGGATACGGCCAGTGCCGCACCCCAGCTCCAGGAGCGGCCCGCCCTGTCGCTCGGCGAGACGCAGCCAAAAATCCAGATCTTCCATGTGTAAACTATGGTGGGCGTGGTACAGGGCAGGGAACAAAAGGGTAACTCCTTGACGGTTGGGACTGGTTCGCATTATACTGTTTTGGCTCGGGGTGTAGCGCAGTTCGGTAGCGCACCGCGTTTGGGACGCGGGGGTCGGCGGTTCGAGTCCGCCCGCCCCGACAGAAGATAAATCGTGACTCGTGGGCCTTATCGGACTGCGAATCACGTTTTATTATGCCTTTCTGTCCGGAACGGAGGAAGATCATGGCGAAACCGAAATTTGATGGGGTCATTGAAGCGGTTCATTATAAACCTGATGGGCAGGTGGATTGGGTGCGCAGTTACTTGCGGCGCGGCCCGACCTTTTCGGACCGTTTGCTGTTAGACCGCCAGACTCTGATCGAGCATTTGAAAGCCGGCAAGAATTACATGGCCGGGCAGCGCGTGCCGCAGCTCGCCAGCACTTTCGAGGTGAGCCTCCCAATTAAGGTGATACAGAAAGATGGCAAAGATATCGTCGTCGCCGGGGATGTATCTTCCACGCATGATAACCTGGCCGGGGTTCCGATCATCTAAATTCCCCCACCTGGGGCAGATCTCTCTGACTCTTTTCATTTTTATCAGGTCTTCCACGTTTGTAGTCACTTGCGAGATGGCGTAAGTAGCTTATAATTTGATTGTGCCAACGCCGTTCTATCACCTGAGCGTGGCTGGAGATCTTTTGCAGAGGCCGGACCTTCCGCCCGGTATCTGTGATTTTCTGAATCATTACCGCCCGGAATTCCTCTTTGGCAATACCGCTCCCGACGTACAAACCATTTCCGGGCAGCCACGCCCAGTTACTCACTTTTTTAATGTGCCGATCATGCCCGGTGCGTCCAAAGCCTGGGATGTCCTGTTCACGGCGCACCCTGTCCTGGCGAAGACCGGGCTGTTGAACGAAAGTCAAGCTGCCTTTCTGGCAGGATACCTGTGTCATTTGCAGGCAGACTGGATATGGGTGATGGACATTTTTACGCCCATATTCGGCTCCTGGAGCAGTTGGCAGACGTTTAAGCAGCGTTTATATTTGCACAATGTCCTGCGCGCCTACCTGGATCGGCAGATCCTGGATGGACTGCAAAGCCAGATCGATGGGGAGCTGGAAGCGGCTCGCCCTTTTCACTGGCTGCCATTTGTAGAGGACCTGCATTTATTCGAGTGGCGTGACCTGCTGGCTCGACAGTTGCACCCTGGAGCAACGGTGCAGACCGTCGAGGTATTTGCGGAGCGCCAGGGTATTGCACCGCAGGCTTTCTATCGTTTGTTGGAGTCAGAAGATCGCCTGGAGCTGGAGATCTTCAGCCAGTTGCCTCGAGAAGAATTAAATCGTTACCGCCAGCGTCTCTTAGACGAGAACGTGCGCCTGTTAGCCCAATATTTAGCGCCGTTATAAACTCTCGCAGATTGAATGCGTCTGATAAGGAGAGCGTTATGAAGGTTATCGATAATACCCAAGAGGAAGCTACCACTCAACGAAAAACGGGATTCTTTGATCTTTCGCGCCTGGGGATCGGAGGTGCCGCACCAGATGAGGAGGCGGAAGCCCAGGAATTTGTGCTGAATGCTTTGAGCAAAGTGCTGGACAATCAGTACATTTTGTTGCGTAATATCACCCTCGAGGGACCAGGTATCCCCATTCCACTGATCCTGCTTGGCCCATCCGGAATCCAGGTGATTTACGCCAGTCCGGCTAAAGGTGTGTACCGGGCCAAAGAGAGCGCTTGGGAAAAAATGGATGACCACAACCAGCGCTTCCAAATCGATCGTCCGAATTTGCTGGAACGAACATCCATGATGGGGCGAGCGCTCGACACATATCTGGCAAGCCAAGGTGTTGAAGTGCCGGTCACTGAACCGGTGCTTTTCTTCTCGGACCCGGGGATTCACATCGACAGCACGCGTCCCATCGTGCGTGTGCTGATGGCCGATGCGCTGGACCGTTATATCGCCGGATTGGTGACAGGCCACTCACTCATGGATCAGGAAACCGTCCAGCGAGTCTTCAAAATCTTAACGCGTGACCTGGATCAGGATGAGCTGGAAGGCCGAACCGTGGTTGAGCAGGATGCATTTTCCTTCCTGGATTTGCCTGAAGAAGGCAGTCGCGTCCACAAAAAAGTGGTGGTTGACCGGAGTGAGCCACCGCTCTTTCAGAATATTCCATTTAGCAAACGCCAGTGGATGATGATCGGCCTGTTGGTGATCGTCAACATCATCATACTGGTCGGATTCATTGTATTCGTACTGATGACCTCCTGAGGGGAATTTTTTACGGAAATCGGAATCTATTCGCTTGCCAACTCCATTTCTTTCGATCGTAATCCCTGCTCACAACGAGGAGCTTCGTTTGCTGCGTACTCTGGAATTGACCAGCCAGTTTCTCCGGGCGCAGCCCTACGATGGCGAGGTGATCGTCGTCGAAAACGGCAGCCAGGACCGGACCCTTGAAATTGCACAGAAATATGCCAGGCAGCACCCGGCATACTGGGTGTTGAGTGAGGAACTGCCCGGAAAAGGGCGGGCAGTGCGGGCTGGGATGCTAGCAGCGCGCGGCGAATACCGTTTCATGTGTGACGCGGATTTTTCCATGCCGGTAGATGAAATCAACCGCTTCCTGCCACCCGCTTTGCCGGATGTCGAGATTGCAATTGCCTCACGGGAGGCTCCGGGTGCCGTGCGCTATGGCGAGCCAGCCTATCGCCACTTCGTCGGGCGGGTGTTTAACACATTCATTCGCTGGTTAACCTTGCCCGGCCTGCATGATACTCAATGCGGCTTTAAGTGCTTCAAAGGGGAGCTGGCCGAAGAATTATTTCAAGAGCAAACTTTGACAGGCTGGTCCTTCGATGTGGAAATCCTGGTGGTTGCGCGGCGGCGTGGCTATTCGATCATCGAATTACCCATCCCCTGGTACTTCAACCCGGAGAGTAAGATTAACGTGCTGCGCGATTCGTTGCAAATGGCGCTCGATTTACTGCGCATCCGTTGGAATGCGATGCGGGGCCTATATGACCAACATGGTGCCCAACCGAATCCTGGGCACGGTTAATTCCTTCCATGGTTAAGAAGTTCGATCGTGCTTTATTGCCGGACTCGCCTGACCTGAGTTTCGAACAAGCCCTGTGGTCAAGTGGGGTTGAATTTATCGGAGGGGTAGACGAGGCTGGCCGAGGGGCGCTGGCTGGCCCCGTAGCAGCCGGAGTGGTGATCTTGCCCAATCGGGCGGACCTGATCATTCAACTGTCTGGGGTGCGCGATTCGAAACAAATGTCCCCTAAGCAGCGCGCTGAGTGGGCGGAAAGGTTGCACGGCATGGCGCTGGCCTGGGGGGTCGGCTTGGCTAGCGCCGGCGAAATCGACGCAATCGGGATTGTGCCGGCAACGCGCCTGGCAGCTCGGCGAGCTTTAATGCAGTTGCGCGTAATGCCTCAGCACCTGCTATTGGATTATCTGCGGCTTCCCGAGGTTTCCCTGCCACAAACTCCGCTAGTCAAGGGGGACCAGCGTTCCTTAAGCATCGCTGCCGCCTCTATCCTGGCCAAGACCGCCAGGGATGGCTTGCTTTGCGATTATGAGCGGCAGTATCCGGGTTATGGATTCGCTGCCCACAAGGGTTATGGCACGCTTGCCCATCGCCGGGCGATGCAGCGGTTGGGCTTGTCGCCTATCCACCGGCGCAGCTTTCAATGGAAACAAGAGGAGGTTTCGCAATGAAGCCTACTAAAGCATTACCATACGGTATGTGGAGCAGCCCGATTTCCCCTGCCAGCCTGGCGAGCAGTGGGAATATCGCCGATCTGGCCTGGGTTGCCGACGGCAGCCTGGTGTGGCTGGAAAGCCGCCTCGGCCGGGATGTGCTGGTGGTGCAGCCGGCGGACGGACAGGCGCCTCGTGACCTGAACGATGAATTTGCAGTAGGCGGTAAAGTGGGTTATGGCGGAGGTGCATTTGGCGTGGGAGGTGAACAGGTGATCTTTGTTGAGGCGACCTCCGGGCGGTTGTACCGCCAGCCTGTGCATGGTGGCTCGCCCCAACCGCTCACGCCAGCTTTTGGAGGCGCGGCCGCGCCGGTGGCTTCACCGGACGGTCGCTGGATACTGTATGTGCATACTTATGAAGGCCAGAATTGTCTGGCGATCGTCGACCAGGAGGGGCAGTTTTGGCCGCAGCGGTTGGCTTTTGGGGCGGATTTCTACATGCAGCCTGCCTGGCATCCGGACGGGAAAATGATCGCCTGGGTTGAGTGGGATCACCCCAATATGCCCTGGGATGGCACTCGCTTGCAAATGGCCGCGCTGGAAGCGAGGGAAGACGAGATGCCGAACCTGGCAGAAGTACGGACGATTGCCGGCGGAGATGAAATCGCCATTTTCCAGCCGCAATTCTCGCCTGATGGACGCTTCCTGGTCTATATTTCTGATCAAGACGAGTGGTGGCAGCTTTACCGCTATGATTTGCAGACAGGAGAGCATCGAAAAATTACCGACACGCCAGCTGAGCACGCCGACCCTGCCTGGAGCCAGGGGTTGCGCACTTTTGACCTGTCGCCCGATGGGGAGCATGTGGTTTTCTTGCGTAACCAGAATGGTTGGGTCAGTATGTGGCAGGCCAGCCTGGATGACGGAGATGTAACCCAGGTGCCTGTGGAAGAGCAGTACACGTATTTAATGCGGCCCCGCATCTCGCCGGATGGGAAGCGAGTGGCCCTGATAGCGTCAGGCAGCACCGTTGCATTGCGCCTCATCAGCCTGCCTTTACCCAGAACCGGTAGGCAACTGCCTATGGCAGCCAATATTTTGCGGCGCACAAGCAGTGAAGAACTACCCGCACAGGTTTTTGCCAGCGCTCAACCGATGCAATGGGCCGGCCTGGATGGCGGCGATGTGCATGGTTTGTTTTATTCCCCCACCAACCCCGCGTTCGAAGGCTTGGGAAAGCCGCCCTTAATTGTGATCGTGCACGGTGGGCCGACCGATCAGAACTTCGCCAGTTTTAACCTGGAAGTGCAGTTTTTCACCAGCCGCGGGTATGCCGTGCTCCTGCCCAACTTCCGCGGCAGCAGCGGTTATGGTCGCACTTATCGCAACGCTTTGTGGGGCAATTGGGGAATTTACGACGTTCAGGATTCGGTCAGCGGAGCGCGCGCCCTGGTGGACCAGGGGCGCGTGGATGGCGGGCGGCTGGTGATCATGGGAGGCAGCGCCGGGGGCTTTGCCGTGCTGAAGATCCTGGAAGATTACCCTGGCTTATTCAAGGCTGGTGTTTGCCGCTACGCGGTATCGGACCAGTTTCAACTGGCGTTAGAGACGCATAAGTTCGAAGCGCATTACAATGATCGCCTGATCGGCCCCTTGCCGGAGGCCGCCAGCCTGTATCGAGAGCGCTCGCCGATCTTCTTTGCTGACCACATTCAGGTCCCCCTGGCAGTATTCCAGGGCGATGAGGACCGTGTGGTGTCGCGTCGCCAATCGGACGAACTGGTGAAGATTTTAGAACGCCAAGGTGTTCCATATGTGTACCATGTTTACCCCGGCGAAGGCCATGGTTTCCACAAGCCAGAGACCCTCGAGCATTACTACAGCACGGTCGAGGCGTTTTTACGCCAGCATGTGATCTTTGCCTAAAACACTATACTGCCCGGTCGGTCGAAGGCGAGCCAGGATCTCCTGTCGGGCTCATACTAAAACCAGCCACGTTTGGCAAAAATGTACATGACCATCAGGCTGATCCCCAAGGAGATGCCGATGGTTATCAGGAATGCCATGGGGTGCCCTTGCAGAGGCAAGCTCACATTCATCCCAAAGAAACTGGCGATCATGGTGGGCAGGCTGAGCACGATGGTGACGGAAGCCAGGAATTTCATCACCGCGTTCAGGTTGTTAGATATGATGGAGGCGAAGGCGTCCATCATGCTGCTCAAAATGTTACTGGTGATATTGGTCATTTCAATCGCCTGCTGATTTTCGGTCAAGACGTCCTCCAACAGGTCCTGGTCTTCCGGATAAGTGTTGAACAGCTGGCTGCGTTGCAGGCGTTCCATCATTAACTCGTTGGATTTCAAGGCAGTGGTGAACACGGTCAGGCTTTTCTGGTATTTGAGCAACTCGAGCACTTCTTTATTACGGGTCGAAGCCTGCAGTTGATCTTCGAGTGCATCCACCACTTTGGTGATTTCACGCAGGTAAGCCAAATAACGGTTGGCGGTAGCCAGCAGCAAGCGCAGCACGAAGCGTTGGCGTTTGGAGGTCGACAACTCCTTGTAACGACCAGCGGCAAACTCTTGTAGGAGTACGTTCTCGCGCTTGCAAATGGTAATGAGATAATCGTTGATCAAGATGATCCCCAGGGGAAGGGTGTTATAAGGGATATCAGCGCTGACGCCGTGGAAATCAGGGATGCGCAACACGATGAGCACCGCGCCGTTATCGCGTTCGGTGCGGGCACGCTCGTCTACGTCCAGAGGATAGGTTATATAATCGTGAGGGATTCCCAGCGCTTGAAGCCGGGTGATTTCACCTGGGGTTGGATCCACTACATGAATCCAACAGCCCTCGTTGGGGGTGTCAAGGGGCAGCAGCTCCTTTTCATTATTCTTCAGCATGGTGATCATGGTGGCACTCCTTTCCGGTGGATATGGCTTGGGCGGCCATTCCCCGCATGTCAAGCTTCTCATGGCGGCTTTTTGGAATAACTAAGCGGGTCTTCTTCGCGTGGCTGACTTTCCTCGTTCATGACCGATATCCTTTACAGAAACAACGGACAGGCATAATAAAAACGCTTCCCAAGCGGGACTCAACCTTTTCTGGGGTCAAGCGGTCTGGGAAGCGTGTGAAGAACGCAAGGATGAGTAATTATGCCCTCAAACCGTGACCTCCTGAGGACGAAATGCGTTCGGGCGCGTCGCTATGCCTGGGAATGGCGCTGCGGCGGACAATCCAGTATGCGACCAGGCAATGCGTGTAGAAATTAACGCCAGACATAGGCTATCGAGCACCTCGACTGCAGACTTGCCGCTCATAAGGCCGAAAACCGGCCAGACATCTTCAAACATTACGACTTTAGTATAGCGTAATCTGTCGCTGGAGGCAAGGAAATAGCGCCCATCATGCCGGCTTGCGCCGGGCGGAAAGAACGTACTTGGAACCCTCCGCAGCGATGGAGGGGATGAACAGCAGGGGGATTACAAGCTGCCATTGCGACCATCCCAAGGCGACGGTGTTGAAGATGGGCTGCAAGAAGGGCACGTAAACCACTGCGATCAACAACAGCAAGGAAGACAATACCCCCAGATTCATATTGCGGTTCGAGAAAATTCCTACCTTGATAAGCGGGTAGCGTTCGGAGCGCGCGGTATACGCCCGCAGCAACTCGGAGAAGGATAAGGTAACGAATGCCATGGTTTCGGCGAACTCGGGATGATTGGGATGTACATACAAGCCGATCAAGTAAGCCGCCAAGGTCACGCTGGTGATGGCGATGGTTTGCACGGCGATCCCAATCTGCATGAAACGGTTGATGATCGGTTCGGATGGAGGGCGCGGCGGATGGCTCATGATATCCGGGTCGCCTTTTTCGGTGCCTAATGCCAGGGCAGGGGCGCCGTCGGTGATCAGGTTGAGCCATAACAACTGGATTGCGGTCAATGGCGAGCCGCGGGTGAATAAGGTGCCTAAGAAGATGATGGCGATCTCCGCCAGGTTGCAAGAGAGCAGATAATATACAAATTTGCGAATGTTGCTATAAATGACGCGCCCTTGCTCTACAGCTGCCACGATGGAGGCGTAGTTGTCATCGGTGAGCACCATATCGGCGCTTTCCTTGGCGACATCGGTGCCGGTGATGCCCATTGCCACCCCAATATCGGCACGCTTGATGGAAGGGGCATCGTTAACCCCATCGCCGGTCATTGCCACGACCTGCCCGTTGGCGCGCAATGCCTCGACAATGCGCAGTTTGTGTTCGGGTGAAACGCGGGCGAACACGTCGGTCAGGGCGGCCTCCTGCCGCAGGCGCACATCATCCATCGCGTTGAGATCCTCACCGGTAAGCACGTGGTGGCCAACCTCCAGCAGGCCGATGGACTCTGCAATGGCCTGGGCGGTCTTGGGGTAGTCGCCGGTGATCATTACCGTGCGAATGCCCGCATCGCGGGCGGTCATCAAAGCCGGAGTCACTTCAGGACGCGGCGGGTCGATCATGCCGACCAGCCCGACGAACACCAAGCCCTTTTCCAAGGTTTGCGGGTCTGAGGTGTCTGGCGGTTGCGGCGTGATGCGGTAGGCCGTCCCCAGGACGCGCAGGGCATCCTGGGTCATGGCATCGTTGGCGGCCAAAATGCGCTGGCGCAGTTCGTCATCCAGAGCAGCCGTGTAATCATCGATGCGCTGGTAGTGGGAGCATAACCCCAGCACGATGTCCGGAGCGCCCTTGACCGTAACGGCATACCACTGCCGTTTTTCTTGGTCATAAAAAGGCGAGATATCTTCCGCAACAGGCTCCTGGATGCGATGGATGGTGACCATCCGTTTGCGTATCGAGTCGAAGGGTATTTCCTGGATGCGCGGATAAGCTGTGTTCAGGCCGGCAGAGCTGGCCCCGGTCTTGGCGGCGGCCACGATCAGCGCGCCTTCGGTTGGATCGCCCACGGTGCGATAAGTCTGGCGCATGTCACTGGCGCCACTGACTTCCAGTTGTGCATCGTTATTCAGGGTGGTCACCCAAAGGTTGGTTAGCGCCGCCGGGTAATCCATCAAATTAACCGGTTTTTCATCCAGGCGAAATTCACCGTTTGGATCGTATCCACTACCGGTAACTTCGATGAATTTGCCATCCACCCACATGCGCGTGACGGTCATAACGTTCTGAGTGAGCGTGCCGGTTTTGTCCGAGCAAATCACCGTGGCGGACCCCAGGGTTTCCACAGATGACAGGCGCCGGATGAGCGCATGGCGCTTGATCATTTCGCGCATGCCCAGGGCCAGGCTGATGGTTACAACAGCCGGCAGGCCTTCTGGCACGGCCGCAATCGCCAGGCTGACCGCGATCAGGAACATTTGCAACGGGTTGAAACCACGCAGCCAGCCGACGATGAACACCAGACCACATACCGCCAGGGCAGCCCAGCCCAATGTTTTGCCCAACTGGTCGAGGCGGCGTTGGAGCGGTGTGGGTTCTTGCTGAACTGCTTGTAGCATTTCGGCGATCATGCCGATCTGGGTGTGCATTCCGGTGTTGACCACCACCCCTCGCCCGCGCCCGTAGTTGACCAGGGTGCCCATGAAGGCGGTGTTCTTGCGATCGCCCAAAGGGATATCTTTTTCCAGGTTGGCGGAGGCGTCCTTTGCCACCGGCACCGATTCGCCGGTGAGGGCAGCCTCCTCGACACGCAAGTTGATCGCTTCCAGCAAGCGAACGTCGGCCGGAACATAGTTCCCGGCTTCCAGAATAACCACGTCGCCCGGCACCAACTGGTCAGCCGGGATAGTCTGGCGCGATCCTTCCCGAACGACGTCGGCTTCAGGAGCAGCCAGCCGTTGCAGTGCGGCCAGTGCTTGCTCCGCGCTGCGTTCCTGGATCACCCCCAGGGTGGCATTCAAAATCACGATCGCCATGATCGCCCCGGCCTCGATGAAATCTCCTAGCAAAGCGGAAACGAGTGCCGCTACGATCAGCATGATTACAACGAAACTATTGAACTGCTCGCGCAACATCTGCCAGAAAGTGGTGGGGGACGCTGCGGTGAGTCGATTAGGGCCAAATTCCTGCAGACGATTCTCGACTTCTTTGGCGTTTAGACCGTGTTCGGCAAGGGTTTCCAATTCCTCAAGCACATCTTCGGCGCCCATGGCATGCCAGCTATGGTCGCCCTTTTGTGTCGATATCACCCGTGGGGAAAACTTTTCTAACGTCATTCAGTCTCCAAGAGAAGGTCTTCAGATGCCGGGACAAGTGACTTTGATTAATTGTCCCTGTTTGCTATAATTCTCCCATCAATTATAAATAATACCAGCGACTAAGGAGAATAACCATATGGCTTACACAATTGTCCAGGTTCCTGCCGAGGGGGAAAAGATTTCGATTGCGGGAGGGAAATTACGGGTTCCTGATCACCCTATCCTCCCCTTTATCGAGGGCGATGGGACCGGGCGCGACATCTGGCGAGCATCGCAACGCGTACTCGATGCGGCGGTGGAGAAGGCTTATCATGGGCAGCGCAAGGTGTATTGGATGGAAATTTACGCCGGAGAAAAAGCATATAACCTTTGCGGCTCCTGGCTGCCCGAGGATACAGTAGAGGCTTTCAAAGAATTTCTGGTTGGAATTAAAGGCCCTCTGACCACACCCATCGGCGGTGGGATCCGTTCGCTCAACGTGGCGCTACGCAAGGCGCTAGACCTGTATGTATGCCAGCGACCGGTGCGCTACTTCTCCGGCGTTCCCTCCCCGGTCAAGCACCCCGAATACGTAGACATGGTCGTCTTCCGCGAAAATACCGAGGATATCTATACGGGGATTGAATTCGAGTATGGCACCAAGGAAAACCGCCGCTTCAAAGAGTTGCTAAAAGGCGAGTTTCCCGAAGAATACGAGAAAATTCGCTTTCCGGAAACCAGCGGGTTTGGCATCAAGCCGGTTTCTAAAGAAGGTACACTGCGCCTGGTGAGGGCTGCCATTCAATGGGCGCTGGATAACGGCCGTCATAGTGTAACCCTGGTTCATAAAGGCAATATCATGAAATACACGGAGGGGTCCTTCCGCAACTGGGGCTACGAGGTGGCTGATGGCGAATTCAGCGATCGGGTGTATAGCTGGTCGCAGTGGGAGCGCACCCGCAATATTGCCGGCGAAGAGGCTGCTAATGCGGAGCAAGAAGCTGCGGTCAAGGCCGGCAAGCTGATTGTTAAAGATGTAATCGCAGACATCGTCTTCCAGCAAACCATCACGCGTGCGCGCGAATTTGACGTATTGGCTACGATGAACCTGAATGGCGATTACCTATCCGACGCGCTGGCGGCACAGGTTGGCGGCATTGGGATCGCCCCGGGCGGTAATATCAACTATGCGAACGGTCACGCGGTGTTCGAAGCCACGCATGGAACGGCGCCCAAGTACGCCGATAAAGATATGGTCAACCCGGGCTCACTCATCTTATCGGGCGAGATGATGTTTCGTTATCTTGGCTGGCACGAAGCTGCCGACGAGATCGTGAAAGGGATGGCAGGGGCGATCGCGGCTAAGACGGTCACCTATGACTTTCACCGCTTGATGGATAATGCGACCCTGCTCAAGACCTCCGAATATGGCGAGGCCGTGATCCGGCATATGGGAGATTAGCTCAGAGGAGATCTGATGAAATGCACCGCTCTCACCAGCAGAGCGGGCTTTTTTGTCCCATGTCCCCCATGGCGAAGCCGGAAGAACCCAAGCCCTGGCGGTCTTAATGGAAGGCATGCTTATAGTAAAATAGATGAAAATAACTGTTGTGATCCCCGGTTTGACCGGGTATGGAGCGGGCGTTAGGGTCAACGCATCTGGCCATCAGATTGGGTTGGTACCGGATGAACATGCCTCGCTCCAGGGAATTCCAATTTCCTTACAATTGAATCGTTTTTCTCAAAGGAGTTGCGGATGGATGACTTCAAGATTACATTGACCGGACTGACCCGCTATTCCGGGCGCAGCGGCCAGTTAAGTTTCATTTTGCACCGCGTGACGGGGTTGGGTACCCTGCTGTTTTTGAGCCTTCACATCCTGGACACGGCGACCGTCTTCTTTGCCCCTTCGCTTTACCAGCACGCCATTGATCTGTACCGTACCTCGATCGTTATGGTCCTTGAAATTGTGTTGGTTTTTTGCGTGATTTACCATGGCGTTAATGGATTGCGCATCGTGGTCTCCGATTTGTTCGCGCCGAAATGGTGGAAGCTGGACACCACCCAAAAGACGATGGTCTGGACTCTGACGGTCGCCATCATTTTGTGGCTGCCAGCCGCCATCGTCATGGGGCGTAACATATTGGTGTACAATTTCGGGCTTTGAGGAGGCTTCAGCGTGGAAACGACTGTGCGGGAAGTTAAAGTTGCACAAAATTATGAGAGCATCGCCTGGAAGTGGATGCGTTACTCGGGGATTTTGCTCATCCCTTTGGCCTGGATTCATGTTGCTTTGCAGGACGTGATCGTAGGCGTGCATCACATCGACTTGAGTTATGTTGCCGCCCGTTGGGCAATTACCGGATGGCGAGTTTACGATTTCTTTCTGCTGGCGTTCGCTTTTGCCCACGGTGTAAACGGCCTGCGCCAGGTGTTGCGTGATTACGTGAAATCCGAGACTGCCATGAACAGGATTTCGTGGCTCCTGTTAATCTTTTGGGCAGTGATTTCCCTGATCGGAGTGGTGGCCGTTATCGGCGGCGTGCGCTAAGCTTAAAGTTCTTGATTATATACCTGGCGGAAAAAGTGAACCGGAGGACTGCACCCTTTTTCCGCCGGAAAACTGAGGAGGATTGAGGAGTGGCTTCATGAAGATGCATCAGTTTGATGTCCTGGTTGTCGGGGCAGGTGGCGCCGGCTTGATGGCGGCTTTATATGCCTCACGCAGCGCAAACACAGCCGTGATCAGCAAGCTATATCCTACCCGTTCGCATACGGGTGCCGCCCAGGGTGGGGTTGGCGCGGCGCTGGGAAACTTAGAAGAGGATCACCCTGAATGGCATACTTACGATACGGTCAAAGGCAGCGATTACCTGGGTGACCAAACGGCTATAGAGTTCATGTGCAACGAAGCCGTTCCGGCGGTTTTCGAATTGGAGCACATGGGGTTGCCTTTTTCACGCACACCGGAAGGGAAAATTGCCCAACGGCCTTTCGGTGGCCATACAAATAACGTAACCGGCAAACCGGTGCGGCGGGCCTGCTACGCGGCCGATCGCACCGGGCACATGATTTTACAAACCCTCTACCAGCAATGCATCAAAAACAAGGTCAATTTTTTTGACGAATATCATGTCATGGATTTGATCATGGTGAATGGCGCGGCTGCCGGTGTGGTAGCAGTCGAATTGGCCACCGGCGAATTGCACGTTTTTCATGCTAAGGCTGTCATTTTCGCTACCGGCGGCCACGGTCGTGTTTGGGAAATCACCTCCAATGCTTATGCCTATACGGGAGATGGGGTGGCAATCACCTTGCGGCGCGGAATCCCGGCAGAAGATATGGAGTTTTTCCAGTTCCATCCCACCGGCATCTATCGCATGGGTATCTTGATTACCGAGGGCGTGCGGGGTGAGGGCGGCGTGCTCATCAACGACAAAGGTGAGCGCTTCATGGATCATTACGCGCCTCACGTCAAGGATCTGGCTTCACGGGATGTTGTCAGCCGCGCCATGTACCTGGAGATGCGCGAGGGGCGCGGGATCAACGGTAAACGCTATCTTTACCTGGACGCGCGGCCGGAAACGATCAACAAATACGCCGAATTGGATGGGCGTAAACTCCCCGATGGCTCGCCTTATCAAGTTACCGCGCAGCAGATCCTGGCAAAATTGCCAGATATCATCGATTTCTGCCGTACCTATTTGGGCGTCGATCCGGTCGACCAGCCGATGCCGGTGCAGCCTACGGCTCACTATGCCATGGGCGGCATCCCCGCCAATTTGCGTTCAGAAGTGGTTGCAGATGAGAATAACACGGTCATCCCCGGCTTGTATGCGGCTGGCGAAGTGGCCTGCGTTTCTGTGCACGGCGCCAATCGCCTGGGCACCAATTCATTGTTAGACCTGATTGTTTTTGGCAAGCACGCCGGGTTGAATGCGGCCGAGTTTGCCAACGGGGCTTCCTTCCAGGCGCTGCCCGCAGATGCCGCCGATTTCACCCGCCAGCAGCTGGACAATTTACTTAACAGCAAGGGCACTGAAAAAGTTTCGGATATTTCCCAGGAGATGAAAAGCACCATGTTTGACCACGTGGGCGTCTTCCGCACGGAGGAGGGCATGACCGAGGCATTGAACAAGATTCATGAGCTGAAGGAACGCTTCCAGCATGTACACGTGGATGACCAGGGCAAGCTGTACAATACCAACCTGATCTACACCTGGGAGCTCAAGAACTTATTGGATCTGGCGGAAGTGACCACCGTCTCTGCGCTGGCGCGCAAGGAGAGCCG
>OFHG01000462.1_pt1 | contig 16299 bp, 9 predicted proteins | sample 1521931 | NCBI WGS metagenome assembly OFHG01 (sample SAMEA2468438, study PRJEB22500) | soil metagenome | biome: Glassland; feature: Farmland; material: Clay | place: Australia | collected 2013-01-31 | depth 0.55 m
CTAATACATTGGGCAAGTGATAATAATCCTTGTCGCTGGTCATCACGCTCAGGGTTTCCACGCGGGTTTCCCAATCTCCACGGCTGATCTCAATTTGCCGCTCGCATTGCACCCTGGCAGATGTCGGCTGTCCCTCCAGGATGGAAAATTTGTTTATGGTCACGTTGTCGTGAATTAATCCATTCGAAAGCCGGTTTCGGCCCCCGTCAACCCAATCCACCATTTGTAAACGGCCTTTGACCACGTCATAAGTAATAGTGCGGCTGCTGTCTTCCACTCGTAAACTTTCATATTCCAGCAGGGGGGCGCCCTCCGGCGGGCCGAAGGGTACAAGGGAATCGTCCAACCCGCTCGGCCCGCGCAGCGGCAGGATGAGCCGGGTCTGCTCACCCGTGTAGATGGTCAACTTAACCGCGACCGGTGAGGGCCAGGCATGCGGCCAATAGGTTGGGGAAATTGCAACTCGCCAGCGATGACCGGCATTCAGCCTGTGGGCGGCGGCGTTTAATTGCACCCTCACCTCATAGATCCTGCCCGGTTCCAAGGGCTTTGGGCAGGCGTGGCCCTCGCGATGCGTCAGGTTTAGCAATCCCCAACTGACCAGCCGGGAGTCGCCATCAGGGGCAACATCGCACAGCCGCACAGCGAGCAACGCATCCGGCTGATCCACCGAAATTTTTAGGTTTACTTCGGGAAAGCCAAGAATTTCCTCAGGTTCCTGCAGCGGAACGGAGGTGAAACACATGGAAAGTCCATCGTCAGTGCGCTGATCGGTCGGCATTCCGAACTTACCACCATATGGGCACCATACGCCGGCAGTGGCACCATTGGTTTGCACCCCTTCGAAAGTGACTGGTCTGTCCGGCTGCGCAGCATCCATCAAGTGATCCTCGCTCAATATATACGCTCGCGGCGCGACGTGAGCCGGGGGCCAGCCCGCTTCGGCTATCCAACGGCCCGGCCAGTCAGGTTCAAAAGCTTGTGGGAGAACACCTTCTGGCATCCAGACCCGCAGCATCGGTTCGTCCATCACGCCGGTATCGATCCCTTTGAGCCAGTAACCCCACCAGCGCAGGCACTCTTGCAAAAAGCCAATTGCCGGATCAGGGACGGCGATGTGAGGGTACGCATGCACCCATGGACCAATCAATCCCTTGCGGGGAACAGACAATCCTTCTAGCAGACGTGGAATAGAGTTAGTGTAAGGATCAGCCCAACCACCTACAGCATAGACCGGACAGGCAATCGCGCGGTAGTCTTCATCCACCGAGCCTTGCTTCCAGAAGGCATCTCTCTGCTGGTGACTAAGCCAGCTTTCAATAAATGGCTGCGTGCCCTCCAACCGGTTGAACCACATTTCTCGCCAACGCTCACCAACTACGGCCGGGTCAGGGGGCAGGCCGTTGTAAGCGAACATGATAGAGGCCCAGTTCAACAAATCGGAGCCTAATACACACCCCCCCATATAATGACAATCATCGGTATAACGATCGTCCGTAGAGCATACGGTGATAATGGCCTTTAACGCCGGAGGGCGGTGGGCGGCGACTTGCAAACTATTGAACCCGCCCCACGATATGCCCATCATTCCCACTTTGCCAGTGCACCAGGGCTGACTGGCGATCCAGGCGATTACTTCCAGAGCATCCTGCTGTTCTTGAGGCAGATATTCATCCAACAGCAATCCATCAGAATCGCCGCTGCCGCGCATGTCAACCCGCACAGAAGCATAACCATGTCCGGCGAAGTACTCATGAATAGGCCGGTCCCTGATCGCTGTTCCATCACTTTTGCGGTATGGTATATACTCCAAAACGGCAGGAACAGGGTTCTGCTCGGCGTCTACCGGCATCCAGATACGCGCCGCTAAACGATCGCCATCAGCCAACGGTATCCAGGTATTCTCGATTAGTTTTACGGTTTGGGGTAATGAAACAACCACCCTATATTTGGGCGTTGTTCTCATAGCTGATCTCTCCAAAATGCGGAATAGATTTAAAGTTGCTTAATACCAACCAAGGAATCGAACTATTGTGAGGCCACTAAAACAGCGATTTCCCAGCTACCAGTAAAAAGATCCTTGCTGGGTGCTGCTCAAGTCAGAAGTTGGAAGTGCTGTGAGGGCACAAAAAATACCGGGGGGGACACAGGCCAGAGATAGAAGAGACTTCCCTGACAATCCTCCCCTCCGTATATATCTAAATTATATCACTTAAACTGCGATTGACCCCCAATGTGGTTGATGTCGCGTTTCCGATGCCTGAATATCTAAATAATATGCGATGAGTACAGAAGGCTGAATTCGAAAACTTTCGACCCTTATTCTCAAAAATTGGATGAGGGTGTGGTTCAATTTTTTGCACTCTTAGAAGGCTGAAAACGGGCGCGTCCAATTGGTGAGTGACGCCAGGGGTGATTGGCGGCTGGTTTTCTTGGTCCGGAGATCTTGCTTATCTCTACCGATTCCTCAGGGATTTCCGGGGGCGGATCAATCTTTGCTTCAACCGGCAAAAACAGGCTTACTTCTGGTAATACGGGCACCTTTGCCAGGCGACGTTGTTCCCGGCGATCCTTCTGCCTTTGCTTTGCCTGCCGGCGTAATTGGTCTACGATCACCGGCCACTCTGGTGTCCAGCGATCACTGCAGATGATATTGCGTAGCCCCAGCATGGGATCAACATTCGGGCGCTCCCAGTGCATCCCCGCCCCCTTCATGCGGGCTTCCACCACCAGCTTATTGCCGCTCTCGACCATCCCACTCCCAATTGGCCAGCCCTGTGCCTGAAACTGAGGATATTGCATCTGTGCCTGGCGTTTTCCGAGATAATTCAGGTTCTCGGCGATGATTTCCAGGTTTGGGTGTTGTTCTTTCAGTTCCCCCAGTTCATCCAAAATGGTTGCGGGCCCCTGATGTTTGAGTTGGTGCAGACGTTCTGTAACCCATGGCTTGCTCTGTGGGTTTTCCTCGCCAAACAGGGCTTGCCCGACTTGGCCAATGCGCTGCCCGGCGTGGGGAAAATCCAAAATCCGCACCGCCTGCGGGAAGTGATAATCGATAAACCCTTGCTCCCATTCCGCTCCATCCATCACCGCCGCCAACTGGCGAGCATGCTCGAGCCCCCTTCGCTGGATTTCCACCAGGCTCAGGTGCGCAAACGGCTCAGCCTCTGTCAGCCGGGAGAAATAGGACAGGTTGCGGGTATGTACCACCCATTCCCCTTGTTCCAGGATGGGCGGCGGCACCTCTCCAATTACCAAAGTCTTGACTTCGTTCCATTCTCCGTGCCGCAAAGGGATCATCGCCCCATCCACACTGAATGCCATTTTGGCTGCCCCGACAGGTGCGGGTGGGGCTTCTCGCTCAATCCACTCGGCTTCTTGGGTTTGCACACTCACGTAGGCCGCTCCGGCTGCTTCCGTCGTTCGCCGTACCTGCGCTTTGCTGATCTGCACCCCCAGCAAGTCTTTCAACATTTCCACCGTCGCTGCGAAGGGGATCCAGGCTCCTAACCGCACCAGACATTCCTGCGTGTGCGGGGTTAGACCGCCTGGCGCTAGCTCTAATTCTTCATCCAGGGGGAAAAAGCGCCGCTCCGCACTGCGGGCAGACCGCATACACTCGCCTCAACACCACGTCTTGTCCGCCTTGGCTTTGCAGATGGCGTTCCTGTTCGCCCCGTTTATACATCTTCGCCCCACATTCCGGACAGGTCGGCGCTTCTCCTTGCACCCAATCGGCCACTGCACTCCTTTGAGCCAGATCCTCCATCAGACGAGCCTGGAGTTCTGCCGTGCGCTTCATCGTCTCGCGTTCGATCTCGGCGAAGGTTGCCTTGGGGTGTTGCTCGCGCCATTCTTTCATCCCACTGAAGATTTCATCCATCAGCTTCTGCCATTTCGGGTCTTTGGCGTCCATGGGTTTGCCTCCTGATTTCTCCCTCATCTTACCCCTTCTCCGCGAAAAAATGAACCGCACCCATTGGATGAGTGGCTCTTGACTATAAACCTTATTGTGCGATAATCAGAGTAAGGTTGTCACAATCAGATGGGCCTATTTCGTAAAGTCAGAGAGGGGGAGATATTCGTCGAGTTTGCCGAGATGCTTACAAAGGATCGGCAGTGGCAAGGGGGCAGTCCCAAGCCAATTTAGCAAAATAGCATTTTGCAACCCTGCTAAGGAGGATAAACATGGGAAAAGTCACAACAGGATTTTCAATGTCGTTGGATGGTTTTATCGCCGGGCCGGGAGACAACGTCGAACGGCTCTTTAAATGGTACTTCAGTGGTAATGCCGCTCATGAAGTGGCAAGTGGTGACACGGTGTTTAAAATGAGCCGCGAGGGCGCTGAGTCGATTCAGAGAGCAAGCCAGTCTGCCGGGGCGTTGGTGTCCGCCCGCAGGACGTTTGACATTGCGCACGCCTGGGGTGGCAAACACCCCATGGATGTACCAGTCGTTGTCGTGACCCATCGGGTACCTCAGGAGTGGGTCAAGGAAGGATCGCCGTTCACGTTCGTCACAGATGGTGTTGAAAGTGCCATCGAAAAAGCAAAGCAAATTGCAGGGGATAAAAGTGTGGCGGTAGGCGCTCCCAGCGTGGTGAAACAATGCCTTAATGCAGGGCTATTGGACGAAATCCATATCGACCTGATTCCAGTACTGCTTGGAAAGGGTATCCGGTTGTTCGATTCTCTGGATATTGATCCGGCTGATCTGGAAATAAGTGAAGTAACGATGGCTCCTGATGTTATCCATCTTACGTTCCGAGTTGTCAAGTAAGAATAACGACCTTCGGGCTGCATAAGCGGCTGCTTCATCCGGTTTATAACGCGATGAACCACACCTCCTCATTCTCCGGTGAGCGGCGCGTCGTTACCATCCTATTTGGTGATATCAAAGACTCCACCGCCATGGCCGGGAAACTCGACCCGGAAGAGTGGGCGCGCACCATCCAGCAAGTCCTGGAATATTTGATCGAACCCGTACGCCGCCATGGCGGCAGGGTGGCGGAGGTGAGAGGGGATGGCATCCTGGCCTTCTTTGGCGCACCGCTGGCGCATGAAGACGATCCGCAGCGGGCAGTGCTGGCCGGGCTGGAGATCATCGAGGGCGTTCAGGCCTTTCAGGAGCAGATGCAGCATGAGCGCAGGCTGGACTTCAATGTGCGGGTAGGGATCCATACCGGGCTGGTGGTGGTTGGGGAGGTCGGCACCAGGCATCGAGCGGAATACACCGCGTTTGGCGACGCGGTGAACCTGGCGGCGCGCATGGAACAGACCGCCCCGCCGGGTACCTTGCAGATCTCGGCGGAGACCTACCGGCTCGTCGAACAGGTATATGTCTGCGAGTCGCTCGGCGAGATCAAAGTCAAAGGCAAGCGCAAGCCGGTGCAGAGCTACCGGGTGTTGGGCCTGAAGGCAGAACCAGCCCCACTGCGCGGGCTGGAATGGCAAGGCTTGCATTCGCCGCTGGTGGGGCGGGAAGCCGAGTTTGCCAGCGTGAAAGAATGCCTTGAGCGGTTATTAGCCGGGCAAGGCGGCATCCTGGGCATCTTCGGGGAAGCCGGAATCGGCAAGTCGCGCCTGATGGGTGAACTACACCAGAATTATCCAAAGGACCGCTTGTGCTGGCTGGAAGGTCACAGCCTTTCTTATGGTTCCTCCATCCCGTATTGGCCGTTTCAAGAGATCCTGCGCGACTACGCCGGCATCAACGACCAGGACTCGGAAAACCGGGCCTGGGACAAACTGGAGAGTCAAATCAGGGCTTTATTTCCGGAGCAGGCGGTTGGAACGACACCAACCGTAGCCGAAATCCTGCCCTATCTCGCCAGCCTGTTAGGGCTGGAAGTGAGAGACGAATACCTGGAGTGGGTGAAGTACCTGGATGGCGAGGCGCTGGGCAAACAGATCTACCTGGCTTCCCGGCGGTTCTTTGAGCAGCTGGCCGGCAGTCGGCCGGTAGTGCTGGTCTTTGAAGACCTACACTGGATGGACGCTTCCTCAATCAGCCTGCTCGAACACTTGTTGCCGCTCGTCGAGCAGACAGCGCTGTTGATCGCCATCCTCAGCCGACCCTCCTGGGAGGCGCCTGCCGATCATCTTATGGGCATCATCGAAAAGGATCATGTAACCCGCTACACCGCCATCCGGCTGGCGCCTTTGACCCAGAGCGACAGCGCCCGCCTGGTGCACAACCTGCTGGAGATCGAAGCCCTGCCTGGGGAAGTGCGGGACATGATTTTAAGCAAGGCCGAGGGCAATCCGTTCTTCCTCGAGGAGATCCTACGGAATTGGATCGGCCTGGGCGCCATTCGGCGTGAGGCAAGCAGTGGGCGTTGGCAGGCGACGGAAAAGATCGAGCAGTTTGTCATCCCAAGTACCGTGCAAGGGGTGATCTTGTCCCGCCTGGACCGGCTGGAGGAGGGGGTCAAGCAGGTGCTGCGAGTGGCCTCGGTGATTGGGCGTAGCTTCCTTTACCGGGTGTTGCGTGCCGTCACCGAAGTCGGGGAAGTGCTCGACGACGATCTGATCGAGCTGAAAAGGCTCGAGCTCATCCAGGAAAAACAACGTAAGCCGGAGCTAGAGTATCTCTTCAAACATGTCCTGGCGCAGGAGACGACTTACGAGAGCATCTTGTTGGAAAAGCGGCGCGAGCTGCACGCTCGGGTAGGTGGTGCGATCGAGACATTGTTTGCTGACCGCCTGGAGGAGTTCTACGGTCTGCTGGCGCACCATTATGCAAAAGCCGAGGTATGGAGGAAAGCGCAAGCTTACCTGTTAAAAGCGGCCGACCAGGCCGGGCGGATGGCAGCCGACGTAGAAGCGTTGGATCATTACCAGGAGGCGCTGGCGGCGTATGGACGTGTCTTTGGCAAGCGGTGGGACCCCGTGGAACGGTCAATACTGGAGCGCAAGATGGGGGAGGCTTTCTTCCGGCGCGGCGAATGGGCCCAGGCAATCGACTCCTTACGAAGGGCGCTGGCTACCCTGGAGCACCCACTTCCCACGTCCTGGTGGGCGGTGCGCTTCGCTCTCTGGCTGGAGATCGCCCAAGAAATCGTTCGCTGGCTGCTACCGCGCCTGTTACCCAAAAGCGAGCCTGGGCCAGCTGCGAAAGAGGAATTAGCCATCTACCAGGCGCTAGGATACGCGGTTGGCGTACGCGATCACGAACTTTTCGTGCTCCTCTCCTTTCGGATGCTGAATTTCAGCGAACGGAACAGTATGCCCGCTTCGGTGGCGGTGGCAAGTGCGGGGTTGGTAATCGCGTTCAGCTTTCAGAACTTCCCCCGGCTGGCAGAGCATTATAACCAGCGAGCGATGAGATTAGCCCGGCAGCTCCAGCGACCGGACGTACTGGGGTTTGCAAATACCGGCCTGATGTCCTTAGAAGTGTTGAGGAACATGTGGGAGGCAGCTTTGGAACACGGCCGGCAAGGAGCCGAAGCCTTTCGCAAAATCGGTAACCTGGGATCCTGGTCGGTCTCCATCCGGTTTATGGTCATCCTCTCTTTGTGGCGCGGCGATTTCGCTCGCGCCCTGGTCTATAGCCAGGAAATGGTACAAACCGGGCTGGATTCGGCGGACCACCAGGTTTGGAGCGCGGGATTAGCGTCGCAAGGATCTGTCGAGCAGCGCCTCGGATTGCTGGAGCAGGCCATCACTCATTTGAAACAGGCCATTGAGCTGACGGAAGCCTCTGGGAATCATTATCTTCGCGTATTGACAGCCAACGAGCTAGGGCGGTGCTACCTTCGCCAGGCCCAATGGCAGACCGCAATGGATATCCTGAATTCTAACTCCAGTTTCATCGTCCAGCACAACTTCAAGCGAGCTCCTCATCCGAATGCAATGCTTCGAAACATTTTGGCTGCGACATACTTACTGGCGGCAGAGCAAGGTGAGCCACAGGAGAGAAACGCTTGGCTGAAGAAAGCCAAGCATGCCTGCCAGGCTGCCCTGAGGTGGGGGAAGGCCCTCCGGGCGGGAAAACCGGAAGCCCTGCGCTTGCAGGGCCGGTACGAATGGTTGAAGGGGAATGCAGCCCAGGCCCGGCGCTGGTGGCAAAAGAGCCTGGTCGAAGCCGAAACGCTAGGGATGCCGTACGAGCTGGGGCTAACACGCCTGGAAATCGGCCAGCGGCTGGGCGAGCACCCTCACCTGGAAAAAGCCAAGGCCATCTTTTCCGAGATTGGAGCGGAAAGGGACCTGGTCCAGGCAAGTGAATTACTGAAGGAAGATTTGACCCTGTCTAAATTAAAATAGGGAATGTATATCATCATTCTCTAATCCCACCGGCTGCCGAAAGTGGATGAATCAAGCCCCAGGTGCTCCAGCAGCTCCAGAATTTTTTCTGTTGATGGCGTTCCCATGGCTACCCTCCAGTCACGGTTTTGAAAGCTCCGGTATTCAAGGTAGGAGCGTAATTTAGCAACAATCTCTTCTGGCTTGTCTTCGGCGATCCGGCAGTAAATTCCTCCCTGCCCTTCCTGGGGACGCACCTTGAGTTTCTCCACCACATATCCGAGTCCAAGGTTATCACCTTTGCTCGAGGCGATATAGAACAGGCAGGATAACACAGCTTCAGCCGTTACCTCCTTTTCAAGTAGATCCCGCTTGACGTGCGGGCTGAAGTTATTCAGCAATTTGTTCAAGTCCCAAAATTTAATTTCCGGAGGTGTTTCCACATCCACCACACCAACATTATCGTTTGTTTCTTCTTCCTGGTCTTGTGGGGTTATGGTGGAGATTAATCGTTCAGTATTTTCCAGATCAGTATTTTGAAAATATTCTTTCAGCGATTCGCATAAATGGTTATTTAAAACCAGGTATTTTAACCCTCTCATATACGCCCAGAAAATAAGGCCCATTCGTTCAAACGCGCCCGGGTCGTCATTGGTGATCCCCTCCATCGCGCCCAATAGCAAGCAGGTGAACCTCTCAAATCCGCCCAATTCGGGGGTAGCGATATTGCCAAACGCGCCCAGGTGGACAGGGTATTCCCTCTCAACCGCGCCCAGATCCTCAATGGTGAACCTCTGAAACGCGCCTGAATTATTGTTAGTGATCCTCTCAATCGCGCCCAGGAAATCTTTTAGTGCAACATCTACGGGTTTCCAAGAACAATCCAATTGAGCGGAGGACCCGTGTTTCTGGAAGATCTCTTCAATCGCTTTGCCTGAATCCCGAATGAATCTTTCAATCGTGCTTGCCTCTATAGAAGATATGACTTCGTAAGCATCCAAGAATGCAGCCTTTTGCTCCTGGGGCAGGGTGAAATAGCGCTGGCTGAGAGGAAACAGGATGTTATAGAGCGCTTCGTGGACCGGGATGAGCGGATCGAATAGCCTGACTTGCGCTTTGAACGACGAAACCTGGCCGCGTCCATCCGCCTCGGCGTCGATGATCTCGACGAATTTCGCCGCATATTCTTTGACAAACCCCCGTTTCGATTGGGTGACCTTCTCCAGAGCCTCCTGGGATGACAGGTCGGCGCTTTTCACCTCGTCCTTTTGTGCATGAGGGGCGGGAAACCATTCCCGGATGGTTTTGATACGTTGCAGGCCCAGGGCGCCGGCTAGCTCCTGGTACCCGCCGCGTATGCTCACTGTATCTCGCAGCTCGCCGGTTTGGCGGTTGTAGAAACAGCGGTCGCGCAGCAGGATCGTTGCCCAGCCAGGGCCGTGGCCAAGCAAAGGCATCCAGTGCAGGAGAAAATACCAGCTGAGGTGAAGCTGGTCATTGGCGGGTAAGAGGCGCTCGACCAGTTCGTCTACCAGGTCGGTGAGGTCCTTTGGCGCCGTTTTGGCTTCGAACTCGATCGCGGAGAAGATAATGTTATGGATCAGGCACTTATCGGGTTCCCCTTTCTGCCAGCCATTGGATGGTGGCGAGGCGGGAAAGGGAAAGACATCGCGCGGCTCGACCCGATATTCGCCCCTGACCAGGTCTGTCAGAACCCCAACTGGATCCTCCTGGATGTTCAGATCCATGAGATAGGTATGCAAAGCCTGTGCATCGCCCGGGGTCAGTGGGGTAGTAGATCGAAATAGAAAGCGGGTTGGCCTTTTTTTGGTCAGGCCAGCCCTTATGTCACGAACCCAACGCTTTTCACCCGGCTTGTAGGGTACCTTTTTGAAAAACCAGCGCAGCTCCGTGTCGTCGAGGTGACGCCAGATGCTGCTCTCGGCAACCCCGGCCATCGCAGCCAAGAATGGTCCAGGTGCCTCAAAGGACAGATTTGCTCTGGCTGTCATGCCTTTAGAAAGGTAGAAGGCCTGGAAACAGGCCACTACGATGGACGTGCGCAAGGGTCCAAGGTAGGGGATCCAGCGCAATACGTAACCTGGGACGACCACTACCCTTTTCGGCGAAGTAAAAACGCTGCGCAGGTTGTTTTGAATCAACCCCAATTGGATGGTGTTGAGACGAGGCGCCTTTGCTGTTGCCTCTTCGTCGCTTGTTCCATCCGGACCAGTAGAAACTTCTACAGATTGGTCAGATTCACTCGGGCCGGCTTTCGACCGTTTCCCGGTAAACTTGGTGATCAAGGCTGAAAGCGAATCCCCCCTTTCGTTGAAAATGACCAGCTCGATCTGGACATCCTCGTCAAAAATTTCATCCAAGGTTCCTTTCAAAGCCGATCGCGCGTAAAGGTTTGCATGGGCAAGCGTGACTTGATCGGGTGCCTCAAAAACAAACAAATCCTGGTGGGTGTCGATGAACAAGAGGCGCAACTGCTCGATCAATTGGCGCGTGTAGGGGCTGAACAGATCCGCTCGTGGTGAGATCCGTTCAATAACGGCTTGGGAAACGCCCAGCAGCGTATGAGGATCGATGATGATGTTCGACGTGTACGTTGTATTCGCCATTCTCTGCTCTCCCCCTTACCCTTGTGGAGGATGGCGCGCCCAAACAAGGCTTGACTTTCTCTATTTAATCGAATAAAATTTTAAATAGAGAAAGTAAAACGATACGACTTTCGGGCGCGCTCCCCTCGTGCTTGCCAGGCTCCGGGGAGTTCCGCTTTTTAAGGGGGTATTATCAATTCAGCGAGTGCTCAAACCATCCTGGATCAGGTCATAAGATTAGCTCCATTCAAATTGTAGCATCTGTTGCATAAGGTATAGTTGTCCAGGTCACTTGCGCTTGGAGAGGCATTACCTTATCCGAGCTTAACTTCCAGATAGGCCTGCGTGGTGGCCGTGACAACGGGTAGGGCGGCACTATCCAGGTGTTCTGTGCCCATGGCATTTAGAACGCGGCCGCAGATGTTGATGACGTCGCCGGGGTTACCGTAAGTGGCTTCCCAGATATACATCAGCGCTTCGGAGGGAAAAATCGGCGTTTTGCGCCCTGCGATCGTACAGCGGAAGTCAACCATGGTCACGGTATCCTCCAGATCGAGATCCGCCAGGGTGTAACGGTGAGCTTGTTCGGCTGCGTCCGGGACGCGGGCTAAAGCAACGGTCAGGCTAGGCTTGCCGAAGACAACGACCGGCGCCAGGTGGGAGGCGATCTCGTGGAGCTGGGTGAGGGCCTCTTTGGTCAGGTCATCCTGGGTGTCGACGACGATCACCGTCGCCCGGCCGCTTGTCGCCTGGGATCGGATGTAGGCCGACAACTCATCCCACTGGCCCTCCACACCCTTACGCCGGCTCAGCGATAATTCGGCTGAGATGGCCGAAAGCACTGCGTACTCCGTGTCGATGGGCAGGTTGTAAAGATAAGCCACGCAATATTCATCTGGCTGGCAAAGGTAATACGATTCGAGGCGGCGCGCCACGATGGATTTTCCCACCCCAGAGTGCCCGTCTACCACGGCAAGGCCGGAGGATCTCTCCACCATGCTGAACAAGCGCTCCAATAAGGGACCGTGTTGAGAGGTGAGGCAAAGGAATCTCGGGTCCGGAGTGGGGTTGAACGGATCTTCGGAAAAGCCCAAGGTGCGAAGATAAAGGGTGCGTGCAGGATATCTCGGTAAAGCCAAGGGATATTCTCCAGTCTGACTGTGCTGGTTCGAAAGAGTGCTCGGAATTACTGTGCAAGGATTTTACTTCAATACCGTTTGGCTGTCAAACGGTTTCCAGGCGAATTTTTTGACCTGAAAAGCTCTTGACGGAAAAATTCGTGCTTGCAAAAATTTTGATTTTTGTCTATAATTCTGAAAGCGGTTTGAATTGGCCTCGCTGTAAGCGTCTCAAAAAACGGGTCATCACCTTTTTAACTAACCTACGGAGCTCATGGACGCCAAGATTATTGGGATCATCAATCATAAAGGCGGGTGCGGCAAAACCACTACGGCGGTCAACCTTTGCGGGATGATCGCTGAGTGGCCGCCAAGCGATCGGAAAGTCTTACTCATCGACATGGATCCCCAAGGCAGCGCATTGAAGTGTGTCAGCTGCGACCAACGCGCCAGCGAAGATGGGGCTCTTGCGGATTTGCTGCTGGCTACTCCACCGGGAAGGTTGCCTCTGGCTGTGCATATTCAGCGTAGCCCTTGGCCAGGTCACGTCGATTATGTTCCCTCGAAGGAAGAAGCCATGGTGGAAGCGCAGGTGGTGATGACCCAGCGGCATATCAACCCTGTGGCAGTTCTGCGCAGGCTGATCAAGCCTATCCTGAGCCTGTATGATTATATCGTCATTGACACAGGCCCCACTCAGGGTATCCTGATGTGGAACGTTCTTTATGCCATCGATTATGCTATTATCCCCACCATGCTGGATGCCATTTCGTTACAGGAACTTCCCAAGGTGTTGCGGAACATTGACCGGTTGGAGGTTGAGTTTGACCAACGACCTAAATTGATTGGCATCCTTCCGGTTTCTTACCGCAAAGGTGTGACGATCCAGGAAGAAATGTTAAACCATCTACGGCAAAAATTCCGTGGGCTCTTGTTCGAATCGATCCCTCTAAACACCGATATTCCAGAAGCGTATAATGCCAATCTTCCCATTCATCGTTACAATGCGAGCGCGCCGGCGACCAAGGCTTATGCCGCCGTGACGAAGGAGGTGTTGAAACGTGTCCAAAAAGAATAGACCCCCCGTTAGCATTCCAGGGTTGGATGATCTGGAGCAGGAGAGCGGGCGGTTGCCTGGCAGCTCCATCGACACGCACTACCTGCACCAGATAAGTAAAGAGCATGAGGATGAAGGAGGGTTCATCGCTTCGGAATATCCCCTGGCAGTGATTGAGCCTGATTTCTACCAGGGGCGCGGTGGGGTACTGCCGCGCAGCCTTGCGTTCGAAGTCATCCGCAAGACGACCAGCCATTTGGAGGCGCTGGAAACCTGGATTGGTGGCCTGGTGGAGGGTACGCCCGAACATGATGAATACCTGCGTCTGGTCAGCCTGAAAGAGTCGATTCGCAGTGTAGGGCTTTTACACCCCATTCATATCTACATGGATGCCGAGACAAAGGTGTTTCGCATTCTGGCTGGCGAACGCCGCTATTGGGCTTTCTGGTTGCTGCGCATGGAGACCGGGGAATACGAATCGATCCCCGCTGTGATCCACGCCGAGCCTTCCAGGTTCCTCCAGATCACCGAAAACGAAGAAGTTGAGCCGCTTTCCACGATCGGCCGGGCCCGCCAGGTGGCCATTGCCTACCTTGAAACGTTGGGGATACTTCCACCGACCAATCCACCCGCCAGTGAGGAGGAATATTGGGGATTTTATCGCCAGGCCCTTTTGGGGCCCGAGGAGCTTTTGGGTCAGAAGCGGCTGCCAGATAATTTCTGGGCACAGCTGGAGGAGAAACTGAGCATGCACCGGGTCTCGATGCTCGGCTTCCTGGGCCTCCTTCGTCTACCCGAGACCAGCCTGCACCAGGCAGATAAGTGGCGTCTGAATCAGAGCCAGATCGAAGCCGTCTTAACCGCCCCTGAGGACCTCCAGGAAAAGTTTATCGACCTGGCAGTTTCACACCTGTTGCCCGCTCCCGAGCTAAAGCGCCTGGCGCGTCTGGCGTCGATGCCCGGCCGGGGCGTCTTTGAGGCTGCGCTGCGCGATTTGGAAAACCCGCGCGGCGATGAGAATAAATATAAGCGCCGGCAACGTCCGCCAATTGAGGTCCAGATGACGAAGATGTTCAGCACCTTCCGGGCTGTGGAAAAGGTAACCGGTGGGGACTTTCGCGGCTTGGCGCGCCTGATTGTCGCCAATAAGCCAAAAGAAGCCGGCGAGCTGTGCAAGCAGCTCGAGGCGGCTGCGACTGCCTTGCGAACCGAGTTAGCCGCGGCGACGGAAGAAGACACAGGCGCGAGCAGCGCGCCACAGGGAAGCGAAGCCAACTCCGCTGACCGGGGGCCAGGAAGCAACCTGTAGAACCTTCTACAGGTTGCTGAGAGGAAGTATTTCATTCCCAGCACCATACTATTGATCTTCGCAAAAATCAGTTAAGTCATGCCACTCTGAAGGGAGCGTCCTTTGCGACCGAAGAGTCTAATTTGACCGGGTAGAGATGCTTCGCTGCGCTCAGCATGACATGCTACAAGAAAAAGTAAATTAATCAACTTACGTGATCATCAATAAAATACAAGCAAACCATCAGCACATTTTCGATAGAAGATAAACAATGGAAATACACGAACTGGTTATCGAGATGAAACTACTTGAACGTCATTTGACCCTTTACGAAGAAAAATACGGTAGTGTAGAAGGTTCTACACTTTCGGATCGAAAAAATTGTTTTGATTGGGATGAACCTGTATCATAAAGGTTTATTTCTTATAGTAACAGGGGGTATACGGGTCCATGTGATCCTGCACCAGAGGACATAGACGGGTGTTATACCCTTCTATCTTCTTACAGCACAAAGACCAGGAGACTTTATGCCAAACGCTATTCAAGGATTTCCGTTTGTTTTCTACGGTGAGGTCTTCAACGCTTATCTGGCCGACGATCGCCAGTGGTATCTCCCGCTTCAGGATGTATGCCAGGCGCTGAGCCTGGATGTTAGCGGCCAACGGCAGCGCATCCAGCGCGATGAAGCCCTGTCAGATTTCCTGGTCAATGTTCCGCTGGAAACTCCCTACCAGGACACCACCCGCATTCGAGATGTGGCTTGCCTGAACATCCGGCGCTTGCCATATTGGCTGGGCACTGTTGAAGCGACGCGGGTGAAAGAGGAACATCGCAAGAAGGTGATCCTGTTCAAGCGCGAGTTTGCCGAAGCGGCCTGGGCGGTGTTTCGCTCGGATATGGTACCTGCGGACCTGCTGGCGGAGATGGACACAAACCTGCCGCCGGACGAGCGCGAATACCTGGAGGCGATGGACCAGATGCGCCAGGTGCGCAAGAAACTGGACATGTTGAGTGGGAAGCTGGACGAAGAGCTGGCCAGGGTCGGCGCAGAGCTGCAGGACCTTACCGGGCGTCTGGGGATATTAGAAGCCTCGCTGGTTGGCAAGAAAATCGTGAATCCGGCTCAGGCGAGGCTCATCCAGGAAATGGTTGGCGTGGTTGCAGAAGCCAAACACGCAAAGACGAAGAAGCCGAAGTCCCAGTGTTTCGCTGAGGTACACGAGGAATTTAAATCGGCCTTCCAGGTGCATATTTATTCCATTCTCCCTGAAGAACAACTGGAGGCAGCCATCACGTTCCTCGGTGCACGTTGGGCGTTCTACAACCCCGGCCAGCCGTTGCCGGAGATCTTCCGCGGGTCGCACCAGCCTTCGCTGTTTTGATTGGTGGGTTGATTCCACCCACCTAATTTAGAACAGGGAAACAACCTGTAGAACCTTCTACAGGTTCCAAGGTGAGAACGCCGGTGTCGCGAGCCGTAGGCTCAGTCATTGGCGTTTTTCTATTCCTGCGCTTTTGGAGTGTATGGGGGTCTGAACATCGCCGACATGCTCGAATCTGTAGAACATTCACAGATTCGTGGGAAAGGTCGTCGAGCTGTGAACTGCTCGGCTTGCTGCCATCATCCTTCTCTAATCGGTTAGTCTGGTCTGAAAACGGTTATGGCGGTTACCTGAAAGTGTAGATGGTTCTACAGGTTAGGCGGTAAGGATAGCCACGCACTGGCTTGTCTGGGGGGCGGGAAACGCCGGCGTATGCTGGACCGCTTACGCTCGCGTGAAAGTGTAGAAGCTTCTACAGGTTTCAAGGACGCAAAGCGATATTTATATTTTGGCTCTTTAACAGTTTCAAGGATCTACTAGTGGGTCGTTTGGCATGCTAACTGCCATTTCTGGAATATGTTATTGGAGCGGCGAACTGGTCGGCGAGTGTAAGCCCCCGATCCACCGAGAGCATGTCGCCGCTGCCGGCTTCGTTGGCGGCG
>OFHG01000463.1_pt1 | contig 16294 bp, 13 predicted proteins | sample 1521931 | NCBI WGS metagenome assembly OFHG01 (sample SAMEA2468438, study PRJEB22500) | soil metagenome | biome: Glassland; feature: Farmland; material: Clay | place: Australia | collected 2013-01-31 | depth 0.55 m
CCGATTTGATTGATGCGGTCGGCTTCCGGTTGCGCCGCGTGATGCTTCCAAAGCTTGGCCCAGGCATGCGGATTGTTAAGAAAATCAGGGACCTGGCTCAAGGGCTGCCCATTGGCGGTGGTAGGCAGAACGGTGCAGGCAGTAAAATCGATCCCGAGGCCGATAACCTCTTCTCCCGAAACCCCGCCCTTTTGTAAAACCTGGTGAAGCGTCTCTTGCAGGCCTTCCAGCCAATCAGCCGGATTCTGCAAGGCCCAATCGGGCGGGAGCGGCGTTCCGGATCTCGGCAATGTGCGGTCGATAACACTGTCTTTATAAGCGCGAACGGCGGTTGCCACCACCTCGCCAGTACTCACGTTAACCAGCACGGCACGCACCGATTCGGTGCCATAATCCAATCCGACTACATATTTGTTTGTCATAGGCTCCTTCCCTTTTCATTGGTTTATCCCGTCTGCCATGGCGCGGATGTGCTCCGGAGTGCTGCCGCAGCAGGCGCCGATCAACTGGGCGCCCATATCCCGCACGCGTAGCGCATATCTGGCCATCACCTGCGGAGTGCCGTCGTAATGCAGTTCGTGATTCACCCATTTCGGCAACCCGGCATTGGCTTTGGCGACCAGGATAGCCTGGGGATTGATTTTGTGCATGGTCTCGATCACCATCTCGATCTCTTCCGGCCCGGTGCCACAGTTGGCGCCCATGACGATGAGATCCAGGCCTTTAAAGGCCTCGGTGGCCCTCTCGGGGGAGACGCCCATCATGGTGTGTCCGTGGGTGTCAAAGGTCATCGTCGCCGAGATGGGCAGATCGCAGGCCGAGCGCGCCCCTTCGACGGCAGCCTCGACCTCGTTCAGGTCGCTCATGGTCTCGATCCAGATCACGTCCACGCCGCCTTCCGCCAGGGCCTGCGCCTGTTCGGCGAAGGCGGCTTTGGCGTCTTCAAAAGTCATGGTGCCCATCGGAGCGAATAGCTCACCGGTGGGGCCCATCGACCCCCCTACGATAACGGGGTGTGGGGCAGCATCCGCTTCGGCGCGTGCATTGGCCGCCGCCGCCCGATTGAGCTCGGCCACCCGATCCTGCAGGTTGTGCTTACCGAGCCGGTAGCGGGTGCCGCCGAAGGAATTGGTCAGAATTAACCGCGATCCGGCCTGGATGTAACCGCGATGCACGGCGCGCACCCGTTCGGGGTACAGCACGTTCCACTCTTCCGGCGCATCCCCCGATTCCAATCCCGCCGCCATCAGCATGGTGCCCATGGCACCATCCAACAACAAATAACCTTCCGAAGCTAACATTGATTCTAAGAGGCTCATAGTTACTCTCCTTATTGGGCTCTGCCCCACCTCGAGACCTTTTAAGCGCTCTCCTCAAACCGGGGGGAACTTTTTCGATTTCCGCCGGATTTGATGGGATACTATGCGCATTTCAAAGAGCTCCTCAAATCCATGATACGAATATCCGTCACAAAAATGCGCCCCTAAAAACCAGGACCTGAGATATGCGGAATATAGGTTCTTTAGGAATCGCCGTGGTGGAACCCCGGATTTGGGGGTGTGAGCGTGCGTACGCACCCGCTCACCCCCAAATCCGGACACCTTCACGGAAAACCCCAAAGACCCAGAATATATTAATTATAACGGCTAAATTTTCATACCGGAACGGCCCATCCTCCGGAGGTCTCGCTTACGATGGGATAAACTACTTCATCAAAATGTTCCAAATGGTCTATAATGTTTCCGGCGAATCCCAATCCAAATTCTGAGGTGAAATATGTCCATCAACCAAATAACGACCGTCTCATCAAAGGCAAAATCCGTCTTGATCAGCCGCGATAAACCCACTGTGATCATCGGCGAGCGGATCAATCCCACGGGCCGCAAGCAAGTCCTGGCGGCGCTTCAAGAGGGGAAATTTGACGTAGTCCGCCAGGATGCCACCCGCCAGGTAGCCGCCGGGGCAAAAATCCTCGACATCAACGCCGGTGTCCCGGGTGCCGACGAGCCCGCCCTGCTCCAGCAGGTCATGCGCACCGTGATGGAGGTTACCGATGTGCCGCTTTGCATCGATACCGCCAATCCGCAGGCGCTGGCTGCCGCTCTCGAACTCTATGACGGCAAGGCACTGGTCAACTCGGTCAATGGAGAGCAGACCTCTCTGAATGCGGTGCTTCCGTTGGTCAAAGAACATGGGGCGGCTGTTATCGGTTTGTGCATGGACGACAATGGCATCCCTGCCACCTCCCAAGAGCGGCTGGCAGTGGCCTCCAGGATTATCGAACGCGCCGCCAAGATTGGAATCCCAGCCGAAGATGTGATTATCGATCCCCTGGCGCTCACCATGGGCGCCGATAGCAACGCCGGGCGCATCGCCCTGGACACCATTGAGCTGGTGGTCAAGGAATTCGGCGCCAATATTTCGATGGGCGCCAGCAATATCTCCTTTGGCATGCCGGACCGCAAATACATCAACGCCACCTTTATCGCCATGGCCATTCACGCCGGGCTGACCTGCCCTATCACCAACCCCCTCATCACTGAGATCATCACCGCCGTGCTGGGCGCCGACCTGGCCATGGGGCGCGATGACTACGGCATGATCTGGATCAAAGCCTTTCGTCAAAGGCAGAAAGAACAAGCAGCAGTGGGATGATCCTGGAACGCAGGAGGCTGAACGGCCGGGTTAGCGTCGCCATTCTCAACCACATAAGGAGAACCATGCCAACACTCACAGTCGTCTACGGTGAAGAAACCAAATCCATTCAGGTTGCTAAAAACACCCTGCTCGGAGATGCGATTGCCACCACCGGGTTGCCTCTGGAACAGCCCTGTGCCGGGCGCGGCATCTGTGGCAAGTGCAAGGTGCTGGTCGAGGCCGGCGTGGCCGCTCCCGATGAAGTGGAATTCGAACATCTGACCCCGGGTGAGTTGGCCCTGGACAACCGCCTGGCCTGCCGCGCCCGGGTACAAGACGACGCCAAGGTGGTTCTTTCTCCCATCGTGGTCTATTCCAACAAGAATTTCCGCACCAGTCACCGCTATAAGCAAGGCAACGCCCCCCTCGGGTTAGCCATTGACCTGGGCTCCACTACCGTGGCCGCCTTTTTGACCATCCTTGACGATGGCGAGGTGTGCGCCGGGGCAGCCAGCCTCAACCAGCAGACGGTTTACGGGGCAGATGTGATCTCCCGGCTGGCAGCCGGCCTGAACGATCCCATTAACCGGGAGCGGCTATCCCGCCTGGCGCTGGCCTCTATCAACCAGGCAGTCGACTCGCTCAAATTGTCGGATCGTATCCGCCGGCGAATCCAACGCGTCACGGTAGTGGGCAACGTGGCCATGCACCACCTGCTGACCAGGTTGCCCATTGAAAGCCTGGCAGCCATGCCCTTCCAGCCTTACGACAGGTCCGCCATACCGGACGCTACCCCCTTGATGGGTGGCATCTTCCCGGAGGGAACTCGGGTTAGCTTACCGCCCCTGATCGGCGGGTTCGTCGGCTCGGATGCCCTGGCTTGCCTGGCCTATTTCGGCTTCGACAAGCCTTCCGGCCCCATGGCGGCCATCGACCTGGGCACCAACGGCGAGGTGATGGTCACGGATGGCAAACGTATTCTGACCGCCTCCACCGCCGCCGGCCCGGCCTTTGAGGGCGTCAACATCTCCTGTGGCACGCGGGCGGTGGACGGGGCCATTGTCGGCGTGCAGCTGGACGGTGGGGAGCTGGCCCTGAACACCATCGCCGGGGAGGAACCGGTGGGGCTAACCGGCTCCGGCTTGCTCAGCGTGGTCCACGAGCTGCGCCGGGTCTCGGTGATCGAACCCAACGGGCGCATCCCCGAGCACCCACCCCTCTTTGCCGGTCGCATGAACACCGACGCCCATGGGGCGCGCCGCCTATGGTTGACCCCTGATGGCCGCCTGGGGCTGTCCCAATGGGATATCCGCGAGCTACAGAAGGCTAAAGGCGCTATCCGCGCCGCCATGGATATCCTCATGGATCACTTGGGGCTGCAGCCCGCCGACCTGGATCGACTGATCCTGACCGGATCTTTCGGCGGTCAGGTGGATATCGACGCCGTGATCGCCCTGGGGATGATCCCTCCGGTGCGCCGCACGGTGGTGGAAACGGTCGCCAACGGCGCCGGGCTGGGGGCAGCCATGTTCCTCTCGGATGAGGGCTTTGCCTTCGGGGAATACCTGGCTGCCAAAGCCGAGCAAGTCAACCTGGATCTGGATCCCGATTTCAATATGCGCTTCGTAAACGCCATGAACCTCACGCCCAATGGCAAGCGATGAACGATGAGCACCAGCAAGAAATCCTCCCTGGCCGGCAAAGGAGCAAAAAGCGTCTAAAAAGGCTGGCCTCATTCTCGGCATTGACACCGGCGGCACGTACACGAATCGCGTGCAGCTCGATCAGCTCACCCGGCAGACCATGCAACAAACCGCCGAGCGTATCGTCGCCAAAGCCGCCACGTTCATCAGTGGGCAAGCCCTGGTCGAGGCGCGCGCGGCGGGTGCCGTGGAACCCCACCTGGAATACGAACAATTACCCGACGGCGCAGAGAGTTACCGCCTATGCGTGCGGGCAATTGCCAATCACATGGTCCCAGTCTCTTACGTCAGCCTGCAATCAGCGCCGGCGTATTTCGGATCGATTCCAGAATACGTGCCGGTAACGACCAGTGTTACCACCGGCCGGCCGGGTCGTTGGGGAACGCCCCTGGGTGTATTTGATTTCCGCCATATTGTGGTGCTCCTGGTTGACATAAACGCCAAATGGCCCTAAAATGTTGTCAACCATTATGCCGGATGACGACATATAGACTGGGGCAAATCGGTTGGCGGCCGGGGAATGTCGGTGCGAGGAGGTGTGGGTTGTTGCGGAAAATCGGTCTCTTGGCACTCTTTTTCGGTATGTTCGCGGGCTGCTGGATCGTAGCGGTCGTTCTGATCGGCTGGAGCCGTTCGTCGTTCCCGAGCCTTCTCCTGGCGATTGGGTCCGTTTGGATCGTCGTTGCCAGCCTGATATTAATAGGCCGGCAGGCCAGGCCGGGCCCGTGGCTGGTTATCGGGCTAGTGGTTCTGGCAGCCATGCTGCTGGCGCCGACGCAGTTTTTCGAGCACGAGCCGGGCGGACCTCCGGCAATCGCCCGTAATCCGGCGTTGGAATTTCTCCTCTCCCAGCTCCTGCCGGCCCTGGCGCCTCTCATGGCGGCCTTGCTGGTTACCAGCGGTTTCCTCAGTTTACCAGACCAGTCGGTCGCCGAGCACGGGGCGAACACAGCGGTAAGGCTTTGGGATAAGAGCGGTGCCGGGCCCGCCGGTAGGGCGCCAGCCCTGGCGGCCTTTGGGCTGGGCATCCTGGTGCTGGGCGGTGGTTTTTACCAGCTCTACTGGCTGTTGGTGTGGGACAGCACCTACGATTCATTGAATTTCATCTGGCTGGGCATCCCGATCCTTGCGGCCCTTTTCGGAGCCACGCTGCTGGCCCTGATGCTGGCCGGGCGAAAGCGCCTGGCTGGCTTGCTGTACGCCCTGATCGTCCCGGCCGTGATGATCGGCGTCTATCACCAGGCGAAAGCGATCGATTACCGGGCCCTGACGGCGGCCCGAGCCGAGCGGATTGCCAGGGCGCTGGAAACCTACCGGGCGCGCCAGGGAGCCTATCCGGCAGCGTTGCGTCAGCTGGTGCCCTGGACGATGTTTTCGATCCCCGCGCCGGTGATCCTGCACGGGCAGGACTGGTGCTACCAGAGTGGCGGCGACTCCTACCGCCTGGGCGCCGTCGACCGGGAACATTGGAGCTCGCCCGAGCTTTACACGACCGTTTATCAAGCGGTTGGGGGGACTGCAAACGATGGCAACTTGTGCCAAGCCGCCATCGCCGTGCTGCGTGCCACCTACCCGGGTCTTTACGGGATGGGAAATTAAGTGCTAGCTCTGCTTGATTCGACGGTATTGCGCTTTCGCCCATCCCCCTGGTCCCCTTCCCTGGGCGCTGCGCATCCGGGACGGGGGAGATACGAGAGAAAGAAAAGCGTATAATTCATCCTGATATGTCCACGTTGAGCCTCGGAACCAGCAAACGGCGCACGATTGGCTTCCTTTCGACCTGGTCGGTGTACGAAGGGACGACGATCGACAGCTATACACACACCCTGCTGCAGGGGATTTACGCCGCGACACGCGAGCAGGATTGTAATTTGCTGATCGGCTGTGGCGTATCTCTGCCGGGGAATCCGCGCGGCAGCCGGACAGCCTGGGCGGCTCCCGGAAGCGGAGTGGACTTTGTGCCCGTAGGGCCGTGGAACGCCGACGGCCTGATCATCATTCCAGACGATCTTTCTGACCCTCAATTCGAATATGTCCAGGATTTGAGCCGCTCGGGTTACCCGATTGTACTCACCACCGCCGAAAAGCCCGGCCCGCTGGTCGCGGTGGACAACGCCAACGGGATCCGCATGGCCTTCGACCATCTTCTCCGCCACGGGCACCGGCGGATCGCCTTCATCGCCGGGAAATTGGGACGCGGCGGCGACAGCGCCGAGCGGCTGGCTGCCTACCGTTTGGCACTGCAGGAGGCCGCCATCGAGGCGGACGAACGCCTGATTGCGTTTGGCGAACACCGCCGTGAGGATGGCGCTACGGCTATGCAGCGTATCCTCGACAGCGAAGCCCCGTTTACCGCCGTATTAGCCAGCAATGATCTGTCAGCCCTGGGGGCGATGGACGTTCTCCGGGCTGCCGGCCAGCGCATTCCGGATGACGTGGCTGTGATCGGTTTCGACGACATCCTCGAAGCCCGCTCACAGCTTCCACCGCTTACCACCGTGCGGCATCCAACTTTCATGCTCGGCTATCAGGCTGTCGTCTCACTTATGCAGGAGATTCATGAGGGGAGCAACGCCGTCACAAGCAGGCGGGTGCCGACCCAGCTGGTCATCCGGCAAAGCTGCGGTTGCCACGCCGAGGACACGCCCATCGTCCCGCTCGATTCATCGTCCGGCCTGGATCTCGAAAGCGTACAGGCTGTCCTGGCCCACCGGATGGCCGACGCCACTTTCATTGAAATCCGGCGCAGCCCAGCCGAAGAGATCGAGAACCTGTGTTTGCGCCTGCTGAGGGCTTTTACGAACAGCCTGGCCGAGCGCCAACCGGCTGACTTCGATGCCGAAGTTCAGCAGCTCGTCGCCTGGCTGGAAAAACGGTCCGAGGATGCTTACGCCTGGCAGGCTGCCTTTTCGACTTTGCGCCGTGACCTGTTGACCTTGCTCAGCGTGGCGCAGATCCCAGACAGCGGCCTGGCTGATACCCTGATTGACAATGCCCGGCTGGCAATTGCCGAGTTGATGCAACGCCAGGCGACCGAGGACCTGGTAAAACATATGGTCGCTTCGGACCGCCTGGGGTTGATGACTTCCCAGCTGTTGGCGGCGCCCGAGGTGACCGAGTGCGCTAAAATTTTGACGCGCCATCTGCCTCAACTTGGCATCGAACAGGCCCTCCTGGCACTGTATTCCGCACAAGAGGATGACCCTGTTTCCCTAAGCACGGTATTGTTGGACGCAGGCTTGCCCGCGACGAAAACAGGTCTGCGCTTCCTAACGCGTGACTTTCCTCCCGCAGCGCTCTATCCCTCAGAGACTGCCTATCAACTGGCGATCTTACCTATCCTGATCGACGAAAATACCACCGGTTTCGTAGCCCTCAGCGCTACCAACCTCGAGCCGTGCGCGGCAATCGTTCATAACCTGGCTTCAGCCTTGCGTACCAGCCAGCTATACCGGGATGCGCTCGAGGGTCGCAAGCAGGCTGAAGAAGCCAACCGCTTGAAAAGCCGTTTTCTTTCGATGGTGAGCCACGAGCTGCGCACGCCGCTCAGCTTGATCGTCGGCCTGAGCGAAATGGTGCTGCAAGAACAGCGTGAACAACCCCGGCTGTCGAGCACCTCCCTGCGCGACCTGACCCAGGTGAATACCAGCGCCCAACACCTGGCGCGCCTGATCGGAGACGTGCTCGATCTGGCCAGCAGCGAGGCCGGCCAGCTGCGCATTCTGCACGAACCCCTCGATTTATCCGAAATTGCCCAGATGGCTGCCAGGATCGGCGAGCAATTAGCGCGCGATAAGGGTCTGTCCTGGTCCGCCGAAATACCCGGCCCGGGCTTGTGGGTGCAGGGAGATCGCACCCGCCTGGGCCAGGTGATCATCAACCTCATCAGCAATGCAGTCAAATTCACACCACAAGGTGAAGTGAAGCTGGAGATTACCACCACCGGCCAGCAGGCCAGGATCTCGGTAAGCGATACCGGTATTGGCATTTCCCCGGCGGAGCAAAAGTCGATTTTTCACGAATTTCACCGCTCAGAACGTACGATCAGATCCGGTTACAGCGGCCTGGGCTTAGGATTGGCGATATCCAGGCAGCTGGTCGAACGACACGATGGCAAAATCGGCGTGCGCTCTCCCGGCTATTTGGGGGGCGGCTCAACATTTTTCTTCACGCTACCGATCCTCTCAACCAGCTTGCCTCGGGCAGAACTTGAGGCTGCCTTGACCCCCGCCAACAAATCAGTGGTGGTTTTGACCGAACCCGACGATCCGTCCGAGCAGCTTTGCGATTACCTCGTCCGGCGCGGTTTCAATATCCGCCCTCTGTGCGTAGAGGATGACGGAGATTGGCTATCCGCCGTAGTTGCCTCGTCACCGGCTGCCTTGATCCTCGGGACCGGTTTGGCGGAAAGGCAAGGCTGGGCGATCCTTGGAATGTTGAAAAAGCATTCCTCAACCGCGCAAATACCCGTATTGGTTTATTCATTAGACAGCGCTCACGATCGTGGGGAGTTGCTGGAGCTCAATTATCTCCAGAAACCCCTGCAACCCGAGCAGTTGGCCGAGCAGCTAAGTCGCTATTGTGGGTTAGCCGGCGAAGAACACACCGTGCTGGTCGTCGATGATGATCCCGCCATCCTCGATCTGCACAGTCGGATGGTGAAGAAAATAAATTGTCGCGCCCTCACCGCTCGCAGCGGGCGGGAGGCGTTGAATGTTCTCGAAAACACCCACCCAGACTTGATTCTGCTTGATTTGATGATGCCAGAAATGGATGGTTTTGCCGTTCTGGACGCACTGCGCCAGCGGGAATCCACGCGTGACATCCCTGTAATCGTTTTGACCGCCCGTGTCTTATCCGATGCCGACCTTGAGCGCTGCAATCAGAGCGTCACCACCATCTTAAGTAAGGGGCTATTTAGCGCTGCCGAGACGTTAGACCATATCGAATCCGCACTGGCCAGGCAGCGTACACTGGGGAGGGCAACTCAGCAGCTTGTCCGCCAGGCAATGGCTTTCATCCACACCCATTATCCTGAGTCACTGAGCCGCAAAGACATTGCCGGCCACGTAGGGATTAGCGACGATTATCTGACCGACTGTTTCCGCAAGGAAATGAACGTCACACCCATGACCTACCTCCGCCGTTATCGCATCCGCCAGGCGCGCGAATTATTGGAAAATACCAATATAACGATCACGCAAGTGGCGGGTAAGGGGGGTTTCTCTTAAAGAGCCCACTTTACCCATATCTTCCAGCAGGAAAATGGTGTGACTCCGCGAGCTTACCGGAACGGAAAACGGAAACACCCCCTGACCCGCTAATCAAAGCTTGTTATTATCCCGGAAACCATCAAAAATATCTCGCTCTCCGACAAGACTTCCCCGCCAGGCTATCCTACAATGTTAGTAGCTCGATTTACCTTGGGCAACCCTTTCCCAGGGGACAACTCACTTAAGATGGGCACCAAAAGAAAAGGAGAAGAAAATGATAAAAAGGATCGTATTTTTGGCTATAATTGCCACGCTGCTGTTGGCTGCCTGCGGTCCATCAGCAACCCAGGCGCCGGCGACTTCTGCTCCGCCGACGGCTGCGCCGGCAGAGGCGACTTCCGCGCCCGCGCAAAGCACTGCAGCGCCAGCCACCCAGGCGCCGGCCACCCAGGCCCCAGCCGCCAAGGCCGTCCAGAGTACATTCTGGTCGTGGGTGCCCAACATCCAGGATCAAGTGGACGAATGGAACCAAAGCCATTCCGACGTCTTCGTCAATTACGTCAATCCGGGCAATGGAAATACCGAATACACCAAACTAAATACTGCCCTCGAAGCCAACAGCGATATCCCTGACGTGGTTCAGATTGAATACCAGCATCTGCCCAACTACATTGCCCAGGGAGTGCTCACTAACCTAGCCGATTATGGCGCCAATGACGTTAAAGACCAGTTTATCCCCTGGGCCTGGTCGCAGGTCACCCAGGGAGACGCGGTATATGCATACCCGCAGGATGCCGGCCCGATGGGGATGTGCTGCAACAACGCAGTTCTCAGTAAATACAATATCAGCGTGCCAACCACCTGGGATGAATTCGCTACCGCTGCCGCCGATCTACACAAGGCTGACAGCAACGTTTATCTGTCGAATTTCACCGCAGACCAGGGCTGGTTCTTTGGCATGCTCTGGCAGGCTGGCGCCAATCCGTTCGTGGTCAATGGCCAGAATATCACCATCAATTTCACCTCCCCGGAGGTCACACAGGTGGTCAAATATTGGGGCGACCTGATGAAATCCGGTAATTTGAGCCCCATCGATACCTATACCAACGATTGGAACACCGACCTCGGCAATGGCACCATCGCCTGCTGGCAGGCTGGTGCCTGGGGGACCTACATCTCCACCTATGGGCCGGACTATTCCGGCCAATGGAAGGTCTACCAGATGCCGCAATGGACCGCTGGCGGCACAGCCAATGGTAACTATGGCGGATCGACGATCGCTGTAACCAAAGCCAGCACACACGCAAAGGAAGCAGCCACCTTTGCGCAATGGCTGAATACCGATCCGAAAGTAACCCTGGAACTCACCAACCCCGACAAAGCCGGTTTATTCCCGGTCACGCTGGACACGCTCTCCAACACGCAATGGTCAGATGTCACTTATGACTACTGGAGCGGGCAGGCCATCCATCAGGTTATGGCGCAGGCTGCCCAGCAAGTCACCCCCAATTTCGGCTGGAGCCCATTCACCAGCTTCGTATACTCGACTTATGCCGATGATTTGACCCAGGTGAGGGCAGGTCAGATGACCTTCGAGCAGGCCATGCAGGACTTACAGACCAAATGCGTCCAGTACGCCAAAGACCAGGGCTTTACAGTCACCAATCCGTGATGAGCGCCAGCCGGAGCCTGGCCGATTCATAGTGCGATCGATCGATAAGAAATTCACCTGATCGCTGCCTCCCGGTTGCACCCCATCAGGACTGAGTACCGGGGCAAGGTTCGTAAGCCGCCCCGGTACTCCTTTCGAGGTTCGTGTACGATTCAAATATGCGCCCGGCCGTAGATAAATTATCTTGCGCCGGTGGAAGGAAAACAATATGTCCCTCGATGACACTTCTATGGCAGAGTCATCCAATGGCCAAACCCGGCAGTTTCCGCGAGCAGTGCCCAGGCGGCGAGGGGGCAAATTCCAGCGCAAGCTTATTCCTTACCTTTTTCTGTCGCCATTTTTACTGGGATACCTTGCCTTCCTGGTATACCCATTAATTTATTCATTTTCATTGAGCCTGTATCGAAAACAGCTCATCGGAGGAACAACCTTTATCGGTCTGGCGAACTACTTGAAAGTCATCAACGACGCCTATTTCTGGGAAGGAATACGCAACGTCTTGATTTTCGGCGTGATACAAATCCCAGTGATGCTTGGGCTTGCCCTCATCTTTGCCTTGATCCTGGACAGTAAACCTATCCACCAGTTAACGATTTTCCGCCTGGGGTACTTTCTGCCCTTCGCGGTTCCCAGCGTCGTCGCTGCGTTGATGTGGGGCTATTTCTATGGGCAGAGTTTTGGCCCGATTGCCCAGGTAGCCACAGCTATGAAACTGCAACCACCCGTCTTCCTGACCAATTCGGGTATCATCCCCGCCATGGCGAACATCTCAACATGGCAATTTACCGGCTATAACATGCTGATTATTTACGCCGCATTGAAGACGATCCCAACTGAGCTCTACGAAGCTGCCCGCGTGGATGGCGCCAGCGATTGGCAAATTGCCTGGAAGATCCGCGTTCCGTTGGTTTGGCCAGCGGTCGTCCTGACGATGATCTTCTCCATCATTGGCACGCTACAATTGTTCAATGAGCCGAACGTACTTACAGTGGTCGCGCCTACGGTGGTGAACCTGCACTTTACACCGAACGTTTACCTCTACAATCTTGCATTCCGCAATTCCCAATTTGAATATTCGGCGGCCATGGCATTTACGCTGGCAATCGTATCGGGCATACTGGCCTCCCTGGTCTTATTCATCACCCGTCGAAGGCAGGTAAGCTGATGGCAACTCGAAGCCTCTATCCTGGAGCCCACAAATTTCGCCGGGACCTCAATAAGGCCTTGATCCTGGTATTATTGATCGTGTTTCTGGGCTATTTCTTAATTCCTTTGATCTGGTTGTTGATATCCAGCACCAAAACTAACGCGGGTTTATTTAATACCTTTGGCTTCTGGTTTGGGAAGAACATGAATTTCTTTCAGAATCTGAAAGATCTCTTTGCTTACGATAGAGGTCACTTTGCGCTTTGGATGCGTAACACGGCAATCTACGCCGTGATTGCTGCCGTCGGTTCATCGTTGATTTCCACCCTGGCGGGTTACACCTTTGCCAAATACCAGTTTGCCGGCCGCGACGTGTTATTTGGTATTGTCCTGGCTTCGGTATTTGTCCCCGCGACCGTTTTTGCCGTCCCGCTGTTCCTCATGATGAGCAAAAGCGGCCTATCGAATAGCCTATGGGCGGTGATCTTGCCATCGCTGGTCAACCCCTTCGGGGTCTATTTGATGCGAATGTACGCCGAGCAGGCCGTACCTCAGGATATGATCGATGCAGCCCGCGCGGATGGCGCCGGCGAATTCCGTATCTTCACCACGATTGCCTTCCGCATGCTGGCGCCCGGGTACGTGACCGTGCTGCTGTTCGCCTTCGTCGGCGCCTGGAATAACTATTTCCTGCCGCTGCTGCTCTTGAGCAAGCAGAACCTGTATCTGCTCACGGTTGGGCTGGCATATTGGAACTCATTGGCCAACCAACCCGGCAATGCCCAGGTGCTATACATCCTGGTAGTGACCGGCTCTGTGGTAGCGATTGCGCCCATTATGATCGTATTCTTATTCCTGCAGCGATACTGGCAGGAAGGCTTGAGCCTGGGAAGCGTCAAGGGATGATGGAAAAAACTGTCGTGAGACCGTCGCCGCCTAAGATCCTGATGATTGGCAATGATTCGCCGCTAACCTACCTGATCCGGCGTTTTGCCGAGCAGAGTGGTTGTCAAATTGAGGTGCACGAGCCTACCCCAACCGCCCGTAAGATCAGCGCTTCAAAAGCATCGATTCTGCTTTTCCCATCTATTGAAAGCCTGGAGGCAGCCCAAAAAATCATCGCCAAGCTGGTGAAATACGATGGTTTGGTCATGGTTTGTTCGTCGGTCGCAGATGAGCCTCGGGCGCGGGAATTGGGCGCAGATTATTGCCTGATCCACCCTTTGACATATGAAAGTTTCACCAGCGCCCTCTCTGCCAAGAGTACCAGGCCTGTCTGTTGACTTCAACTTCTTTGATGGTCAATGAATCGCTGATAACATTTCCAGGATAAACAAAGAGCCCTATGAGCCATTTTTATGTCAATATCGTACACAGGCCAGAAATGGTTCCGGAATATATACAGAAAGAAGCGGAACAAGGCAAGATGGAAGATCTGACCCGCGGCAGAGTGGTACAGGAATCGCTCGACATATTCCGCACACAGCAGCACATCGCCCACGAAAACGGGCTGCGCACCACCATACAAATGACCTATTCCAGCCTGTTCAACCAGGAGGCAGTGGCGATCGCCAAAGAACATCATCAGGAGTATGGCGACGAAATCGGTTCGACCTTCCTCGGGTTACAATGCCAGGAATTCCGCGAGCGGTTCCATTCAAAAGAGCTGGCCATCTGGCTCTTTTCTATGGAAGATAAGAAGAAAATCGTCGATGAATTATTCGGCAAATTCCACCGGGTATTTGGGTTTTACCCAACTTCGACCGGCTCCTATTACATGGATGCCGAGCTGGTCAATTATATTAAGAACAAGTATCCCATGGTCAAGGTCGCCGTAGCAACCTGCTGGGAGGAGGGCCCGAAAGCTTACCGCAACGCCAATAATTCCTGGTACACCATTTTTGATGGCGGCCCGTGGAATCCATGGATACCCTCCAGGCGGAATATTCACTGCCCGGCTTCGGATGAGGACGACGACATTGGTATCGTGGCCCTGCCGCACATCTCCAGGGACTTGATGTCGGTATTTGACGGCCCCGGTTCTTATTATGGCACCCATCCCCAGAATATCTTGCGGGGTATGATCTACGAAAATCAGGAAATCCCTTATTTCAACAATATAGTGGATCAATACCGCGCCATGGTAAAGTACAACCGGGGCTTTTCATACAACATAATGATCGTCGGACCCGGCTGGATGAGTAAAGGTGGTCGCTGGGAAGCTGATTACGAATTTCTGCGCAAGAGCTATCAGGATGGCATGCACTATTATGGGCAGCTCAAGTCGGAAGGGCTGGCTGAAGACGTCACTTTGAGCGAATTCTCCGACATTTTCCGAAAAGAGCGGCCCTACACCCGCCCGGAATGCACCCTTTGGAAGGATATCCTCTATGGCTCTGAGCGCCAGCAGTTCTGGTATGTCGATCCCTGGATGCGCCTCTGCCTGGACATGAACCAAGGCGGCGCCATGATCGATCTCAGGCCTTACGCCGCCAAATTGGAGCGACCCTGCGGGGTGGGCACGCCGTATTTGCAGAATGCTTCTTATCCCTACCTGGTACAGTCGCTCTACCGGGCGGGTTACTTCACCCATTACGCCGGTGAAGGAGCGGTTAAAAGCTGCAAGCTCAGCTACGCGGGCGAAGAAGTTGATCTATGTACTTGCCGCACCCGGGGCTTTTTTTCGGAAGAAGGGGACACGCGAGTGATAACCCTGGATCCGGTCGAGGTCCAATTTGACGGTCTGGTCATTCAGGTGCAATCGATTTTTCGCATTGCTGAAGGTAGCGGCCAGATCGAGATCGTCCGCAGGATCGTTAGCACGACAGATCCTCTGGCGGAGGTGACGGTTGACGAATATATCACCGCCTGCTACGGCACGACCGAATACCCCGAAGACTTGAGCGGCGTCAGACTCACACTGGAAGGACGATCGGGAAACGAGTGCATCGAGTATGCTTATCAATGCCGCCAGGCGGAGATAAACAAGGTTACTTCCGTTGCCGCCTTGATCCCCCAGGTGGATACTTTCCTGAGCATGCACGCCGACGTTCATGACGCAGTTGGATACATCCGGGAAGGATTTGCTTTTTCGCCGATGTACACCCTTGGCGTTCGGAAAAATCTCACAGGAAAGGGGGAGCTACGCACATGGCTCAAGGTCGAAAAGGCAAGCTGAATTACCGCTGCCCGCGCTGCCTGATGCGGGAGATCGACATGGACACGCTGTACGATCACGACAAGGGTGAATATTATTGCCTGCGCTGCTCATTCACCGGCGACGAGGCAGAAATCCTGCGTCTCAACGCCTTATTCCGAGAAAAATATCACGACCGTACGCGCAGGATCACCGATTTTTAATTATGAGACCAGCTACCGGTCAATGATATTGGCGGGTAGTTGTTTTTTATGTAAAAATCCCCTAATTCTGGATGGAGCAGATACATGTTCTCACACGTAGTTTATGGTGCGGATTACTACCCTGAGCAGTGGAGTGCAGAGATCTGGCAAGAAGATGCCCGTTTAATGCAGGAGGCCGACGTTAACATGGTAACACTGGGTGTATTTGCCTGGGCAAAAATGGAACCCGCGCCGGGAGCGTATGATTTCGCCTGGCTCGATCAGGTGATGGACCTGCTGTACGCCCACGGTGTAAAGGTTGACCTGGCCACCCCTACTGCAGCCCCTCCGGCGTGGCTGGTGCGCATGCATCCGGAGATCTTGCCGGTGACCGCCGGCGGCGTACCAGCGCTGCGGGTCACCTCGGAGAAACCGCAGGACGCCACCGTGCTGTTCCTGCACGGTGGCGGCCACGTCGCCGGATCCGCGTTCGGTTACCGTCACCTCGCCGGGGCCGTCGCGGCCGCCGCCCAGGCGCCCGTGCTCGTCATCGACTACCGGCTGGCCCCCGAGCACCCCTATCC
>OFHG01000464.1_pt1 | contig 16286 bp, 15 predicted proteins | sample 1521931 | NCBI WGS metagenome assembly OFHG01 (sample SAMEA2468438, study PRJEB22500) | soil metagenome | biome: Glassland; feature: Farmland; material: Clay | place: Australia | collected 2013-01-31 | depth 0.55 m
CTATCAGTCCATCAGGGACGGGATTGGTTAGTTCCTGTGCAGATCAGACGTTCACGATCACGACGGATTCCAAACATACCATCGCCGATGTTTTGGTGGACGGCAATTCGGTGGGCACCATACCACCGAACACCCATACCTATACCTACACCTTTTTTCTGTAACCGCCAACCATACGATCAGCGCAAGTTTTCAAGCCGTATGATTGCCTCAACTGAGAATACATCCCGCACAAGAGTGCGAATATATATAGCTTTCAACACCAACGAAAAAGGAGGATCCCATGAAAAACGCCTTACCAGAATACAACCCGGGCAAGAGTGCGAAAATATACAGACTTCGAATACCAACTAGACAGGAGAATCCCTTGGAAAATACCTTACGGAAAAAAAATAAAGTCATTCTTGAACAGCGCTCGCGGGCTTTATGCGATGCTGATTACGGTTGCTACGTGGAAGAGTATTTCCACGAGTTGCTCTCGTTCGAGCGAAAAAGAAGCGAGCGCTCGGGAACGCCGTTTCTCGTGATGACGCTGGATTTTACCAACACCCGCAACCTGCAGAGCAGGCATGAATCCGTCAAGGGGGCCATGAAAGCCCTGCTCCTGCTTACCCGGGAAACGGATATCAAGGGCTGGTACCAGAGCGGAGCGGTACTGGGCGTCATCTTTACGGAAATGAACAGCCTTGAAACGGAGATTTTGCGGGAGAAGGTCCATCAGAGCCTTCTCGCGAGCCTGTCGGAAGAACAGGTCGGCGTCATACGGATATCCTTTCACCGGTTTCCCGACGACGGCAGGCCGAATAAGCCCGGCGGCCCTGTACATTTCACGTTCTACCCGGATTTGCCCGAGAAAGAACAGATCAAAAAAAAAGATTTTAAGATAAAGCGGATCATTGACGTTATCGGCAGTATCGCCGGCATCCTGATTTTTTCCCCCCTTTTCATACTGATCCCGATTTGCATCAAGCTTACCTCGCGGGGACCGGTGTTGTTTCGGCAGGAAAGGGTCGGACAGTACGAGAATAAATTCATGTTTCTGAAATTCAGGAGCATGTACATCAACGCCAACGACGACGTGCACAAGGAGTATGTCCAAAACTTGATCGCAAAAAAGGTATCCGGTGAAGACGGGGGCAACGGTAACGGAAAGAAGGTGTATAAGATCACGAAGGACAAGCGGGTGACCCCGGTCGGGAGCATACTGAGGAAGACGAGTATGGACGAACTGCCGCAGTTTTTTAACGTATTGAAAGGCGAGATGTCCCTGGTGGGGCCGAGGCCTCCCATACCCTACGAACTCGAAAAATACGACAGTTGGCACCGGCGCCGTGTCCTGGAAGTTAAACCGGGGATTACCGGGCTGTGGCAGGTCACCGGACGCAGCTCAACCACCTTTGACGAGATGGTGCGTCTCGACCTCCAGTACGCGACGAACTTTACGGTGTGGCAAGACGTTAAGATCCTGCTCAAGACTCCCTGGGCTGTGGTGGCGGGCAAAGGGGCGTATTGAAAGCAGCTCATAGTTCGTAGCTCGTAGCATGAAGCCTCAGACTACGAGCCATCAGCTATGAACTGACGCATGAGGAGGCAACTATGATTAACATCGGCATCATAGGATACGGTTATTGGGGGCCGAACATCGTCCGGAACTTTAGCAGCATCGAGGGGGTGAAGGTCCATTCCATATGCGACAGCAGCCAGTCTGCCCTGAACAGGGCGTGCAAGGCGTATTCACATATCGCATCAACGGGAGACTACAGCGATGTTCTCACCTCGCCGGAAATCGACGCTGTGGCCGTGATCACGCCGGTTTCGACGCATTTCGAGCTGGCCAAAAAAGCGCTCGAAAACGGGAAACACGTGTTTGTAGAAAAGCCCTTTACCGCGACGGTGGCGCAGGCGGAGGAACTGATTGATTTGGCGGATAAAAAGAAGCTTACCATCATGGTGGACCATACGTTCATTTTCACCGGCGCGGTAAGAAAGATCAAGCAGCTCATTGACGAAAAGGTCCTGGGAGACCTCTACTATTACGATTCGGTCAGGGTGAACCTGGGGCTTTTCCAGCGCGACGTGAACGTGATCTGGGACCTGGCGCCCCATGATTTTGCCGTCATGGACTACCTTATCGACGAACAGCCTGCCGCAGTCGCGGCCTGCGGAAAAGCGCATGTAAACGGGATGGAGGACACCGCGTATGTCACCGTCCACTTTAGCAATAACATGATCGCCCACTTCAACGTCAATTGGCTGTCGCCGGTCAAGGTAAGGACCACCCTCATCGGGGGAGAAAAAAAGATGCTCGTCTGGAACGACCTGGAACCGGACGAAAAGATCAAGATCTACGACAAGGGAGTCGAAATACGGAATAAAGAAGCCGAGTATAAGATGCTTGTCAACTATCGCTCGGGAGACATGCATGCGCCGCGGATCGAGCATATAGAGGCCCTTAAGATAGAAGCGGAATATTTTGTACATTGCATCAGGAAGAATGAGACGCCGATCAATGACGGGCGCGCGGGCCTGCGGGTGGTCAGGATGCTCGATGCCTGCAATGCTTCGCTCATCAGGAACGGACAGGCGGTGGTATTACCCTAACCGGGACAAGCAGAAACCAGTAAGCTTGAACCGCTAGGGCGCAAAGGTCGCGAGGAAGGCAAAGAACATATTCGGGTTTAATACCAAGATCAAGAGCTTTCCTTCGCGCTCTTCGCGCCTTCGCGGTAAAAAATAGTTTCGCTTCTGACAAGAGGAGGATGTAGGGTGAAGTATATTTCAGTCGCGGACGACGTCAGGCTCGGCAAGGACGTCAAACTTGCCAACTTCGTCAACCTGTACGGGTGTGTGATCGGTGACAACACCAAGATCGGCACCTTCGTGGAGGTGCAGAAAAACGCCTTCATCGGCAAAAACTGCAAGATCCAGAGCCACACGTTCATTTGCGAAGGCGTGACCATCGAAGACGACGTCCTCGTCGGTCACGGCGTGACGTTCATCAATGACAAGTATCCGCGCGCTACGAACGGGCACGGCGGCCTGCAGAGCGAGGCGGACTGGAAAGTTGTGCCCACGGTCGTAAAAAAGGGCGCCTCTGTCGGCTCCGGAGCGACGATCCTCTGTAATGTCACGATCGGGGAGAAAGCCATTGTAGGATCGGGAAGCGTTGTGACAAAAGACGTCCCTCCCAACACCATCGTCGTGGGAAATCCCGCCAGGATTGTCAGGAGAATCGGGCAGGAATGATCAGGGGACCTAAAGATGAACAAACCGTAAAACACTTGAACCGCGAAGGCGCGAGGGTCGCGAAGGACGGCAAAAAACAGGGTTTAAGACCAAGAGTTAACGAGGCAACGCCTCAGACCGATGAAGTATAACCATAATTTTTGAACCGCGGAGGCGCGGAGGCGCAGAGAACTTCAAATTTTTAATTTTTTAAAACCCAGGGACTCGTTATAATTTCTCCGCGTCTCGGCGTCTCTGCGGTGAATGCTTTTGACTTTTCAGAACTTGACTCAAAATTAAAGATGTTGGTACGTAAAGTACTTTAACGATTGAATCGCGAGGTCGCGAAGGGGATGCAAGGAGATCGAAAATAAAACGGTAGACAAGCTAATGCCGATACACGAAGCGCAACTGCTTACGTATCTCAAGATGAAGGACAGCAAAATAGGGTTTTTGCTCAACTGGAACGTTCCCCGGATGAAAGACGGCATCAAGAGGATGGTAAATAATCTTTAATTTGTCGGATTGTTTTATGCCAAGAAAAAAGATTTCCTTGGCGTCCTTCGCGCCTTCGCGGTAAAAATCATTTCTTATCTTTTTTTAATCTGCGTCCCATATCTTTGATTTTTTCACCGTCAGGAGAATCTAACATGAACGACAAAATCCCCTTCCTCGATCTTGTAACCCCGCATCGCGAGATGGAAGAAGAGCTCGTCGGGGTCTTTCGCGATTCCCTGAAAACCGGCCAGTTCATCGGCGGACCCATGGTGGAAAAGTTTGAGCAGGAATTCGCCGCTTTTTGCGGCACGAAATACTGCGTCGGGGTCGGCAGCGGGACTGACGCCTTGCGGTTTGCCCTGATCGCGGCAGGCATCAAAAAAGGAGACATCGTCATAACCGTTCCGAATACCTTCATTGCCACGACAGAGGCCATTTCACAGGCGGGAGCGGATCCGGAATTCATCGATATCGATGAGAAAACATACAACCTGGACCCGGAAAAGCTCAGGGAATTTCTCTCAACGGAATGTAAAAGAGAGTCCGGCTCCGGGCGGACAATTCATAACAAATCACGCCGCCCGGTAACGGCGGTAATTCCGGTGCACCTGTACGGCCAGATCGCGGACATGGACCGGATCAGGGAGCTGGCGGAGCAGCATAACCTGATCGTCATCGAAGACGCCTGCCAGGCGCACGGAGCTGAATATTTTTCAAAGCGCGATAACCGCTGGAAAAAGGCCGGCACGATGGGGACCGCGGCGGCGTTCAGTTTTTATCCGGGCAAAAACCTTGGCGCGTTCGGAGAAGCGGGCGCGGTCACCACGAACGACGAGGGCATCGCCAAAACCATCCGTATGCTCCGCGACCACGGCCAAAGCAAAAAATATCATCACGACCTCGAAGGTTACAACGGGAGGCTCGATGCGATCCAGGCCGGCATCCTGCGAATCAAGCTCGGACGTCTTGCTTCGTGGAACGAGGATCGGAGGCGGCGCGCCAGGCGTTATAACGGGCTTCTTTCGCCTTTGAAAGGCGTTGTCCTTCCTCATGAGCCCGGGTCGTCACGGGCAGTTTATCACCTGTACGTGATTCGCACGCAAAACCGGGACGCCCTTCAGGCATTTCTTTCACAAAGAAACATATCAACCGGTCTCCACTATCCAGTCCCTCTTCATCAGCAGAAAGCCTATGCGGGTTCGGATCATCAGCATGCCGATCTCCGCATCGCGGAGAAGGTTGCGCTGGAGATACTTTCTCTCCCGATGTTCCCCGGCCTCACCGAAGAACAGCAGGACCGGGTCGTCGGCGGCATACGGGAGTTTGCCTCACGCGAGACCGGGAATCGCGTCGTGTATTGAAAGCGCGATGGATTCCATGATGAACATCGTCAACCCTCTTACCTATCCCGGATGGGACCGGTTACTGCTGTCGCAGGATACGTGCTCTTTCTTCCACTCGTCCCCTTGGGCGAGAGTACTGCACGAAACGTATGGCTACAGACCTCTCTATTTCAGCCTGATTGACCAGGGGAAACTGTCAATCCTGATACCGCTCATGGAAGTGAAGAGTCTGCTCACGGGGAAAAGAGGCGTTTCTCTTCCCTTCAGTGATTTCTGCGAAATAGTAGTTTCAGAAAAAATCGATTTTGAAGAAGTAATGAATTCTTTGATCGAATACGGGAAAGGGGCCCGTTGGAAATCCATAGAGCTGACTGACAGCCGATATTTTCCCCGGAATACGGTGTCCTGTTCCTATTATTATGATTATACTCTGGACCTCGCAAAAGGGGGGGAGGCCGTTTTTTCCACGTTTCATGAAAGCACAAGAAGAAGCATCAGGAAAGCAATAAAAGAAAATGTTGTAATTACCAAACAGGATTCGGAGGATTCAATCGCGGAATTTTATCGATTGCATTGTTTGACGCGCAAAAGACACGGCCTCCCTCCCCAGCCCTATCGGTTTTTCAAGAATATCTACAAGGACGTCATATCGACGAATCACGGATTTGTCATGCTTGCGTCTCATGAAAACAAGACCGTTGCCGCTTCAATTTATTTTCATTTCGGCGATCAGGCGATGTTCAAATATGGCGCTTCTGACCTGTTCTACCAGCATCTCAGGGCCAATAATCTCATCATGTGGACGGCGATCCAGTGGTTTTCCCGAAACGAATATAAACGGTTATCCCTTGGCAGGACGGAACCGGACAACGAGGGTCTCAAACGCTTTAAAAAGGGATGGGGTACTGACGAGCGGATGATAAAATACTATAAATATGACCTACTGAAAGGGGCGTTTGTACATGACCGCTTTCAACTGTCTGAAGGACACAAAAAAATCCTGAGACTCCTGCCCCCGCTGCTGCTCAGGACGGCGGGCAAACTATTATACAGGCACATTGGATAAGATTAAAATATGATAATGAATCGAATGTATTATCGACTGAAGCCGTTTATTCCCCGGGCGCTGCAACTAGCCCTGAGAAGGGTAAGAGTGCTCAGGAGGCGGGAACTGTTTAAACACGTCTGGCCCATAGATGAGAGGGCAGGGAAAAAGCCCGAAGGCTGGTCCGGGTGGCCCGGGCAGAAACGATTCGCTTTTGTTCTGATGCATGACGTTGATACCGAGCGGGGCCAGAGGAACTGTCGTGAATTGATGCAGATCGACGAAGAGACGGGTTTCCGGTCTTTGTTTAACTTCGTTCCGGAACGATACGCCGTTTCATCTGAGCTGCGCCAGGACCTGGTGAGAAGGGGATTTGAAGTTGGAGTACATGGCCTGAAACATGATGGTAAATTGTTCCTCTCAAGAGAGAAGTGGCCTCAACACGCCATGAGTATCAATAATTATTTGAAAGAATGGGAATCGGTCGGGTTTGTTTCGCCCTCGATGCATCGTAATCTCGATTGGATGCATGAAGTAAATATTGAGTACGACGCATCAACATTTGATACGGATCCCTTTGAACCGCAACCTGACGGCGTGGCGACAATCTTCCCCTTCTTCGTTCATGGAAATAACGGTCATAGAGGGTATATTGAACTTCCCTACACACTCGCTCAGGATTTCACGTTGTTCATTATCATGAAAGAAAAAAACATCGACATATGGAAAAAGAAACTGGATTGGATCGCCGGGAAGGGGGGCATGGCCCTTTTGATCGCCCACCCTGATTATATGAATTATAGGAACGACAGGTGCGGAATTGAACAGTACCCGGCGGATTTTTACAAGGAATTCCTTCATTATGTAAAGAGTAAATATGACGGACAGTACTGGAACCCGCTGCCGAAGGAACTCGCGCGTTTCTGGAAGGAAAAGGTGGTGGAGGGAGCAGCGGGAAGGCGACAGGGCCCGTCCGACGTAAGAGGGTGAAGGTATGCGTTTCACGAAGACAAATCTTACCGGCACATGGGTGATCGATCCGGATCCGATCGAAGATGATCGCGGCCGGTTCATGCGGGCGTGGTGCGCCCGGGAGTTTGCGGACCACGGTTTCGATTTTCTGCCCGTCCAGGCGAACATGGGGTCCAGCGTGCGCAGGGGGACGGTGCGGGGCATGCATTTCCAGGCGGCGCCCGAACCCGAGGCCAAACTCGTCCGCTGCACCAAAGGGGCCATTTACGACGTGGCGCTCGACCTGAGGCCGGAGTCCCCGTCATACGGCAAATGGCACGGCGTAGAACTGAGCGCGAAGAACGGCCGGATGCTGTACGTGCCCGAATACTGCGCGCACGGATACCAGACTCTCGAGGATCACACGGAGATCTACTACATGACCTCGGGGTTCTATGCTCCGACCTCGGTGCGGGGCGTTCGATTCGATGATCCGGCGTTCAGCATTGAATGGCCAATGGACGCAACGATGGTCTCTGAACAAGACCGCAGCTGGCCGCTCGTACAGCGATAAGAGGCGACAATATGACAGCAGGTGCGGCCCTTCGGGAGTTTGAGAACAAGAGAAGCCGATCCGCGTCGGGATTGTTGAAGCCGGCGTCGGGAATTCGCTTCATGACCGAACGGGATGCCGGCTTGCGTTGGATTGTGAGTAACTCCCGGGAGGGGAGGAATGTCCTATGAAAAAACTGCTTATTGTTTCCCCGGTGATCTTTCTCCTTGCTTTACCGTTTTTATCCGGCGCCGCGGATGTATCCGGCACGTACGCCACGAATTTCCCTCTCACCGAGGACCCCATTTCTGAGGGCGGCAATTGGATAAACGGTAAAACCGTCGGTCTTGATTGGAAAAATGTTGCGACAATTCCGGGTCTTGCTTATGGTAAAGGTGTACCCGCAGGGTCATATTATGACCCTACTGCTATTTTGACCGGCGCATGGAATCCAGACCAGTCTGCAACGGCAACGGTGCATTCAATCAACCAAACAAGTAACGACTATCAAGAGGTTGAATTAAGGCTAAGAAGCGCAATATCAGCACATAGTAACACAGGATATGAGATAAACTTTTCCTGCAGACCATCCAACGCCTCCCCTTATTCAGAAATAGTCAGATGGAATGGGCCCTTGGGGAATTTTACTTATCTCAGTCAAAGGAAAGGTTCTCAGTATGGAGTTACAGAGGGTGATATTGTAAAGGCAACTATAGTGGGCAATGTCATTAACGTCTATAAAAACGGCGTATTGATAAATACGGCGACAGACAATACTTATACCACGGGAAACCCTGGTATAGGATTTTACGGGCAACAATCAACGGATTTCGGCTTTACATCATTTACGGCAACCGGGCTTCGTCCCGGTTCGGATAACGTAGCTCCGTCTCCCCCGACGAATCTTCGCATTTTGCCTCAATAAATCGCGGCAGGAGGTATCAGCATGATCGTAGATACAGCACTGAGAGAGCGTGAGGCCAGGGGCAACCCGATCCGCGTCGGTATGATCGGTGCCGGCGCAACGGGCCGCGCCATCGCACTGCAGCTCGGAACGCCGGCGCCGGGTATCCGCCTTGTCGCGATCGCAAACCGGACGTTGGAGCACGGGGAACGGGCCTTCCGGGAGGCCGGCATCGCCGAGTGGCGTCGCGCAGGGTCTGCCCGTGAGGCGGAAGAGGCGATCGCCCGCGGGCTCGCCGTGCTGACGGACGATCCGTCGGCGCTGACCGCGTGCGGCGCCATCGATGTGCTCGTGGAGGTGACGGGCACCGTCGAGCCCGCGGCGCATGTCGTGCTCGATGCGTTCGATCATGGAAAGCACGTGGTCCTGGTAAACGCGGAACTCGATTCGATGCTCGGACCGATCCTGAAGATGAAAGCAGACCGGGCAGGAGTGGTGGTGACCAATACGGACGGCGATGAACCGGGAGTGGCTATGACCCTCTTTCGCTATCTCCGATCGCTCGGCCTCCGTCCCGTTGCCGCGGGCAACCTCAAGGGCATGGTCGACTACTATCGGACGCCCGAGACCCAGAGGGCATTTGCGGAGAAGAACGGCCAGGACGCAAGGAAGGTCACGTCCTTTGCGGACGCCACAAAGCTGTCCATGGAGACGACCGTGATCGCCAATGCGACGGGATTCCACGCCGGCCGCCGCGGCATGTACGGCCCCGCATGCAAGCACGTCCGGGAAATGGCGCACCTGCTGCCCGCCGACCAGATGCTCGGCCCGGGCCTCGTTGATTATGCTCTCGGCGCGGAGCCGCACACCGGCGCCTTTGTTATCGTTCACGAAGAATCGCCGCTCAAGAAGGCCCAACTGGCGTACTACAAGCTCGGCGACGGCCCGTTCTACGTCTTCTATACACCCTATCATCTGCCTCACATCCAGATAGCCTCGACCATCGGCCGTGCGGTCATCCATCGTGATCCGACCGTCGCTCCCCTTGCGGGTCCCGTCTGCGAAGTGGTGACCGTTGCCAAACGCAGCCTGAAAACCGGCGAACGCCTCGACGGCATCGGCGGGTTCTGTTCGTATGGGCTCATCGACAACACCGCCTCAGCGCGCGCCATGGCGGCCCTGCCGATAGGCCTATCGGAAGGCTGTGTGTTGCGTCGGGATGTTCCAAAGGACGCCGTGCTCTCGTTCGATGATGTGGAACAGCCCCGCGGCCGGCTGATCGAGGAGCTCTGGCGGGAACAGTATGCACAATGGCCGGTCGCGGCGCCCGGCTCGCCGGCAACGTCGATACAGCAGGCGCCCGCGGGAGGGATCCGATGATGGCTGTGTTGTTCTGCAAAGGAAATCGCGCCATCAGTGAATCGCACAGAGCGGCGCCTTTCAGCCGAGATCATAGGCCCGCCGCATGCCGGGCATGGATCGGTCATGCCTGACCGTTCGTTCTGGAAAGGCCGCCGCGTGTTTCTCACCGGGCATACCGGCTTCAAGGGAAGCTGGCTTTCGCTGTGGCTGAACGCGCTCGGGGCCGAGGTGACGGGATACGCACTTGATCCCCCAACCGACCCGAGCCTGTTCGAGCAGGCGGAGGTCTCAGGCGCCGTCAAATCCATTTGCGCGGACATTCGCGACTTTCCGCGACTCAAGTCTGCGGTAGCCGGGTGCCGTCCCGACGTTGTCATTCACATGGCCGCGCAGTCCGTCGTGCGGCGCGGCTACGAGGATCCCGTCGAAACCTACTCCTCAAACGTCCTGGGCACCGTTCATCTCCTGGAGGCGCTGCGGCAGCTCGGAAAGCCCTGCGCGGCCGTCATCGTCACGAGCGACAAATGCTATGAAAACAGGGAATGGGCCTGGGGTTACCGGGAAAGCGATCCTCTGGGGGGACATGATCCCTATTCGAACAGTAAAGCCTGCACCGAACTGGTGACCTCGGCGTTTCGCGATTCCTACTTTCGCACGGAAGATTCCGGGCAAGTAACGGTTGCCGTTGCAAGCGTCAGGGCGGGCAACGTGATCGGGGGCGGCGACTGGACGCAAGACCAGCTCATTCCCGACCTCATGAGGGCGTTCCTTGCAGGCAGACCGTGCCCGATCCGCAATCCTCATGCCACACGGCCGTGGCAGTTCGTACTGGAGCCGCTGAGCGGATACCTTGTGCTTGCCGAGCGGCTTTCAAAGGACGCCTCACAGTTCGCCTCGGCCTGGAACTTCGGTCCTGCCGAAGCGGACGCCAAGCCCGTGTCCTGGATCGCAAACGAGTTGGTGCGGTTGTGGGGCAGCGGCGCTTCGTGGAAAGCGGATGCGGGGCCGCACCCGCGGGAGGCCTACTACCTCAAGCTGGACGCGTCCAGGGCGAGGGCATGCCTGGATTGGCGCCCTTTGATTCCCTTGAACCAGGCCCTCGACTGGGTCGTCGAGTGGTATGGCGCTTACCAGGCAGGGGACGATCTCCGGCGCCTCACCCGAACACAGATCGAGCGCTATGAGGCGCTCTTACAGAACTGATTTCAATTAGTCGTTTTGCGACTGCCTTCCCGGCAGGCAGCGCTCCCCTTGCACGCACAGTGTTAAGCAACGGGAAAAAAGCACACTTACGGAAAGGGAAAACTCTCTCATGCCAGACATCGTCATTCTTGGAAGCGGAATGGGCGGGCTCGGCGCCGCGTACCGGCTCCACGCCGAGGGCATCGCGCCCGTGATATACGAAAAGAACGCCTATTACGGCGGACAAACGGCGTCGTTTCGGTACGACAGCGGCTTTCTGTTCGACGTCGGACCGCACATTTCCTTTACCAAGGATACCCGCATTCAGGACCTCTTCGCCGACAGCGTCGGGCAGCAGTACGAGACCATACAGATCAACTTGAATAACTACTGGCGTGGTTATTGGCCCCAGCATCCCGTGCAACTCCATTTGCACGGATTGCCGGAAGACGTCATTGTCAGGGTCATTGACGGTTTCGCCGAGGAGCGCCATGCGCCCGAACGGCCGGTAAGAAACTACGCCGACTGGCTGCTCGCAAGCTTCGGCCGGACGTTCGCCGAGCTTTTTCCGATGCAGTACACGCGAAAGTACCACCTCACCACGGCCGACAACATGAGCATCGACTGGCTTGGCCCGCGCATCTACCGGCCGAACCTCGCGGAAATGCTGCGTGGCGCGCTCTCGCCGTCAGCCCCTCAGGTCCACTACATCACGCACTTTCGCTACCCGGCCGCGGGCGGATTCGCATCCTATCTGAGAAAATTCGTCCCCCCCGGAAGCCTGAAGCTCAATCACGAGCTGGTTTCGATCGACCACCGGGCGCGGCGGCTCAGCTTCGCGAACGGCAACAGCGCGCACTATGATGCCCTGATCTCGTCCTTGCCGCTGCCGGATCTCATCCGCATGATTCAGGGTGCGCCGCAGTACATCCTTGACGCTTCCCGGCGTCTGGCCTGCTCGACATGCGTTCTCGTGAACGTCGGCGTGGACCGCGAGGACCTTTCCAGCGCGCATATGACCTATTTTTACGACGAGGACATTTGCTTCACGCGCCTCAGCTTTCCGCACATGCTGTCCAGCCGCAACGTGCCATCGGGCACGGGCGGTATCCAGGCGGAAGTCTACTTCTCCGATAAGTACAAGCCCCTGACGGGGTCGCCCGGCGACTGGATCGAGCCCGTCATAAAGGACCTGCGGCGCTGCGGCCTCCTGCGAGAGGAGGACCGCGTCCTGTTCAGCACGGCGATGCTGGTGCGATACGCGAACATCATCTTCGACCTCGAACGGGCTTCAGCGCTCAAGACAATCCACGACTTTCTCGATGATATCGGCATCGCCTACTGTGGAAGATACGGCGACTGGGGATATCTCTGGACCGACGAGTCGTTCAAAAGCGGGGAAAACGCGTCGCAGAAGATTCTCGACAGGATGCAGGCGCGGGTCAATTCCTAGGAGGCACGTGCTATGAAGGTGGTATTGTTTTGCGGGGGAATGGGTACTCGTTTACGGGATTCGGCGGGGGAGCTTCCCAAGCCGATGGTGAATATCGGATCGAGACCGATATTGTGGCATATCATGAAGTATTACGCGCATTACGGGCACAAGGATTTCGTCTTGTGCCTGGGGTACAAAGCGGACGTGATCAAAAACTATTTTCTCAATTACGATCAGTATCTTTCCTGCGACGTCACCCTGTCGCAGGGCAGCAAACACATGCATCTCAAGGAGAGCGATATTCAGGACTGGAGCATCACCCTTGCGGATACGGGCTTGAAATCGAACATCGGGCAAAGACTGAAGGCAGTGGAAAAATACGTCAGGGACGAGGAGGTCTTTCTGGCGAATTATGCCGACGCATTGACTGATCTGCCCCTGCCGCAAGAGATCGATTATTTCAAGAAGAGCGGCAAGATCGCCTGCTTTGTTTGTGTAAAACCATCGCAAAGTTTTTCCGTTGTTTCCCTGGGGGAAGAGGATTGCGTGGAAAAAATAGAGTTCGTGAAAGATACGGATTTTATAATAAATGGCGGATATTTTATCTTCAGAAAAGAGATATTCGATTATATCAAGGAAGGCGAGGAGTTAGTGGTTGAACCGTTTCAGCGATTGATCAAAGAGAACAAACTGTTGGGGTATAGATACTCTAAATTCTGGCACTGCATGGATACGTTTAAAGAACAACAGGAATTAAACGACATGTTCGAGAGAGGCAATGCGCCTTGGCAAGTGTGGAAAAACGGAAACAGCAAGTAATAACCGGGTCTTCCCGCGCAAGAAGGCACAAAAGGCTCAAGAGAAAAAAATAGATTTTTGCGCTTTTTCGTGGCAAATTTTCAAACGGATGTCTGTATAGGATTTATAGGCCCGCCATTTTGGCGACGGTCCTGTCCTAACCTGCAAGAATAAAACTCAGATGACGATATGCTGAATTTTCAAATTGCTCAAAAGAAAGGCCGGCCGCTCACAATCCTGTGCCTGGGCGCGCACAGCGATGACATCGAAATCGGCTGCGGAGGGACAATCCTCAAACTGGCGGAAGATTATGACCATGCAGTCTTTTACTGGGTGGTGTTCAGCTCCGACAGGAAAAGAAAGCAAGAGGCGGAAAAGAGCGCGCAGGCTTTCCTGGAAAAGGCGAAGCAGAAAAGCATAATCATAAAAGGACACAGGGACGGCTTCTTCCCCTACCTCGGTGCCGAAATAAAGAAACAATTCGAAGGGTTGAAGAGAAAGGTTTCTCCTGACCTGATATTCACCCACTACCGTTCGGACCTTCATCAGGACCATCGTCTGATCTCCGAGCTGACCTGGAATACCTTCAGAGACCATATGATACTGGAATATGAAATACCCAAGTACGACGGTGATCTGGGATGCCCTAACTTCTTTGTCCCTCTGAAGGAATCGACGTGCAAGCGAAAGATCGAGTATCTCCTCGATCATTTCCCCAGTCAGCGCGGGAATCACTGGTTCAACGTGGAGACATTTCAGTCCTTGTTGCGGCTGCGGGGAATAGAATCAAACGCTCCTGACAAACATGCCGAAGCGTATTACTGTCGCAAGATCGTTATTTAGATTTGTCGTATAACTCATATGCGATCAAGGCTTCGTGCCGTTTTTTAAAGTTACTCTTTGGAGGTAAGCTTTGATGAAAGCGGCCTGGGTATCTGTTTATGATGCTGAGGACCCTCGTGCCTATGACGGACGTGGTTATTATGCGCCCATATCTCTCAAAAACCAATCGATATCGGTTGAATATGTCGGTCCTCTGGAGCCGCCGACTGTATTAAAATTATATAGGAAGCTGCTTGTTAATAAACATCGTTTACTCCATAGCAATCGATTTATTAAGCCCGAAAACAGAAGATGGTACTCCCGTTATCATATTCCTGCAATATTTAAAAACTACGCGAAGCAGATTTCCAGGCAGTTATCTGAGAGTCGTATTGACGTTGTATGTAGCGGAGTCGGCCCCTGTGTCCAACCAATTGCCTATCTCGAATGCAAGCAGCCTATTGTTATCTGGACAGATACCACCTTCGCCTCAGCGATAGATACCAATCCCCGGTATTTCAGAAATGTAATTAGCCGGGAGAGCATTGAAAATATACTCGAAATTGAAAAAGCGGCATTGAGCAGATGCAAACTAGCTGTCTTTTCGTCTGAATGGGGAGCTCAAAGCGCCATAGATCATTATAATTTTGACCCGTCCAGGTTAAAGGTTGTGCCGTTTGGAGCAAACCTGGAGTGCGATCGCAGCCTCGATGATATAAAAAAAATAGTGGATGCAAGGCCTGTAGATAAGTGTAAATTATTATTCGTAGCACTGGGATGGATTAACAAAGGCGGCGATGTTGCTTATGAGGTTGCAAAAGAATTGAACAGGGCGGGAATCCGCGCTGAACTGACTGTAGCAGGATGTCAACCTGTAGTTGACGGGCCTCTGCCTGACTTCGTGCGTCCTTTGGGGCGTATCGACAAAACCACGAAAGAGGGATTTGAACGTCTCAGCGCCGCATATGCCGAATCCCACTTTTTAATATTGCCGTCAAAGGCCGAATCATTTGGTCATGTATTTTGTGAGGCAAGCTCCTTCGGGGTGCCCAGTCTTGCTACCAACGTTGGAGGGATACCGACGGCGGTCAGAGACGATCTGAATGGCAGGACGTTTTCAATAGATGCCGGTATAAAAGAATATTGCTCGTACATAGCTGATTTATTTTCCAATTACTCTCGCTATAAGGACTTGGCCTTATCTTCCTTCAACGAATATGAGTCCCGGCTGAATTGGGCCGTTGCCGGGCGAACCGTTAAAAAACTATTAACAGAGCTGATTTCCTGACATTAAATCAGTCAATCATTCAAAATGATGGAAGAATAAGGAGTTGAAGTGAATACAGAGTCACAGCCATTCGTGAGTGTCGTTACGCCCGTTTACAATATGGGGGCTTTTCTGCCCGAATGTATCGAGAGCGTTCTGAGGCAGACATACAGGAACTTTGAATACATCATCGTAAATAACTGCAGTACAGATAACACGCTGGAAGTTGCTTTGGCCTATGCGAAAAAAGATAATCGTATCGAAGTTCGTGATGAAAAAGAATTTGTCGGGGTCATAGAGAACCACAACAGAGCCTTCCGTCTTATTTCTCCGAAGAGCAAGTATTGCAAGGTTGTGTCAGCGGATGACTGGATTTTTCCTCATTGTCTGGAACAACTGGTGGGGCTCGCGGAAACCAACCCGTCTGTAGGATTTGTTGGCTCTTATCAGCTCAGCGGACGTTACGTCAGATGGCAGGGATTCGAATATCCTAGGGCTTTTTTCCCCGGTCGTGAAATCTGCCGTCGCATATTCCTTGTGACTGACCCGTCATACCCGTCATTTGGATTCGGGTCTCCAACCTCACTTTTATACCGAGCTGATCTCGTTAAAAATGGTGATAGATTTTATCCCAACATGTCGCCTCATGCGGATACAAGTGCTTGTTTCAAACATCTGAAAGATTCTAATTACGGATTTGTGTACCAGGTACTTTCCTGCGAGAGAACACACAGCGAAACGCAGACTTCTACATCTCAAAAGATTAATCGTTATTTGTCGGCAATTCTCAACGACGTCATAGAGTATGGCCCTCTGTATCTGACCGAGGAAGAATTCAAGCGACTGTTGAAGAAAACGCTTTCCTGGTATCACCGATTTTTAGGAGTCAACTTGCTGAATG
>OFHG01000465.1_pt1 | contig 16284 bp, 11 predicted proteins | sample 1521931 | NCBI WGS metagenome assembly OFHG01 (sample SAMEA2468438, study PRJEB22500) | soil metagenome | biome: Glassland; feature: Farmland; material: Clay | place: Australia | collected 2013-01-31 | depth 0.55 m
CGCATGCCCTGAAAGTCTTGAAACTCGCACATGACATCGGGCAGGCCATTCGGACGGATCCGTCAGGCCTCCCGAACCTGCAGGCGCAGGCGCGGAGCACGCAGCGCAGGGCGTTCACGGTCCGGCCGCCGCGCCCAATCACCTTGCCGACGTCTTCCTCGTCGACGGACAGCTCGTAGACGAAGCTGCCGTCGTCCTCCTCGTAGCACTCGACAGACACCGCGTCCGGATCGTCGACGAGCGACCGCACGGCGTCGGCGAGCGCCGCCGGGGTGAGGATCCGCTCGTCCGCCTCCGTGGCGGGTGCGCGAAGCACGACCCCCGTTGCGGCCTCTGTGCTCACACCGGTCCGTTCAGTCGCGGTCGTGGTCGCGCTCGCAGGCCTCCGGGCAGTTGCACGGGGCGAGCTCGGCGGCCGTCAGCGGGTGCTCGAGCCGGTTCACCGCGAAGACCAGGTAGTCCTCCGACAAAAACGTCGGGCGCACGCCGTCGATCGCGTCCCGGTAGCGCTCGACGAGCGTGGCGCACACCTGCTCGACCGTCCGCTCGAGGTCGTCGTTCTCCATCAGCTGCTGGCCGACACCTTCGATCTCGCGCCCATGCCCGTCGCGGCGCGCCCCCCAGCCCACCCCGAACCGGCGCGTCAGCGCGTTCTCCATCGCCAGAGTCGCGATCGCCGACGCGGCCGGCCGGTGCCGGTACAGCGACATCGAGTCCAGCGCCCGCCACTGCCCATCGCTCTCCCGCAAGACCTTGTGCAAGATCAGGTTGTGCACGTGCAACTGGGGGTCGCCGTCGCGGCTGGTGTGCTGGCGGAACGAGGCGACCACCCACTCCCGGGCGTCCTCCCACCGCCCGCCCGGGTGATACCCCGCGCGGGTCTGCCCAGCCTCGCGCTGCAGGTAGTCCAGCCCGGCGGCGTTGCCCTCCATGACTGCATCCCAGATGCCGTCCGCCACCTGCTGCCAGGCTGCGGCAGCCGCCAGGTCGCCTGCTTGCGCCGAGGCGGCCGCGTTCGCCAGCGCGCTGGCGTGGAACAGCGACACCGACTTCGACACGCTGAACGTCGCATCCCAGTACAGGTCCGGGGTCCGGACCTGCGCTTTGGCCTCCACCATCAGCTGCTCTCGGCGTTCTGCGGTCGCGTGCGGCTCCGCCGCTACCAGCGCCGCGTAGATCTCCTCCGCCGGGCGGGTCACGCGGGTCGAGATGCTGGCCGAACAGCGGCTCGAACACCGCCCGGTCCACCACGCCACCGGGACGCAAGCCTAGCCCGGCCACGCCTCTGCCAGTCCAGATCCCCGGCGGCTCCCCGCCACGCTCCGCCGGGGACAGGTATTACCCGGCACCCGCACTGCCGGCGCGGTCCTGGCCACACTCCGACATGCCGATCTGCTTCCACGGGTAGGAGGCGTCGTGGCCCTTGGAAATCGTGACGATCCCAGCCACCCCGAGCCCCTTCCGCTCGGCACCCCGCTGACCAGCCAGCCCGGCGGAACTCCCCGTGATCATTTGTAATGCGTGGGTATGAGTTAAATCAGACAGTCAAGATGATGCAGGATCGGGCAGGCCGAAGGCGAGCAGGAATGTCGCGTGCAGGCGAAGGTTGCAGAGTCCAGGGCCAGGTTGCAAGTGATCTTGCAAGGTCCGGGTGTCCTGTTGTCCTCTGCCAACGAACCTGAGCTATTGCCAGCATGCCGGAGCTGCGGGTTTCTGCCATCTGAGTTGAGCTGTGACCGAGTCCGTTAGTTGGCCACTGGGCATCGATAGTTGGCCACGCGGGCCATAGCGAGGATGCGCCGACGATGACGGTCGCTAGCAGCGATTATCGATGGTCCTGGCAAGCGAGGTCGCGATGGTGCTGAGTTCGGCTTTCAGGCTGGTGTAGTGAGGTCCGGGGTGGCCGGGGTCCAGTAGTTTCCATGCGCTTGTCCACTGGGCCCAGGGCGTCCGGAGGCTGGGAGGCATGATGGCCTCGATAGGCCGCGGGGCGAAGAGGTGCTCGCCGGATGTGACCTGGACCCAGACGTAGATGGAGGCGAGCTGGCGTTTTCGGTCCCCGAGGTCGGGCTGCTGGGGGCCGGGGGCGGGAGGCAGCCGGGAGGTGAGGCCGGTCCAGGTGTCCTCATCGATGCACCAGGTCTGCAGGGCCTGCCGCCGGGACTGGTAGTTGACCAGCGGCGTTGCCGGGTTGTCGAGCTCGCGTGTCAGGGCTTCCAGCGCGTTTTCGAAGCTGAGGGGGCCGTGCTGTTTCCTTGCCCCGGAGTGGACGTGGCCTGCTCCGGCGTAGATGCCGTAGCCGGGCAAGGCGTTGCCGGCTGATGCGATTCCCAGAAGCTGCGCGGCATCGCTGAGGGAGCCGCCGGCGACCATCTGGACGAGCCGGAGCGCAGCTGTCCGCCGGATGAACCGGTCGCTGACGCCGGCGATTGGCATGAAGTGACGGGAGTACCAGTCTTCGGGAAGGAAAGCCGGGATGTTCTTCAGTCCCCAGCGCCCGGGGCGAAGGGCAGCGTCGCGGCGGCCCCGGGGGCCGCCTGTTTTGGTGAAGGTCCGCAGGACGGGAGCGTAGGCGGCCTGCAGGCCCTCGGAGCACGGGATCGCCATCCGGGTCATGCTGAGGCCCCAGCGGCTCTGGCCTGCGTTCCGGGTGCCGAAGGGCAGGAGGAGCAGCAGTTGCTCGCGGACATCGTCACGGCTTCCGGCGAGGATGCGGTCTGCGATGTGTGCGAGCCCGCCGCTGGCTGCGGCATCCGCCGGCGGGAAGCTGAAGCCGGGCCTGGTGCGGGATGCGTCCCCCGGGGATCCGGCATGCCGGGCGGCAGCCTGTTTCCGGAGCGAGTCGATGTGCTGGTCGACGGCTGACGCGGCATCCTCGTCCAGGCTCAGGTGCCGGGCTGCCGGCCAGGTGGAGCAGGTCAGGAGCGCGAGCGCCCGGAGGTCGGAGAAGTAGCTGGCCGGCGGCGCTGGCATTCCTGCGCTGAGCATGGCAGCGGGGCCGTCCGGGTCAAGGAAGCCGAGGATCTTGTCCTGGAGGGCGATCAGCCCGGGACTGGCCGGGCGGCACCCGCTGTCCCGGTCGAGCCGGGCCCCGCAGCAGGCTGGGTGCCGTCCCCTGCCCTGGGCGATCTGCGTGCGGCACTGAGCGGGATGCAGCCCGGCCGCCAGCATCGCGGGCAGCAGGGCGCTGCCGGGACGTCGTCCCCGGACAGCCTGGCCGCATTCGGGGCAGAGGTGCTCCAGCAGCCGCTTGTGAACGGGGCAGGCGAAGACGACGGGCAGGTGCCATGCCTTGAGCCAGGGGCCGCCGAACGACTCCTGGATGGCCGACCCGTCGCCGGCGAGGCATTCGGGGCAGTAGCGCGTTGCCGGGGCGAGGATCAGCCTGCCGTCAAGGCGCCGGGCGCCTCGTGCCTTGCTTTCGGGGGAGGCGATGACGGGCGGGTATCGCTCTTGCCAGGTGCTCATGCCGAGCTGGGCGGCCTGGGCGCCGGTGAGCCGGGTCATCCGGATGAAGGTGCTCCGGCCGGTCTCCGGGATCCCGGCCAGCAGGATGACGGGGATGTGCGTCCCGCTGGCCCCGTCCGGGGCGAGACCGGTCAGCTCCGCGACCCTCGCGGGCGGCTGGTTCAGCCGGCAGGAGAGCCGCAGGAGGAACCCCGGGAGCGACTCGCCGGGGATCGGGACCAGGCTCCTGGGCAGCGGCCGGGATGCGGGCATCGCCGGTCAGCCCGCGGTCCCGCCGGCGGGAGTGCCCCGGTCGTCGAAGACGGTGTTCCGCGGCTTGCGCCGTTTCCGGGCCGGCCGGGCGGGTGCCCGGGGAATGTGGGGGATCTCGCCCGCACCGGGGTGGAGCCCGGGCCGGTCGGCGGGGCTGACGGTGAGGGTGTCGAGAAGCCCGGCGGTGATCGTCTCGGCACCGGTCTCGATGGCGTGCCGGCATCCCGCCTGGATGAGTTTCCTGAGCAGGCCGATGATGCCGTTGGTGCGGCCGGACAGGTACTCGGGCATGCCGCCGCCGCTGAGCATGCCGCCGCCGCCGTTCAGGAGGCGGAGCTGCTGCTCGATGCCGACGAGGTGAGCGGTCCAGGCGGCGATCCCGTCCGGGGAGCCATAGCTGAACCGGTCGAGGTCGATGAGCCCGAACCGCAGGTCGGTCTGGCCGGGCGCGTCGTCGTTGCGGCTCTTGCCGCGGTCCCTGACCGGCGGGAAGATCCACTGGCCGGTCCGCGGGTCCTTGCGGCCGTCGCGCAGCAGCCCGGATTTCGGGATCCCGACCCCGACGAGGATAAGGGTGGCGGGCAGGCTCATCAGCTCCCGGATGAGGTCCAGGACGTCCTGGTCGGCCTCGCGGTGGAGCTTGAGCCTGGTCACGTCGTCGATCACGATCGCCTTGGTCCCGTGGTCGAAGACCGCGTCCTTGACCGTGCGGATCAGGTCTTCCAGCCGCATGCCCTTGTAACGCTCGCCGTAGAAGTGCAGGATCCGCTGGCAGGCCGAGATCGGGGTGGCCTTGACCGGGGTGCGGACGTAGACCGCCGGCACGTGCAGGTCCAGCGTCCCGGCGACTGCGGACGGGTTCTGGCCGTAGAGGGCGAGCCACTCGTCTTCGTAGCAGGCCAGGGCCTCGCAGGCGGTCTCGGTCTTGCCCTGGCAGCCGCCGCCGTTGATCATCAGGCCGGGCCGGGTGTCCGGCCCGCGGCAGAACGCGCCGGTCTCGATCAGGGACCGCATCTGCCGGGAGACGAAGGCGCTCATCGGGGTCTCCTGGATCGCGAGGTTGGAGTGGGTCGCGATCCGGTGCAGGTCGTGCAGGCGCCGCTGCCGCGGCGTCATCCGGGCATGTTCGGCGGCGGTGATCACCGGGGCCGGGACGAAGTCGCGGCGGGTCAGCCGCCACCGCGTCCAGCCCTCCAGGGTCTCGCGGTCCGGCACCGGCCCGGGCAGGAACGCCGCGGGCCGGGCAGCGTGGCCGCCGGATCCCGGCCCGGGATCCGCGGTGCCCGCGGTCACTCCTCGTCCTCTTCGGGAAGCGCCAGCAGGCTGGTGGAGCGCAGCTTGTCGCCGAGCGTCCCGGGCGGGGCGGGACGCTGCGGGACGGCCTGCTCGCGGCGGCGCCGGCGCTCGGCGTCGATCGCGTCGCGGGCCCGGGACGCCTGCTCCGGCCAGCGGAGGGGAACCACTGTCCCCTCGCCGCCTGCCGCGGAGGGCGCCGGGCCGTGCCAGTCCCTGGCCGCCTGGTCGCCCTGGGCGGTCTCCCGGGCCCGGGCATTCTTCTCCTTCTTCCCCATCTGGGAGGGCCACTGCGAGACGGGAGCAACCCCGCCCAGCAGCCTCAGCAGTACCGGCAGCAGGTCATCACCGGATTTCGGCGACAGCCCGGCGACGCGGGCCTCGCGGAGCAGTTCGTCCGCGGTCCTGTCCGAGAACGCGGGAATCTCGCCCTCGGGCGGCAGCCCGTTCCACCGCAGGGCATGCCACTTCCCCGGGTCGGCGGGGTCCTGGAAGAACACCTGCCGCCGGTCACGGCGGTCATCGCGGATCACCCACGCGTCCTTGTGCTTCCCGCCCCGGCCGGACGGCTTTCCCTCATACGGCTTCAGCGCCGGGTCCGCCCTGCCATACCAGAGCCCGCCGATCTTCACCCCGCGGTCAGCGTGGATCTTCACGTGGTGGACGGGCAGGAGCTCGTAATACAGTTCCGGCCGGGGGATCTGCAGGGCGAACCCGCCCTGGTTCATCGCGGCGGCGAACAGCGTGTTCGGGCTGTGCTCCCCGCCCGGCCCCCAGGCCGGGGCATGCTCCCCGAGAGCCCGCTTCTGCCAGACCGAAATAATCCACTCTGCTACCAGATGTTCCATTTGCGTCAGGGTCAGGACGGCGGCGGCCCCGGGGTCGGCGCCGCGGTCGGCGACATCGATCCCGGTATAGCCGGGCAGGTGCTCGAACAGCAGGCTCCGCAGCGACCCGAATGCCCGCTCGCAAGCGGCCTTGTCCTGTGGCCGCAGGACCCTCGCCGGCAGGACGTTGCAGCCCAGCGCCTGCTGGGCCGCGACCGCCGTGTGGCTCTTATAGGGACCCCCGTGGTCCGTGGTAACGGTCTCCGGGGCGAAGAACGGCAGCCCGGCGACCCGGTGCCCGGCGAAGTCCGCGACGAGGCCGGCGGGGACCCCGGGATAGGGCCACTCCATCTCCGGGCCCCAGCCGTCCCGCATCGGCAGCGGCATCATGATGTCGCGCAGCAGCATCGCGATATCGACCGCGGTGTCCGACACCAGCGTGAGCCGGAACGCGACCGCCGAGTGCGTGAACATGTCGAGGGCCAGTGTCAGGAAGGCGGTCACCGGGTCGCCGAACACGCCGTCGCGGACCTTCACCGGCAGCGGGGTCGTGTCCAGGGCGACGACCTGGCCGGGCCGGCTCACCGTCACGTGCACCTTCGCGGCCTCGATGCCGTCGGCCGCCCGGTCATAGCGGGGACGGGTGCCGCCCGGCCCGGACCACTCCCGCCAGACCTTCCTCAGCGTCCAGTAGCCCGGGACCGGGACATCGGCCCCGAACTTCTCGGCGACGTACTGGGCGACCAGGACGTGCTTGTCCTTCACGCTGGTCCTGGACCTGTCCCTGGTCTCCTTCCGGACCGCGAAGATCGCCTCCCGCACTTCCTCGGTGATGCTGGGATGCCCGGCCCGCGGCCGGAGCCACCGCCCGTCGATGCACCCGGCCGGGCCCCTGGCCTTCCACGCGTCCGCCATCCGCCTCAGCGTCCGCTCGCTCACACTTCCCAGGCCGAGCAGCGCCGCCTCCCCGCCGCCGAGCGCGTTCAGCTCGGCGGCCTTGGCCCGCCGCCGCTGCCCCAGCATCGTGGTCCGTGGGTCATAGGCCGGGCGGGGCTCCCCGGGCTCCGGGTGCAGCGGGTCCCCGCTGCGGAACCCGGTCTCGGCCTCCAGCAGGTGCGCGACCCGCAGCCGCACGGCCTCCCGCTGGTAACCGGTCAGGTCCTCCAGGACCGGCGGCTGCCCGCCCGGCCGCGCCGGCACCGCGGCGTCGTCGCCGGGGACGGGCCGGCAGTCGGGGTGGTGCGCCAGCCACCGGATGCTCCGCCGCTGTTCCTCCCCGCCGGAGCGGAGCAGCACCCGGCCGTACTGGGCCTCGACGGACGACACCGCCCACTCCCGGCCGCCCAGCAGCAGCGCCGACCCCGCGGACAGCTCCAGGAGCCCGGCCTGGCCCGTCATCATCCGTTCCCCCCGGCCAGCCAGACCGGCGACGCGTCGCCGAGCGGGCGGGACAGGTCGGTCCCCAGCCGCCGGCGCCAGAGCATGTGCAGCGCATGCGCCCGGGCGACCGCCGGCAACGGCGTCGCCGTGACCAGGTCCCCGAACGCGGCCGGCCCCGCCGCGACGGCATCCAGCAGGCGTTCCTGCAGACCCAGCCGCTCCTGCAGGGCCCGCCGCGGCGCGGACAGCGCGTCAATTCCCGTCCGCACGTGCGGCCGCCAGCCGGCGACCACCGAGTACCGCCACCCAGACTCCAGCGCTGCCTCCGCCGCGGCGGCGAAGCACGTCACGTCGTCCTCCTTGACCAGCCTCGCGGGGCGGACGTCGAGCAGCCACCGGGACCCGTCGCGGAATACCGCCAGGAAGTCCGGGACATGCTTAAGGAAGCCGCCATCGGCGGCCCCGAAGCGGAGCGTGAACGGCTGCGGAAGGACGTCTTCCAGCGCCCCTGTGAAGTCCAGCGCCAGCAGCAGCGCCTGCTCCTCCAGCGACTCGAACCCGTGCACCCGCCCCGTCGACACCATGAACTGCAGCCCGGGCCGGTGCCGCTGCCGCCGCCCCCAGGAAAAACGGCGGACTGGCTCGCACCCGGCAACCGGAGCTGACCCCAGGTCCCTGACCAGCGATACTTCGTCCCCGCCGCGCACCTGCCACGTGGCCGTCCACTGCCGCGTCCACCCCGGATCCAGCACCAGCCGGGCACGCTCCGCGTCCCCGGACTCAAAGGACAGGAACAACTCGTCCAGACCGCAGCGATCCGACCGCACCGGCACTGCCTTGCTCATGGTCACCTAATAAGCACAACATGTAGCAAAGATCCTTTTGACCTCTTCCAATTAGCAGCCCGGTATATCCCGAAAATCCCTAACCAGGTCCAGGCCGCCGGCCTGCCGGCATGTCGTACCACAGGGAACCCATCGTCTGAGCTGCCCCGACGTCGTCGAGCCCTCGCGATGGCCCGCAGTGGCCAACTATCGATGCCCAGTGGCCAACTAACGGACTCGGTCACACCAACTCTCATGGCAAAACGAACGACCGGGCCGAATTAGATGGCAGCGGGCCGACTTGCGTGTCACCGGACACTGCCCCACCAGGGCTGGACGTGGTGGCGGGATCTGCTGAGCGGTGATAGCGGATCACGGTGAGGTAGCTTTGACCGCGGGAACGGTGTTTTGGGCATGGCCTGCGGGTGGGTGTGATGAAGACGGGCCAGGTGTTCGTTAGCCATACCTCCGATATGGCGAGGTTCCCGGCGGGCCGGTCGTTCGTGCAGGCCGCCCTGGATGCAGTGGGCCGGGCTGGAATGGCCCCGGTTGATATGCGGCACTTCGCTGCGCGGGACGGCGAACCGGCTGACTACTGCCGGGCGCGGGTGCGCGAATGCGAGATCTACGTAGCGTTGATCGGGTTCCGGTACGGCTCGCTGGTGCCGGACGAGGCAGTCTCCTACCCCGAGCTGGAGTTCCAGGCGGCCACCGGCGCGGGACTGCCCCGGCTGGTGTTCTTGCTGGACGAGGCCGCCGACTTGCCAGCAGGGCAGGCTGATGCCAATCGGTGCCCAGTGGACGGATTCCGGCAGCGGCTGCGCGACGCCGGGCTGGTCGTGCGTGACTCCACCTCTGATATTGGTCTTGAGCTTGAGGTGTTCCACGCTCTGAGCGAGCTGACCGGCGGCAGGCTCCCGGCCGTGCCCGGGCAGCTGCCGACCGCGGTACCGCATCTCGCTGGCAGCCCTGCCAGGGTTACTGCCCTGGACGACCAGGTGGCCAGCCAGTTCTCTGACTGCCGGGACGAGATAGTCGTATATCTCAAGACGCTGATCGACTGGGTGAGCACCGACCCGTGGCCGCGGGACCGGCGGTTCGGCGGCCCCGTGCTGACCCCGGCCGCAATCGAACGCAGGCTACGGGTCTCCGCTCCCGGCCGGGCAGGTGATGAGGATCTCGACGCCGATGACCTGGCACAACAGTGCCGGCGGCTGGTGATCCTCGGCGGACCGGGTTCGGGCAAGACCTGGCTGGCCAAACGCACGGCCCGGCGCTGCGCCGAGGATGCCCTGCAGGCCCTGGCAGCGGGCGCCGACCTCGACGAGGTCGAACTGCCCCTCTACACCACCTGCTCGCGCCTGTTCAGCGCCAGCGGGGACATCCGCGAAGCCGCAGTGTCGAGCGCGCTGGCCCAGCTCGGTGACCTGGGCGGCTCCCGGCCGAGCGTGGCCCTCCGCGCGTTTTTCGCCGAGCGGAACGCGCCCACAGTGCTGGTCATCGACTCCCTGGACGAGGCTCACGGCTCCCAGGAACGACTGCGCCAAGCCGACACACTGCCGTGGCGAATCGTACTCACCACCCGGCCGAGCTCGTGGAACCAGCAGCTCGCCATCAATGACGCAGACGTTTCCCACCGCGTGGGCGAGCTCCAGCCGCTGCGCTACCCCGCGGATGTCGAACCGTTCATCCGCCGCTGGTTCGGCCACCAGCCGGAGCGGGGCGAGGATCTTGTTACCCAGATCGCACGGCGCCCTGGCCTCCAGCAGGCCAGTACGGTGCCCCTGGTCCTGGCCTTCTACTGCATCGTCGGTGGTCGTGAACCGCTGCCGGATTTCCGGCGCGACCTCTACACCAGAGTGCTAAACCGCATGCTGACCGGCCGCTGGCGCGGTGATGACGACCGCCAGCCCAACGTCGGCGCATGCCTTCAGACACTCCGGGTCTGGGCCCGGCCCGGGGCGGAGGCGTGTCATCCCGTTTCCGGTATCGGCACATGGGCGGATGACATTCTTACCGAGCGGGCCGGCCTGGGCGGGGCCGGCCTGGGCGGAGCCGACCAGGGCGCTCTTGATCACGTCGCTACGCCGCTGGGCCCCGCCGACGTCGACACCGGCCAGACGCTGCGCCGCTTCATCCACCGCTCCATCCGGGAGCACCTGGTCGCCGAGTTCGTTGCCCGTCTTCCGGTGGACCAGGCAGTCCAGGTCCTGCTTCCCCACCTGTGGCATGACTCTGACTGGGAGTACTCAGCGCCCGCGGCGATCGCCATGCACCCTCAGCACGACCAGCTACTGCGGGACTTGATCTACCGCGCAGCGAACTCAGACCTGCTTCCCGGAGACCTGTCTGTCATCGATGCCGGGTGGGAGTTCCGGGGACTCCTTGCCCGGATAGCCACCGAGTCCAGCGAGACCGACTGGTCGCCCGGGATCGCGGGGATGATCAGCCGGGCCCGGGTGGAACTCGCTGTGTCAGGCCGCATCGATGCCCTGGGCGGGGCGGGGCTGTGGGTTAGCTCGAACGGCCTGACCCGCGAGGCGCTGCTCAGGCTGCTGGCCGACCCGGCTAACAGCTGGGCCGCCGAAAAGCTGGTGAGCGGAGTTGTGCAGCTTGCCACGACGGCACAGGACAAGCGCCAGACCCGCGCGGCGCTGCTCGGGCTGCTGCCCGGCCTGGGCAATGGCCACGAGGCCGCGCGGTTCGCGGGCAAGGTGGTGAGCGGAGTTGTGCAGCTTGCCACGACGGCACAGGACAAGCGCCAGACCCGCGCGGCGCTGCTCGGGCTGCTGCCCGGCCAGGCCGATGGCTGGGTGGCCGACGAGATAGCGGCGTGCGTGAGCCGGCTCGGCCGGACGGCGCGAGACAACGGCCAGGCCCGCGACGCGCCAGCCAGGCTGCCGCCCCGCCCGGCCGGAGCCCCGCTGGCTGACGAGCCGGCCGGATGGGTGAGCTGGCGCGCCCCGGCAGCGGACGACAATCACCAGATCCGCGGCATGCTGCTGAGATCGCTGGCCAGCCAGACCAACGGCAGGAAAGCCGCCGGGCTAGCGGCCGCGGTGCTCTACGCGCGCCCGACGGCAGAGGAAAAACGCCAGGCCCGCGAGGTGCTGCTCGGATTACTGGCCAGCGAGACTGACGGCAGGACCGCTGCCGAATTGGCGAACATTGTGAGTCGGCTCGGCCCGGCAGAGGACAACCGCCAGACCTGCGACACACTGCTGCGATTGCTGACCGCCCAGAGCCACGGCCATGCGGCCGCATGGCTGGCGGACGGGGTAATCCAGGCCGGCCCGACAGCGGACGACCAGCGCCAGGCCCGCGGCGCGCTGCTGCGGCTGCTGGCCGGCCAGACCGACGGACACAAGGCCGCACGGCTCGCGAGCCGGGTGAGCCGGCTCGACCTCACCGCGGAAGACAAACGCCAGGCCCGCCACGCGCTGCTAGCGCTGCTGGCCGGACAGACCGACGGCCAGGTAGCCCTGGAACTGGCGCGCCGGGTGACCCGGCTCGACCCCACCGCGGAAGACCAACGCCGGACCCGTGACAGCCTGCTGAGGCTGCTCGGCCACACAGACGGCCCGACGGCCGCAGGGCTGGTCAGCTGGGCGGTCCAGCTCGCCGCGACTGCGGAAGACCAGCCCCAGACCAGCGACGCGCTGCTGCGGCTGCTGGCCGACCACGCAGACGGCCCGCTGGTCTCAGTACTGCTGGGAGGGCTGCTCCGGCTCGCCACGACCGCGGAAGGCCAACGCCAGACCTGCAACGCGCTGCTTGGGCTGCTGTCGGCTGGCCATGCCGGCGCCTGCGAAACCGCGGAACTGGTGGCAGCGGTGGTCAGCCTGGCAGCCACAGCCCGGGACAAGCGCCACGCCCTCGGCGCACTGCTGGGCCTACTGGCAGGCCAGGCTGACGGCTGGGTGGCCAGCGAGCTGGTACTCGGGGTGGTCCAGCTGAGCCCCACGGCACAAGACAAGCGCCAGGCCCGCAACGCGCTGCTAGCGCTGCTGGCCGGCCAGGCCAGCGGGCCGCTGGCCGCCCGGCTGGTGGACAGCCTGGTCCGGCTCGATCCGACAGCCAGCGATATCAGCACCTGGCGTGCCTGGGAAGTCCCGCCCACCACCAAACTGCTCGCCGCGGTGCGCCGGAACTCGGAACTTTCCGCCTGGCTTGCCGCCCTCCCCGCGCTGGCCCCGCTCTCCAGCCCACTAGTACCGCTCCAGAACTCGGCGCGTCGGTGGTCAGCGTGATATGTCATGGGCGGCCATGCCTGGATTAGGCTCGTGATGATGGCCACAATGCCAGGCGCGACGTCCGCCGGCCAGGACGTGGCGCGGCGGCTGACCAGCGACGGCTATGTGATCGTCCCCGGCTTGATGAGCGAAGGGGATGTCAGGGCCGCCAGGGCAGACCTGAACCGTGTCCTGGCTATGACGCCGACAGGCCGTAACGCGTTCGAAGGGTTCGCAACCCAGCGGGTGTATGCCCTTTTCGCCAAGACCCGGACTTTCGACCAGGCCGCCATGCACCCGCTCCTGCTGGAGGTGCTCGACCTTGTTCTCGGGCACTACCAGCTCAGCGCCCCGGTGGGCATCCGCATCGGGCCCGGGGAGCGCGCCCAGGTGCTGCACACCGACGACGCGATTTACCCGCTCCCCCGGCCTCACCCGCCGGTGGTGGTCAACACCATGTGGCCGCTGGATGAGTTCACCGAGGACAACGGCGCCACCAGATTCGTCCCTGGCAGCCACCGCTGGGAACCCGGGCGCCAGCCGACTGCCGAGGACCCTGTCCTGACGGCCACTACGACGCCGGGGTCGGTGATGTTCTACCTCGGCAGCCTCTGGCACGGCGGCGGAGCCAACCTCACCAGCCGGCCACGCCTGGGCGTGATCCTGGAGTACGCCGCCGCCTGGCTGCGCCCGCAGGAGAACCACTGCCTCGCTGTGCCCCGCGACGTCGCCCGGCAGCTACCCGAACGGCTTCAGGAACTGCTCGGCTACAACATTTACCCGCCATTCCTGGGCTACGTTGACGGCGCACACCCGCGCAAAATCTTGCGGGCCAGCGAGTGAAAGACATCCCGAACTGGATGTGATCACTCCGGTAACGCAGGTGGCGGGGCGGGATGCGGTAAGCCAACCGGGCCGTTAGACACGGTCCGGACCATCGCGACCAGCGTAATGCCGCATATCTCCGGCCAGATGCGCATACAGTGGCCGCTCCAGCAGGTCGCTCAGCGACTCGGGTATGACCTTCGCCGCCGCGTGATCATCGGCCGCATCCGGTGACATAACCCACCTCGATCCCGGCCGGCCAGCCTCGGGCCTCGCACCATGGCACCTTGCTCCAGGCATGCTCGCTGATCTCGCCGTCAGCGCGGCGGATCCTCCCCGGTGAGCCCGTCCACCGACTCCCGGATGAGGTCGGCATGGCCGACGTGCCGGGCGTACTCCTCGATCAGGTCGATCAGGATGCGCCGCAGGCTGGGTGACTCACCGCGGGAGTTGGTGTACCGGCCCAACTGCTCCAGGTCGCCGTGGGCCAGCGCCTCCGCGACCGCGGAGCGGGAGCGGGCCACGGCGTCCCGCCAGAGCGCATAGAGCTGCTCGGGGGAGTCCTCGGTGGCCGAGTGCCAGTCCCATTCGGGGTCGGTGTCCCAGTCCACCGTGTCCCATGGGGGCGCCGGCTCCACCCATGCAGCCGCACGGAGAAGTAGTCGTCCTCGACGTTGGCGAGGTGCCTGAGCAGCCCGCCCAGGGTGATCGACGAGGGGGCAAGCGTCGCCCGCAGGCCCGCCGTATCCAGTCCCCCGCACTTCCACGCTAAGGTCGCGCGCTGGCGCTCCAGGGAGCCCAGCAGGGTGGCGGTCTCGTCACCCGCGACGGGAGGTTCCGGGTGACTTTTCTCGTTCAGGTTCGTCATGACGGGGACCTTAGTGGCGGGGGCCGACAGTTGGTCCCAGACGTCTTCTCGGTGCACCGCGGCTTCCCCTTTGGGTCTGCTGGGCGGATGCCTGCGTGCCAGACGTTTAGGATTGTGGGTCGAGCGTCCGGGTTGGGCCGGCTGGTCCCCGCGGCAAGCACCTGCAGGCAGTGGGTTCGCCTGTTTCCACAAGGACCGGGAGGAGCAGCATCAGCCGCAGCGCCAAGCCAGAACTGTCCTCGCTGGAGATCATCCGGACTGACACCCAGCTGATTTCTGTACCGCTGGTTCCACAGATCCGGCTGCACCAAGCCAGCGAGCCGATCAGCTTGTGGCAGCGTATGGAGCTGGCGGCAGGGCGGACCGGCCTGGACCCGCCGTTCTGGGCGTTCGCCTGGGCTGGTGGCCAGGCACTGGCCCGCTACCTTCTTGACCACCCTGAGACTGTCGAAGGCCAGCGCGTGATCGACGTTGCTTCTGGCTCGGGACTGGTGGCGATTGCGGCCGCCGAGGCAGGGGCGGCGGCGGTGACCGCCTACGACATAGACCCGGTTGCAGCTGCAGCTATCGCTGTTAACGCTGCCGCCAACGGCGTAGCGGTTCATGCCGCCTGTGCTGACATCCTGGACCAGGATGGCCTCCCGTCACCTGACACAGACGTGGTGCTGGTTGCCGACGCCTTCTACGAACGCGACCTGGCTGACAGGGTGATGCGCTTCCTGGAACGAGGCTGCACTCGCGGGGCCGCCGTCTTGGTTGGTGACTTCGGCCGGGCGTATCTGCCACTGGATCACCTGCGGCCACTGGCCACTTACGATGTTCCCGGCCTGCGCATGCTGGAAGGTAGCGACATTAAGCGCACGACCATTTGGGCACCACTCGCATAAGCTTAGGTTTTAACCTAAATTCTGGTCGTATCAGTTCATAGTTGTGCTATTCGCGCATATGTGCCACTTCCGCGCGTAGCACGGCCGTTTCCCTCATGCTGGGTGTTGCGACACATCCGAGCGAAAGGAAACGGCCGTGCTGGATACCCTGCCACGATCAGGCGGGCCGCGGCAAACCATCCTGGGTGCCGGCGGCATGGGCGGCGCCCTGGCGGCGGTGAACCTGGCCGGGATCGCGCCGCAGCCGCCCGGCCCGGCCCAGGTCGCGGCCGCCGTCGCGCGGTACCAGGCGTACCAGGCGCTGCGGGAGTTCCGGGTCCGGCTGTATGGGTGCCTGGCCGCGCGTGCGGATGCGTGCTTCGAGCTGGCCGACGCGATCTTGTGCGCCGATCATGCGGTGACGTCGCTGGTTCAGCTGTCGCTGGTGCCGGCCTTCCGCCGCGGCCACGGCGCGCTGTATGACGCGCTGGCCGCCGGGCGCATCGGCGAGGAGGCCTTCGCCCAGCTGCTGACCGGCACGCTGCCGCAGCTCATCGACGGCGAACATGGCCGCGCATGGGCCCACGGGCACGACCGGATCGACTATGGCCTGCTGGAACAGGCCCTGGCGGAGGTGCCCGCCGGTCAGGCCGCTGCCGTCCGCGAGGCGTGCGCGCGGTGGCAGCGGCTGCGGTTCGCCATCGACGCGACGCCTTATCCCCGCCCGGACGCCGAATGCTCTGCGGGCCGCGGCCACGTCCATCACGATGCCTGCCGCTGCGACGGCACGCGCAAGACCATCCCGGGCTGGGAGTACCAGTTCACCGCGGCGTTAGGGCACCTGCGCACCGCATGGGCCGCCCTGGTGGACGTCGAGCGCACCACGCCCGCCACCCGCACCCGCCAGACGGCCCGGCAGGTGAAGAACCTGCTGCGCCGCCTGCACGCGGCCGGCACCGATGGCCGCGGTGCCCCGCTGGTCATCCTGGACGCCGGTACAGCGCCGCCGCGCTGACCGCCGCGCTGGCCGGCTGCCCCGTGCACCTGCTCATCCGCCTGGCCGCCGGCAGCGTGTTCTACGCCGACCCCCTCACCTGGCCCGGCAAGAAAGGCCGCCCCGGCAAGCACGGCATGCCGGTCACCTGCCACAACGACCCCGCCCAGGCCAGCCCGGAACCTGATGAGTCGCTCACCCTGCCCGGCACCCCGCTATACGGAACCGTCCACGTCCGCGCCTGGCACCAGGTCCACCCCCTCATCCACGGCGACCGCGGCTACTTCGCCGGCTGGCACGGCGAGCTGCCCGTCCTGCGCGGCACCCTGCTGCGCGTCACCGTGCAGCACCTGCCCGACGGCCGCAGCCCGCACAAAACGATGTGGCTGTGGCACGCCGGCCCCGGCCCGCTGTCCCTGGACGAGCTGTGGCGCGCCTACCTGGCCCGCTTCGAC
>OFHG01000466.1_pt1 | contig 16278 bp, 13 predicted proteins | sample 1521931 | NCBI WGS metagenome assembly OFHG01 (sample SAMEA2468438, study PRJEB22500) | soil metagenome | biome: Glassland; feature: Farmland; material: Clay | place: Australia | collected 2013-01-31 | depth 0.55 m
GAGCAGACTACCTCGTATCAAAGCTCGCCAGCCTGCGCCTCTCCAGCGAACGCCCCAAAAGCCGCTCAATCGTACGAATCATGGGCTGGTCATCCCGGGTGGCGATATCCGTGGCGACCAACACTTTAACCCGGCCGCTGCGAAAGCTGTCCATCGCCTCCTGGCGCTTGTTTTGAGACAGATTGCCTTGCAGGGATGCAGCCGGCAGCCCGACTTTTTCCAACTGCATTTTCCGGACTCCTCTCAAGCTTGATCGAGTACCCCTGCGACACGGTAGCTTCCCCCTCGCTCACCCGGTTTGCTTTTTGCCCGCCTTCATTCTCCCAACGCGAGAGGTCATCCAGATCAACTTTACCTTTCGGCTGCTCGTCGGCGTTGGTCCTTGTAACCTTTTGAGATGGCTTGTGCCCGTTCGGGGCAGACCCTGGAAATACCTTTCCTTCTTCTTGCTTTTCCGTTTGGCTGAGAATCGCATCAATCTGTGCTCCATCGACGGTTTCGTGTTCGCAAAGCAGATCAGCCAGGCTGTCTAATGCCAGCCGGTGACTTTTCAGGATGCGGTTGGCTTCATCGACCGCTTCTTCCAGGATTCGGCGAGTTTCCATATCCACCAGGGTAGCAGTTTCCGGGCTAACCCGAGCATCCAGGCCGAATTGCTGGCTCAGGAAATTGGCCTGCATATCGGCAGCCAGGCGCACCGGGCCTAGAACGGTGCTCATGCCAAATTCTGTGACCATGCGGCGCGCCAGGTCTGTAGCATGCGCAAGATCATCCGCGGCGCCTGTGGAGGCTTCCCCGAAAACCAACGTTTCTGCTACCCTGCCTCCCACCAGGATCGTCAACCGGGTTTTCAGCTCACGTTCACCCAGCACGTAGCGGTCATGAGTGGGAAGCTGCATGGTATACCCTAACGCCCTGCCGCGCGGGACGATCGTCACTTTATGAACCTTATCCGCCTCCGGGGTCAGGCTGGCGATCAACGCATGTCCCGCTTCATGGACCGCGATCACCTTTTTCTCAATCGCGGTAATCGTGCGCGTGCGGCGTTCTGATCCGGCAACGACGCGTTCAAACGCATCATCGAAGTCGTCCATATCCACTGCTTCTTTCCCACGGCGCGATGCCAGCAACGCCGCTTCGTTCACCAGGTTGGCCAGGTCTGCCCCAGAAAAGCCCGGCGTCATCTGCGCAACCGCCTCCAGGTTTACATCCTTCCCCAGGGTGACCCCTCGGGCGTGGATGATTAAAATTTCCTGGCGGCCCTGGCGGTCCGGTAGTTCGACCATAACCTGGCGATCAAAACGACCGGGTCGCAAAAGGGCAGGGTCCAGAATCTCAGGCCGGTTGGTGGCAGCCATCACGATCACCCCCCGCGCAGTTTCAAAACCATCCATCTCAGCCAGCAATTGATTGAGGGTTTGCTCGCGCTCCTCATGCACCCCAATCGCTCCCGCACCGGCCCGCCGGCCCCCAATGGCATCAATTTCATCGATGAAAATGATCGAAGGTGCGCTTTTCTTGGCTTGTTCAAAGAGATCTCGCACCCGGGAGGCGCCAACCCCAACGAACATTTCCACAAATTCGGCTCCGCTCAGGTTGAAGAACTGCCCGCCAGCCTCGCCGGCAGTCGCCCTGGCAAGCAGGGTCTTTCCGGTTCCAGGCGGCCCAACCAGCAAAACACCTTTGGGCATTTTCCCGCCCAGGCGTTGGAAGTGAAGCGGATTTTTGAGGAATTCGGTCACCTCTTTGAGATCGGTCACGGCTTCTCCGGCGCCGCCCACATCTTTGAAAGTCACCCCGGTCTGCTCGCCTTGAATCACGCGCGCCTTGCTTTTTCCGAAGGAAAAGACACTGCCCAGCGAGCCGGACCCGCCTTTGTTCCGCCCCATGAGCCAGTACCACAGGCCAACCATCAATACCACCGGGAAGATCCAGGTCAATAGAAAGCCCAGTACTCCCCCATTACTGTCCACCTGACCGCGGATCTCCACATTTTGAGCTTCCAAAGTTTGAGTCAGTTCCGGATCCTCCACCCGTACGGTGGTGAAAGCAGTACCATCGCGCAGCTTTCCGCTGATGCTGGTTGTGCTAACGAGCACGCTGGCGACTTGCCCTGCCGAAAGATCCTTCTTGAACTGGCTATATGGAAGCTCTTGTGTCGGGGGGGCCATCCCGTATACCAGACGATATGCCAGCAAAGTGAGCATAATGAGAGAAAACAGGAGGCTGATCGAAAAATGGAACGGTCGCTTCCTGGACGGGACTGGCATTTTTTCTTCCTTGAGGCGATCATCGCCTGGTTGTTGGGAATCCATCAATTTACCTCTTTAGGATTGGTCCTGCTTCTTATGCACTCGCACTGGCTGTGCCGGACTGGAATGTGGGCTGTTCACGCCAACTTCCTTGCGGGCCGCTTGCTTCAACCGCCGCGTGTGAGTGCGCTGCCCTTTGGGCAGTCGTTTGGTTCCCGTCTTGCTTGTTTTGTTTGTCATTGTTAACAACTCCTTATTATTGTACGTGTTTAATTCCTGCCCCATGTTTGCCTGGGTGAGACGACCTTGCTGAAATTAATATATCCTCGTTGAACGTCTACAGCATCTAACCGCACAAGCAGCCGGCCGCCGACATCTACACCCTCGAACCCATGCATCAGCCTACCTTCAATCGGCAGGCTGATAAGCCGGACCCAGGTGCCTTTCTTAGAAGCACCTGTCACAATGGCATCGAACTGTTCGCCGATTCTCCCTTCCAGGAGCAGCGCCGCCGCGGATTTGATTACCTGTCGTTCAACTTTATTTGCGGCATCCTCCTCTGCGGTACAGTGTGCAGCCAAAGACTCCAGGTCAACCATGCGATAGGGCGAAGGTCTCCCCTCAATGGCAGCCTTCAATAAACGCTGCGTGATCAGGTCGCTATAGCGGCGATTCGGAGCTGTAGAGTGGGTATAGTCCCTGACAGCCAGACCGAAATGCCCGGCGGTAGTTTGGCCTGGAAGTTCGGCAATATATTCACCCGCCCCCATCAGTTTGATCATCGCCAGGGATAAATCCGGGAAGCGCAGCGGATCGGCGGCTTTCTCTCTGGTCAGAAACGCTTCCAGTGCTGTCGAATCCGGGCTGCCAGGCAGTTCGAACCCGTGTTCCCCGGCAATCTTAACCATCCGCTCCCATCGTTTCGGAGTGCGCACCACCCGGCGCAGCGACGCAAATTTCCTGGCCGAAAGGTACCGGGCAGTGACGCCATTGGCCGCGATCATGAAATCCTCAATGATCTCCTTCGCACGATTCTTCTGCTCCACCTCAAGATCCCGAATTTCATCGCCGTCGAATACAGGTCTTGCCTCAATCGTTTCCAGACTAAGTGCCCCGTGCATATGCCGGAGATTCTTCAACTTTTGTGCCGCCTGATCCTGCAGACGCAGGCTCTCAGCCAGCCCATTTACGACAGCCACCGATTCGGGGACAGGATCTTTCCCTTCCAGCCAGGCTGCCACCCCCTGATAGGTGAGCTTGGCATGATTGCGCACCAGTGCCTGGTAGATATCCGATTTTTGAAGGGATCCATCTGCGCCAATCACCATTTCAACCACGATCGATAGGCGTTCCTGGTTGAAATTCAAGGAAGTGAGGTTGGTAGAAAGCTTTTCAGGAAGCATAGAGAATATCTTAGCGGGGGTATATACGGTGGTCGTATTATGGCGAGCGTGTTCATCAATTGCCGATCCATCCTTAACCAATGCATCTACGTTAGCCACCGCCACCTGAACCTTAAGGGTATTGCCAGGCATTGCCTCGGCAACCGTAAGTTGATCCAGATCACGCGAGTCATCATTATCGATCGAGGCCCACAGCAGCTCCGTCAGATCACGAATTGGCTCGCCGTTCCTGCGTGCAGGGGATTGAATCCTGTTTAGTTCGGCAAGCGCCCGGGCGGAAAAGTCTGGGAGTAAGCCTCTTTCTAACATCGCTCTCTCGGCGATGTCCTCTAAGATAGCACGGTGATGTTGATAATTCGTGTTCATAAAATCCATTTCACTACTCTTTCGGCAACCTGACGAGATTGCGATCCAAGACCTTCTCCTTTTGCCGCGGCGTCAATCATCGGGTGATTGGCAAATTGCCTGTCCCACATATCTTCTACAGAGCCATCCCTCCGATGGTCCACCTTATTGTCTTTCCCCGGGAACCGGGAATCTTCTTTAACATCATGAATTTTTCGTTCGCTGTTATCGCCTAATTCTTAGCTTTAGTAATGGTTGGTTGGCGTTTGTCTTCACGCGATTTGCTCACCTTTATTCTGGAACCTCGCTTTGTATCGCAGTATTGATCGGGGGGAATTGCGATGGTATAAAAGCCAGCTCACTCTCCGTTTGGTTCATATCTTCAATGGATTCAACCGGGAACAAAACCTCATCCGGACAATAGGGATATGGCGGCGTCCAATCACCTCTCGGAGCAACGAAACGCGAGGGATCAAAATCACTATATCCAGCTGCCTCGGTGCTATCGATTTTAAGAAATCCAGAGCTCTTGGTTAAGTAGCGCATGGTGCTCACAGGAATCACGACGAGCCGTTCAGGCGTTTGGTCTTCGCCATACGCCAAGAATCTGGGATCTTGCTGCAAGTTTGAATATCGCCCTCGAACCACCATCGCAACCACACGCCGGTTGTTTGGATTGATGATCACTCTTTCGACTTTTCCAGAGAGGCCGTCGCGAAAATTGATCTGCTCTCCGATAGAAGGTTGTAAAAAGCGCTGGTCTTCTGCCTTCAAATCAACCCCGGCGGCTCGCACGTTATTGATCACACCTCGCACTCCAGGAATATTGGCTGCGCATTTTTCGGCTAATGAGCGTACGTTGGTACTACTCACTTCACCATTCAGTACAACAACCCCATTCCGCGCTCCGGTGAAGAATTTAACCCCATACACATGCTCGATCTTTCCCAAGGCGCCGGCCACTTCCCGGATGATTTTATCGTCTGGAACCAGATAGCTCTTTACCCCCAGTACACCAGGGATCGTTCGGACTGCATCTTCAGCTAGCTGTTGATTGCTTGTGCTGATGACATGGCCCATCAAGAAAACGACGCCATCTTTTACAGCAACATCGATCTCCCTGTAATCTGTACTGCGCAGCATGCCATTCTTCCATAAAGCACGTTCCACTTTTTTTGCAATGGATGCATCCGCGTTATCTTTCTTGTCTAGCACTTTCTGCTCTTCTACCGGCAACCAGGATCGATCGTCGCACCTGGAAAATTCTGTGGAACTTGCGTGGGTCGTTTGTGCTTCTAACACAGTTCTCCTAGTCCAGCTTGGACTTCCTCGATGCAAGTCTCTGCAGGGCTTTATACATTCGCCCAATATTCATCCGCCTCTTTTTCCATTGCCGACAGGCGGGTGTAGTAATCCGGAAACTCTTTGAGATGCGCTAAAGCGATTTTTCCGGTGATCAAAGCGTCATCATCGGTTACGTTGGTTTGATCATCTCTGGCGCCGTGCTCAAGCTCCACTTCAAGCCCGATCTGAAACTGTTCGACACTAAATGCATGCCAATCGATCCCTAAAGCATCGCCTATTTGCCTTGCCACAGCCAGGCTAAACTGTTTCTCTGTACGCATAGGAGGTCTCCTTATTAAATCGAAAAATCTTCTGATTTCTGGCTGGGTTTATCATCGCCCGGCTCTTTGGCGGCCTGATACTGGGCCTGGAGTTGAGCAATCAACTGGCTATATTTTCCATTGGTTTTGGGAAGATCATCCAGGGTGAGTATGCCCCAATGAGGGCGTTTCTTGCCGCGTACTTGCTGCCACCTGCTTTGGTTGTTATGTTCTTGCATGAGTTACTCCTTAAATACTATACCGGTTTTCGAACCGCTTCTCTGCCTCGAAACCAACCACGGCCTGGATGAGCCGGTGGTATCACCCAGAACGAATTTACTGGTTTCATATATTCATTCTATATCAAACACCCCCCAGCCGCATCCACCGGCCGGGGGGTGTTTGTCTCCGCCAGTTGGGGGAGAATCAAGAAATGAAGGCTGTTGCTTAATTTCCACCGAAATTAGTACTCGCCACTACCGGGCGGCATGGCCGGGCCCGAATTCTTCTCCGGCACGTCGGTGATCAGCGCATCGGTGGTCAGGATCATTGCTGCGATGCTGGCCGCATTTTCGACCGCGCTGCGGGTGACCTTGGCCGGATCGATAATGCCGCTCTCGACCATGTCTTCGTACTCACCGCTCATAACGTTGAAGCCAATGTTTTTGTTATCCTTTTCTTTCGCCATGCGGCGGACCGTGTCAATGACAACGGCACCTTCCTGGCCGGCGTTGCTGGCGATACCACGCATCGGCTCTTCGAGTGCACGGCGCATAATGGTGATACCGGTCTGGATGTCAGGTTCTTCTGACGTGACACCGACCAACGACGCAATCGCGTTGATCAACGCCACTCCCCCACCGGGCACAATGCCTTCCTCGACCGCAGCGCGGGTTGCGCTCAGCGCGTCTTCGACGCGATGCTTCTTTTCCTTCAATTCGGTCTCGGTCGCCGCGCCGACGCGGATAATGGCCACACCACCTGACAACTTCGCCAATCGCTCCTGCAACTTCTCTTTGTCGTAGTCGCTGGTCGTGTCCTCAATCTCGACCTTGATCTGTTCGATGCGGCCCTTGATTGCCTGCAGGTCGCCTTTGCCTTCAACGATGGTCGTATTGTCCTTATCGGACTGAATCTTGGCGGCCTGGCCGAGATCTTCAATTGTTACCGACTCGAGCTTGCGGCCCAGTTCTTCGGTGATTAGAGTGCCGCCAGTCAATATGGCGATGTCTTGCAGTACAGCCTTGCGGCGATCGCCGAAACCAGGCGCTTTAATCGCCAGCAAGTTTAACGTGCCGCGCAGCTTGTTGAGCACGAGCGTCGCCAGCGCTTCGCCGTCGACATCTTCGGCCACCACGACCAGATCGCGCTTACCCCCCTGGAGCAGTGTCTCCATCAGCGGCACAATGTCGGTCGCTACGCTGATCTTCTTGTCATGAATCAGGACGTACGGATTTTCAATGACGGCTTCCATCCTTTCCGTGTTGGTGACGAAATAGGCGCTGATAAAACCGCGGTCGAATTGCATCCCTTCCACATACTCAGTCTCGAATTCGAGGCCTTTGCTTTCCTCAACCGTGACGACGCCGTCTTTGCCGACTTTCTCCATCACTTCGGCGATCAAGTCGCCGATTTGCTTGTCCGCCGCCGAGATAGAGGCCACGTTGGCGATCTCCTGTTTATCGACGACCGGCATGCTCATCGCCTTGATCGATCCTACCACCGCATCGGTCGCCAGCTCGATGCCGCGCTTGATCAGCATTGGATTCGCGCCTGCAGCTACGTTCTTCAAGCCTTCGTGGACGATCGACTGGGCGAGCACGGTTGCCGTCGTCGTGCCATCTCCTGCCACATCGTTAGTCTTGGTGGCCGCTTCTTTCAGCAGCTGCGCGCCCATATTCTCATATGCGTCCTTCAGTTCGATTTCCTTCGCCACGGTCACGCCGTCGTGAGTTATGACCGGCGCACCGTACTTCTTGTCGAGCGCCACATTGCGCCCCTTGGGTCCTAACGTCGTAGCCACGGCACTGGCGAGAATATCGACGCCGCGCTTCAATGCCCGCTGTGCTTCTGTCGTGAATACAAGTTGCTTGGCCATATTGGATTTCCTTTACTTTTCAACAATTGCCAGAATGTCGCTCTCCTTGAGGATGAGCAACTTCCTGTCGTTGATTTTGACTTCGGTGCCGGCGTACCTGGCATACAGCACCACGTCGCCGGTCTTGACATCCATCTCGATGCGCCTGCCATTGTCATCGGTGCGGCCCGGACCAGCCGCTAATACGGTACCTTTCTGCGGTTTCTCTTTGGCCGTCTCAGGCAGAATAATACCGCTGGCCGTCTTCTCCTCTTTTTCCTGCGGTTCGACGACTAAGCGGTCACTCAGTGGCCTCAGATTCAACTTCTTACTGGTCATAGTTCAGGCCTCCTAATGAAATTTTTTGATTCACAGACAAAGTGTTCTCCTGGAAGAAACGCAACACCACGCCCAGCAGCACCATCACGAAAATGACCACTGTTGGCCGCAGGTCGCCGGTCAGGAAAGATATCACGCCCAGCGCCAGGAGCAGGACAATCAATGGGTTCTTGACGTTACTCAACAGGCCATCAGGGCGGACTGGCGTTTCTCCCGAGCAATCTCGTTCAAACCATACTGCTTCGAGTGAGAGCTGGCTTCCGCTGTACTCAGGCCGTTTAATTGCGATTGAAGCTCCTTTAAAACGGTGCCGGTATCTGCACGTGCCTTTTCTAATAATTGATCGGAAAAATGCGCCCCCTTCTCGCCAGGGAGATTTATCCAGACGCTGAGATGGGTTCAGGGTCGTCTTCAGTACTCACATCCATACATCCGCTATTTACATCGGAGGTGCTGCCCTAAGGCAGTCCTATTCAATGGTGGTGGTTTTTTGGGGGGACCGAGCTACAACAAACTATTCTTACCGTAAAATGCTGCGCCGTCTACCACCACCCAACAGGCGCAGTCCGACGAGCAGCACCACCGCCCCGGCAAACGCCACCAGGATCGACTCCAGGTTAATCCCATTCACCCCGGCGCCGATATGCAGAAAGGTGGTAGCAATCCAGCCTCCCAACAATCCGCCGACCACGCCGACGATGACGTCACCCACCAAACCATAACCTCCGCCTTTCATGACCATTCCGGCTAACCAGCCAGCGATCAAACCAACGACAATCCAGGATAGTATTCCCATAATAATCCTCCATCCATTTTCTGCTTTATCATCGGATAAGCTGCCCCAGGTTATGCCGGCGCTCGGGACAGCTTAGTGCGCCGGTTTTCAAACTGCTTTTCCCCCACAGGTTCTCCACCTTGAGAGCAATCGTGGCCTGCATGAGCCGGTGGTGTCATCCGGATTGAATACTCGCTACCGCATCTCGCAGGCGTTCAGCCACCCGCTCGGACGTCTCGCTTTTACTGATAAACGCATCCGCGCCGGCCGATAAGGCGGCCTGTTCACGGGCGCTCAGATGGCTGATGAGGACGATCAGCACGGCAACCGGGCAAGCCTTGCGTAGTTCTGCCAGGTCTGCGCCAGACCTAGCAGCGACCAGTCCCCATTCCACCATCAAAATATCGGGGCTGGTGGCGGGAGCCTGGGCTAAGGCAGTCGGCCAGTCGGCGGCTTCGCCAACCACCTTCATTTTGAGATCTTGGAACATAAGACGGAAGGCCCGGCGTTCATCAGACAGTGAGTCAGCCAAATAGACACGTTTCATACCTTCATTCTTTAACAAACACCCCCCGGCTGCATCCGTCGGCCGGGGGGTGTTTCGCTCCCCCACTTGGGGGAGAAGCGGGAGGCAGCCAGCGGGGCTGGCAGTCAGGTAACCAGTCCGCTGCGTAAAGCTAACGCCACAGCTTCTGAACGGCTGGCGACGCCCAACTTGGAGAGGATGTTGCTGACGTGGGTTTTGATGGTAGACGGGCTGACCACCAGCCTTGCGGCGATCTGGGTGTTATTCAAACCTTCGACCATCAGAGCCAGCACAACCCGCTCGCGCTCGGTTAGATCGTGGCCTGGCGCGGGCGGCTGGTTAGCGGCGTTTACAAGCGCCTGGGTAGCCTCTGGAGACAGGGTGGCACGCCCGGAATGCGCGGCGCGGATGGCGCGGGCCAGTTCATCCGCCGACACATCTTTGAGCAAATAGCCGATCGCCCCGGCCTGCAGCGCGTTCTGAACCACCTGCTGCTCCTTGAAGCTCGTCAAGGCAACGATCTGCACTTTAGGAAACTGCTGGCGGATGAGGCGTGTGGCACTGGCCCCATCCATACCCGGCATCATCAGATCCATCAGGATAACGTCGGGCAGAACCTGGCCACAGAGTTCGATGGCAGCCTCGCCGCTATCGGCCTCGCCCGCCAGTTCCAGGTCGTCAAAGACTTTCAAGAAGGTTGCCAGTCCGCGACGCACCATCGTATGGTCATCGACCAACATCACTCGAATCGATTGGGAAGGGCCCATCGCTAACCGTCCTTCTGTTCCCGGGTCTCCACCCAGCGAATAACAATTTCAGTGCCGTGTCCCGGCTGGCTGGTGATGGTTAACGTCGCCCCCACGGCTGTGGCGCGCTCACGCATCATGCTCAACCCATAATGACCAGGGGGCGCCTGTTCGGGGTCAAAGCCGCGGCCGTCATCCCAGATGCGTAATTCAACCACGCCGGTCCCATATTGCAGCTGAATGTCCACCCGGCTGGCTCCGGCATGTTTGGCAATATTATTCAACCCTTCCTGACACAGGCGGTAGAGTACCACCTGCACATCCGCGGGCAAGACCCTTTGCTCTTGCGAGGCATCTTGCCCTGTCACGGTCACGTTGATCGGGATGTTTGTCCGGCCTGCCAGCGCATTTCCCAACAGGCGCAGCAAGTCGCCCAGTTCTGCATCTGTCAGGGTCGAGGGCCGCAGCTCGGCCAGCAGTAGGCGCATGTCGGCCTGCGCGCCACGCGTCAACCGGCGCAAATCCTCCAGGGATCGGCGCCCCTCATCCGGGTCTCGCTCCCACAGGCGCGGCAGAACTTCTGCGATCAGGCCGGCGGAGAAGAGCGATTGGTTGACGGCATCGTGCAGATTTTGCGCCAGACGTTGCCGTTCCTGAAATGTGGCGAGCGTGCGTGCATGTTCGTATAGCTCGGCATTGACCATCGTGATTGCTGCCTGGTTGGCTACAGTCAGAGCCAGACCAGCGTGGTGGGCCGTGAAGAAATTCCGCTCGGCATGAGCAACACCCACGACCCCGATCATGCGGTCTTTGATGGCCAGGGGGACCCACATCCACGATTGCACACCCTCCAGTAGAATGCTCGCCTGCTCATCCAGGAGTGAGCGGAGAAAGCGTGCCGGCGGGTCAGAGCTTTGCACATCGGCGATCCGGGTAGACCGGCGCTCGTTGAATAGCATCGTCAGAGCCTCCGAGCTACGTAGACGGATTTGGAAAGGCATGGCCTGTTCCAGCGGTTGTGGCCCGCGCACCGCCAGGGCAGCCAGGGTTGAGTCCTCCAGCTTAAAAAGTCCGGCGTGCGTATAATCGATGATCACCCGCAGTTGGTCGAGGATCAGGCCTGGCTGCAGTTCGAGGGCGGAAGCCAGCGTTTGGGAGATCTCCAACAAGGTGGACTGTTCGCGGGTGCGAGCTTCCACCTGCTGTTGGAGCAACTGCTCTGAATGGACCCGCTGGCTAACGTCACGAACCACACTCAGGAGAACTGAGCGGCCCTGATCCATATACACTGTCCCGCTCAGTTCTACATAGAACGGTGAGCCATCTCGGCGCATGTGGACCTGGAGCGCTACGTACGCGCCCTGAGACTGAACTGCCTGGACGTACTTGCTGAACTGCTGAGAACTGTCAGGGTGGATGAAGCGGGTAAGAAGCTGGCCAATGAATTCATCGCGAGCATAGCCATACATCGTGCACGCCGCTGGATTGGCCTCGACCACAACGCCGGTTTCCAAATCATGGATGATCAGCCCGTCGCTGGCGATTTCGAAGATGTTCCGATATTGCCGTTCCCTCCCTTTAGCCTGCGATGGGTGGTTTTGGTTGCTTGTTTGCAGCGCTGCCAGCGCAGCTTGAAGATCTTCCAGCAAGTATTGTTCTGGTGATCCAGTGGGCCAGTGCTCGAGAGGAATGACGGGAGGTGCATCCGGGTCCTGAGCCGTTTGCCGGAGCAGGCTGGACAACAGCGCATAGAAATCATCCGAAGGAGACATAGAATATAGTGTACCGCAAGCCGGCGCGGCTGTCATCCTATTGTATTTTCTAACCCGATGGCTTCTGGGCCCTTTGGGTTCTTCCGTGATAAGTCCCAGATTTGGGGGTGAGCGGGTGCGTACGCACCCGCTCACCCCCAAATCTGGAGATCCCCCACGGCGAAGCCGGAAGAACCGGCTTCTGTAAGTAGCCTACACAGTGGAGTATAATTAAGATCCCAGAAAAGGGAAATAAAACTCCTCATCTCAACTGTCTAAAATTGGTTCTGTAAAGCCATCCCTACAGCCAGCGCCGGGAAAACAGGCCCTTTTCTCCGTAAGTTATGTGTCGACACAAGGAAAGGCAATGTTTAAACGGATCCTGCTCCCGTTGGATAGTTCAAAATTGGCGGAATGCGTTTTGCCACATCTGGTCGCGATTGCCCGGATCTGTGAGCCAGAAGTGCAGTTGATCCGCGTCTCGGAACCTTTTGGCGTGACAGCACGCTTGCGCATGATTGACCCGGTGGATTGGCAGATCCGTAAAGCTGAGGCGGAGAGTTATCTCTCTGGTATCGCAGAACGCTTACAGGATGCTGGTCTGCGGGTATCCACACATCTTTATGATGGCAGACCCGCTGAACAGATTATTGAAGTTGCCCACTCTTGGAATGCAGACCTGATCTTGATGAGCAGCCATGGGCAGAGCGGTTTAAGTCCGTGGAATGTCAGCAGCGTTGTGCAGCAGGTCATCCTGCGTGCGCACCGTTCCCTGATGATCATCCGGGCCTATCAACCGGTGACCGCAGATCTGACAGGCCTGCGTTATTGCAAGATCTTTCTTCCGTTGGATGGTTCTCAGCGAGCGGAAATGCCACTGGAGTTAGCTGAATCGCTGGCGCGCGCCCACGGCAGCGAGATCCTGGCGGCCCACGTTGTTCGGCAGCCGGAACTACCTCGCCGGACATCCGCTTCGCAGGAAGACTTGCTGCTGGTCAACCAATTGACAGAGCGGAATCGAGCCGAAGCGATCAAATATTTGGAAGACCTGAAATCCCGGACAGACATAAGCGTCCGGACGAAACTGGAGGTCAGCCCTCGTATTAGTCGCTCCTTGCACCAGATCGCTGATGAGAACGAAGTGGATCTGACGATTTTAAGCGCCCACGGTTATTCCGGCGACACAAGCTGGCCCTTTGGCAGCGTGGGGCTTGGCTTGATCATTTACGGTAGCACACCGCTGCTGATCCTGCAGGATCTGCCGACCAACCGGATCGAGCCAACCCAGGCAGAGATCGCCGCCCGGGAAACCGGAGGCCACTAACCCGTGCTGGATCAGGCTCCCATCATGCCGGCAGGCTCGCCGCCCGAGACCCAGCCGGACAACCCGCCTGTCGACCTGGAGGCCCAAGGTCGCTGGTTGGCAGAAGATCATCGCCGCCATGGCCAGGTATCGCCCGGCGTACGCACCGGCTCGTCTGGTGTGGGTCATAGCTCACCGGGCCGGGCAGTACTCTTGTCGGCGCGTCTCCCCCGTTTTACCTCGATACTGAAAGAAGCTGCCGATCGCTTGCAAACGCAAACCTCGAAAGCTGGACAGCTCTCGCAGGCCGCTGAATGGATGCTAGACAACTATTACATTGCAGCCCAGGCGCTGCGTGAAGTGCAGCAAGATCTGCCGCCACACTATGAGCGCCAGCTCCCCCTCTTGCAAGCAGGGCACCCGCGCGTCTACGATCTTTCCGCTGAGATTATCCAAACCGAGAATGCCCTGCTCGACTTGGGGCGTGTCAAGCGTTTCGTGGAGGCTTACCAGGAAGTGCTCCCGCTCACGATGGGTGAGCTGTGGGCACTGCCGACCATGCTGCGTCTGGGGATTCTGGAGTGCCTTTTGGCGGCGGTTGCCAGGCTCACAGAGCTCGCAGGGGACGCGATACCAGAGATTGTATCCATCCTGAAGTCCCCTGGGCAACTCGACGACCAGCTCATGGTGGAAAACAGTATCCGCAGCTTGCGAGCCCTGGCAGTTTATGATTGGAAGCGCTTCTTTGAAAGCTTAAGTCTGGTCGATGTTATCCTGCGCAAGGACCCGGCAAAGCTGTATGCCGGGATGGATTTCGAGACACGCGACCGTTACCGGAAGGCCGTGGAGGAAATTGCCAATTCTGGGCAGGCTGATGAACTGGCAGTCGCCCGGGCTGCCCTAAGCCTGGCACGCGCTGGGGTAGACCAGCTTACCCCGCATCCTGCGCCAGCCTCGCAAGAATCGCCGGATCCAGATAGAAATAAGAACTTGAAAGCTCAGCCGGACGGCTGGGATGGATTTCGCTCTCAGCCTGGCACGCACATCGGGTATTATCTCCTGGGCCAAGGCCGCCCGGCGTTGGAACAGACTGCCGGGTACACTCCGCAAGGCTGGCAACGGTTAGAGCGCTTCACTCGCAGCCACCCTACCCCAATTTATCTGGGGTCGATTGCATGCCTCTCGCTGGGATCGGTGATTATCCCTCTGGTATTTGCAGCCATGGTCAGGACGCCTGTGGCCGGACTCTTGTTGGTTTTCGTTCTCGCCTTGGTCCCAGCGCTAACGATCGCTGTAGAGCTGGTCAACTGGGCGGTCACCCAGGTTTTCAAGCCTGAGGACCTAGCACACATGGATTTCAGCCGGGGATTACCAGAAGAGTGTGTGACCATGGTTGTCATCCCGGCTATGCTCTCTGGAGCCGATGAAGTCGATTCGCTGGTGGGTCAGTTGGAGCAGCACTACCTGCGCAACCCCGACCCAGGTCTTTTCTTTGCCCTGGTGACCGATTACATGGATTCCCAGACGGAAAACCAGCCCGGTGATTCCGATTTGGTCGAACGGGCGCGGCAAGGGATCCGCGGTCTGAATGAAAAATACCCGCGGGTAGGGTCGAATCGTTTCACTGAAGGGCGCTTCGCCCTCCTTCATCGTGAGAGGCAATGGAACCCCTCCGAAGGCGTCTGGATGGGTTGGGAGCGCAAGCGCGGCAAGCTGCAAGAGTTAAATCGCTTGATCCTGGCAACACAAGACGTCTCCCTGGGCGATCGCTCGCTCGATGCCTTGTCCTCATTCCCAATCCGTGAGGGGGATCTATCTATGCTTCAGCGCGTGCGCTACATCATTACCCTGGATGCCGACACGATTCTGCCCCGCGACGCTGCCCGGGATTTGATTGCGGTTCTGGCTCACCCTCTGAACCGCGCTCGCCTCAAACCAGTACGCGCGGGTGAATGTGGCGAAGAAGTCGTTTCGGGATATACCATTCTTCAGCCGCGCACCGATATCAATCCGTCCAGCAGCAGCGCCTCATACTTCACGCGTATCTTCTCTGGGGATACCGGCCTTGACCTTTACACCCGGGCGGTATCAGATGTCTACCAGGACCTCTTCGGAGAAGGCAGTTATGTCGGTAAGGGAGCCTACGAGGTCGAAAGCTTCGAGCGCAGCCTGGAGAACTGCATCCCCGAAAATTCCCTGCTCAGCCACGACCTGCTAGAGGGCATTCATGGTCGGACTGCTTTGGTGACCAGTACCGTCCTGATCGAAGACATGCCGCCTAACTATCTGGTGCATGCCCGCCGGCTGCACCGCTGGACGCGTGGCGATTGGCAGCTCCTGCCGTGGCTGTTCTCGCGCCGCCTGTCGGCGATCAGCCGTTGGAAGATTCTGGATAACCTGCGGCGTAGCCTGGTGGCCCCGGCCCTTCTGTTGTTAATCCTGGCCGGTTGGCTGGTCTTGCCCGGTTATCCCGGGGCCTGGACGGTTGCTGGAGCAATCATCCTGGCCATCCCTGTATTGACCGGGTCCTGGACAGCGCTACGTAGGCGCCTGAACAGCCTGCCGGTGCGCCAGACCGAAGCTTCTCTTAAGAACAGCTTCTTCCGCTGGCTGCTGGCTCTGGCGTTCTTGCCTTATGAAGCCCAGATCGCGGCAGACTCCATTCTGACGACACTGGTTAGGCTGGTTGTCACACATCGCAGTATGCTGCGATGGACAACCAGCGCCCAGGCCGCTCGTCGTTCTGGGGAAAAAGATGCCAATGTGACCTGGCGGCGGATGGCCTTTTCCCCGCTATTGGCGATCGTTCTGGTTACCCTGGTCACTCTGCTTCGCCCGACCGCCCTGGACTGGGCGGCCCCTCTGTTGGCAGCCTGGTTCCTGATTCCCGGGATAGCCATCTGGGTCAGCCGGCCTCTGCCGCAGCATGTAGAGGAACTGGACGGCGAGCAAAGAAGGGAGTTGCACCGACTGGCGCGCCGCACCTGGCTTTTCTTTGAACAGTTCATCGGCCCTGAGGATCAGTGGTTGCCCCCCGACCATTTTCAGGAGGCACCCCTGGGAATCGTCGCCCATCGCACCTCGCCGACCAATATCGGTTTGGCCTTGCTTTCTGCCCTGGGGGCGTACGACCTGGGCTATCTTGAGGCCCTCACCC
>OFHG01000467.1_pt1 | contig 16253 bp, 19 predicted proteins | sample 1521931 | NCBI WGS metagenome assembly OFHG01 (sample SAMEA2468438, study PRJEB22500) | soil metagenome | biome: Glassland; feature: Farmland; material: Clay | place: Australia | collected 2013-01-31 | depth 0.55 m
ACGCAGGAAAACGCGGTCGTGTCCGCGTTCCGCGACGCCACTGTCGCCTATGGCGGGATCGACATCGTCGTCGCCAACGCGGGCATTGCTTCGGCTTCGGCGTTCGAGGACACGTCGATGGAGCTGTGGAATCGCAACATCGCCATCCTCGCCACCGGCTATTTCCTCGCCGCCCGCGAGGGGTATCGCATCATGAAGGATCAGGGCCTCGGCGGCAGCATCGTCTTCATCGCGTCGAAGAATGCGCTGGCGGCCTCGGCCGGCGCGTCGGCCTATTGCGCGGCCAAGGGCGGCGTGCTGTCGCCGCGCCTCATCCAGAAGCGGGTCGAGCAATTGCGCTCGGCCCTCGGCCTGCCCGCCTCGGCGACCCCGCATGCCCTCCGCCATTCCTTTGCGACCCATCTGCTTGAAGCGGGCTATGACATCCGTACCATTCAGGAATTACTTGGCCATAAGGACGTGCAAACGACCATGATTTATACTCATTGCATTCCAAGCCGGATGATCAAAGAGGCGAAGAGCCCGCTGGACTTCTGAATGATCGAGATCGCCGTAGCAGCTTTCCAGACGCACGGACGTTGCATCTACTTATTGTAATCTCTATTCCCGCGGATGTTTCTTTTTGTACTCCACCGGCCTTTCCTTCAAACCATCCGGTCCCCAGATGCCGAGCTTTTTCCCTCGCGCAATGCGCTGGGCTTTTACGAACAGATCGACGTACTCGCTGTTCGGCTGGAACGTGAAGAGCACTGCGTATCCATCAGCAAGCATCTTCTCGTTGACGAATGTTTTATCCTTTGTCCACAGGTAGACCAGCAGCCGGTTGTACTTGTCGTATGGTTCAACACCGGTCTCCACGAATACCTTCCATCCGGAATCCTTCAACATTTTCCGCAGGTGCTCCTTCGCTTTTGTACCCCAGGGCTCCTGGCCCATCTCCGGCGCATCGAAGCCGATGAGGCGGGTGCGGTATGTTGTATTGTTCATTCGAAGCGTAACGGTATCGCCGTCGTTGACTGCGATCACTCGCGCTTCGCTCAGGCGGGCAACGGCCGGGACAGGGCAGGGGGCGAAAATGAGGCCGGCAACGAAGACCAACACGAGGGCGATGTTTCTTTTTCTTTTGAGCATAACGGACCTCATCGGCTGCAATTATAGGAGGTTGCCTTTTCCCGTGTCAATCAAATAAAGCGCTGGAAATAAAGACGATTATTCTGCTATATTTAGAGCATAATGCCGTCTGAATGCTTCAGGGGAAAGGAACTTCATCGTGGCCGATAAGAAAAGGCTGCTTAAAGTAATCTTTATTGGAGTAGCGGTCGTGATTGCCGCGGCGATTGCAGTGAAGCTCCTGCTCTTTCGGGGAGAGTTCCTGTACGCCGGGACCCTCGAAGCGACGAAGGTGGACCTGTCCGCGCGGGTGTCCTCGGCGATCAAGATCGTGAACGTCCAGGAAGGCGACCGCATAGCTGAAAACCAGGAACTCGTGGCCCTGACGTGCGAAGACATCAAAGTCGCCTCGGACCTGGCGAACGACAATTACCGGCGGACCGTCGGTCTTTTTAAAGCCGGGACTTCTTCGCAGGAGACAATGGACCAGGTCAAAAACAAAAAAGAGGACGCGGATGTTCGTCTCGGCTGGTGCTCCATCAAATCGCCGATCTCGGGCACGGTCTTAAGCCGCTACCACGAGCCCGGCGAATGGGTGAACCCCGGGACGAAGCTTTTGACCCTGGCGAACATCCGGGACATCTGGGCATACATTTACGTCCCGCAGCCCGAGGTCTCGAAACTCCAGGTCGGCATGAAACTCAAGGGGTATCTGCCGGAGCTGAACAACCGCGAATTCGACGGGACGATCATCAAGATCAACGACGAGGCGGAGTTCACGCCCAAGAACGTCCAGACCCGGTCGGAGCGAGAGCGCCTGGTGTTCGGCGTGAAAGTGAGCTTTCTCGGCTCGAATGAGCAGGAGATCCTGAAGCCCGGCATGACGATCGAAGTGAAGCTGCCGAAGTAGGGGAAGTCCCACATCGTGTAAAACAGAAACGCTTTTCTCGCAAAGGCGCAAAGGCCGCAAAGAAAACCTTAAGACTCGGCCTCTATTTAAAAAAAGATGAAATTATTTCGCCTTTCTTTGCGAGCTTTGCGCCTTTGCGAGAGATGTGTTTGGCTTTGTTTTTTTATTTTCGTCGCAATCTTTTATTTTTTTCTTAGCGTTCTTTTGCTTCTTTGCGAGATAATTTTTTTTGAATGCTACCAGACCGTTATGTCGCCAATGTCCATTTCCATTTCCGTTCAGAGCATCAAAAAAGTCTTCGGCGCGACCCCGGCCCTTGACAGCGTGACCCTGGATTTCTCTTCCGGCCTCATGCACGGCGTGATCGGTCCGGAGGGCGCGGGTAAAACCACGCTTTTGCGCATCCTGCTCGGCTTGCTCAAGCCCACGGAGGGGACGGTTGCTTATTACCAGGGGGGCGAGCCCATTGACTTCGAAAGCGTCCGTCCTGCTGTTGCGTACATGCCGCAGACGCAAAGTCTCTATCCCGACCTTTCCATCGCCGAGCACCTGGACTTCTTTAAGGAACTCTACGGGATACCGCGCGAGCTCTATGAACAGAAACGTGATGAGCTCCTGCGCATCACGAGGTTACACGAATTTATCGAGCGTCCGGCCGGCCAGCTCTCGGGAGGAATGTACAAGAAGCTGGGACTCATGTGTGCGCTTTTGCGGTCTCCGCGCGTCATGCTCCTTGACGAGCCCACGACCGGGGTCGATCCGATCAGCCGCCGGGAATTCTGGGAGCTCCTGTACCGCCTCCTGGACCAGCAGATCCTGATCCTCGTGACCACGGCGTATATGGATGAAGCGGAGCGCTGCGGGCGCGTGCACCTTCTGGAACGCGGAAAACTGGTTGCCGCTGGCGAGCCGCGGGCGCTTCTGTCGGGAGAGGGGGTTTCGAGCTTTGATGAACTCTTCCTCCGGAGAAATACCCATGAATGACCTGGCCGTGGAGGTACGCGATCTCTCGGTCCGGTTCGGCGATTTCATTGCCGTGAACCGGATTTCCTTCACCGTCCGCCTCGGCGAGATCTTCGGATTCCTGGGCGCCAATGGCGCGGGCAAGACGACCACGATCCGCGTGCTCTGCGGCCTCCTGAGACCAAGCGAAGGGTCGGTGCGGGTCGCGGGCGTGAGCTTCGACCACGGCGAGCAGGCGGTCAAGTCCAAAGTCGGGTACATGTCCCAGAAATTCACGCTCTACAACGACATGACCGTCGAGGAAAACCTGAGCTTCACGGCGAGCCTCCGGAAACTGGACAAAGCGACCTACGAGCAGCGGCGCAAGGAACTCTTCGACTTCATCTCCTTCGACCGGCCCTTAAACACGATCGTCCGGGACCTGTCAGGAGGGACGAAGCAGCAGGTGTCGCTTGCCGCGTCGCTCCTCCACGATCCGGAGATCATCTTCCTCGACGAACCCACGGCCGGCGTGACACCGGCTGCGCGAAGCCGCTTCTGGAAGCTCATCCGGAAGCTCGCCGAGAGCAGCAAGACCGTCTTCGTTACGACCCACTATATGGACGAGGCGGAGCAGTGCGACCGCATCGCCCTCATGCGGGAAGGCAAGATCATCGCGCTCGATTCGCCGGAAGGACTCAAGGCGGCGACTTTTAGAACACCCATGCTCGAATTCGACCCAAGGGAGGCTCTCAGCTTTGCCGAAGTTTCCGCAATGGCCCGGCATGAAGTGTTCTCCTTTTTCGAACCCTACGGCCTCCGGTTTCACGCCGCGATCAAAAGCGAACCTGAATGGGAAAGAGTGAAGCCCGAATTCGAAAAGAAGTTCACGATACGGAGAATCAAGCCGTCGCTCGAGGACGTATTCATCCGGACCGTGGAGGGAACAACGGCATGAACGGCTTCGTCTGGCAAAGGGCGGCCGCAATCGGGAAAAAAGAAGTGTATCACATCCTCCGGGACCCGACGACCCTCGGCGCCGCGCTGGTACTGCCGGTCTTCATGGTCATCATGTTCGGCGTTGCAATCGAGTTCAACGTAAAGAACGTGGCCCTTGCGGTATGCGACTTCGACCAGACGCAGAGCTCCCGGAGGCTGCTCGACACCTTCGGCAGTTCCGACTACTTCCTGATCCATCGGGTTTCCTCCCCTCATGACGCCATCACCGACGTTTCCGCGGAGCGGGCCCGCGCTGCGCTCATCATCCCGCCGCGCTTTGAAAAGGACCTCTTTGCCGGCAGGGGCGCCGAGGCGCAGATTCTGGTCGACGGCTCCGACAACTCCACGGTCGGTCCTGTTCTCGGATACGTGGGAAGCATTCAGAATATCGCTTCACAGCGTATCGGCGGCTTTGAGCAGGCCACGCCCTATGATATGAGGACGAGGTTTCTGTTCAATCCCGAGCTGAACAGCAGGTGGTTCGTGATCCCCGGACTGACGGTCGTCGTGATGTCGATCCTCTCGATTCTTTTGACCGCGCTCACCGTTGCCCGGGAATGGGAGAACGGCTCCATGGAACTGCTGTTGTCCACGCCGGTAGAGCCGCTCGAGATTATCGTCGGAAAACTTGCCCCCTACGGCATACTCGGGATCGTCGCGGTGATCTTCGTGTATGTCATTGCCAGGACCGTTTTCGGCGTCCCCTTTGTGGGAAGCCTCTGGGTCTTCGGCCTGGGGGCACTGCTGTTTCTCGTGACCTACCTGGCCCAGGGGCTCCTGATTTCCGTGGTCACGCGCAAGCAGACCATCGCCATGCAGCTTTCAATGATGTCCGGCATGCTGCCGTCCAACCTGCTTTCCGGGTTTATTTTTCCGATCGAGAGCATGCCGAAGTTCTTCCAGTACTTTACGATGATCCTGCCGGCGCGCTGGTTCATGCGGATCGCCCGGGACACGTTCTTGAAAGGGTCGAGCCTGCTGGAACTTGCCGGACCGTTCCTGGCGCTCGCGTTTTTCTGCGGACTCATGATCTTCCTGGCCGCGCGGCGGTTCAAGAGAGACCTGGAACCGTGAACAGAAAAAGAAATCAAAGGCTTCTCTCGCAAAGCCCGCAGAGGACGCAAAGGAAACCATTAGTCTTGTCTTTAAATATGAATGCTTTTGCTTTTCTTGGCGAACTTTGCGCCTTTGCGAGAACATTTTTTCCTTTTGTTTGATTCAAAAATATGAATAAAACACTTATCGGATTCATAAAAAAAGAACTGATCCAGACCCTCCGGGACCCTCGGATGCGCGTATTGCTGTTCGTGATGCCGATGGTACAGCTCACGATCTTCGGCGTCGCGCTCTCGAACGAAGTCAAGAACATCCGGCTCGCAGCGGTGTTCGATTCCCGGGACACGGTCCTGCGCGACGTCTACGAACGAAGCATCGCCGGAAAGTGGTTCATCCCGGCCGCAGGTTCGTCCCGGGACCCCTTTACCCTGATTCAGGGGGACGAGGCAGACGCGGTGCTCGTCCCGCCGCCGGGAGGGTTCACGCGCGAACTTGGCCGCGGGGTTGCCAAGCTCCAACTCCTCGTGAACGCCACGAACGTGATCCAGGCCCAGGCCGTAGAAGGCTATCTGCAGAGCATCGTGCAGCAGACGGTCAAGGACGATCTGGAGCTCGTCCCTCCCGCGCCGCCCATCCGCGTAAGCGCGCGCGTGCTGTTCAACCCGGCTCTCGAAACGTCTCTCTTCCTGGTCCCCGGCGTGATGTGCATGATCATGATCATTTCGACGATGATACTGTCCAACGTGGCCATTGTGCGGGAGAAGGAGATGGGGACGTTCGAGATGCTGATTTCCGCGCCGGTATCGCGGTCGGAGGTCATCTACGGCAAGACGATCCCCTATGTGCTCCTCGGAATGTCCAACGTGCCGTTGATCCTGGGGGTAGCGGTGTTCGCCTTCAATGTTCCGATGCGGGGATCGCTTCTTGCTTTGCTCGTTGCAGCCTTCGCCTTCGTCTGCACCGCCGTGGCCCTGGGCACGTTGATCTCCACCTACTGCAGAAATCAGCAGCAGGCCATGCTGGCCGGTTTCCTGTTTATTTTCCCGATGATCATGTTCTCGGGGTTGATGTTCCCGATCGAAAACATGCCCGCCGCCATCCGGTGGCTTTCCTTATTCGACCCGCTTTCGCACTTCATGGGCCTGCTCCGCAACATCATGCTGAAGGGCGGGGAAACGGATTATGTCGTGACCCACATCGTGTATCTGGCCCTGATAGCGGCGGTAAGCGTTGTTGCCAGCTTCCGGCGGTTCCATACGACGCTTGAGTAGTCGTCGTGAGACAATGAAGCTGCATCAAAAAGCGCCCGTCCGAGATTTCTTGTGCTATATTTTTAGTATTGTTTATTTGCCGTTGCCGATAGTCAAGGGGGTTGTATGGATAAGTGGAAATGCACGGTGTGCGACTGGATCTATGATCCGGCAATCGGGGACCCGGACGGCGGCATTGCGCCGGGGACGCCCTTTGAAAAGATACCCGACGACTGGGTTTGCCCGGTCTGCGGAGCGGGCAAGGACCTGTTCGAAAAGATGTGATGCAGGCATGAAAGTTTTTCTGTTGTCATCGATCAGGGCGGACATATCACGAAAAGAAAGGAGACGCAATGACACTCGCACAGGGCAAGGCAATTTTTATCTGGGGCACGGCGATCTCGGCAATCATTTTTCTCGCTCTCACCTACGACTCTCTGGTAAAGATGCCGGCAAGAACGCACGAAGAAAAGCTGGACGCCCGCGTTGCCGCGGGCAAATGGGCGTGGCAGAAGCATAACTGCAACGACTGCCACACGATCCTCGGCATCGGCGGCTATTACGCGCCGGATGTCACCAAGGTCATGAGCACCCGGGACAATGAATGGGTCGCGAAATTTTTGAAGGACCCTGAGAAGGTCTGGCCGAACCCGAGGAAGATGCCGAACCTCCATCTGCAGGACGAGGAAATCGCCGATCTGGTCGCGTTTCTGACCTGGGTGAACGGCATCGACACGAACAACTGGCCCCCGAAACCCATGGTGGCGAGCGCGGTAACCTCCGTCACTCCGGGCGAGGCGATCTACAAGGCCCAGGGATGCTCGGCGTGCCACACGATAGCTGGCGTGGGCGGCAAAGTAGGGCCGGACCTGTCCCAGGTCGGCAGGAAGCGGGACAAGGCATGGATCGAGGCGCAGCTCAAGGACCCGAAATCGCACAACCCCCAGTCCATCATGCCGAGCTTTTCGAGACTATCCGATAAGGACATCGACGACCTTGCACGCTATCTCGCAGGGCTGCGATAAGGAGGAATGAGATGAAATACGAATCGCAGAAGATCGCGTTAAACTACTTTATCGTCGTGGCGCTGCTCTTCGGGCTCCAGATCGTCTTCGGCCTGGCCCTGGGCGCCAAGTATGTATGGGACTTTGACCCGCTCATGAGCATCCTGCCGTTCAACACCGCGCGGGCCATCCATATAAACCTTCTCGTGGTCTGGCTCCTGTTCGGCTTCATGGGAGGGGCGTACTACATCGTGCCGGAAGAGGCGCAGACCGAGATTTACAGCACCGGGCTCGCGAATTTTCAGCTCATTCTGTTCGCGCTCATCGGCGTAGCGGCTATCACCGGCTATATCTTCGGCTGGTCCTGGGGCATGCCGTTCCTTGAGCAGCCCACGGTCCTTAAATTCGGCATTGTCCTCGTGGCCCTGATCTTCCTCTTTAACATTTTCATGACCATGATGAAGACGAAGAAGTGGACCGTGATCCAGGGGGTCCTCCTGGGCGGCCTGGTGATGCTCGCGGGCATGTTCCTTTTCGGCGTTTTCTTCATGAAGAACCTGGCGACCCAGTACTTCTGGTGGTGGTGGGTGATCCACCTCTGGGTGGAAGGAGCGTGGGAGCTGGTCACCGGCGCCATCATGGCCTTCATGCTCATGAAGCTCACGGGCGTGGACCGGTCGCTGGTCGAGAAATGGCTCTATGTCGAGGTCGGCCTCGTGCTGTTCACCGGCATCGTGGGCACGGGGCATCACTATTACTGGATCGGCACGCCGAACTACTGGCTCTGGTGGGGAGGGATCTTCAGCGCACTCGAGCCGCTGCCCATCCTCTTTATGGTCATCGACACCCTTCGCGTGGTGCGGGAACGGAAACTGGAGATCGCAAACAAGGTGGCCCTGTCCTGGGCCGTTGGGTGCGCGGTCATGCACTTCTTCGGCGCCGGCGTCTGGGGCTTCGCGCATACGCTGCCGCAGATCAACGCCTGGACTCACGGCACGCAGGTGACGGCCTCGCACGGGCACTTCGCTTTTTTCGGCGCTTATGCCATGCTGAACCTTACGTTGATCTATTTCGCCGTGCCGCAGCTGAAAAAACTCACGACCTTCAAACAGTCGCTCGGCATAAAATCGTTCTGGTTCATGAGCTCCTTTATGGCGCTGATGGCGTTATCACTTGCGATAGCCGGGATTGTCCAGGTCTATTTCCAGCGCGTCCTCGGCATGGACTATCTCACCACGCAGGGATATATGAAGCTATGGTACGCCGTGTTCTGGGTATCGGCGTGGGGTTTCGCCGCCGGGGTGGTGATGTTCCTCATAGATTTCTTCAGGTTGGCGAAGGCCAAGGCGTAAAGATCAGCGGACGGGGCGACTAATCCCGTTGTTTTGTCCAAAGAAAAGACTTTTTTTCATTGATGCGTTTGTACCTCCCTTTACTTACCCTCTCCCCTCCGGGGGAGAGGGTCGCGTTAATAACCCGGGAAAGCGATTTGCAAGTACCGAAAAGGAGTGATAGTATGAATACGCAAAGAACATGTGTCCGTATTCTGTTCGCGGTTTTCTTCCTGGCGGGACTGTTGCTGACCGTTCCCGGGACCGTTATGGCCCACTGCGATACCATGGAAGGCCCGGTGGTCATGACGGCCAAGACGGCGCTGGAAAAAGGGGACGTGACGCCCGTCCTCAAGTGGGTGCGGAAGGATGACGAGGCGGAGATCAGGGAGCTTTTTAAGAAGACGCTCATCGTCAGGAGCAAGGGGAAAGAGGCAAAGGAGCTTGCGGACAGGTATTTCTTCGAGACCCTGGTCCGCATCCACCGGGCGGGCGAGGGCGCTCCGTACACCGGCTTGAAAAGCGGACCGGCTGAACCGGTTATCGCGGCAGCCGATAAGGCGCTGGAAACAGGCTCGGCGAACAACCTCGTGAACCTCGTGACTGACGCGGCCGCGGCCGGCATCCGGAAGCGTTTCGACAGGGTAGCGGAAGCGAAGAAACATGCCGACGAGAGCGTGGACAAAGGCAGGGAGTATGTATCGGCATATGTTGGCTTCACTCATTACGTGGAGCGGTTGCAGAGCGACGCCGCGGCCCCCTGCGAGTGCGAGGGCCACGAAGGGCATCATGGCGACGTGATGGACAGGGGCGTGGAGCATATGCATCAGCATTAGCGTCTCGGGAGACAGGGGTGAAAGGGACATGAGCGAGCCGGTCAGGGTCACGCCTGAAGAGGCGAGAAGAAAAGTCCGGGCGAAGGAAGCACTGTTCGTCTGCGCGTACGAGAACGAGGAAAAATTCAAGAGAATGCACCTTGAAGGCGGCATCTCGTTTAACGAGTTCAAAAACAGGCTCGCCTCCCTGTCAAAGGACCAGGAGATCATATTTTACTGAACCTGACCGCTGGAGGCGAGCGCTGCCCGTCGGGCAGTGGAATTTACCGGGAAGGGGTTTACGAACCTCAAGGTCCTGGCCGGCGGCGTCGAGGGCTGGAAAAAAGCCGGATATCCTCTCGTGGGAGACTCGTAGGTTTCGACAGCAACACCGGAACAGGCAACGTGCATGAGCATAGAAAGATTAAAAAATAAATTAATCGCAAAACTGATTACCCGCTTTCCTTCGCTCGCAAAGAGATTTATTGCTTCTTACGATCCGCGCCGATCCCTTGACGTTCCCTGGACCCCGGCGACCAAGGCCCTCGAACGGTCCACGGTCGCGATCGTGACAACGGCGGGCGTTCATCATAAAGACCAGAAGCCTTTCGACATGAAAGACCGCGAGGGCGATCCATCCTACCGGACCATAGACCCCGGAAGGCCCCTCCCGGACCTGATGATCACCCACGATTACTACGATCACGCTGATGCCGATCGGGACATCAACATCGTCTTCCCCGTGGAAAGATTGAAGGAATTTGAAAAGGAAGGGTTCATCGGGCATGTTGCCGGACATCACTACAGTTTTATGGGGCACATAACGGGCAGGCATATCCCGACGCTGATCGATACAAACGCGCCGGAGGTCGCACGAAAACTGAAGAACGATGATGTCGATATTGTTCTACTCACCCCCGGGTGAGGCATCTGCAATCAATCCGTGGGATTGATACAGCGGGAAATAGAGAAACAGGGGATTCCCACGATCGGCATTTCGATCGTGCGCGAATATTCGGAGAAGGTCAAGCCGCCGAGGACCGTTTTTCTAAAATGGCCCTTCGGCCATCCCTTGGGCGAGCCGTTCAACGTTGCGCAGCAGCGGGTTGTGCTGGCTGAAGCGTTGCGGGCGGTGCACGCCATACAGGAGCCGGGCACGATCATCGATCTGCCGTACCGCTGGAGAAGGGAACAGTACGGCGATAAAGATATCAACGGCATTCTTCACGGTAAACGGATATAGGAGGATTCGAATTACTGCAGGTTTAAGAAATGCGAGAGAAAAAGGCCGTGCACACGGCATCAGTATCTGGCTGTTACAGCGGCTTTTAAGTGGCTTCGTTTTTTATTGTAATACTCTTGAAGATACCTGCTCACCAGCGCCTCTTTCTGTTTGATAGTCAGTTTTTCCCACATCCCGAGCTGCTTGGTCTTGTCGATCGCATCGCGAAAAACATCCTGTAACAACCTCTGCATTGTATGCCATCCTCCAAAATAATGTTCGTGCCGGCGACCATATGGCTGCCAACGAGATGTCTTTATGGTTTGATAATAATATTATTCTCACGGGAAATCCATACCCCGGGCAGGGTATTTTGCGGGTATATGTACAAAGCCTCCAATTCTGCCGTGTGCCCGTATCGCCCTGCCGTCAAACACTATGCGTGTTGACAAAAAGCTGCTATAATTGCAATAATATTGAGGAAGTTGCACTATGCCGGCGGTCCTCTTTGCACCGCATCGTCGAACGCATTCCCCGGCAAAAATATAATATATGCACGCATATACCACACGCGCGTTGATTTTTCTCGGGCTGTATTCCATCGTTTCATCGGTGTACGGTTGCGCCCGCATTACCATCCCCGCGCCGGAAGCTCCCGTAACGCCGGTTGCGGAGCCGGTCATTGAAAACTCCACCTTAAACGTTCCGATTACGGTTTCCTTAAAATCAATACTCAACGATCTTGATCAGCTGTTATCGAGTGATAAAGAACACTCCTGGTCAGGTCGGGAGAGTGTCATTGCGGGGAAAGTTCGAGATTTTCTCAGGAGGCAGGCGTCGAAGAAAGATAATAATCTCCTGCAGAACCGCTACCTGCGGCAGGAAGCAGCCAAGGCCTGGGACGCCCTGCAGAGACCGATCACGCTGGCGGATAATCTTGTTCTCCTGCTCAATCCCCAAGCGGTCCATGTTTCACCGGTGGCGGAAGCGGGCGATACGGTGACCGTTGTCGTGGGATTTGATGTAAAACCGAAGGTCGTTCCGGCTACGGCAGTTTCGACCGCGCAATCACTTCCGGAGATAGCAATGATCACCGCACAGCCCGAAACGGGCTTTCATATTGCGCTTGAGAGCGAACTGTCGTTCGATTTTCTGGGAACAGAGCTGACGAAAAAACTGGAAGGAAAAGCTTATCCTGCAGAAGGCGGAACCGTTGTCATTGAAAAAGTGAGGCTGTATGGCTCCGGCGGTTCGGTCGTCATGGCGGTAAGCGTCAGGGGGACGGTCAAAGGCACTATTTATCTGACCGGCATGCCGGTATACGACGAGGCGACGCGGTCCTTCACTGTGCGAGATCCGGAGTATACGGTTGAAACGAAACAGGTCCTCATGCAAGCCGCGGACTGGCTGCTGCACACCAGGCTCCGGAAGAGTCTCGCGAACCGGGCAGCCTGGTTTATCGGAGACAAGATCGATGCAGAAAAAGATATCCTCTCCCGCGCGCTGAACCGCAATTTAAACGAGCACGTGAATATCAGTGGAGAAATTCGTGACCTTCGGCTTGTTTCCGTCGGAATAACGACGAACTCGATAAAGGCCGTTCTCGTAGCAGACGGAACCGCCTCAATGAGCGTGTTGTGACTCATGACACGAACGCAAAGCGGCATTTGATCAACGAGGTGTAAAAATCAAAGCATGATGAACCGAACACCATATCGGTTCGCAGCATGCAAACGCTCTGAGACCGGCCGCGACGGGCAAAAAGGAGCTACAGGCCCCACCGGTCAACAAGGTTGCGCTATAATCTGGATATGACGTAAACAAGGGAGACCGTGCATTGGTTACGATTGAAAGGAGGGCAAAAGCTCGATGAGATCGTTCAGGGAGATCAAGCACGATTACCGTTTTACTGAGGAAGACGAACATCGTCTTGCGGGACTGCTGCCCCTCATGGAGGAGCATGCCGACGAAATCATGAGCACGCTCAGCCTCTGGATCATGGGCACCAGGGGCGCGTCAAAATTCTTTACCGAAGAAACGATAAAAGCGCACGTCTTCGGCGCGCAGCGGGAATGGTTCCTTAAGCTTTTTTCCGGGAAATACGACAACCGGTATTATGAAAAGCTCGTCCGGATCGGGGCCGTCCATGTCCGGAACAAGGTTGACGCCCATTATATGAACCGCGCCGTCAACCTCGTCAAGAACGCCTGCATCGGCGTCCTGTCGAGACTGGACGAAGACAAGGTCGAAATCACCAACAAGATCGTTTCGACGGGCAAGGTTCTCGACATCAGCCTCGACGTCATCACGACCGCCTACATCGAAGAGGAACTCAGGACCTACGCGCCTGTGTACAAGGTCAAAAGCGCGCTGATCACCTTTTCGGAGCGCTTTTCCCAGACCACCAACCTCCTGCTCGTCATGGCCCTGATCGGCCTCACGCTGGGCGTCGTGTGGCTCTTCGCGCAGGACGTGCTGCACCTCTTTTCCGGCGACGTGGAGCGGGGCATCATTTCGGCCCTGGGCTCCATGCTGTTGCTCTGGCTCATGATCGAGCTCATGAACACCGAGATATCCCACCTCAAGGGCGGCAAGTTTCACATCAGCGTGTTCGTCGGCGTGGCCCTGGTGACCATGATCCGGGAGACCATGATCGCAACGCTCAAACACGAAAAACCCGAGTCAATCTATTATCTCATCGCTGCCATCCTCGTCATCGGCTTTGTCTTCTGGATCGTGACCAAGGCCGAGGACGAGGGGAAGTAATCTCTGCCGGCCCCGATATGATTTCCGTCATACCCGCTTCTTTCACCTCTGCTATATTTTTATTATGGAACAGGCGGCGTAGCTGTTTTTTGAACACGCGAAAACATGTCACGCATCGGGCCGCTGTTCCCGCCGGAGGCCTAATGGAAATCTGTAATACTTGTCCGTCAATTTCACAAGAAGACCTGCGCGGCGCCGTCATCCCGTTGATCGTGGCCCTGCTCGTGAACAATATTTCAAAAAACAGAAAATATCCGGAATATTGGCTCTAAATCATCAACTAAAAGGAGGAAACGATGAGAAAGAAGGCAGTGTTTATTGCTCTGGCGGCATTTCTCTTCGGCGCGACATTGACCCTTTCCACAACACCGGGTGAGGCCGCAAAAGGGAAGGCAGTAAAAATTTCAAAGGAGGGCCAGGCATGCATCGGCTGTCACGAGGCCCAGTCGCCCTCTTTCGTTCAGGAGTGGCGCGCGAGCAAACACGCTGAGAAGGGCGTGGACTGCTACACCTGCCACAAGGCGGAGAAGTCCGATCCCGATGCCATGGACCATAACGGCTTTACCATCGCCGTGCTGGTCACTCCCAAGGACTGCTCGCGGTGTCACCCGAAGGAAGTGAAGGAGATGACCGAGAGCCACCATGCCAAGGCGGCCGACATCCTCAACTCCGCGGACAACTATCTGGGCGAGGTCGTCGGCGGGCCGGAGGCAGTCGCCGTCGGCTGCCGGCAGTGCCACGGGGCGAACGTGAAGGTGCTTGCAAACGGCAAACTCGATACGAACAGCTGGCCCAACACCGGCATCGGCAGGATCAACCCCGACGGCTCCAAAGGGTCCTGCTCGGCCTGCCACGCGCGCCACAGCTTCTCGAAGGCCCAGGCCAGGGAGCCCCAGACCTGCGGCAAGTGCCACCTCGGCCCGGACCATCCCCAGATCGAGGTCTACCGGGAATCGAAGCATGGAATCCTCTATGAGGCATTCAAGGACCGCATGAACATGAGCAAGGACAAATGGGTGGTGGGCAAGGACTATACCGCCGCTCCGACCTGCGCCACCTGCCACATGAGCGCAACGCCGAACCAGCCCGTGACGCACGACGTGGGAACCCGGCTCAGCTGGACGCTCAGGCCGCCGATCTCGAAGAAAATGGAAAACGCGGACAAGCGGCGCAGCAACATGAAGGACGTGTGCTCAAGCTGCCATTCGGAGCCCTTCGTGACGGGCTTCTACACGCAGTTCGACAACCTGGTCGGGCTCTATGACGACAAGTTCGCGAAGCCCGCGACGGCGATCAGGCAGGAGCTGATAGACAAGGGCAAGCTTACGCCGGCGAACTTCGACGAAAAGCTGGACTGGATCTACTGGGAGCTGTGGCACCATGAAGGCCGGCGGGCGCGGCACGGAGCCGCCATGTCGGGCCCCGATTATGCCTGGTGGCACGGGATTTACGACGTTGCCAAGAACTTCTACACTGAATTTCTGCCCGAGGTAAAGCGCGTCGCCGGACCGGAACTATACGCGGAGATCGAAAAGAAATATATCGAATCCGACGTGCGGCACGAGTGGTATGTCAAGGGCATGACCAAGGAGCAGCTTGATAAGATCCAGAAGTTCTACAATGAGCGGTACGGTGGGGCGACGGCGAAGTAGAACGAAGACGGGAGCCTGAAGCCGGACACTTTTCAACCGTACAAAGCCCTCGGAATAACCCGAGGGCTTTTGTTTTGTGCATTCAATAACGGTTGTGCTGCTTTCTAGAGAAGGACACGGCAGTCTTCTGCAGGTGCGCGGATTGTACTTCGAGCGGAGCAAGGACGATCCCGGTAAGTGCGGGAAGGTGCCTATCCTCTGCGTTCTCCAGGAGCTCTGCGAGAGACAGTCTTTAGGTCCCAGCCCTATTCCACCGGCGTCACGATCGCCATGACCACGAGGTCCGATCCTTTGTTCGCTTCAAAACCGTGCGGGACCTGGGGGTCGCAGAGAATACAGGTCTTCTCATCTGCCTCGATCTTTTCATCGCCCACGGTGAATGTGCCTTTTCCCTGGACGCAGTACATCATGAGCCGGAGCGGCGCTTTATGAGGTTCGAGCTTCTGCCCGGCCTTCAGACACATGAGGGCGACGCGCATCTCAGGCTTGTCCGAGAGCATCTCACGGGAAATCTTGTCGGGATTGAACTTGATCAGTTTTTTGAGATCGAGCACTTCCATGGTGTTCCTCCTTGTCCTTGTTTTTTACCGCACAACGGTCCATTGAGAAGGAGTATAACAGGTTTTTATTCGCAGTCCTATGACGTGCGTCATAAGGGGGATTGCATTACCACCATTTCCAGAGCGCCATGATGAAGATGATGACGAAGACCAGCACGAGGTTCATGTATGCGAAGAAGTAAAAGAGCCGCAGATGGAAGGGCTGATCCGTCTTTTCTCCGGCGGCGAGCAGCGTGCCCGCTTGGGGAAGGGAGAGGATCTTCTCTTCTCCGTGAGGCGCGGTTTTAAGGAGTTCTGTCAGGTCCCTTCCGGCGCTGTGTTTCGTGACGTGTGAGCCGTTCCTCCAGAGCTTGCTTTTTGATACATCATAAAGGATGCCCTTATAGGCGATATAGGCCGGACGCCCGTCCTTGCCGTCGTAGTGGGAGAGTTGTTCCAGCGTCATATCGCCGGACATCGATGATGCTGCAGGGCTTTTGAGCTTCCGCCGCATGCGCGGCCCGACGTATGTGGTCACGATGAGGGCGCTCATAAACATAACCAGGAACAGAACGATCTTGACCAAAAGCAATATGCCGAACCGAGTAGAGTAAAAGGCTGCAAACGAAGGCATGCGGGCCATGGTGAGCAGAATGC
>OFHG01000469.1_pt1 | contig 16234 bp, 14 predicted proteins | sample 1521931 | NCBI WGS metagenome assembly OFHG01 (sample SAMEA2468438, study PRJEB22500) | soil metagenome | biome: Glassland; feature: Farmland; material: Clay | place: Australia | collected 2013-01-31 | depth 0.55 m
GATGTGAACCACTCGATGGAGGAACTGACCGGGCGTGCGCGGGAGGATCTGATCGGCGTGCCAGTCGAGACCTGTTTCACCGAGCGCTACCGGGCGCACGATTTCGTCGCCACGGTGCTCCGCGAAGGGCGCGTGGCCGACGTCGAGCTGACTGTCCGCCGCCCCGATGGCGGCAGTACCGTGCTCTGGTACAGCGCGGCGACGTTCTCCGACAAGCACGGGAAGCTGCGGGGGATCTTCGCCTCTGCCAGGGACATCACCGAGCGGAAGAAGTTCGAGGTGCTCCAGGCGAGCATGCTTGAGCGTGCGCGGGAGCTCGACCGGGTGAAATCCGATTTCGTCTCCCGCGTCTCGCACGAACTGCGCAGCCCGCTCACCAGCGTGCTGGGATACCTCGAACTGATCGGGGAGGGTGACGCGGGCCCGCTGACCAAGGACCAGCGTCGGATGCTTGAGGTGGTCAGCCGCAACGGACGGCGCTTGCTGGCCCTCATCGAGGATCTGCTCCTGCTCTCCCGGATCGAAGCCGGTGCCGTCACCGTCACCTACGAGCCGGTCCGGCTGGGGTCGCTCATCCAGGGCGTGCACGAGTCGTTCGGGCCGGCCATCCGCGCGGGGCAGCTCACCGCCCGGGTTGAGGTGGAGCCAGGGCTGGAACTGGACGGCGATCCCGCCCAGCTTGAGCGGATGGTGGCCAACCTGATCTCGAACGCAGTCAAGTTCACCCCACCGGGTGGTGAGATCGATGTCATCGGCCGTCGCGACGGGGCCGATGTCATCATCCAGGTGCGTGACACCGGCATCGGGGTTCCCGAAGACGAACAGCCCGGGCTCTTCACCAGGTTCTTCCGCTCATCCATCTCGATGGAGCAGGAGACCCAGGGAACCGGGCTCGGGCTCTTCATCGTCAAGCATGTGGTCGAAGCGCACGGCGGGACGATCGCGGTCGTTTCCGCCCCCGGCGTAGGCAGCACCTTCACCGCCCGGCTGCCTGCCCGCCGCAGATCCCGGCTCCGCCAGACAGGCCGGGAGGTGGTCGCATGAGCACGGATTCCTGGGTGCTCATCATCGAAGATGACGACGACGTCCGGGACCTGATCGCCAAACGGCTGCGGGCGACCGGCTACCAGGTGGACTGCGCGGCGACCGGGGAAGAGGGGGTGGCAAAGGCGCGGCTCCAGGTTCCCCGCCTGGTCATCCTGGACATCCTGCTGCCAGGAATCGATGGATGGGAAGCACTCCGCGAGATCCGGGCCGGCCGGCCGCCGGGCTCGGTGGCCGTGATGGTGGTGTCGATCGTGGACGCCAACCACCCGCCGGCCACGGTGGACGCTTACATCGTCAAGCCCTTCCGCTCCAGCCAGATCGTAGACAAAGTGGCCGAGCTCATCGGGCCACCCTACAGCGAGGTGATGACATGACCAGCGTGCTTGTTGTCGACGACGATCCGGATGTCTGTGATCTCGTCAGATACAAACTGGAGCAGTCGGGCTTCGATGTCCGGCGCGCGTGCGATGGTGACCAGGCACTGCGCGAAGTCGAAGCGGAGATCCCCGACCTGGTGCTGCTCGACATCATGATGCCGGGGATGTCCGGCCTGGAGGTGCTGGAGCGCTGGCGGGCCAACGGGGCGACCGAGAAACTGCCGGTCATCATGCTCACCGCCAAGGCGCAGGAGAACGACGTGGAACGGGGCTTCGAACTCGGCGCCGACGACTACGTCACCAAGCCCTTCAGCCCGCGGGAACTGGCGCGCCGGGTGACCGCGGTGCTGTCCCGCCGCCAGTCGGCCTGACAGGGGCCAGCGATGCCGTCCTTCATCACCGTGCCGTTCCTGCTGGCCGTCATCGTGATCGGCTCGTCGGTGGCGGTCGCCCTGCTGCTTATGACAGTGGTCGTCAGGACGATCCGCTATCTCATCGGGCGGCACAAGGAGCGGACGGAGAACGAGATCCGCGCACCGATGCTCCAGGCGATCGCGGGCGAAGGAGTGGACGCCGGCCTCATCAACGCCCGCGGCGGGCGCGGCCGGGCGGTAGACCGGCTGGCCTTCAGCTACCTGGCCCGGGTCCGGGGAGAGGGTCACGACCTGCTGGCAGACCTCCTGCAGCAGCGCGGCGTGGTGAGCCGCGTCATCCGGCACTCATCCTGGCCCGGGCACAACCGGCGGGCAGCCGAGGCCAGCCGGCTGGGCCTGATCGCATCCCCCGAGGCCGAGAAGCGGCTCGAGCAGATGGCGATCGAGGACAGCAGCGTGCGGGTGCGCATAGTAGCCGCCCGCGGGCTGGGGAAGACGGGCACGCCCCAGGCGGCCGAGACGCTGATCAGCATGCTCGCACCGGCAGATCTGGTCCCAGAGGGGATCGTCGCGTCGGCGCTGCTCGAAATCGGCCCCGATGCCGTCCCAGCCCTGCGCCGGGCCGTGCGTGCCGGCGACGGGCAGGCCCTGCCCGGCCCGGGTGGGCCCGCTGCCGAAGCCGCCGGGCCGCCCGCCGGCGGGCGGCGCCGGGCGATGGCGGCCGACCTGCTCGGCCTGCTTGATGCGATGCCCGCCTGGGAGGAACTGGTCGCCTGCATTCATAGCCCGGACAAGGCGGTGCGGGTCAATGCCGTGCGCGCGCTTGGACGGCTCGGCGTGCCGCAAGCCGCCGGGGCCATCATCCGGTGCCTGGCACCGGATGATGACGCTGAGGTGCGGGCCGTGGCGGCGCATGCGCTCGGCCGGATCGGCGACCCACGCAGTGTGGGGCCGCTGGTGACCTGTCTTGGCGACGCGGACTACTGGGTGGCCCACAACGCGGCCGCGGCACTGGCCGCACTCGGGAGCCCCGGCCGGCAGGCACTGGCACGTGCGGCCGCAGTGAACGCCGCTGGTGCCCCGCACGCCAGGGAGGCGCTGGCCGCGGCGCGCCTGCCTGTGCCGGAGGCCGAACTCGCTACGCCCAGCGGGGGCGAAGGCGGGAGGAAGCCATGAGTGCGCTCGAATCGTTCATCCGCGGGTTCGCCTGGTTCTCGATCTGGTACTTCGCCATCCTCAATACCATCTACCTCATCCTCATCATGCTGGCGGCATTCAACGCGATCGGCTCGTCCCGCCGAACGACGTTCTCCGGCCTGACGGAGATCTTCACCAGCCCGCTGGCGCCCGGCATCAGCGTCGTGGTGCCGGTCCGTAACATGCAGGACCTGATCGTCGGGAGCACCCGCGGCCTGCTCAACCTGAGTTATCCCCGGCTGGAGGTGATCGTCGTCGATGACGGGTCGACGGATGAGACGTTCAGCCGGCTGAAAGAGGAGTTCCGTCTGGTCGAGGTCGACAAGGTCATCCGGACTGAACTGGAGACGGTCGGCCGGGTGCTGTCCGTGCATGCGCCCGCCAACGGCGAGCATCTGCTCGTCATCAGGAAGGAAAGCATGGGCCGGCCGGCGGATGCCGTGAACACCGGCGTGAACGCCTCCCGTCACCCCCTGATCTGCCGCATCGACGCCGACACCTACCTCGACGAGACGGCCCTGCTCAGCCTGGCCAAGCCGTTCATCGAGGACCCGGTCCTCACCATCGCGGCCGGCGCCACGATCCGGGTGGCGAACAGCTGCGTGATCCGGGGTGGCCGGGTCGTCGGCCCACGGGTGCCCGGCGGCTGGCTCCAGACGATCCAGGCGGCCGAGTACCTGCGCGCCTTCCTCCTCGGCCGGGCTGGCTGGTCGCAGATCCGCGGCATGCTCTTCATCTCCGGTGCGTTCGGTCTCTTCCGGCGCGATGTCTACGAACTGGTGGGCGGGTTCCACCTGTACACCGAGGGCGACGACCTGGAGATGACGACCAGCATCCACCACCGGCTCCGTGACGAGCGGCGGCGTTACCGCATCGGATTCGTGCCGGAACCCTGCAGCTGGACCATGGTCCCGAGCAGGTACAAAGTGCTCGCCCACCAGCGTGCCCGCTGGTCGCAGATCCTGTCCGAGGCACTGTGGATCCACAAGGTCATGCTGTTCAATCCCAAGTACGGCGGCGTCGGCCTCGTGGTCCTGCCGTTCTACCTGATCTTCGAGCTCTTCGGCGCGGTGGTGGAGGCAGTTGCCATCATCGTGTTCATCATCGGCTGGGCGACCGGCATCCTGAACCCGGCCATCGTGCTGCTGTTCATCGTGGCCGGGCTGGGCTACGCGTCGTTGCTGACCATCATCGCCGTCATCACCGAGGAAGTCACCTACCACCGCTACAGCGGGTGGCGGAATTTCGCGCTGCTGATCTATGGAGCCATCGCCGAGAATTTCGGCTTCCGGCAGGTCTATACCTGGTGGCGGCTGCGGGGGATGGCGGATGCCATCCTGCGCCGCAAGGCGACCTGGCTCGAAACCCCTTCCGGGGAGCGCGCCAGGCCGGCTACCCCCGCCCCGGGTGCTGGCGCCACCTCCCGGGCCGGGCGATGACGGGTGAGCCAGGGCCAGCGTGATCGCCTCTATCATCCGCGGCTACGCCTGGTTCGCCATCATCTACTTCGCAGTCCTGAACAGCATCTACCTGGTTCTCATCACGCTCGCGGCGCTGGATGCCATCACCGCGTCCCGGCGGCGCCTGGTCGCGGGCAGGGAGGAGATCTTCCACAGCCCGCTGGCACCAGCCATCAGCCTCATCGTTCCCGCCCGCAACGAGGAGGCGGTGGTGGTCAACTGCGTCCGCGGGCTGCTGAACCTGCGGTATCCCAGGTTCGAGGTGGTGGTCGTGGACGACGGGTCCACTGACGGCACGTTCGACCGCCTGCGGTCAGCCTTCGATCTGGTCGAGATACCCAAGGTGATGCGGGAGGACGTGCCCACCATCGGCCGGGTGCGCTCGGTCCACGCACCGAGGAACGTCGAGCCGCTCCTGGTCGTCCGCAAGGAGAGCAGCGGCCGCCCCGGCGATGCTGTGAACACCGGGGTCAATGCGGCCCAGAACCCGATGGTGTGCCGCGTCGACGCCGACTCCTATCTTGACGAGGACGCACTGCTGGCGGTCGCGCAGCCATTCATCGAGGAACCACGGCGGATGGTGGCAGCCGGGGCCACCATCCGGGTCGCCAACGCGTGCCAGATCCGCAGCGGCCGGGTGGTGGACGTGCACATGCCCGGCGGCTGGCTCGCCCCGATCCAGGCGGTGGAGTATCTGCGCTCGTTCCTGCTCGGGCGCGCCGGATGGTCGCAGATCCGCGGCATGCTGTTCATCTCGGGTGCGTTCGGCCTCTTCCGGCGTGACGTGTACGAACTCGTCGGGGGAGTGGACCTGGAGTCCGAGGGTGACGATGTGGAACTGGTCACCGGCATGCATCACCGGCTGATCGCCGACCGCCGTCCGCACCAGGTCGGGTTCGTGCCGGATCCGTGCTGCTGGACCGTGGTCCCGACCACCGCCAGGGCGCTGGCGCACCAGCGCCGCCGGTGGGCACAGATCCTCTCCGAGGCGCTCTGGATCCACCGGCCGATTCTGTTCAACCCCCGGTACGGCATGGTCGGGCTGCTCATCCTGCCCTACTACCTGATCTTCGAACTCGGCAGCGCGCCGGTCGAACTCGGCGGCATCCTGGCTCTGGTCATCGGGCTCCCACTGGGGATCGTCAGCCCGGCGGTGGCGCTGCTGTTCATCGTCGTCGGCCTGGGCTATGCGACCCTGCTGACCCTGGTCGGGGTCATCATCGAGGAGTTCTCCTACAACCGGTACCGCACCTGGCGCGATTTCGGCCTGCTTGCCTACGCCGCCATCGCGGAGAACATCGGGTACCGCCAGATCTACGCCTGGTGGCGGGTGCGGGGAATCGTGGATGCCCTGCTGGGCCGCCGGGCGCAGTGGGTGGCCCCGGACGCCAAGGCCAGCCCGCCAGGTGTCAAAGGGATGCAGCCCGTCTAGGCTCGCCGTAGCCGGAACGGAGGAGCACCTCATGAACGTATCCAGGTCCGCCACGGATACCGACCGCGCGATGATGGCGATGGCACTCCAGGAGGCGCGCTCCAGCCTGGACGCCGGCGGCGTTCCGGTGGGAGCCGCCCTGGCAGCGGGTGACCGCCTGCTCGCCTCCGGGCACAACGAGCGGGTGCAGCTGGGCGACCCGATCGCCCACGGCGAGATCGCCTGCCTGCGCAATGCCGGCAGGCAGCCCTCCTACCAGGGGATGACGCTGTACACCACGCTGTCCCCGTGCCAGATGTGCTCGGGCGCCATCCTGCTGTTCCAGATCCCGCGAGTGGTGATCGGGGAGGCGACCACCTTCGCCGGCGATCCGGAGTTCCTGGCCCGGCATGGGGTAGAGGTCGTGCTGCTCGATGATGAGGGGTGCATGGCCGCCATGCGGGAATTCCAGGAGCGCTACCCCGAGGTCTGGAGCGAGGACATCGGCGGCCGGTAGCGGGCTGGCCAGACAGTTCGGTTCCAACATGTCCAAACCGCTGCGGTCAGGGGTCCTGGCTGCGGATACTCAGCGCTGTGATCGGCGAGGGATTCGCGGCGGCACTGGCCGCCGCACAGGAGGGCAGCGAGGCCGCGTTCTCACAGCTCTGGCGCGATGGCAACCCTGCTCTGCTGCGCTATCTGCGGGTCATCGCACCGGAAAGCGCTGAGGACGTTGCGGGTGACACGTGGCTGCAGGTGGTTCGCGGCCTAGCCGGATTCCGCGGGGATGAGCAGGCCTGGCGGGCCTGGTTGTTCACCATCGCGCGCCGCCGCACGATCGACGAGGGACGCCGCCGGGCACGGCGGGTGGCGTCCCCGCTGGACGGGGTCCCGGTGGCGCAGCTACCGAAGATGCAGGACGCCGCCGACGCGGCGATCGAGCAGCTGGCAACCCGGTCGGCCATGGGACTGCTGACCAAGCTGCCGCCGCTCCAGGCAGAGGTGATCTTGCTGCGGGTGGTCGCGGGCCTGGGCACCGAGGCGGTCTCGGAACTGGTGGGCCGCAGCCCCGGTGCGGTCAGGGTGGCGGCTCACCGGGGGCTGAAGCGGCTGGCGGAGATCCTGGCCGAGGCGGGTGTAACGCTGTGACGGATCATGACGTTTCCGACAGTGACATGCCGAACTCTCCGTGGCTGAGCAGGCGGGACGTGCCCGACAGCAGGGACGCGCCCCTGGCAGCTCTGCTTGCGGGGACGGAGTTGCCTGCGGGCCTGTCACCGGAACTGCGGCCGGTGGCGGACGCGCTGGCCGCGCTCAGGGCGGCCCCGGCGAGCGACGAACTCTCTGGTGAAGCACAAGTCCTGGCCGCGTTCCGGGACCAGCGCGGCGTGCCGGACGCAGTCCGCCGACCACGCCGCCGGAGGCCCACCGTGCTCGCCCCGCTGCTGTCCGCCAGAGCAGCCGTCATCGCGGCTGCCGCGGTCCTGAGCATGGGCGGAGTCGCTACCGCCGCCTACACCGGTGCGCTTCCCGCCCCGGTCCAGCGGTTCGCGCACGACGTTTTCGGCGCGCCACCCGCAGGCGGCACCGGTCCCGGCGGCCAGTCCAGCACGGCCCCGGCCGGCCCGAGTGCGACCGCCAGTGCCGCCGCCGGGCTGTGTGCCGCCTGGGCTCATGCCAAGGCGCACGGCACGGCTGAGCAGAAGGCGGTGGCGTTCCAGCGGCTGGCAGCCGCGGCCGGTGGAGCGTCTCATGTCGCTGCCTACTGTGCGGTCGCTGCGCATCCGGGGACCTCAGCATCCCCGGCTGCGAGTCCGGCCACGCCGACGTCGCACCCGGCACCGAAAGGGTCGGGCAAGCCGACCACGCACCCGACACCGCAAGGGTCGGGCAAGCCGACGTCGCACCCGGCGCCGCAAGGGTCGGGCAAGCCGACGTCGCACCCCTAGGCCGCGCCCGCAAGGTCCCAGTGGGCAGCGGAGGTGGTGGGCCGGGTACTCCCCCGGGCCCGGCCCACCACCCGTTTACCGTCCGAAGCTGACCGCGGTCGTATTCGCGCCGCTGATCACCACGGCTACCGTCTCGCCCGGGGCGGGCTGGTACTGGCCGCAGACCAGCGCCGCCAGGGCCGCGCAGCCGCCCGGTTCAGCCACCACCCGCAGCCGGTCCCACAGCATCTCCTGGGCTTGGCGGATGGAATCGTCACTGACCAGTACCGGCTCCACCACATGCTGCACGATGACCGGGAAGGTCAGCTCACCCACCCGCTGAGGCGCGAGTGAGTCGACCGCCACGCTGCCCATGGGCGCGTCCACCGGCTGCCCCGCCTTCAGGGCCACGGTCAGGGTCGGCGCACCGTCCGGTTCGGCGCCGACCACCCGCGCCCGGCCGGCGTACGCGGCGGCGATCCCGGCGATCAGGCCCCCGCCACCGACGCTGGCCAGCACAGTCACCGCATCCGGTGCCTGCTGCTGGAGTTCGGACCCGAGCGTGCCCGCCCCGAGGATGGTCTCCGGCTGGTCAAACGCGTGCACGGCCAGCGCATGTGACGTGGCCACCCAGTCCTGGCTCGCCGCCAGCGCTTCGGCGTACGTGCTGCCGCCGACGACCAGGTCAGCGCCGTAGCCCCGGATACGGGCGATCTTGGCGGGAGAGGAGACCTCCGGGACGTAGATCCGGGCCGGGACACCGAGGGTCAGGGCCGCATAGGCGACCGCAGCGCCGTGGTTGCCACCGGAAGCGGCCACCACGCCCACTTCCGGGAGGTCACGCAGCAGCAGGTTGGCGAAGGCGCCTCTGGCCTTGAACGACCCGCTGTGCTGGAGATATTCGAGTTTGAGCACCAGGGGCCCGGCAGGAAGCCCGAAATCCGCCCGGTCGATCCTGATCACCGGCGTCCGGCGCAGGTAGGGGCTGATCAGCGACCCGATGGAGCTGATGGCCTGGCGGTTGATCGTGGCGGCTATATCATCCGCGGCTGGCCGGGGTACCGGTGGCCAGCCAGCCGCTCGGGAGGTGTTCATGACTCAGCCAATCAGGGGCCGTCTTGTCACGGCAAGCCGGCCGTGATGAACACGCAGTGGCGCCCGGGGACACGTGCCGCCACGGGACCAAGGACCCTGCCCCGGCCTGGCGTTCTGGCGCACTCTGGCTGAGGAGGCGAAGCGCCGTGCACGTTGCCATCGTCTACGAGAGCATGTTCGGCAACACCCATGCGATCGCGAAGGCGATCGCGGAGGGTGCCCGGGCCGGCAATCCGGACGTGGAGGTCACGGTGCTCCCGGTCGCTGACGCCACACCAGCCGCGTTCAGCGGGACCGGTCTGCTCGTTGCCGGTGGGCCGACCCACATGCGCACCATGACTTCTGAACTGACCCGCAGGAAAGGGCTGGAAGAGGCGGTGGTGGTGCGGGGATGGGGACCGGGCCGGCCGAGCGAGGAAAGTGCCGGCGGACCGGGCGTGCGGGAATGGCTGGGGAAGATGCCGTTAGCCCGCCGCGGGAGCCTCGCCGCAGCCTTCGGCACCCGCGATGGCTACCTGCTTGCTGGTGGCGCCGCGCACGCCATCGCGCGCTGGGCTCCAGTTCAACGGGTACGACCTGGTGGCGCCGCCGTATGGGTTCATCGTCTGGGGCACCGAAGGCCAGCTCCGGCGGGGCGAGACAGCCAAGGCCAGGGCGTGGGGTGCCCGGGTGGTGCGCTCGGCGCTCGCATGGCGGGCGATGGCAGGACCAACGACCCTGCACCGGGCCGGCCCCCGGGCGCAACCTGGAAGTAGGGGTGAGTCGTGATGGACGTCGCGATCGTGTACGAGAGCTTGTTCGGCAACACCCGTACGATCGCCGAGGCGATCGCGGACGGCGTCAAAGAGGCCAATCCGGCCGCCCGGGTGGCGCTCCTGCCGGTGGGCGATGCCAAAGCTGACCAGGTCCGGGAGGCCGGCCTGCTCATCGTTGGCGGGCCTACCCACATGCGGGGAATGACTTCTGGGGTGACCCGCCGGAAGGGGCTGGAGGCGGAGGAGAACACCGCTAAAGGCAAGGGCAGGGAGTTCAGGCCCGAACCAGGTGCGGAGGGTCCCGGAGTCCGGGACTGGTTCCAGGCCCTGCCCAAGGCGCCGTCGGGGACCTTGGCGGCCGCGTTCGACACCAGGGCCGGGTTCAAGCTCGCCGGAGGTGCGGCCAAGGGCATCGCCCGGCGGCTTCGCAGCCACGGTTACAAACTTGCCGTGCCGCCCGAAGGGTTCATCATCACCGACACCGAAGGGCCGCTGCGCGAGGGCGAGCCTGACCGCGCGCGGGCATGGGGTGCGGACCTGATGCGGCAGCCGGTTCATTCGTGATGCGTGCGGTATAACCGGCAGCGGCAGTGTTGGCGGTGGCAGGGGCACGGTAGCGTTTGGCCATGCCCGCTGAACCCATGCCCGGCGAGGACATGCCGATGTCACCTTCGCCCCGGCTGTGGCTGATGCGCAGTGCCGAGGTGATGGCCGTCGCCCTGCTCCTGGCTGGCATGGTGGGCGCGGCAGCCACATTAGTGGTCGGCCCCGGGGCGGGCGCGATCGCTGCCTCCGGTCTGGCCCTTTGTGCGCTGATAGTGCTGTGGTTCGTACGCAACCGCGTCCGCTCCTGGTCCTACCAGGAGCGGGATGAAGATCTGATTGTCGAGCGCGGGGTCCTGGTGCGCCGCCTGTCAGTGGTTCCCTATGGGCGCATGCAGTTCGTCGACGTGACCGCTGGCCCGGTCGGCCGTCTGTTCCGGCTCGCGACCGTGCGGTTGCACACGGCGGCCGCGGCGAGTGATGCCCGCATTCCGGGGCTTGAGCGGGAAGAAGCCGCACGCCTGCGGGACCGGCTGGCGGCACTTGGCGAAGCCAAGGCAGCCGGGCTGTGAGCGGCCAGGCTGCCGGGCCGGAGCCGGCCTGGTGCCGGCTGCACCCACTGTCACCGGTGGTGCGGTCCGGCCATGGCGTGCTCGCGGTGCTTGCGGTGGTCGGTGTCTCCAGTTCCACTGCCGCCGGTCACGGCTGGTTCGACCTGGCCATGCCCGTCGCCGCGGCGGGCGCCGCTGCTCTGGCCGCGGTGATCGGATGGCTGGTCACCCGGTGGCGGCTGGAGGGCCTGACGCTGCGCATCGAGACGGGACTGCTCCGCCGTGACTCACGGCAGTTGCCGGTCGCCCGCATCCAGGCGGTGGACGTGGTGCGCCCGTTCCTCGCCCGCGCGCTCGGCCTGGCCGAGTTGCGGGTCCGGCTGGCTGGCTCTGACGACGCGGATGGCCGCCTGGCCTACCTGACCGAACAGGCAGCCATGGACCTGCGGGCCCAGTTGCTGGCGGCCCATCATGGCCTGGACCCAGCCCCCCCGGAGCCAGCCGAACGCATTGCCCTGACCGTACCCGCCGGGCGGCTGGCCGGCTCCGTGCTGCTGTCAACCTCAGGTGCCGCGTGTGTGGCTGTGATCGTGGGATTGATCCTGTCGGTGGTGTCGCCCATCGGCGTCGCGGCCGTGGCCGGGACCCTGGGGTGGTGGCTGGTCAGCTTTGTCCCGCTGGCCTGGCGGCGGGTGTCCGCGCAGTACGGCTTCACCGTGGCGCAGTCGCCGGACGGCATCCGCATCCGGCGCGGGCTGCTTGGCACGGTGGCCGAGACCATCCCGGTGCCGAGGGTGCAGGCGATGCGGATGGTAGAGCCGCTGCTGTGGCGGCCGATGGGCTGGTGCCGGCTGGAGGTCGACGTGGCAGGCTCTCCCGGGCGGGACAGCGCTGATGGTGGCGGCCGGATGCGGAAGGCGCTACTGCCGGTAGGCCACCCGGACGAGGCCGCTTTCCTGCTGCGGATGGTGGCCGGCAGTGCGGCGCCGGCGTTGAGCCGTCCGCCGCGCCGGGCTTGCTGGAAGGCGCCGCTGAGTTACCACAACCTGGCGGCTGGTCATGACGGAATGGTGGCGGTGTCGGTGACCGGCCGGCTCAGGAGGGTCACCACCTGGGTGCCGCTGGCGAAAGCGCAGAGCGTGCGGCTGGTGCAGGGGCCGCTCCAGCGGCGTCTGGCACTGGCCACCGTGCACCTCGACGCGGCTGGGCATGTCCGGGCTGAGTTCCGGGAGCGCCCGCAGGCGCAAGCCCGGATGCTGGTGGACGAGCTCGCCGCGCTCAGCCGCAACGCCAGGCGCCATGGCCTTCAGGCGGCCAGCGTGGTATCGCCGGTGAACGCCGCCCAGAGCGAGGCATAACTGCCCGCCGCCGCGAGCAGTTCGTCATGGGTGCCCGTCTCGGCGACCCGGCCGCCGCTGATCACCACGATCCGGTCGGCACGGGCGGCGGTGGTGAGCCGGTGGGCGACGACCAGGGTGGTGCGGCGCGCCGCGAGCTGCTGGGCGGCCCGGCTGACGGCGGCCTCGGTGGCCAGGTCGAGCGCGGCGGTCGCCTCATCCAGCAGCAGGATATCGGGATCGACCAGGTAGGCACGGGCAAGGGCAATCAGCTGCCGCTGACCGGCGGACAGATTGCGCCCGCGCTCCGCGACCTCGTGCCGGAATCCGCCGGGCAGGCGGGCGATCATGTCTACCGCGCCGACCGCCCGGGCGGCCGCCTCGACCTCGGCGTCGCTCGCCTGCGGCCGGCCGTAGGCGATCGCGTCACGCACGGTCCCGGCGAACAGGTGGGCTTCCTGCGGGACCACTCCCAGCCGCTGGCGATAGGCCGCGAGGTCAAAGTCACGGACGTCGACCCCGTCGACCAGGACTGATCCCGCCGTCACGTCATAGAACCTGGCTACCAGCTTGACCAGAGTGGACTTGCCCGCGCCGGTCTGGCCCACCAGGGCCACCGTCTCGCCCGGCGCGACCACCAGGTCCACTCCGGCCAGGGCCTCCCGCTCACCTGCCTGATAGCTGAAATGCACCCCGCGCAGCTCGATCCGGGCGGGCCCCCGGCTGGCTGGGCGAGGCTGGTGCGCCAGCGGGGTGGAGGTCGGCGTGCGCAGCAGTTCGGAGATCCGGCGGATACCCACCGACGCCTGCTGATAGCCGTCGAACACCTGGGAGAGCTGCTGCACGGGGGAGAAGAGCATGTCGATGTAGAGCAGATAGGCGATGAGCGCGCCCGCGGTCAGCGCCCCGGCGCGCATCTGGCCCGCCGCCACCAGCAGGACCAGTGCCCCGGCGACAGTCGACAGTGACTGGACGAACGGGAAGTACAGGGCGATGTAACGCTGGGCACGCAGCCGTGAGCGGCGGTAGGCGTCGCTGCGCCCGGCGAATCGTTGCGCGTTGCGCTCTTCCCGCCGGTAGGCCTGCGACACGCGCAAGCCCGCCACGTTCTCCTGCAGGTCGGCATTGACCGCACTGACTTTTTCCCGCGCGTCGGTGTATGCGCGGGAGGAGCCGCGCTGGAACACCACCGTGGCGGCGGCGGCGAACGGCAGGATCGCCAGCACGGTCAGCCCCAGCGTGAGGTTGATGACCAGCAGGGCGATCAGCACCCCGGCGAAGGTGAGCAGCGAGTTGACCATGGTGATCAGCCCGGTCTGCAGGAACGAGGACAGCGCCTCCACATCGGTGGTCATCCGGGTCATGATCCGGCCGCCGAGTTCACGTTCGTAGAAGTCGAGCCCGAGCCGCTGCAGGTGGGCGAAGATCTTGACCCGGAGCACGTAGAGCAGCCGCTCGCCGTTGCGGCCCACGACTAGTGTCTGGATCGCGTTGACTACCCAGTCCGCGCCGACGATCAGCAGGGCGGCCACCGACACGGCGGCTATGACGCGCGGCGCCCGGGCCTCGACGCCGTGGTCGATCCCGCCTCTGACCAGGGCAGGCATGGCGAGGTTGGCCAGCGCGTCGAGAGCGTCGAGGACCAGTCCAACTGCGAAGGCGATCGCAAACGGCCGGAGCAGCTTGCGCACGGTGAAGTGCGGATCCGCCGCCCGGGCCTGGATCGGGTCCACACCGGGGGTGTCGGTGGCGGCCGGCAGCGCATCGACCTTGGCGAGCAGTTCGGGGGAGGGGGGAATTCCGGCGAGGGCGCCGGTGATGGTTGCGCTCGCCCGGAGCCCACCCGCCCGGCCAGTCACGCCGGCCGCCCCAGCCTGGCCACCGGTACCTCGGCCCACCTCCTCACCTGAGACCTGCGGCCAAAGCCGTGGGGTGGTCCCGGTGATGTCCGGCGGGCCGCCGGTCTCCCCGCCGCTCGCGTAATAGGCGAGTTCGCCGGCGTCGATCCCCTCCGCGTCTTCGCCCGGCCCGGCGAGCAGGAGACGGTACAGGGGGCAGCGTTCCTGAAGTTCCTGATGGCTGCCCTGGTCGACCAGGCGCCCCTCGTCCAGCACCGCGCTCCGGCCGGCGAGTTGCAGGGTGGAGCGCCGGTGGGCGATGAGCAGGGTGGTGCGGCCGCGCATGACCCGGCGGAGGGTTTCGTGGATCTCCGCCTCCACCCGTGGGTCAACCGCGGAGGTGGCGTCGTCGAGTACCAGGATCCGGGGGTCGGTGATCAGGGCGCGGGCGAGCGCCACCCGCTGCCGCTGCCCCCCCGACAGGGTGAGCCCCTGCTCACCCACCACCGTGTCGTACCCCTGCGGCAGACCGGTGACGAAATCGTCGGCTTCCGCTGCCCTGGCCGCCGCGATGATCTGCTCCTGGGTCGCGTCCGGCCGGCCGAAGCCGATATTGGCAGTAATCGTGTCGGAGAACAGGAAGCTGTCGTCCATCACCAGGCCGATGGCGGCACGCAGGGAATCCTGGGTGAGATCGGAGACGTCGTGCCCGCCCACCCGCAGCGAGCCGCTGTTGACGTCGTAGAACCGGGGGAGCAGGAGCGAGATGGTGGACTTCCCCGATCCCGCGGTGCCGACCAGAGCGAGCGTCTCGCCCGGTTTCACCCGCAACGACAGGCCCTGCAGCACCGGCTGCGAAGGCAGGTAGCCGAAGCTGACGTCGGCCAGTTCCACGTCGGGGACGCCTGGTGGCAGCGGGATCGCCCCGGGCTTGTCGGTGACGACGGGCCTGGCGTCGATCACCTCGAACACCCGGATCACGCTGGCCCTGGCCTCCTGGCCGACGGTGACGAGGCTGGCCAGTGACCGGACCGGCCCGACCATTGCCATGAGGTAGGAGGAGAAGGCCAGGAAGGTGCCCAGGCTGATCGAGCCGCGCAGCGCCAGCCAGCCACCGAGGGCGAGTACTCCTACCTGGCCCAGCGCCGGGATCGCCTGCAGGGCCGGATTGAAGCGGGCGAGCAGCCGGACCGCCCGCACCCGGGATGCGTAAAGCCCGGTGCTGGCCTGCTCAAGCCGCTCGACTTCCTGCTCTTCCTGGCCGAACCCCTTCACCACCCGCACCCCGGTCACCGACTCGTCGACAACTCCCGCGACGGCGGCTGCCTGCTGCTGCGCGTCCCAGCTGGCCGGGAACAGGGACCGCCGGGACGCGAGCGAAATGAACCAGAGGGCGGGCCCGACGGCCAGGGCGATCAGGGTCAGCAGCGGGGAGAGAAACGCCATGGCCACCAGCGAGCCGGCGAACAGCACCAGGTTGCCCATGAGCATCGGCACCATCGAGAGCAGGCCCTGGATCATCGTGATGTCGGAGATCGACCTGCTCACGATCTGGCCGGTGTGCAGCTGATCCTGACGGGTTCCGTCCAGCCTGGACAGCGCGGAGAACAGTTGCGTGCGCAGATCGTGCTGGACATCGAGGGATAGCTGCCCACCGCGGTAGCGCCGCAGGTACAGGCCGCCGAAGTTCGCCGCGGCGGCACCGCGCAGGGCGACGGCGAGCGGCCAGATGGCGGTGTCCGCCGGGAGTGTGTACTTGGTTTCAACTTCCTTGCCCGCGAGGGCGACCGGGATCGTGCAGTAGCGGGTGTTGAGGACACCCGAGTGCGGGGCGTGAAGGGCTATGGCTGCCTCCAGCCAGCACAGGTCGTCGCCGGTGGCTGGGATCGCGGTCGGGGAGGTACGGATGAAGCACCACCGGCCGGGTTGCTGGTGCGTGCGGCTGTAGACGTGCCAGCCGTTGTGATGGCGGGTTGCGCAGAAAAGCGGGGCTTGGCGGGCGGGCCGGCGGGATCCCGCCAGCGACGTGATCATCTCGCTGATCGTGGCGCCAGGCTGGAGGCCTGTCATGAGACGAGAGCCGGCGGCGATGGCGGTTATCCGGCGGCTGCCGTCCACGGTCCGGGTTTCCACACGCACGTCGCCGACGTTGTTGAAGGTCACCATGACTGTGTTGCCGGGTTCTGCTTGCCGGGCAGGGCCGGGCAGGGTGACCAGGCTGACCACATCGTCTGCGGCCATGGCCCCGTCCCGGCAGAGCAGGTCGGCGTCACCGATCAGCATGAGCACGTCAGCGGAGTGCATCTTGATCCTTCTGAGGG
>OFHG01000470.1_pt1 | contig 16231 bp, 9 predicted proteins | sample 1521931 | NCBI WGS metagenome assembly OFHG01 (sample SAMEA2468438, study PRJEB22500) | soil metagenome | biome: Glassland; feature: Farmland; material: Clay | place: Australia | collected 2013-01-31 | depth 0.55 m
GACATGCCGCGCCCCGGCCAGATTGCGCACGAAAGCGGGTGGCCGCCGGGCCATGTAGGTGGCGAGGATGGGCGCGGGTGCCCGCAGCCGCACCCGCCACCAGGGCTTGCGGTGGCTGGCGACGTAGGAACCCGCCGCCCCGGCCGCCTCCGCCTCCGTGAGGAAGCGGGTCACCAGCGCGAGTTCGGCGGCGGTCAGCTCACCCAGATCGGCCGGGAGGTCGATGACGCAGCGCAGCCGGGACGTGCTCACCAGGGTGTCGTGCGCCCGGAAGAGCTCGCTCGCCCGGGTGATCGCGGGGAACAGGAACCGGCTGGGAAGGCCGGCCGGATTGGTGGCCGTGACCCAGACCTTGTTGGCCCCGGTCACCTGGCCCCGGTGGACCCGGCACAACTCGCCGAGTTCGACATGGCCGGCCGGCCGGCCCCCGCGCGCGGTGAGTCTCCCGCGCCCGCCACGCCCGGTGGGCCCGGCCCGCCCCCCTGGTTCCTGGCGTGGCGTTGCGGGGGCGGGCGGCCCGGCTACCAGCGGGGTCCACCGGGATGCCGCACGCAGCACCGGGGCAGGCACCGCCGTGCCCCCGTCCAGCTCGCCCAGGTCCGCCAGCCGGGACACGTGACGCAGCCGCAGCGCGCCGGGGACGCGGCCAGGCAGGAAGCAGGTGATGGCGGCCGTCGCCGCCGCGCCGGCGAACACAGGGACGGCGGCGTCGAGCAGGTGGACAGCCCGGCCGCCGAGGGGGCCGAGCAGCAGCGAGCGGACCAGGGCGCCGTAGTTCACATCCAGCCACTCGGCAGCGGTGACCAGAACGCCCGCGTCACCGGGCGCCGCGTGCAGCGCGGTCGCCAGGAAGAAGTGGACGTGCAGCCCGGCCAGCCCGCTGGCGGGCAGCCCCTGGCTGGCGGCCGTGGACCGGAGCCAGTCCTTCCAGCCGGCCGGCAGCTGGTGGTGGCGCACGTAGGGCGGGTTGCCCAGGAAGAGACTGGGACCGGCCACCGGCGGCAGGCACACGGACCGGTAGTCGCTGACCATGATGCTCGCCCGGTCTCCCATCCCGGCGGCGGCGAGGGTCGCCCTGCCGATCAGGGCGGCGAGCGGGTCGGTCTCCACCCCGATCAGGGCGGCGTCCGGCCACCGGCGCCCGGCGGCGAGGAGGAACCTGGCCGAACCCGCGCCCGGGTCGATCACCCGCGCCGGGCGGATCGTGCGCGCCGCCCAGCCGACCATGCTCCCCACCACCGGTCCCGGGGTGAAGACCTGACCGGATGACCGCCGCTGCGCGGGCGGGCGGAGATGGCAGAACGCATCACCCAGCGGATCCCCGCCCGCCAGGATCCGGGCCCTGAGCTCGCTGATCTCGCCGGGCGCTGCCCGGCCGGCCGCCGGGTGCGTGGCTGCCGCCGCGTCGGCGAGGCTCTGCTCGGCGGCCGACCACCCGGCTACCCGGCCAGCCCCCAGCCTGACCGCGACATCGGCCAGCGCGTGCTCAGCAGGCACGTCCCGCACATCCCCGCAGATGATCACACAGCCCATTGTGGCGGTCGGCCCGCGCGGGCTGCGCTCACAGCGAAAAAGCCTGGTCCAAGGACCGGTTCATACGGAGCATTCAGGTAACACTCAGGATGCGCGGGTAGAAGGGAATTCCCTGGCCGTACCGAAGATGTGGCGAGCAGGGCCGATCCCAAGTGGGGCCGCCACGCGTCTATAGGGTAGGGGTCAAGAAGAAGCGGAGAAGCCATGGGGAAGTCGGAGCAGGCTCCCGACCGCGACGAGCGGTTTGAGCGAGACGTCGTGCCGTTCCTGGGACAGCTTTACCCAGCCGCCCTGCGCATGACCCGCAACCCTACCGACGCCGAGGACCTCGTCCAGGAGACCTCGGTCAAGGCATATGCGGCCTTCCACCAGTTCCGGCCGGGCACGAACCTGAAGGCCTGGCTGCACCGGATCCTGGCGAACACGTTCATCAACGGGTACCGCAAGCGGCGGCGCGAGCCGCGCCAGGCCACTGGCGGCGATTTCCCCGACTGGCAGATGACCGCCGATCCGCTGGCGCCGGCCGTCCGGTCCGCGGAAGCCGAGGCGCTGGACCGGCTGGCTGACTCGGAAATCCTCCGGGCGCTGCGGGACCTGCCGGAGGAGTTCCGGGTGGCGGTCTACCTGGCGGACATCGAAGGTTACGCCTACAAGGAGATCGCCGAGATCATGGGTACCCCGATCGGGACCGTGATGTCGCGGCTGCACCGCGGCCGGGGGCGGCTGCGCAGCAAGCTGGCCGACTCCGCGCCCGGCCACGGGCTCGCCCCCATGCCCGGCTGACCCGGCTCAGGTCCCCGCTCCCGGCGCCCCGCCGGGCCGGGAACTGCGGGCTCAGTTCCGCGCGTAGAGGCTGAGCACGGCCTCGGCCACCCGCCAGCGCCGGATCAGGTGGAATGACCTGAGCAGCGCGACATCCGCATGCTCCTCGGTCCCTGACGGGTGCACCAGCATGTGCAGGCCGCTGGTGCCGCTGACCACCCAGAGCCTGTCCACCCTGGCGGCCCTGGCGCGCAGCACCGGCACGGCCACCTCGGTGCCGAGCAGGTTGTCCGCGGCGACCGGCGACTTGGCGAGTGAGATGTCCCACAGCCGCCGGAACGGCGCCGGGTAACCCATGCTGAACCCCCGCTTGTTCACGGGCAGGTACAGGACGGCATCACCAGAGTGCTCGTTGGCCGCCACGATCGCCGATACCTGGCGCAGGTTGTCCGCCCGGGCTGAGGGCAGCCGCATCGATCGCTGCGGTGCCAGCACCAGGCCGGCGAACACGGCCAGGATCACCAGGGCCGGGGCCCAGGACAGCAGGCCGGCCGCCTTGCCGATCTGGGTGGACGCGACCAGCCTGGTCAGCCAGGCGAGACCGGTAGCGATCAGCAGGGCCAGCGCGGGTGTGCTGTAGAGGACGTAACGGGTGTCGTAGACGGGGCGGATCTGCGACACCGTGAGCAGGATGGCGGCGGGCAGCACCAGCCAGGGCAGCGCGAGCGTGGCGGCGTCCACCAGCGGCAGCGGCCTGGGGCGGTAGGCCAGGCATCCGAGCACAGCTACCAGGACGACCACGGCGACCAGGGCGATCAGGGATTTCGACCCGGCGAACGCGATCAGCAGGTGGTTGACCGCGCGCGGGCCCGGTGTGACCAGCCAGCTGACCTGCTTGCGCTGCCCGAACCCGAGCGCCAGCACCGGGCTGACCACGATGACCGCTGCCGCGACCGCGGCCAGCCAGCGTCCCAGGCGGATGGGGGCCGCCGCATCGGGTGGCTGCTCGGCGGGCGCCGGCCCCGCGGGGCGCTGCTGCGTGCGGGGCTGCCGGGCACGGGCGACCAGCAGCGTCACCGCGTGCGGGACCACCAGCAGCAGGGCGAGCGCGTTGAGCAGCCCGGTCAGGGCGATCACCGCCCCGTAGCCCGCCCACCAGCGCCACCTGCCGTCCGCGGCCGCCCGCAGCAGCAGGTAGGTCGCGATCGTGGCGCACATGGTGACCAGGCCGTACGCCCGTGCCTCCTGCGCGTATCTGGTCACCTGGGGCGCCGCCACGAACAGCAGCCCGGCCAGCAGCCCGGCCAGGGTGGGAGCGGGCAGCCGCGAACTGAGAGCCAGCCTGCGGCCGGTGGCCGCAGTGGCCACCGCCGCCACCGCCATGGCCAGCAGGGAAGGGAGCCTCAGTGCTACCGCGGAGGTGCCCAGCAGCATGATAACGACGTGCATGAACACGTAGTACAGGTTGTTGACGGCATCGGTGGTGGGAAGCATCGCGAGGACCTTCGGCAGCGAACGGTGCGCCGCGTCCAGCGTGTATGCCTCATCACGCCACAGCGACACGCGTCCCAGGTCATACCCGTCCACCAGCAGCAGGACGATCCCCGGCAGCAGCAGGGCGGCCCAGGTGGCGAACCTGCCCTGACGCTGGTGACGGTGTGATTGCTGCTGTGTGCTCCCCCGACGGGCCAGCCCCGGCCTGACCATGCCGCTGTCATACCCAGCGTCTGCGCCGGGCACCTCACGTACGTCGCCAGGCATGCCTTCCCCGGTCCGGCCATCACGCCCGGCGTGCCGGCCTTGGCTCACTTCCGGTGACTCCTGGCACGCCGCCGCGGCACCACGGACTCGGCACTGAGGCTAGCCGCACGCTGCGCGAATACCCCAGTGCCTGGCTAGACATAGGGAAGTCATGGCCAGAATATTACCTATGTGACCCATAGCCGGGCAGTGCCGGACTAGGGCGAGAACAGCCGGTCACAGACCCGCTCGCCGGCCTTTCCGTCGTCGAGTGGGCAGTATTTCGCGGCGAACGCCTCGTACGCTGCGCGGTATCCGCCAGTCACCGCATCGGGATCCTTCACCGCCGCGAGCACTTCCTCCGATGTGGCCAGCAGTGGGCCGGGCGCCTCCGCCTCGAAATCGAAAGAGAATCCGCGCAACTGGTCGCGGTAATGCGACAGGTCGTAGGTGAAGAACACCATCGGCCGGCCGGTCGTGGCGAAATCGAACATCACCGAGGAGTAGTCCGTCACCAGAACGTCGGTGATCAGGAACAGTTCGGTGATATCCGGATAGCCCGTCACGTTGATCGCGAAGTCGCGCCGCGCCGCCTGCTGCACGTCGTTCGCCAGGTGATGGTGGCCGCGGATGAGGACCACGTGATCGGGCCCGAGTACCTGCCAGGCCCGCTCCAGGTCGAGCCGCAGGTCGAAACGGTAGCGCCCGTTGGCGTAGAACTGATTGTCACGCCAGGTCGGCGCGTACAGCACCACCCGCTTACCAGCGGGAATGCCTAGCTGTTCCCGGACCTGCGCGGCAGGTGCCTCGCTGGTGTGCAGGACGTCGTTGCGCGGGTACCCGTACTCGCAGATCTCACCCTCGTACCGGAACGCGCGCCGCAGGATCGGCGTGCTGAACGCATTCTGCGACAGCAGCATGTCCCAGCGGGCGACGTCGTTGGCCAGGTGGTCGAAATAGGCGGTGCCGCTGACGAACTGCGGGCGCTCGACGTCGAACCCGATCCGCTTCAGCGGGGTACCGTGCCAGGTCTGCAGATAGACCTGGCCCTCACGCTTGCGGAAGTACGGCGGCATATCGTCGTTGGAGATCACATACCGGCAGCGGGCAAGCGCCTCGAAATACTCCTCGGTGCCGGACAGGACCGCCCGGCCGCCCGCGGGGACCATGGTGGCGTAGTCGTTGACCACCCAGATGTGCTCCCGGTCGTCACCCCGCCGGCGCAGCGCCCCGGCAATGCCGAGCGGGTTGTCCGTGCACGCCTTGCCTTTCCAGGACACCATCAGCACCGCGTCCCGCAGCGGCCGCCGGGACTGGATCGGGTAGACCGCCCGGCGCAGCACCCGGCGGTTGAAGTTGCCCTGCTCGGACAGGCGCAGCCGGGGCTCGGCGGTCAGCAGCGGCGAGTCGTACCCAGCCGTGGTGAACGCGTACAGCTTCGGCCCTGCCGTCACCTTCTTGTGCGAGATCTCCGCCAGCCGCGCGTGGTCGTGCGCGACCGGGGTGATCTGCCCGCCCGAGCCGGCCCGGGCCAGGAAGTCCCAGTGACCGTCATGCAGGGGCAGAGCCACCCCGAACGTGGGCATCGCGCCCACGTCGATCCGCGCCGAGAAGCGCTGGGCGTCCCGTCCGCACGTGACACCGAACTCCTCGCCGCTGTCGCGGCGGCGCAGCACAAGTTCCAGGCTGCCGGTGGCCGCTCCCAGGTAACTGCCCCGCAGGAGCAGGCTGCCGTCCTCGGTCCAGGAGTGCTCGTCGATCACCGGCTGCGGCAGGCGCTCGGCGAGCATGACGTTCCCATGCCGGGTCCGCTCGACCGCCACCTCACGCTCGCCGTGGGCGTACCGGGCCTCGCTCACCCCGTCCGGGAACGTCACCGGGATCCGGCCCCGGCCGGCCGGCTTGACGTAGAGGTCCCAGTAGGCGGCATCGCCGAGGCTGGTGGCCACCAGCTTGTGCCCGGTGCTGTCGGCCGTGGCGGGCAGCGCCGTCAGCGGGATCTCACCCCGCACCCGGACCTGCGGGCGGTCGCCCCCCACTGTGGCCGGGAACGTCTGGATGGCCCGGCCGCCCTGGCGGACCAGCACGAATTCGGCTGACGGCGGGACCGGCGTGCCCTGCTCCACGTCCAGGCTGGCTTCCAGCGCGACGGCGGGCCCGGACTGGGTGAAGGCGGCCAGCCGGGCCGGGGTGCGCACCACGCCCACATGCAGATGCCGGCCCACCCAGGTGGGACGGACCTGCAGGCCCGGTGCGGGCTCCAGGAAGCCCGGCCGCTCCGCGTCACCACCCAGCGCGGGGCTGTGCAGCCGGGCGGGCCGCCACACTCCGTGCCCGCGGACGAGGATGAAACAGTCCCAGCTGCCGGTGAGCCAGCGCCCGGCGACCCGGAACCAGCGGGACGAGATCTCGCAGCGGAATCCGGCCCAGGCGTAGTCGTAGCGGTCCTGCAGGGACAGCGCGGTGGCCCGGGGGTGGCGTGAGGAGGTGGCGAGCGCCACGATCGGCGGCCGGAACCGGGCCCGGGGCCGCAAGATCACGATCTTGTTGGTGTACCGCCGCCTGCTGATGTCGATGGACGGCACATACGCAAGCCCGGAGATGACCAGGTTGCCGCGCTGCCACCCCACGTGCTCCACCTGCACATGGGGGTCCAGGTCCCGCCAGTAGGGCCGGTAGACGCGGGCCGGGATCTTCAGGTCACGATCATTGCGGAACGGAAGATCGGCGGCCAGCCTGCCCCACCGCCGGACCACCGGGATGGTGGTCACCTTCTGATCGAGCTGCCAGGTGAGGTAGCCGAGCAACTGTGCCCGCATCCGGTTGCGGGTCAGGTAGTAGGCCAGCTTGTGGGTGGCCGGCAAGGTGCGCAGCACCCGCGGGTGGACCTGGTCGAGGTAGGAGTTGACCAGGTCGAAGTACTCGGCCAGGTAGGCGCCGGTGACCCGGTACAGGTCGCGCACATACAGCCAGAGGTCGTTGACCAGGGCCTTGCGCTGGTGCTGGCGCAGTGTGCCGGCCGGCGCGTGGGCGCGCAGGAAGTCGTCGATGGCCAGCAGCGCGGTGATCCGGTCGCGCAGGTTCTGGATGTCGGTCCGGTTCTGGGTGATGGACAGCTCGCCGGCCTGGCGTTCCCGCCAGTAGTAGATGTAGTCAGGGATCACGTCCACGGCCTTGGCCAGGACGTGCGCCCTGGTCATGAGCTGCAGGTCTTCCCAGACCATCTTTTCCGGGTAATACAGCCCGTTGGCGTCCCAGAACGACCGGCGGAACAGCTTGTTCCAGACCGAGATGTCATAGAGCAGTTCCGGTGCCTTGGTCACGTGCGTGCGGATCCGCCTGCCCTTGATCGCCCGGGCGTGCAGGGCGGAGGGGTTCACGCCTTCGGTGCCGATCCGGTTCACGGCGCCGGACACGAAGTCCGAGCCCGAGCTTTCCAGCGTGTGCAGCAGCACCTCGTAGGCGTGGGCGGGCAGCATGTCATCGGCGTCCACGAAGGCGAGGTACTCGCCGCGCGCCTGCTCGACGCCCCGGTTCCTGGCGCCGCCCGGCCCCCCGCCCCGGCTGCGGATCAGCGTGAACCTGGGGTCGGCGGCGGCCCACTTCCTGGCGACCTCGGGACCGGAGTCGGTGGACCCGTCGTCCACCATGATCACTTCGAGATCGGTGAACGTCTGCGCGGCGATGGACTGCAGGCAGTCGTCGAGGTCCTCGCCGTTGTTGTAGAACGGCACCACGACGCTGATGCGCGGTGCGCTCACCTGGCAGCTCCCTGCGCCCGCTCCCAGCCGAGCGCGACCGGGTCATAGGCCCGTTCGACGTAGATCTGGTGCCAGAGCGAGAAGACGATCAGCACCCACAGGTGACGCCAGCTCACGCCCGGCTCGCCGGCCCGGAACTGCTCCAGCAGCCTGAGTGCCGCCTCCCGGCTGATCCATTCCTGCGTCTGCGCCTCGCGCAGCAGCCGGTCCGCGAACCCGTAGGCGTCACCCTTGAGCCAGTGCCCGATCGGGACCGGGAACCCGAGCTTGGCACGCTGGGCCGCCGCCTTTGGCAGCACCTCGCTCATGGCCGCGCGCAGCGCCGCCTTGGTGGTCCCCGCGCCGATCTTCTCCTCCCGGGCCAGCCGGGCCGCGACCGCCATCACCTCCCGGTCCAGGAAGGGAACCCGCAGCTCAAGGCTGTGCGCCATGGTCATCCGGTCGGCCTTGACCAGGATGTCGCCGACCAGCCAGGTGTTGATGTCCACCAGCTGCATGGTGGAGACGTCGTCCAGGCCCGTCTCCTCGGCCTGGTCGTAGATGGGGTCGGTCACGTCATAGGGTCCGGCAGTGCCTGGCCTGGTGATCAGGTCGATCTGGTCGTCGACGAAGACGTGCGCGTTGCCGATGTAGCGCCGCCGCAGCGGGGTGGAGGTGCGCTCCAGCAGCCCCTTGCCCTTGACCCCGGTCGGGATGAGGGACGCGGCGCGCTTCAGCGGGATCCGGCCCCAGTCCGGGAGCCGCTCACCCGCCCGCACCACACCGGGCTGATGGTAGATCGCATAACCGCCGAAGAGCTCGTCAGAACCCTCGCCCGAGAGCACCACCTTGACCTGCCTGCTCGCCTCGCGTGCCACGAACCAGAGCGGCACCGCCGCCGCGTCCGCCATCGGGTCGTCGAGGTGCCAGATGATCTGCGGCAGGTGCCGGAAGAACTCCTCCTGGCTGATCAGGTAGGGAACCGACTTCACGCCGATCGCCGCCGCGGTCTCCTGCGCCCGGTCGATCTCGCTGTACCCCTCACGCTCGAACCCGACAGTGAAGGTGAGCAGGTCGGGCCGGTGCTCGGCGGCAAGGGCGCAGATCGCCGCCGAGTCGATGCCGCCGGACAGGAAGGCACCGAGCGGGGCGTCACTGCGCAGGTGCACGGCGATCGAGTCCCGCATCACGTCCAGGATGGCGCTCGGGGTGCCGTCGCTGGGCGCGCGGGCGGGCCGCAGGTCCGGCCGCCAGTACCGGTACACGTCCACGTCGCCGCCGGGGCGGGCGATCATGGCGTGGCCGGGCGGCAGCACCTGGATCGGCGGGGTCAGGGTGCCGGGCGGTGGCACGTACTGGAAGGACAGGTACCTACGCAGCTCGTCGCCGTCGAGCATGCGCAGCTCACCGGGATCGGCGAGGGACTTGCGCTCGGAGGCGAACCGCAGCAGCCGGTCCGCCATCTCCTGGCCGCCGCGCGCCATACCGGCCGCGGCAGGGCCCGCCGCCCCGCCCAGCCCGCTGCCGCCCTGCCTGCCCGGGCCGGGGTGGTCCATGGCGGCCGTGCCGCCGGGGCCGGCCAGGCCGCCGGGGTCGGCCGGGCCAGCCGCGTGCCGGCCTGTTACCTTCGGCCGGGGCGTGAACAGGCTGCCGGGCTCGCCGGCGCCTGCCTGCCCGCCAGCGCCGGCCCAGCTGCCGTCAGCCATCGGGGGCTGGCTGGCCCAGGCATCGGGCGCGGCTGACCGGGCCGCGTGCCGCCCGCCGCCGGCCGGGCGGCTCCAGGCGTGGACGGCCCCGGTGTCGAGGCGGTAGTAGAACGGCTTGATGCCGAACGGGTCCCGGGCGCAGAAGAGCTCGCGGGTCCAGGTGTCCCAGATGGCGAAGGCATACATGCCGCGCAGCCGGTGCACGACGTCCTTGCCGACCAGGGCGTAGGTCTCCAGGAGGACCTCGGAGTCGCAGCTCGAGCGCAGGACCACACCCTGTTCCCGCAGTTCCTGGCCGAGTTCGACATAGTTGTAGATCTCGCCGTTGTAGACCATCCAGTAGCGCCCATCCGCAGAGTGCATCGGCTGGTGGCCGGCTTCCGACAGGTCGATGATCGCCAGGCGCTTGTAGCCGAGTGCCACATCGTGGTCGGTGTAGAAGCCCTCGTCATCGGGTCCGCGGTGGCTGATCCGCTGGGTCGCCGTCGCAACCCAGGCCTGGTCCGGATCTGCCTCAAGGGCCAGTGCCAGGCTGCCAGCGATTCCGCACATGCACGTCCCCAACGGTGTCCGCGAGTTTCTGGGCACTGATCCTACGGTGGGGCCGCCAGTGGCGTGGCCAAGCCAGCCAGAGCGGTGTCCCAGCCGCGCGCAAGGCCACCCTCACTCGCCGCGCCACACCGGCGGGCGCTTCTCCGCGAAAGCCGCCGCACCTTCCATGGCGTCAGCCGACGTGAAGATGGGCCCGACGATGGCGTTCTGGCGGGCAAACGCCTCGCTGCTCGGCCAGTCAGCCGACTCCACGACGATCCGTTTCGTCGCGGCCAGGGCGAGCGGCGCGTTCTGCGCCAGCTGGGCGGCGAGCGAGCGGGCGGCGCCGAGTGCCTCGCCGGCGGGCACCAGGCGGTTGATCAGGCCGGCCTGGTGCAGCCGGGCGGCCGGGAAGTGCCCGCCCGTCAGCGCAACCTCCATCGCCAGGTGGTAGGGGACGCGCGCGGGCAGCCGGAGCAGGCCGCCCGCACCGGCGACCAGCCCGCGGGTCACCTCCGGCAGGCCGAACGTGGCCTCCTCGCTGGCGACGATCAGATCGCAGGCGAGCGCAAGCTCGAAGCCGCCGGCCAGGGCGTACCCTTCCACCGCGGCGATGATGGGCTTGGCCGGCGGCCGCTCGGTGATACCACCGAAGCCGCGGCCACCGGCCATGGAGTTCTCCCCGACCCGGAAGCCCTTCAGGTCCATGCCCGCGCAGAAGGTGCCCCCGGCACCGGTCAGGATCATGACCCTGACATCGTGGCGGTCCTCCAGCCGGTCGATCGCCGCCGCGACCTGGACGGCGACCGCCTCGTTGACCGCGTTACGCGCCTTGGGGCGGTTGATCGTGATGACCGCGATGGGGCCGTCTACCCCGTCGAGTACTTCGTCCGCCATGCTTGCTCGCCTTCCTGCTCAGCTGGGTCGCGGGCGGGTTACTTCGGCTGGAACCTGATGCCGGCGTCGAAGCGGATGACCTCGGCGTTCATGTAGTCGTTCTCGATCAGCGAGCGCACCAGGTGGGCGAACTCGGCCGCCGTCCCCATCCGCTTGGGAAACACGATCGGGGCGATGAGCCTGGCCTTGAATTCCTCGCTGCCCGGCAACGTCCCATAGATGGGGGTGTCGATGATGCCCGGGCAGATGGTGTTCACCCGGACCCCGATGGCGGACAGGTCGCGGGCGGCGGGCACCGTCATGCCGATGATCCCGCCCTTGGACGCCGAGTAGGCGAGCTGGCCGGTCTGGCCCTCGATGCCGGCCACGGACGCGGTGTTGATGACCACGCCGCGCTGGCCATCCGCGTCGGCAGGCTCGGTCCTGGCGATCGCCGCGGCCCCGATCCGCATCAGGTTGAAGGTACCGATCAGGTTGATGTCGATCACCTTGCGGTAGGTCGCCAGCGCGTGCGGCGCGCCCTCCCGGTTCACCGTGCGCTCCGCCCAGCCGATGCCGGCGCAGTTCACCACCGTGCGCAGCGGGGCTCCCTTGGACACGGCGGCCTCAACAGCAGCGGTTACCGACGCCTCGTCGGACACGTCCGTCTTGACGAACTCCCCGCCGGTCTCGGCGGCGACAGCCTTACCCCGCTCCTCGTTGAGGTCGGCGATGACGACGGTGCTCCCAGCCGCGGCAAGCATGCGTGCGGTGGCCTCACCGAGGCCGCTCGCGCCACCTGAGATGATCGCTGTGGTTCCGCTCAGTTCCATGGCCGGGAGCATACTTGCCTGCCCGCCCGGGTACAGGGCCGGGCTCCCAGCTAACACGCGGGCAGTTCCGGCGTCGGTACCCCGTCTGGCATCAAACGCAGGATCAACGTCGCGATCCATCCCCGGCGTCAGCGGAAATCGCGATATATCTTGAATGCTCCCCTTGGCGTCTGGTAATCCTGTAAGCAGGTGCGTGCGCATGCCGGGACAGCGAGGAGAAACCGTGAAGAAGTTCCGCGGGAATCCGTGGGCCGTGTTGCTGGTCGTGTCGCTCGGGTTCCTTATGACCCTGCTGGATCTGACGATTGTCAACGTCGCGATTCCGAACCTGATCACCAAGTTGCACGCCTCGCTCGATGACGTGCTGTGGGTAATCAACGCCTATGCCCTGGTCCTGGCCGTGTTGGTCATCACGGCGGGCAGGCTGGGTGACCTGATCGGACCGCGGACCATGTTCATGGGCGGTGTCGCGGTGTTCACGGCGGCCTCGGCCGCGTGCGGGCTGGCGCCAAGTCCGGGCTGGCTGATCGGCTTTCGCGCGGTGCAGGGGCTGGGCGCGGCGATGCTCATGCCGCAGACGCTGACGATCATCACCATGGTGTTCCCGCCCGAGCGGCGCGGGGCGGCGTTCGGGGTGTGGGGGGCGGTCGCCGGGGTGGCCACGATTCTCGGACCGACCCTGGGCGGGCTGCTGGTCACTGCCTTCGACTGGCGGTGGATCTTCTTCGTGAACCTGCCCATCGGCCTGTGCGCGCTACTGATCACACCGTTGATCATCCCCGATGTGCGGCCTGGCCGACGGCACCGGATCGACATCCCCGGCGTGCTGCTGGCCAGCGCGGCGCTGCTGGCGATCTGCTACGGCCTGGTCGAGGGGCAGAAGTACGACTGGGGGACAATCACCGGATTCGTCAGCATCCCACTGGTTCTCGGCCTGGGAGTGGTGCTGCTGCTCGCCTTCTTGCTGGTCCAGAGGCTCACCCAGGACAAGGAGCCGCTGGTGCCGTTCGCGCTGTTCCGGGACCGGAACTACTCGGTGGTGAACTGGGTGTCCGGCGTGCTTGCCATCGGGATGATGGGGATCTTCCTCCCGCTGACCATCTACCTGCAGTCCGTCTTGGGGTTCTCGGCACTGAAGGCCGGGCTGACGATGGCGCCAGCCTCAGTGGTCTCGATGTTCGTCGCCCCCGTAACGGGCCGGATGACCGACAAGATCGGCGGCAAGTTCATCCTCATGTCCGGGCTGATCCTGTTCGGCGCCGGGATGGGCTGGATAGCGCTTATCGCTCACCCGGGCTCTTCGTGGCCCGTTTTCATGGCACCCTTGATCGTGGCCGGGCTCGGCATGGGCTGCATCTTCGCGCCGATGGTCACGACCGCCATGCGCAACGTCCAGCCGCGCTTGGCGGGCGCGGCATCCGGGGTGCTGAACACCGTCCGGCAGGTGAGCATGGTGATCGGAACCGCTGCCGTTGGCGCCCTGCTGCAGAACAGGCTGGTCTCGGCGATGGCGGACCAAGCCAGCGCCCGCTCGGCCGCGCTGCCGCCGCAGGTGCGCAGCCGGTTCACAGCTGGGATCAGCAACTCAGCGAAGAGCGGCATCCAGGTCGGGGCCGGCCAGTCCGGCGGCAGCACCCACCTGGGCCCCGGCCTGCCTGCCCAGGTCGCCGCGGAGATCACCCGTATCGGCCACGACGTGTTTACCTTCGGCTACGTGACCGCCATGCGGCAGACGATGTTGCTGCCGATCATCCTCCTCGGTGTCGGCGCGCTGAGCTGTCTGATGATCAAGCAGAGAAAGCGTGCGCCCGAGCCTGCCGAAGCCGAGGCCGCCAAGACCGAGACCGCCACGCCCGCTTGACCCGTCGTGCAACCTATAACTACATGGCATCAGCGACACGCGAGGAGGCCAGCGGCCGTGGATGAGATCACCATCGGTGCCCGGCTCCGTATCCTGCGCCGGTGGCGCGGCATGACCCTGGCCGAGCTGTCGGGGCTGGCTGGGGTATCGCTGTCCTACCTGTCCATGGTCGAGCGCGGCCAGCGGATGCTGGACCGGCGCTCGTACATCAGCGCGGTAGCTGCGGCGCTCAAGGTCTCGGAGACTGATCTGGTCGGCGGCCCGCACTTGTCGGCCGACCGTCAGCAAGCCGATCCACACACCATCATCCCGGCCTTGCGGGTCGCACTCATGACCAACAGCCTCACCGAGCCTGCCTTAGAGCAGGCCCGGCCCTTGCCTGAGCTGGTCAGCGAGATGACCCGCATCGAACCGCTGCACCAGGCTTGCAACTACCTCGCGGTCGGAACGGCGCTGCCCTCGGTGCTTGATGAACTGCATTACCACGTGGCCCTACCTGAGGATGAAGCCGCCTACCGGCTGGCCCTGGAAACGCTGGTCGACGCTTGCGTATGCGCGACCTTCACGACCAAAGATCTTGGCTACCAGGATCTGGCATATGCGGCTGCCAGACGGGCCGATGAAGCGGCCCGCATCCTGGACGACCCGGTACAGCTCGGCAAGGCTGCGTTTCTGCACGTGCATACGCTGCCCCGAGCCGGTTCGTGGGACCGGGTCCTGGCCAGCGCCGAGAAAGCGGCCGACGTCCTGGAAGCGCACGCCACTACGCCGCGCGGTACCGAAGTGCTTGGCATGCTTACCCTGTCGGCGTCGTTGTCGGCGGCAGCCGTGCAGAACAGTGGACAGGCTGAGCGTTGGCTTCATGAGGCCGCTGAACTGGCGCACCGGGTGCCTGACGACCCCGACAAGAACTGGATGGCGTTCTCTGACACCAACGTCCGGGTCTGGCGCGTCGCTGTGGAGGTAGAGCGCGGTTACGGTGGCAGTGCAGTCTTGCAGTTCGCCAGACAGGTCCAGGAAGACAAGCTGTCGGGCAAACACGGCCGCCATGCGGCCTTCCTGGCCGATGTCGGACGGGGCCTGGCCCGTGAGCCAAGGACCCGCCCGGAGGCTACACGTTGGCTGCGCCGGGCAGAGGACACCGCCCCGCAGTGGATCAGGAACAGCCCGGCAGTCCGGGAGACCGTGGCTTATCTGCTTGGCAGGGCGACGGCTGCCGCAGGTGGCCGGGAGTTGCGTGGCATGGCCGCCCGCATGGGCGTACCGCACTGAGCCGCCTGACGGTCACGCTTCGTTCTGAAAAAGTTTCACAGCGGTGCAATTCGTGGAGTACCCGCAGCGTAGCCTCCTGGCCTCGTGCAGCAGAGCGAGGAAGTCACCCATCTTGAGCGCGGACGGAGCGTAGATGTCTTGCGCGATGCAGAAATGCCAGGTGCAACCGGCGCCCGGCGGAAGCGACCGGCACGATTCGTGATCCCTGCTGGCAGCGCCCGTGATCGATGTTGCCTGCTAACGCCTCCGCCGTACCGGGCCTGCTGGGCAGTGGCAGGCGAACGGAACCCAGGCGCCGTTGCCGATCCCGTCCCCTGGCAGGAGATGCGGCGTCGCGGGTGACGGCCGACTGTTATACATTTCTGTGATACATTCATGGTATGACGACCCTGGGAGAGCCATCAGTGGGGCTGCGGGAGCTGCGCCACCACACCAGTGAGGTGATCGCTCGCGTGCGCCGGGGTGAGACGATCGAAGTCACCGAGCACGGAACGCCTGTCGCCCGGCTGGTCCCGTTCGAGCGGCCCGAACGTCCCGCGATCCTTGCCCGGCTGGAGGCTGAAGGGCGCCTGCGTCCCGCCAAGAACCCTGGCTACATGCCCCAGCGGCTGCACCCAGTTACCGGTGCCGACCCGAACCCGCTCACGCGGGCGCTGCTGGAGGAGCGCGAGAGCGAGCGCTGACGACCCATGGCTCTCTACTACCTGGACACCAGCGCCGTGTTCAAGCTCCTGGCCGCCGAGGAGCACGCTGACGCGTTTCTCGCCTTCTACCGCGAGCACCGCGGCGACAACTGGATCAGCTCGGACCTGCTGCGGATCGAGGTCAGCCGTGTCGTGGCACGAAACTGGCCCGCGCTGATCCCCGACGCCCAGCGGCTGCTCGATGCTTTCGAGTACGTCCAGATCGACGAGGACGTCGTCCGTTCCGCCATCGTCGAGCCCGACCGCCTGCTGCGCTCCCTGGACGCGATCCACCTAGCAACAGCACGGCTGCTCGGCCCGGAGCTCACCGCCCTGCTCACCTATGACGACCGGCTCGCCAAAGCCGCCGCGGACGCGGGGATACCCGTCCTTGCACCACACGATGCCTGAACGCTGTGGGTGCCGGTAACCCTGGAGTTTCGCACTTTTGGCGGCCCTGGAGGGCTAACGGTCGCTCTGGGGCGACGGGATCGGCGGATGTCGCGACATGCCCGGCTTGGAGGGCGCTGGTGCGTGATCTGGCGGGCTGAACGCGGGAGCATCGGCGGGGACTCACGTCCCCTCCGGCCGGGGGCACCCCCCGGTGGTTCCGCCCCCCAACACCCCCCCCCCGCCGCTGGGGGATCCGGCCGGTGTTCGGCCCGCGTTCTCCCCGCCCGGCGCACGCCCCTCC
>OFHG01000471.1_pt1 | contig 16217 bp, 20 predicted proteins | sample 1521931 | NCBI WGS metagenome assembly OFHG01 (sample SAMEA2468438, study PRJEB22500) | soil metagenome | biome: Glassland; feature: Farmland; material: Clay | place: Australia | collected 2013-01-31 | depth 0.55 m
ATGACGAAATCCAGCTGAGTGGAGCCGTTGTCGTTGGTCTGGCCACTGGCTACCAACAGATTGGCGCTTTCACCTGGCAGGCCCAGCAAAGCTTCTACCTGGGTATTAGCCGGGAAACGGCCCAGGTCGATCGTGGCTTGCCGGCCATTGATGGACATGTACAGGCTGTAGGTCGAGTTGTTTGCTGGCTGCCCTGATTCGCTGTACGGGCCACCGTAAGCCTCTTTGACCGGCAACGCCGCCAGATCGAGGGATGCGTCCAGATAGCGACCGTACACCCACCCACCGGTTTGCTCGTCGAGCATGACTTCTATCCAATCGCCGTTTACGCTACGCCCCAGCACTTGCGCCTTTTGTCCTTCTGGGAGCACGCGGATAACGCCGTAACCGTATCCAGGCCCCATACGTAGATTCAAGCCGGTGACATTAACCACAGCTGAAGCATTAGCCTGGGCTGGGGCGGGACCAGCTGGGTCTTGTGTGGCGGCTGGTTGATCGGGCGTTTCTTGCCCGCCTGTAACCGCCGGTTGTTCTGTAACCGCAGGCATATGTACCTCCTCTAATAATAACGCTCCGGCTGGAGTATGTTGTGCAGTGGCCGTCCGTTCAGGAAGTGGTGCAGGTTCTGGCCGACCAGCCCGGTCAGGCGCTTGTTTTCGCGGCCGCTGGTGCTGGCGAAGACGGATTTTGAGTCAGGTTTCGGGTCAGGCATATGCTCCACTTTATTCAGCGGCCCAGCAGGCGGCGCAAGGCCTCCAGCAGCAGGGTGATGTTCTCGCGGCGCGAGGAGTAGCCCATCAGGCCCACCCGCCATACCTTGCCCTTCAGCTCGCCCAGCCCGCCGGCGATCTCGATATTGTATTCCTTCAGCAGGCGGCTGCGCACCTGGGCCTCGTCCACGCCGTCCGGGACGCGCACCGTGGTCAGGGAAGGCAGGCGGTGATCTTCGGGCACGTGGCAGGCCAGCCCCAGGTCTGCCAGCCCCTCCCAGAAGAATTCGGCGTTGGCCTGGTGGCGTTGCCAGCGGTTCTCCAGGCCCTCTTCGGCCACGATGCCCAGCGCCTCGAACAGGCCGTAGATAGCATTGATGGGGGCAGTATGGTGGTAGGTGCGCTCCTTGCCCCAGTATTTTTGCACCATGGTCATATCCAGGTACCAGTTGGCCACGCCCGTTTTGCGGTTTCTCAGGATTTCGGCGGCGCGCGGCCCGAAGGTGACCGGCCCCAGGCCGGGCGGGCAGCTCAGGCATTTCTGCGTGCCGCTGTAGCACACGTCGACGTCGTAGTTATCCACCTCCAGCGGCACGCCGCCCAGCGAGGTGACCGCGTCCACGATCAGCACGCCGCCTTGTGCGTGCACAATTTTGGCGATCTCGTCCACCGGCTGAAGCGCTCCGGTGGAGGTTTCGGCGTGTACGATGGCCACCACCTTGGCCGGCTGGGCGCGCAGGGCCTGGCGCACCTCCTCGGGGGTGAAGATCTCGCCCCACGGGCGGTGGATGGTACTCACTTTGCCGCCGTAGCGCCCGGCCATGTCCGCCAGGCGCAGGCCGAAGTAGCCGTTGACGCATATCAGCACTTCGTCGCCGGGCTCCACCAGGTTGGCGACGGCAGTTTCCATGGCGGCGCTGCCGGTGCCCGAGACCGGGATGGTGAGCGGGTTTGAGGTCTGGAAGGCGTAGCGCAGCAACTTCTGGGTGTGGTCCATCAACTCCAGGAATTTGGGGTCCAGGTGGCCGACGGTGGGGATGGACATGGCGTTCAGCACGCGCGGATCGACCATGCTGGGGCCCGGGCCGAGCAAGATGCGCGGCGGCATATCCAGGCGGTAGCCCTTCACCAGCGATTCGTCCGCGACCGCAGGTACTTCAATGTTTAACATAGAGGGTCTCCTTCTAGCAGGTTTTTGTATTTTGGCTTCAGTCAGAAGATCTTTAATAAGGTTTCCAGGCCTGTCATCCTGAGGAGCGCTCTTCGCGACGAAGGATCTCTACCAGCGATACGCGAGATCCTTCGCTCCGCTCAGGATGATGGTTAATATAATAAGGGAAGGGGTCAAAGCTGTAAATGTGTCGCAGCTCACCCAATAAAAACGTGACCAGGGCCACACCCATGCCCACCGCAAACATCTCGAACCCGCTGCGCCAGCCCGGATAGTTTGCGGTACAGGTACCCGCTGTCAACCTCACGTTGCCAGTTGTCCAGTAAAATTTGCTCATCCAGTTTCGTCTCGCTTGCCATTTTTCGTCTCCCTGATCCAAGACACTGCGTATTTCCCTAATCAGTTGGCCGGGGGTTGGGGCTCGGGCGAACCTCCAATACCTTATTCTTGAGAAAATACTGCCGCCCTTTATTGTAACCGTTCCAGGGAGGCGAAAAGGAGCGGCAAACGCTTCTCGGGTGCCATCTCGATCAGGTCACCTGCGGATTGTGCACCTGCTGGCAATAGCGCTGCACAGCCTGCACGCCCTCCGTCACCTGGGCCAGCTTGCAGGCGAACGAGATGTGGATACACCCTTCGCCGTATATGCGCGCCTCGATGCCCGGGTAATTGCCGATGGTGGCGATGCTGGTTCGGATCGAGTCAATGGCTTTACTGGCACACTCGCACAGGTAGATGTCACCATCGTCAATGTTGACGCGCATCACCTGCCCGGTATAGTGCACCATGTGGTTGGGGATAAAGTTGCGCATGCTGCCTGCCATGTGGGTGTATGCGGACTGCATCCACCACTGGCGAATGTTGATAATGGGCACCCCGTAACCCTTCGGGGAGGAGGTCGGGAGGGTTACGGGGTTGGCTGCCAGGTTGACCTGGCACAGCGGGTTCAGCGGGTCCGGGAACTGCGTGTTCTGCCCGTAGCCGTTGAAGACGTAAGGCTGGTCGACGAAACCGTCCTGGAGGAGGAACCAAGCGTGTATACCTCATTGGCGTTCACATCCGGGCGAGCGACGACTGGCAATCCGTCGTCGCTCGCGGTAGGGATGTGGAGGGCGCTGGCGAATTCGTCGGAGCGCTCTTTGCGCGGGTCGCAGATGGCGACTACTTCACTGCGGGGATCACGCTGCCAGCCGGGGATGTGGGCCAGGCGCGTCCAATTGCCAGCTCCCAAAACGGCCACGCGGAGTTTGTCTCTGGGCATACGGGTTTCCTTGATGATTGCAAGTTGTTTAATGCCAGCGTTGTATCAGGTCGTGTAAGGCGTCATGGATGTGGGCTTCCATGACGCGCGCCGCCTCATCGGCATTCTTTTGGCGCATCAACGAAATAAACGGCAGGTGCGAATCGGCGATGTCCTGGATATCCGGATAGCTGCGGTGGCGGAAAGCCAGTGCCCGGCGCACCTGCACCTTGATCGTGGACCAGGTTTGCAACAGGAAGCTGTTACCGGACAGTTGGATGAAGAATTCGTGCACCGCGGAGTCCAGGCGAACCACTTTTTCAACATCGCCATCGTGGGCCGCGGCGCGCATCTCGTCCACAATTTCGGAGAGCTCCTCGATATCCTCGGGTGTGCAATGCGCCACCGCCAGACGTACACCGTAAGCTTCCAGGACGGCGCGCACCGAGTATAGATCGCTTACGGTTTTCTTATCCAGTGGGGTGACGAAGGTACCACGATGAGGGATGTTGCGCACCAGGCCATCTTTTTCCAGCTTGTTGACCGCGGCGCGCACCGGCCCGCGCGAGACACCGAACTGGGCGGCTATCTGGACCTGGTTGAGCTGGCTGCCTGGTAGAAAAGCGCCTTCCAAGATAGCCTCGCGCAGGCGCTCCAGCACCTGGTCTTCCAAGGTCAGAGGGGAGATGGCATCTAATGAATGATTCACTTGGCTCTCCAGGATGGGTTGTCTGAATGTGGATGAAATCCGGTTGGTGCAATGGCCCGGCGACAGGCTATCAACCATTATCTGTAAACTGTTTACAGTTTACATTTTAGCAAAAGGGCAGCGGACCGTCAAGTTAAAAGACGGATCAGAGCCAGGGAATTTGCCCCTTGACAAAACTAATACTATTAATTAAAATACTAATATCATTAGTCTCTGGAGGTTATAATGACTACTCAATATTTGCAACTTCGAGATGGAAAAATTGCTTACGAAGAAAGCGGCAGCGGACCGCTGGTGGTGTGCGTGCCTAGCATGGGCGACCTGCGCGGTGAATACCGCTACCTGGCGCCCCAGATGGTCGCCGCTGGTTATCGCGTGGTCAGTATGGACGTGCGCGGCCATGGGGAGACCAGCCCAAGCTGGCCCGACTACTCGGTGGGCGCCGTCGGCAGCGACGTGCTGGCCCTGATTCGCTCCCTGGACGCCGGACCGGCGATTGTCGTCGGCACTTCTATGGCGGCCGGAGCGGCGGTATGGGCGGCGGTCGAAGCTCCTGAGTGGGTGGCTAGCCTGGTGTTGATCGGCCCAGCGGTGCACGGCGACCTGCCCACCCCGAATAAACTGCTCTATGGCAGCCTTTTCATGCGCCCGTGGGGGCCATCTGTATGGCTGAGCTACTTTTCCAGCCTGTTCCCCACGCACCCGCCGGCGGATTACCCTCAATACAGCGCCAGGCTGCGCGCCAACCTGCGCGAGACGGGACGCATGCAGGCTCTGCAACGCATGATCGTGGCTTCCAAAGCCGCCTCGGAAGAACGCCTGTCGCAGGTCAGCGTCCCGGCGCTGGTCATCATGGGCGGCAAGGACCGCGACTTCAAGGATCCCGAAGCCGAGGCACGCTGGGTGGCACAACGCGTGCATGCTCGTTACGAGATGGTGCCCGAGTCCGGGCATTACCCTCACGTCGAGTTTCCCGAATTGGTCGCACCGCTGGTGCTGGCTTTCTTGCAGGAGCTGTCAGCCGAGGTGGAGCAGGCCTATGTCGCCTAGAGCCGGGTTGGACAAAGAGCGGGTGGTGCGGGCTGCCGCCGAATTGCTGAACGCCGAGGGTCCCGCAGCGCTGACCCTCAACCGGTTGGCGAAGCGCCTGGGGGTGCAGACTCCCTCCCTGTACAATCATGTGGATGGGCTGCCCGGCTTGCAGTACGAGCTGGCCTTGCTGAACGTGCGTGGCCTGGACGAACGCCTGGAGCAGGCGGCTATTGGCAGGTCGGGGGCTATGGCGCTGCGCTCTATCGCCCAGGCCTACCGCGAATACATCAAGCAGTCCCCCGGCGTGTACATGGCCAGCCTGCAGGCCTCCCGCAACTGGGGTGAAGCCAGCCCCAAACTGGAAGCCGCTGAGGAGCGGGTGGTGGCAGTGGTGCTGGCGGTGGTAGCTTCATTTGGGCTGAGCGACGAGGATGGCCTGCACGCGGTGCGCGGCCTGCGCAGCGTGGTGCATGGGTTCGCCTCGCTGGAGGTGGCAGGTGGCTTCGGCCTGCCCCTGGATCTAGACGAGAGTTTCCGCCGCCTGGTGGAGATGTTCATCGGCGGCTTGCAGCAAGAGGCAGGCCTGCAGCAGAGCAATTGAATTTATAGGAAAATCTGATTACTTAAATTTAGGTTAATTTATCTTATTTGTCAAATAAATTCGGGATAAAAACGAAGTTGACATAATTGACAGAGCGCATTACCATCGGTAGATAATTGCCCAGTAGGGGGTGACAAATATACAGGAAGATGGTTATGACTACTCAGAAAAAAACGGAAGATATTCAAAGTTTCGAGCGTCGAGCGAGCACCTACGAAGGCTCGCCCATGCAGTGGCTGTTTTTTGACCGCATTCACCGGGCGTTGTTGGGTATGATCCCGGCTGAAATCGCCCCGGCGGCTATCCTGGATATCGGCTGCGGGACGGGGCGGCTGCTGCGCAAGCTGGCGAGGCGCTTTCCAAAAGCGGACATGATTGGGGTAGACCCGGCAGAAGGGATGATCCTAGAGGCGCACCGGCTGACGCCGGGCGCTACCCTTTACGTGGGGCAGGCCGAGGATCTGCCGCTGCTCGAGGGGTCGGCTGACCTGGTGGTGAGCACCACTTCGTTTCACCACTGGCGCGACCAGGCGCAGGGTGTGCGCCAGGTGGGGCGCGTGCTGCGCCCGGGAGGCTGCTTCGTGCTGGCCGATGTTTTGCCGCCCTACATTATCTATAAGATCATCCACCACGGTCGCTGGGCAAGCCCTGTGGCGGTGAGGGAAATGTTCACCCAGGCGGGGCTGAGCGTTCAGGCGCAGCGCCGGGGGATGGGGCTTTATTTGTTGCTGACGGTGGGAGTGAAAAGTTGAGGGCTGGGTCGTTTCAGGCCTGAATCATGTCAGGCCGGCATAGCGTTGGCGCGCTTGAGCCCTTCGGCGACCCCGCCGCGGCCCAGGTCACCATACGCTCCATCGGGGAGGTTGGCGACGCTGGCAGCCGCCAATTGGTAGTAGCGAATGGCTTCCTCTCGGCTGCCAAGCATTTCGTAAGACTAGCCCATATTCAGATATACGGATGGATAGAAACCTTCCACGCGCTCGTCGCTCACAGCCTCGGCGCGCTGCAGCGCCTCCCGGCTCCAGCGCAGCACGTCCTGGGGGGTGGTTTGCTGGCGGGCCAGGTAATGGGCCGCGATGCAGGCTTCGTAGTCATCCCGGCTGGCTTCCCAGGCCTGGGTGAAGAGGCGCAGGGCGGCTTCGTTCTCGCCCTCGCTTTCGGCTTGCATGCCTTCGGCGCACAGCTTGACAATCGGGTTGTTTGGGTCCATGGGTTAAGGCAACCTCTCGCAGACTCTGCCATCATAGTCGCCATCCAGGTGGAAGATGTCCCCCAGGCCCTGGCTTTTGCAGGCAGCGAAGCAGGCCTGCGCTTGGGCCTGGCTGCTGAAATCGCTGCAATCCAGGTCCGGGCCGCGGCAGTTGCAGGCAGCCTGGGCGGGCGTCGCTTGTGCAGTGTCGGTGGGAGAGGGGGTGGGCGTGGCCGACCATAAACCCAGGGCAGCCTGGCGCGCCCGGGTTTCGGCAGCGACGAATAGCGCCTGGCAGGCGGTGTCCGGCGGGTAAGCGCTGGCATGTGCCAGGCCGGCGCGCACCATCTCTAGGTTTACGAAGGTGCCATCTTCGAGCAGCACATAGCGCAGCAGCCGGTTGAACGGATCCGTTTCGGAGGTGTCTTTGAACAGCAGGACGCGCTTGCCATCCACCAGGAGGCGGTTTTTGGCGGCAGCCTCTGGCCCCAGCCAGACGTGCTGGTTGGTGTCCTCCGGCGAATCAACGCCGATGTAGCGCAGGCTGGCTTCCTTGCCGCCAATCACCACGCGGATGGTATCGCCATCCACAACCGAAGCCACTGTGGCTTGCTGCGGCTCTGCTGGCAGACAGTCAAAGCCGAAGTTTGAGACGGCCTGGGTGGGGGTGACCATAACGGAGACGAACGGTAGCCAGATATCCGGGCGAGGGAAGGTACTGGTAGCGGTGGGCGCGACGAAGGTGGGTGTGGGCTCCGGCGTACCGGACGGGGTGATGATGGGAGCAATAGGAGCAGAGACAGCGGTGTTGGACGGGATGGCAGGCGTTGGGGTAGGGGGGGTCACGGTCAGCATCCCGAGCCGGCGCAGGGCGGCCGTGCCGGATACACCCAGGATGAGGAAAACGAACAGCCCTCCGGCCCCGATGGTGAGGATTTGTTTTTTATTCATCCTACCTCCCCCTGCCCCCCGATTGGCAGGTGACTGTTGCGAAAGTGGAGTTTGTGTGTGCACCTATTATATGGAATTTCGCCCACTTCGTAAATAATTAAATGTACTTATTATGCAAATGCATGAGGGGTTCTTTGAAATATGCCGGGCAGGAGTGCGAAAGCGTTGGTAAAGATCCCTTATTTTTACCTGCCATTTTCCGTGGAGTGCTGGGAGGCGCCCTGACCGGCGGGTTTATAATATTCCGTGCGCCATCGGGCCTGTTCGGGCCAATTTTATTGCGCATAGCCATTATAAGGCATAATTTTCTAAGGCATACGGATGCACCTGACCTGGATCGCTTTTCTGATCGCTACCCTGGCGTTGGGGGCGGGAGCCGCCCTACAAGGCGCGGTTGGTTATGGGTTGGGGCTGCTGGCTGCGCCGGTTCTGGTGCTCATCAATCCACGCATGATCCCCGGGCCGTTCATGCTGGCGGCGCTCGCTCTGACCATCTCGATGACCTTGCGCGAGCGGCAGGCCCTGGATCCAAAAGGCGTGGGCTGGATGGTAGCCGGGTTGCTGCCGGGCGCGCTGTTGGGCGTGCTGGTGCTCACCCGCCTGCCGCCGGGCACTTTCAACATCGCTTTTGGGGTGGCCATCCTGCTGGCGGTCCTGATGAGCGCCAGCGGGCTGCGGTTGCCGAGGCGCAAGAGCGTGCTGGGCGCGGCCGGTTTCATCGGTGGGGTGATGAGCATCCTGGCCGGCATGTCCGGGCCACCGGCCGCGTTGGCCCTGCAGGATGAAGCGCCACAGCGCCTGCGCGCTATGCTTTCGATCTTCTTCATCGCCAACTCACTGATCTCGATCGCGGTGTTAATCCCTGCCGGACGTTTCGGAATCTATGAGATCGAATTGGCCGCCGTGCAACTGCCGGGTATCTTGTTGGGCTACCTGGCCTCTTACCGTTTGGTGGCGCACCTGGGCGGCCGCTCGCTGCGCCCGGTGATCCTGGGCCTTTCGGCGCTGACCGCCGTGGTGGTGATTTTGAAGCAAGTGCTGTGAAGAATCAGAAAGTGGAGTGACTGCCTTGTCCATTACCAGCCAGTTTATCGATGTTTCGGGAGTGCATACCCATTACCAGTGCGGTGGGGAGGCCGGCTCGCCGGTGCTGCTGCTGCATGGCGGCGGCACCGATTCGTCCAGCCTATCGTGGGGTCTGCTGCTGCCCGAGCTGGCGCAGGGCCATACGGTCATCGCTCCCGATTGGCCCGGCTACGGTCAAAGCGAGCGCACCCCTCGGGCGTTTAACCAGGAATATTATCTGGATTTCCTGGAGGCTTTCCTGGAATCCCTGTCAATCGAGCGCCCCGGTCTGGCGGGCATCTCGATGGGTGGCGGCCTGGCGTTGGGTTTCGCCCTGCGCCATCCCGAACGGGTGGGGCGGCTGGCGCTGCTGGATAGCTATGGCCTGGCTGAGCGCGCCCCATACCACTATCTCTCCTATCTGTTCGTGCGCATGGGCTGGCTCAACCGCTTGAGCTGGGCCTGGGTGAGGCGTAGCCGCTCCCTGGCAGGTTATTCGCTGCGCAGCATTTTCCACGATCCAAAACGCATCACGCCTGAGCTGGTCGACCAGGTTTACGAGGAGATCCGTCGCCCATACCCCGGGCGCGCCTTCGAAGCCTTCCAGCAGAGCGAGCTGCTGCCCGGCCGGCTGCGCACAGTTTACATGCCGCGCCTGGGCGAGCTGCACCGGCAGGTGCTGCTGGTGCACGGCGAATACGACTCGTTAGTGCCGCTGGGGGCCGCCCGCCAGGCTCAGGAGCGCCTCCCCAATGCCCGCCTGGAGGTCATTCCCGGCTGCGGGCACTGGCCGCAGCGCGAGCGCCCTGACCTGGTGAATCCCTTGCTGGTGGATTTCTTCAGAGATTGAGATTCTTAGTAATTGCCCTGCCAGACCGGCCCTCCCGGCGTCGTGCGCATACGGTTGATCCGCAAAGACACGGATGATTTGTACGAACGGAGGATGGTTGGTATCGAGCCCGGCCCGTCCGATCTGATGGTTGTTCTCTGATTGTAGCAGGCAGTGGTAATAAAACCGGGCCACTCAATTCCCCTCAAAGCGTAATATTTTGGTAAGAAATACTTGCTACAATAGCTCATAATTATTACCAGCATTGCCTTGTTTGGTTCACCAGGAGGGAGTATGACCAAACTCAACCTGCCCACCCGGCGCATGGGCGTGCTGCCGGAACAGGTATTCCTGCCCGCTGCCTACCGCCTGCCGGAGGGCGTACAGCGCGGTCCGCGGGCTACCCTGCGCCCGCGGGTGGTCTTCATCGAGGTCACCAACCGCTGCAACCTGCTCTGCCAGACCTGTCCTCATACCTTCTTCCAACGCGAAGCGCTGACCAGCCTCTCCCTGAAAGACTTTATTTTCATCGCCGAGCAATTCCCCGACATGCAGCGTGCCCTGTTACACGGGGTAGGCGAGCCGTTGCTCAATCGCCAGTTGCCCGAAATCATTCAGTACCTGAAAAGCCGGGAGGCGGAAGTGCTGATCAACTCCAACGGCACCCTGCTGACTCCCGCCTGGCAGGAAGACCTGGTGCGTAGCGGCCTGGACGAGTACCGCTGCTCGATCGACGGCGCCACCCCCGAGACCTACGCCCGCATCCGCGGCGCTGACCTGTTGCCCAAGCTGGTGGAGGGCCTGGGCGGGTTGGTCGAGACGAAAGCCCACCTGAAATCGCACACCCCGCGCATCTCGATCTGGTGTGTGGCCACGCGGGAAAACCTGCAAGAGCTGCCCGACTTGGTGCGCCTGGCGGCGCGTCTGGGTGTGCCGGAGGTTTACCTGCAGCGCATGGTGTACTTCGCCCAGGAGCCGGAGCGGCAATACGGCATGGCGCAGGACGAAGAGTCCATCTTTGGGGACCATCATGTGATTCAAGAGCGAGTTATCGCCGAATGCGAGCAGCTCAGCGCCGGGCTGGGCGTGGATTTCCGCGCCTCGGGGGCGCGCGATCCGCGCAGCAGCCTGGCGGCTGCCCGCCCGGCTGATTTTGCCCCCTGGCAGGACTGCCTGCGCCCGTGGACCACGGCTTACGTTACAGCCACCGGCAACTGTCTGCCATGCTGCATTTCGCCGTTTGCTACCAACGACTACGAGAGCCTGATCCTGGGTAACCTGTTCGAGCGCCCATTCAACGAAATCTGGAACGAGCGCGCCTACCAGGAGTTTCGCACGCAACTGCTCAGCGAGAATCCCAATAAGGCCTGTTCCAGCTGCGGCGTGTACTGGAGTCTGTAAGAGGAGGAAATTATGTCGCATACGGATCAAGACACTTATCGCGAGACCCTGGAAAGCATCGTCGAGCAGGTAATCCGCCCGGCGGCCGCCAGGATCGACGAAACCGGCAGCTTCCCCAGTGAGGCGATGAAGGCCCTGGCGCACAACGGGCTGCTTGGCCTGATCAGCGCCACGGAGGTAGGCGGGTCGGGCCATGGGCTGCGGGCTGCCGTATTGGCCGTCGAGCGCGTGGCGCGCGAGTGCGGCTCCACCGCCATGGTGCTATGCATGCACTACGCCGGCGCGGCAGTGATCGAAGCGCATGGCCCGCGCCGGGTGCGCCAGGCGATCGCCGCCGGGCAGCACCTCACCACCCTGGCTTTCTCCGAGAGCGGCTCGCGCAGCCACTTTTGGACGCCGGTGAGCACGGCCGCCGCGCATAACGGCAGCGTCCGGCTGGACGCCCGCAAAAGCTGGGTCACCTCGGCCGGCATGGCGGATAGCTATGTCTGGTCGAGCCGGCCGCTGGAGGCGCAGGGTGCCAGCACCCTGTGGCTGGTACCGTCCAACGCGACCGGCTTATCGACCCCGGCGCCTTTCAACGGGCTGGGGCTGCGTGGCAACGCCTCCAGCCCGATTACCGCCCGGGAGGTAGCGGTGGAGCGCGCCGCCATGTTAGGTCCGGATGGCGGCGGGTTCGACGTGATGATGTCCATCGTCTTGCCCTTTTTCCAGATGATGAACGCCGGTTTTTCGATTGGCACGATGGAAGCCGTTACCAGCAAGGCAGCGGCCCATGTGTCCGGAACGAAGTTCGAGCACCTGGGACAGTCCTTGAGCGATTTGCCCACGATCCGCGCCTACCTGGCGCGCATGCGCATCAAGACGGATTCTGTGCGAGCGCTGTTGTTGGATGCGCTGGAGGCGGTTGAAAGCAACCGTCCAGACGCCATGCTGCGCGTGTTGGAGGTCAAAGCCGCGGCAGGTGAGGCCTCCACCGAAGTGGCCGACCTGGGCATGCGGGTATGTGGTGGGGCCGCTTTCCGTAAGGAGGTCGGCATCGAGCGACATTTCCGCGATGCGCGCGCTGCCACCGTTATGGCGCCCACCACCGATGTGCTCTACGATTTCATCGGCAAAGCTGTATGTGGCATGCCGTTGTTTGCATAGGGGCGAGGAGGTTAATTTATGGGTAAACAGGTAGACGAGCTGGTGGATTTGCTGCTATCTTCGCTGGTCGATACGCTGGGCGTCCTGGCGCACCTGAGCGATGCCGAGCTGGATGACCCTTCGGAGCATCCCTGCGCCATGGGCGGCTCGCTGCGCGATTTGCTGGCGCACAATATCGATCACGAGCAGATGCACGCCGGGCAGATTTACAGCCTGCGCTATGGCTTGAGGAAGATGCAGAAGGGCCAGGTGGACCGGCTGATGGCCGAGACCCTGCAGGCGCGGGCCAACCTGGCGGCGGCCTTGATCGGCCTGGACGATAAGGACCTGGATGCCAAAGCCCCAGACGACGATTGGACGATCCGCCAGGTGGTGGAACATACCCTGTACTGGGAACGGCATTCGATCGACGACCTGGGGTATACGAAGCTCGGACGCCGCCTGCCGGCCCAACGACCGCGCGCCCGCGTCGAGATTGCCGACCCGATTGAAGGGGTGCTGAAGCGTAGCGATGGGTCGCATTCTTCCGGGAATGGGGGCAGGCCATGACAGGTGCGGGCAATTTTAACGACCTCTTGAACCCGGTTCTCTCAGGCGATGAACCCGCGGCGCAGCCGGCTTTCCTGTGGAAATTGTGGCTGTATACCAATTATGACTGCAACCTGAAGTGTTCGTACTGCGTGGCCAAGTCGGGCCCGAACGTGGTGCGGCGTGCCCTGGAGCCGGCCAAGGTACGACGCCTGGTGGATGAGGCGGTGAGCCTGGGTTTCAGCGACGTTTTTTTCACCGGCGGCGAGCCCTTCCTGCTCAACGATATTTACGACATGCTGGCTTACTCGGCGGAGCGCGTCAAGACCACCGTGTTGACCAACGCCATGCTGCTGCGTGGCGCTCGCCTGGAGAAACTGGTAGCCACCGCCGCCAGGGTGCCGGCGGAGAACCTGGTGATCCAGGTCAGCCTGGACGGAGGCCGCCCAGAAGATCATGACGCCTACCGGGGCAAGGGTAGCTGGGAGAAGACCGTCGAAGGCATCCGCCGGCTGCAGGAGCGCGGTTTTCGGGTGCGCATCGGGACGACCGAGACGCCGGTGAACTCGGCCCACCTGGACAAGCTGTGTGCATTTCATCGTAGCCTGGGCATCCCCGACGAGGATCATTTCATCCGCCCGTTGGCTAGGCGCGGCTATTCGCGCGAAGGGCTGGAGCTGGGTATGGGTAACCTGGTTCCGGAAGTGACGGTCAACCTGGACGGGGTCTTTTGGCACCCGTTGGCTACTGACGCCGACATGCAGATCAGCCGCAAGATCTTCCCCCTGGCCGACGCCGTTGCGCAGATTCAAGCGCAGTTGGAGGTGATCGCTGGCGGCGGCACGCCGCTGGTCACCTTCACCTGAGGATGAACGTTCGGGCCTCCGTGAGAGGTCCCGTAGAATTTTATTTATACATGAGCACATAGGAGGTCAAGCAAGCATGATCCAAGCCCTTGTACTGATCGAAGCTGAGCCCAGCCGGGTGCAGGACCTGATGCAGGAACTGCCCGACCTGGAGCTGGCCAGCTCGGTCATCAAGACTGTTTACGGCGTCACCGGTCGCTACGATCTGGTCGCTCTGGTAGAAAGCCCCGACTTGCAGTCACTGGGCGATTGAGTGACCAGCGGCATCGGGAACGCCGTGGGCGTTCGACGTACGGAAACCTGTTTGATCGTTTGGACTGCGACTCCAAGCGGTGGCGGGGGAGGCTGAGGACGTGCCGCCCCAACCCTGGAAGACTTTATCGACGCGCGTGGTGTACCAGAATCCCTGGACCAGCGTGCATGAGGACATCGCCGAGATGCCCAACGGCCGCACCACCCTTTACGGGGTGGTTGAAGCCGGGCAGTGCGTGGGCGTTTTGCCCTTCCTGGACGAAGCGCAGGTGATTCTGGTGCGCCAGTATCGCTATGTGTTCGGCGAGAACCAGCGCTGGGAGATGCCCACCGGAGGGGTGCACCCCGGCGAAGGGTTACTGGAGGCGGCGCGCCGCGAGCTGCGTGAGGAGATCGGCTACGACGCCGGCGAGCTACAGCCGGTCAGCACCTACTACCCCAGTAAATCGGTGATGCATGAAATCGCCCACCTGTACCTCGGGCGCGGCCTGATACGGTCGGCTGAGGTTCCCGACGAGACCGAGTTCTTTGAATTAGCCAGCTTCCCATTCGAGCAGGTGTTGGGGATGGTGCTGGCCAACGAGATTCGCGACAGCATGACGGTGATCGCCGTGCTGCACGCCGCTTACCTGCGGGGAGGGGTGGATAACCATGAATAACACCAATCTGCACGAATAAAGGCTTATAGGAGGATGGGGATGGAAACAACTACCGTGGTTATGGAGAATAAGGCCGCCCAGGACCCGTTGGGGCGCTACGGCCTGGTGGTCGCCCGCCTGGTCATCGGCTATATGTGGATCACTCAGTTGATGTGGAAAATGCCCCCGCTATTCGGCTGCCCGTCGAATTTTGCCCTGAGCACCAGTCTGCAACATCGCACCACCGGCCTGTGTGACTGGACCGGCCTGATGGCGCATTATTCGATCTGGCCCGTGCACCGCGCCTTCGTGGCCAACCTGGTGGCCCCCAACCTATCCTGGATGGGCTGGTTTATCTGGCTGATGGAGACTTTCATTGCCACTTCGCTGATCCTGGGCCTGTTCTCGCGCCTGGGTGGGCTGGTGGGCCTCATCCAGGCCACCAACCTGTACATCGGGTTGACCGCTCTGCCCTTCGAGTGGTACTGGACTTACGGCATGATGATCATCCTGCACCTGGTCTTTTTTGCCGTCCCGCCGGGCCGCACGTTAGGGGTGGACGCCTGGCTGCGCCCGCGCCTGCAGGCCGCCGCGCAGCGCGGCAGCGGGCCAGCCCGCTTCCTGTCCCGGCTCACCTGAGATGCACATGCCTCGGTTGGTTGGTGAAAGTGGGTGGAGCAAGGGCCTGCTGGGGCTGGGGCTGCTCCTGTTGCTGCCCTATCTGTATGCCTGGCACCTGCAGGACCTGCGCTCCCACACGCTGGGCTTCGAGGCTGCTTTTTGGGCGGCCTTCCTGCTGTACGCGGCGGCCGTCTGGCTGGCGCTGCGCCTCGGCGATCTTCCGCCACGCTGGCTGGCTGGATTGTTCATCCTGGCAGCGGGCATGCAGGCCATCCTGATCTTCACCCGCCCGACCCTGTCCGACGACATGTATCGCTACGTGTGGGAGGGGCGCGTGCAGGTGGTGAGCGGGCTCAGTCCCTATCGCTACCCGCCCAACGCTCCCGAGCTGGCCTCCCTGCGCGACGCCCATATCTGGGCCTCGGTCAACCGCAAGCCGGCGGTCACGATTTACCCACCCCTGGCGGAGGCGACCTTTGCTTTGCTATGGCGCATCTGGCCGGACAGTGTGCGCTGGTTCCAGATCGTGATGGCAGGCGGGGCGCTACTGGCAGGCGGGTTGTTGGTGGGCCTGTTGCGCGACCTGGGGCGCCCAACCTCACGTGTGCTGGTCTACCTGTGGTCCCCGCTGTTGATTTTCGAGACGGCCCATTCTGCCCACCTGGATGGGCTGGTGCTGCCCCTGCTGGTGGGCGCCTGGTGGGCGCGCCAGCGCCAGCGCGATGCCCTGTGCGGGGCGCTGCTCGGACTGGCTGCGGCTTATAAGCTCTACCCGATTCTGCTTCTCCCGGCCCTGTGGCGCCCCGATCATAAGCAGGGGCGCTGGCAAATGCCGGCGGCTTTCCTGGTCGTGCTGGTCGCCAGTTCCCTGCCGGCAGTGCTGCAACAGGGTAGCGCAGTGATTGGCTTCCTGCCCAATTATCTGCGCGAGACCTTCAACCTCTCGCCCCTGTTGCAGGCCATTTTGGCCGGCCTGCGTGAGCTGAATGCTGGCGTTCTACACAAGTTGGGCCTCGCGCCGTTGCGCGAGCTGGCCCTGCTTCTGCTGGGCGTTCTGGCCTTAATGGGGCTGTACATGCTGTGGCGCCCGGCTCAGGAAGGCGAAACCGCCCTGCGCCGCAGCCTGTGGTTGATGGGCGCCTTCATCCTGCTTTCGCATGACTTGTTCGCCTGGTACCTGCTCTGGCTACTGCCCTTGCTGGCGGTCTTCCTGCAGCCTGCCCGCTTGGGGCGTCTCCCGGCCCTGCGAGCGGACGCCTGGACGG
>OFHG01000472.1_pt1 | contig 16209 bp, 11 predicted proteins | sample 1521931 | NCBI WGS metagenome assembly OFHG01 (sample SAMEA2468438, study PRJEB22500) | soil metagenome | biome: Glassland; feature: Farmland; material: Clay | place: Australia | collected 2013-01-31 | depth 0.55 m
AACCCGGCCGGGTTTTCGGCCACCCCTCCGGACGAACCAAACCCAGGCTTGGCCCCGGTCTTTACGCCGGCGGGGCCACGCACGACAAGCAGGCTATTCCCCTGCAAACTCGTGCCATGCGGGAATACGCTACCCGCCGAGGCTGGAGGATCGCTTTGCAGGTCAAAGAAATTGGCTCGGGCGCTTCCCAGCGGGAGAGACGGGAGAAACTGCTGGAGGCCGCACGCCGCCGGGAGATCGACGTGGTGTTGGTATGGCGGCTGGACCGCTGGGGCCGGTCGGTCACGGACCTGCTGGCGACCCTTCAGGAACTAGAGCATCTTGGCGTCGGCGTTGTGTCGCTGGCGGAGGCGCTGGAGCGCATCATCCGCGGCGATTTCCGGGGCCATTACCAGCAAGAAGTAGCCAGTGGCGAATATCACCTCTCGGATTGGCAGCCGCCCTTCGAGCAATATTTTTCCTGGGAGACCACGCTATTACCCAGTTTTCAAGCAGGGGATGATTAGAAAATGTCCAACAACAAGAAAAAAAACTAGAGGCAAACGCTCGCCCAAGATTCCATTGGAAGCCAACCAGCCGCGCCCCAAACCCGTCGCCTGGGCCAGCAGTGAAAACATCCTGGAACGCACTCGTGACTACCCGCTCCTAGAATGCTGGATCGATCAGGAATGGAATGAAGCTGGACTGGCGCGCGTGGTCGTAGCCCGCAGTCTATCAAAAAGCCAACCCACCACGCAAAATGAGCTGGCTCTGGATTTAATCCGCAAAGCGCCGGTTCGGTTCAGGACTTACCGTCGCGATTCATGGCGTCCATCACGGCCACGGCGGCAATGTTAACGATATCGCGCACCTCGTCGCCGGTCTGCATCACGTGCACCGGAGCGCCCATCCCCAGCAAAATCGGCCCAATGGCTTCGGCGTTGCCCAATCGAGCCAGTAATTTATAGGCGATGTTGGCTGCTTCCAGGGAGGGGAAGACCAGCACGTTGGCATCATTCACCTGGCTGAAGGGGTAGCGATCCTCGATCAATTCGGGTACGACTGCCGTATCGGCTTGCATTTCACCTTCCACGGCGAAGTCAGGACAATTATTCTTGATGATTTCCACCGCCCGGCGCACTTTGTCCGATAACGGGTGCGGCGTACTGCCGAAATTCGAGAAGGACAGCAAGGCCACGCGCGGCTCCAGGCCCAATTGGCGGGCAAAATCAGCGGACAGGCAGGCAATTTCCGCCAGATCCTCAGCGCTGGGATCGATGTTAACCGTGGCGTCGGTGAACAGGTAGGTGCGTCCATCGGCAATGATGATGTACACACCGGCGGCGCGCCTGGCTCCTGGAGATGTGTGATGGATTTGAAGGGCTGGCCGAATTACCTCCGGATAATCATAGGTCAACCCGGAAATGAACGCATCAGCATCACCCATCTTGACCATCATTGGGCCAAAGATGTTTGGTTCCAACACCAAATTTTGGGCGTCCTTCAGGGTTACTCCCTTACGCTGGCGCAATGCGTAATACTCCTGGGCGTATTCCCGGATGCGGTCGAGACTTTGCGGATCGATAACATCCGGGCAACAGTGCAATCCCAGCAGCTCGATCTTAGCCGAAATGACATCTTGCCGGCCGACCAGGATGGGAACACCAATGCCCTCATCTGCGATTTGTGCTGAGGCACGGATGACCTTGGTCTCTTCTCCTTCGGCGAATACGATGCGCTTTTTCGGCTGGCTGGCTTTCGCCTTGTTCATAATGAAGTAACGCACCTGTTCACCGACGCCCTGCCGGAATGCCAGTTGCTTGCGATATTCATCCAGATCTATCTTAAGGCGAGCCACACCGGTTTCCATGGCTGCTTTGGCAACCGCCGGCGCCTCCCATAGCAGCACGCGCGGATCAAAAGGTTTGGGGATGATGTAATCATCGCCGAATTTCAAACTGGTCAAGCCATAGGCACGCAACACGCCGTCGGGCACATCTTGTTTGGCCAAGTCGGCCAGGGCATGCGCGGCGGCCACTTTCATCTCTTCATTAATAGCGCGGGCGCGAACGTCCAAGGCGCCGCGAAAGATGAACGGGAACCCCAAGACGTTGTTTATCTGGTTGGGATAGTCGGAGCGACCGGTCGCCACAATAGCATCCGGACGCAATTCATGAGCCAGCTCATAGCGGATTTCCGGGTCCGGATTGGCCATGGCGAAGAGCAACGGCCGTTCCGCCATACTCTTCACCATCTCGGGTTTCAAGATATCAGCAATTGAAAGGCCGTAGAACACATCGGCGCCACGCATGGCATCGGCCAGGCTGCGCGCATCCGTGTCCTGGGCGAAGCGCTCCTTGTACTTGTTCATGTTCTCGCCGCGACCCTTGTAAACCACGCCGCGCGAGTCCACTAAGGTGATGTTCTCACGCGTGGCGCCTAAGCGCACCATCAATTCAGCACAGGAAATCGCTGCAGCACCCGCCCCGGATACAACCACCTTCACATCGGCGATCGGTTTTCCGACCAGCTCAAGCCCATTCATTAACCCCGCCCCTGAGATAATCGCAGTACCGTGCTGATCATCGTGAAATACGGGAATATCCAGCATTCCTTTCAACGTCTCTTCAACGTAAAAACACTCCGGAGCCTTGATGTCTTCCAAATTGATACCGCCAAAAGTGGGCGAGATGGCGGCAGCCACCTGAATGATCACATCCGGGTCGTGACTGTTAACCTCGATGTCAAAAACGTCAACGTCGGCAAATTTTTTAAAGAGCACCCCCTTCCCTTCCATGACCGGTTTAGCAGCCAGCGCGCCACGATCGCCTAATCCCAGGATTGCCGTGCCGTTGGAAATGACAGCTACCAGATTCCCTTTGGAGGTGTATTCATAGGCCAGTTCTGCATCTTTTTCAATCTCCAATACGGGGACGGCGACCCCCGGCGTATAAGCCAGGCCAAGGTCACGCTGGGTGGCCATGGGTTTGGTGGGGACAACCGATACTTTTCCGGGTTTTCCTCCCAACCGGTGATATTCGAGGGCATCTTCACGGGTTATTTTGCTCATATTTTGCTCCTTGTAGAAGTATGAGGGAAAAGAAAATCAGGCAACTGGTGATAACTCTATTTTGACACGCTCCAGCCTGTGCGCACAGTTGCTTTTGTCACATAGACAATGGGATAACTTACCCGTAATAAATTGATTTTAGCACCGAAATCATCCGGCTGACTTTAGGTTCTTCCGGCTTCGCCGTGAGGGATCTCCCACGGAAGGACCCAAAGAGCCTGACTTTAAGCAAGACTTCAAGAAAGCCGTGGTTTGCAACCTGGCAAATCTTGCCATAGCGTTAAGAATCAATTACACTTTTGCAACACCAGAGGCCGCAGAAAAGTGATGCAGAAACACGATTCTAATCATCCAGACCACCACTCACCCAACTCCAGGCAAGCTAGGGCTGCCAACGGAGCGGCCCTGCCAACCGGCTTTATCGAGCTCGATCAGGCCCTGGGGCTGGGCGGCTACCCGCGTGGGCAGATTTGTGAGATTTATGGGCCTCCCGCCTGCGGTAAGACCAGCCTGCTGCTGCGGGCAATTGCGGCGACCCAACAGGCGGGTGGCACCTGCGCCTTCATCGATGGCGACCACGCTCTTGACACCAGCCAGGCAACGCGCAATGGTGCAGATCCACAAAACCTCTACTACAGCGAACCCGCCAGCTGCGAGCAAGCCCTGGAAACCACACTCAGCCTGGCGCAAAGCGGAGCGTTAGACTTAATCGCCATCGATACCTTGTCCGCCTTACCCATGCAGGCCGGGCTGCACACAAACTTAAATGTGGAGCCAGGAGAGACTTCCTATCAAAGGTTTGAGCGCTACATTTCACGGGCAATCTGGCGCCTCTCTAAAATTTGCCAAACAACAGGTACGACGGTTTTGATCTGTAATCAGCTACGCCACAAATCTACCAGCCTCTACCATGAAGGAGCGTCTACCACGGCCCCACTGGCGCTCAAGATACAGGCTGCCGTGCGCCTGGCAATAGAGCCCTGGGCATCTGAGCACCCTGTCAATAGCGCAAGCCGGCCAGAAACGCGGTTGGAGGGCCCAAAAACGCCTTTATGTAGCCGGATTCACATTATAAAAAACAAATTTGCACCGATAACAGGCGACATTAATCTTATTATCATGTATAATCATGAATAGGAGAACTAGACGAGATTTTCGACGTACTTCTTATGGCAAAGGCCGTTCGGTATCGATCGCAATTTATCCACGAAGCGACCAACGCCGTAAGACCGAACGCATGACGATCGTCGAGCAGTCTCATCTAAGAGATCTTATAAAGGAGATGGAGCGGAGGCTGCACGGGCAAGGGGTTCCTTGTAGACTACGTCAGGAAGCTTGACAACTGGAAGCGCCAGCCCACCTTGAAAAGGGCCCTGCCAGGCCGGTTTTTCATGACTTGGTCTGGTGTGAATTTTCTGCCGCGTGATTTTATTTTTTTATTTCATCTTAGCGCGGCTACGGCTGAACTGGGCCAATCACTTTCACAGTAAAGTATTGGCAGTTTACGATCTCAGGAAAATGATTGTAGTGGTGTTGAAAACAGCTCTCGCAGGTTGTTTCGGAGCTGGTGTCGGGATAATCTAATTATGATGAATCCAGTGACATAATCGCCAGTTTCAATCACCGGATGGGGAATCGATCAGGGAGTGGAACAGAGTCCAGCAAACTCTGGTTTGACCTATCGAATCGGCCCCCGTATTTCCTAAACTGAGATTTTTTAATTGCGCGCAGCCGTGGTCTGACGAGGCAGGATCATGGCTTTTTTTGTCTTTCGTCATTTCTTCCAGTTGTAACGAAAATAAAAATGGATTATAGAATCACTGCGCTCACCTTGCAGAAACGCAACCGCCAGCGGGTCAACATATACCTGGACGGTGAATTCGCATTCGGCTTAGCAAGTATCCTGGCGGCCTGGATGCAGGTTGGGCAAACCTTGAGCGACGAGAAAATCGCTCAATTGAAGGCCGAAGATGAACGCGAAGTGGCTTACCAACGCGCCATTAAGTTTATGAATTACCGGCCGCGCACAGAAAGCGAAATTCGCCAGAACCTGCGGAAACACGCCGTTTCGGATAACGTTCTGAACGACGTGATTCAGCGCCTGCAGCGGGCGGGACTGCTGGATGACCGGTACTTTGCAGATGCATGGGTAGAAAATCGCATCGATCTTCACCCACGCAGCCGGCGAGCATTGGCTTTTGAACTAAAGCAGCACGGCGTTGACCAGCAAGTAATTGAGCAAAGCCTGGCACAGGTCGACGACGATCAGATCGCTTACCTTGCCGCAGTGAGGCAATCGCACAAATTAAAGGAACTGGATTGGCAAAATTTTCGCCAAAAAATGTATGGGTTTTTAGCCCGGCGCGGCTTCGATTATGAAACCAGCGCCCCGGTTGTGAAACGTGTATGGCAAGAAATCCATGATACTTCTAATCTAATGAATGAAGAGGTTTGACCAATGAATGGTGTCATCCTATGGGTACTTCTATTGTTGATACCCGTCGCTCTGATCCTCGGGGCGATCATCGGATATTTGATCAAGCAAAATCAGGTTGCCAAGGAAACACAGCGACAGGCCGGACAAGCGAGCAATATTCTGGAGGAGGCCAAAGAGGAGGCGCGCCAGATGGAAATTCAGGCGCGCGACCGCACTTTTGAGATCCAGCAAAAGGCCGAAACCGAGGTCAACCGCCGCCGGAGCGATTTAAGCAAAGAAGAAGACCGCCTGCAAAAACGCCGCGAAGAATTGGATGAGCGCATTGACCGGCTGGAAAAACGCGAACAGCATCTGAACAAGCGACAGAGCACCCTCGACAAACGTGTCAATGAGATCGAAAGATTGCACGAGCAGGAAATGGAGGAATTGCAGCGCATCTCTGAGATGAGCGTTGACGATGCACGCAGCCTGTTGCTCTCGGAAGTTGAAAAGGAAGCACGTACGGACATGGCGCGCGTCATCCGCCAAATTGAAGCCGAGGCTCGCGAGGAAGGAGAGAATCGCGCCCGCAAATTAATCGCTTCGGCGATCCAGCGAGTAGCCTCCGACCACGTCACCGAAGTGACCACTTCAGTGGTGCCGTTGCCCTCCGACGAAATGAAAGGCCGTATCATCGGTCGCAATGGGCGCAACATTCATGCCTTCGAACAAGCGGCCGGCGTCGACGTAATTGTGGACGATACGCCGGAAGCCGTAACAATCTCCTGCTTTGACCCGGTGCGGCGCGAAGTTGCCCGGCGAGCCTTAGCCAAGTTGATCCTGGATGGTCGCATCCATCCAGCTCACATCGAGAAGGTGTTGAAGAACGAACAAAAAGAGGTGGACCGGTCGATCGTCGAGGCCGGCGAACAGGCTGCTTACGACGCGGGAGTCAGCGCCCTGCATCCCGAGATCTTGAAGGTGCTCGGACGTCTGAAGTACCGCACTTCGTACGGGCAGAACCAGCTTGCGCACGCGGTGGAAACTGCACAGATCGCTACGGTAATCGCGGCTGAACTGGGAGCAGACACGGAAGTAGCCAAAGCTGGCGCCCTGCTGCACGACCTGGGCAAGGCCATGGATCATAACGTCGAAGGCACCCACGCCAATATCGGGGCCGAATTCGCCCGCCGCTATGGGGTTAACCCCAAGGTGGTCAACGCCATCGCCGCTCACCACCACGAAGTGGAACAAGAAAGCGTGGAAGCCGTCATCGTTGAGGCGGCCGACGCGATTTCAGGCGCCCGCCCAGGCGCCCGCCGTGAAAGCCTGGAGCAGTACATCAAAAGGGTACGCTCGCTGGAAGAAATTGCCGACTCCCACAAAGGCGTCGTGCAGAGCTTTGCCTTGCAAGCCGGGCGCGAGATCCGCATTTTTGTGCGTCCCGAAGATATCGACGATTTGGAATCCATCCGCCTGGCGCGCGATGTGGCCAAAAAGATCGAAGAAACCATGCAATACCCAGGCCAAATCAAAGTCACCGTCATCCGTGAAACGCGAGCGGTGGACTACGCCAAGTAGCGTCTGTAATTAATCGAAACCCAAAGCCCCTGCCTGCTAACCAATACACGGCAGGGGCTTTCTGATAGCGGTCAAGGTCCTCGTGGACCGATCACTAAAGTCAGCCGGATTTGAGTGGTTTTAAGAATTCATCGTCCTGTAAGTCTGGATAACATCTGCGATTGTTTCGAAGAATGCATCCGTCCCCAGCAAACTTGTCAGCCCTGACCGCTCCAGCTCGGTATATACGTCATCCTCGAGATCTGCCATCACCAGGCGGATGCCCTTTTCTTTCAACATTTGGTGTATTTCTCGCAAGGCGGTTGCGGCAGTGAAGTCGATATCGTCAATGGCGACCGCGTCCACACAAAACCAGCACAGGGGAGGAGCCGCGCTATTCGCCAGCTGGAGCATCTCCTGGGTTAAGTGTTCCGCATTCGCATAATACATGCTGTGCTGGAAACGATAAATCATCAGGCCCGCCTGAACCTGGGCGTGGCTACTCAGAGGGGCTAACCGGAGGTTGCCGGTCTGGTCCATCTTCAACAGGGAATTCTTCGGTTTGTAGCCATGCCGGGTATGAATGATGAGCGAAAGCAAAATAGCCAGCAGAATGCCCTGCTCGACACCCAAAAAAACCACGACTGTTGCAGTGATCAGCGCAACCCAAAACTCATATGGGCGCTCGGCGAAAATCTGGCGCATCCCTTTTAAATCAATCAACTCCACGCCGATCAAGAATACGACTGCCGATAAGGCAGCATTGGGCATATAAGCCAACGGCCCGGTCAGGAACAACAGCACCGCCAGAACGACCACCGCTGCCGTAACCTGGGCCAGCTGGCTGCGCCCGCCGGCACTGTCGACCATTTGAGTCTTGGTCGGACTGCCATTCACCACAAAGGTACCAGAAAGACCCGCGCCGATGTTGGCCAGGCTGAGACCGACCAGGTCCATGTTTTCACTTATACGCTCGGAAAAGCGAGTGGCATAAGCCCGTGAGGTGGCGGCGCTCTGCGCCAGGATGACGATACACATCGAGAGCGCAATGGTCAGAAGCTGACTGAAGATCGTTGTATTTAATGGGACAACTGGCAGGCCGAGTCTGGGCAATCCACTGGGGACAGTTCCAAGTATAGCCACCCCATAGGCTGAGAGATTAAATACGTAGCTGCTCAGAATAGAGCCGACAACCGAAATGAGCGCTCCGGGGATCTTCCGGTTGATTTTCCGGACACCGGTGATGATGGCCAGGACGGCAATCGATGTCCCCAGCGAGTAAATATTCGCCTGACCGAGTTGCTGAAAATCGGTGACCAGATTTTGGACCGGCCCGGACCCACCGCCAGGAATGCCCAACATGCCTGAGATTTCACCAATCAGCACCTGGATGCCAACGCCAGTCAAAAAACCGATCAAAGCGGTGTGCGAGAGGAAATCCGCCAGAAAACCCAGCCGAATGATACGAGCCAGGATGAGCAGGGCCGCCGTCATGAGCGCCAGTATGCCTGCATAAGCCACGTACTCGGGCGAGGCAATTGCTGCCAGGCCACCCAACCCTGCCGCCATGATGGCCGCCGTAGCCGAGTCCGCACCCACCACCAGGTGGCGCGACGAGCCAAAAAGAGCAAACAGGGTCATCGGAATCAAAATCGTATAGAGACCCGTGACCACCGGCATACCGGCGATGCGGGTATAACCCATCACCTCAGGAATGGCGAGGGCAGCCAGGGTGATGCCCGCCATACATTCCGTGGGGACTTGCGCGCCAACAATTGGCAAGATTCCTTGAAGAATAGGAAACCGGGGTTTCTCCGTAATCGACATCGGGGCATCCTTTCAACCGCTTGCAGAGCATCCACCTGGCGTAGGCGGAACTCTCGAGCTTCGAAATCGCTGGCATTGGCACGATCGACGGCAGTTCGATTATCAGTTTAGGGCCTAACCCATAGGATTCTTGTTTTTTGAGCAAGAATTCGCGGGAAGGATTTCCGTATATCTCCGCTTTATGCGGGTTAGGTTAAAAAAGGATTTTGGCGGCGTTCTGCGCCAACCGTGGTCTCGGGTCCGTGTCCGGACAGCAAGCGCGTCTCGTCCGGCATGCTCAAAATTTGGGTGTGGATGCTGTCCATCAAGGCATCAAAATCCCCACCGGGCAGGTCCGTGCGGCCGATGCTGCCCTGGAAAATAACGTCGCCGCAGAAGCAAATCCCATCCCCGGGACAGTAAAATACAACGTGCCCGGGCGTGTGGCCGGGGGAATGGCGCACCTCCAGCAGGTTGTCTCCCAAATACAACTGCTGGCCATGCACCAGGTCAATGGTTGGCTCCGGCCCGGGGTCGATATGCATCCCGAACAATGGCGCTCCTCCCTGCATGCGCCACAGGTTGTAATCTAGCGGGTGCAACGCCACCGGCGGCAGCGGGTTCGTTTCATCTGCAACGGCTGCCGCGCCGCCAAAATGGTCAAAATGGGCGTGAGTCAGCCAGATACTGCCGATGCGCCACCCGCGCCGGCCGGCTTCCGCCAGCAACAAATCCCCATCCCAGGCAGGGTCGATTACCACGGCCTCGCCGGTTTTGGCATCCGCCAGCAAGTATGCATTGGTTTGAACGGGCCCCAAGACCATCGATACAACTGTCAACATAATTTCCAACCCCAGGCTAACTCTTCAATCATCGGCTTTGACATTGGAGACTTGTGCGGCGGCTCTCTTTTTCAAACGTCCCCATAACCAGGAGACGACGTTGTCCAGTCCTAATACCGAGCCCAGCAGTGTGCCGACGCCCCCCAAGATGCGTGCGAGTGTCCCGCCCAGGCCCAGGAAGTTGATGGCTTTGATCTCAATGGGTTGGGCGGTTAATGGAATCCGCTGCTCCGCGCCTGCTTGCCGAGGGATAAAATGCAAATGAAGCCAGATCGTCCCCTGGTAGGTACCCACATCTTGCGGTTTAACGCTCCAGTAAAAATTTACCGCCTGGCCCGGCTGCATCGGTTCCATGACCTCGCCCTCAGGAGATACCTGCAGGCCAGCGATGTCGAAGCGGGCCTCCACCACCACGTTGTGGGTCTCGTATAGATTTGGGATTTGCAAGGGTACGCCGCGCGAGACGTTTCCCGCCTCTGAAACAGTGGGCGTCAGATGGCCTTCTTCATCCACCTGCAAGGTCAGGTGAATGCGGCGAGAGTCGCCGACGCGAATGGTGGGAGGCCACTCCATAAATAATGTACGCGCCTCAGGGATCGCCGGCATTGGCGTAGGCGCCTGGGCAGGAGCCTGGGTGGACACCTGGGTAGGGGCCAAGGCCGGGTTGGATGGTTGCGAGGTCATAGCCGGGCTTTCAGAACCACCCGGGGACCTGGTGGCGGCCGCGCCACAGGCGGTACCGGTCATCGCCAGAAAAATCAAAAACGCAAAAAGGAGAAAAAAACGTCGAGCCATAAAGCTGCCTATGCGAATAGCCCCCAGGCCCACCACAAGCTTTGCGGGGTAGGCAGTTGCATCTCCGACGGGGGTACCGGGATGATGCGGCTGGCCTGAGCCAGGGGCCAAAAACCCCAAATTAACAGCGCCAGGGAGATCAACAAGATGACAATACCCACGATGCGGCGGATTCTTCGCATTGCCATGCCGCAATTATACATGAACAGGATGCGAATCAGGTCTTCGACCTGATGCACGTTCCTTGCCATCCATTAAAAGCGTGCTAAACTGGAGGATGCTCGCCAAACAAACCAGAATAAAAATTCGTTGACCTTTTACGGAGGCAAAGCATGGCAAAATACCCCCCTGAGCCCTTTCGAATCAAAATGGTTGAACCCATCCGCCTGATTGACCGGGCGGAACGGGAAGCCGCCCTGCGTTCGGCCGGCTACAACACGTTTTCCCTGCGCGCAGAGCAGGTCTTCATCGACCTGTTGACCGACTCGGGCACTGGCGCGATGAGCCAGAACCAGTGGGCAGCCCTGATGCAAGGCGATGAGTCTTACGCCGGGGCAAAATCTTTCTATCGGCTGGCGGAGGTCATGCAAGATATCACCGGCTTTCGCTACTTTGTCCCCACCCACCAGGGGCGCGCGGCTGAGAATATCCTGAGCGCCTTGCGGGTCAAGCCCGGCAAGTACGTCCCCACGAACATGCATTTCGATACCACCGAGGCCAACATCCTGGCGCGCGGCGGGCGACCGACCAACCTGGTCATCGATGACGCATTCCAGCCAGCCAAACGCCACCCTTTCAAGGGCCATATGGATGTTGGAAAACTGCGCGCTTTCATTGAGGAGGTGGGCACGGCCCAAATCCCCTTCGGAATGATCACCATCACCAACAACGCCGGAGGCGGGCAGCCGGTATCTATGGAAAACCTGCGCCAGGTAGCCGCGATTTACCGGGAGTGCAGCATCCCATTCTTCATCGATGCCTGCCGCTTTGCTGAAAATGCCTACTTTATCAAGCTGCGTGAGCCGGGCTACGCCCACAAATCCACCCTGGAGATCGCCCGCGAAATCTTCGCCCTGGCGGATGGAGCAACCATGAGCGCAAAGAAAGATGCCATTGTCAATATCGGCGGCTTCCTGGCGATGAACGATGGCGGGCTGTATCAGGAAGCCTGCAATGAGTTGATTCTACGCGAGGGCTTTCCTACATACGGTGGGCTTGCCGGCCGCGATCTGGAGGCGATGGCCGTCGGGCTGCAGGAGGGCTTGAACGAGGAGTACCTGGCCTATCGCCTGGGACAAACCGAGTACCTGGGGGAACGCCTGCTGGAAGCCGGTATCCAAATCATCGAGCCGCCCGGCGGACATGCGATTTACATAGATGCTCGCCACCTGTTTCCCCACATCCCACAATCTCAATTCCCGGGTCAAGCCCTGGTAGTCGAGCTTTATTTGCGGGGCGGGATCCGGGCTGTGGAGATCGGCTCGGTGATGTTTGCACACCCGGACCCGGAAACCGGCGAGATGATTTACCCGAACCTGGAACTGGTGCGGCTGGCGCTGCCCCGCCGGGTTTACACGCAAAGCCACCTGGATTACGTCACCGAAATCCTGGCCGAGATCGCTGCCGACAGGGACCGTGTGGGTGGTTATCGCTTTACCTATACCCCTGAACTGCTGCGGCACTTCACGGCGCGCTTCGAGCCGGTTTAATTATTTTGGCTCTCTTGATAGCGGCACAGGCGGTTTGTACAGGACGCGGATTTATGCAGATGAACGCTGAAGAATGTGGAATGGTATAGAATTGTTTAGCATATGAGCAGTTTCGACCGGCAACTCTCTCCAGCCCCCGCCATTCGCCTGCTGTCTTCGCCCGATTGGGAAGATTACGAGCTCCTGGATAGCGGCGCAGGCACCAAGCTGGAACATTATGGGCCGTACACTTTCGTCCGCCCGGAGGTGCAGGCGATCTGGTCGCGCGCTTTGCCCACCGACAAATGGGAGGCAGCCCACGCGGTATTCCTGCCCAGCGGGGAGGAGAGTGGCGGGCACTGGCAATTCAAGAAGCCGATCAAGCGGAGCTGGTCGATGCATTACAAAGGCCTGCGATTCCAGGCGCAGGCCAGTGGTTCGCGTCACATGGGTGTTTTTCCGGAACAAGCGGCCCACTGGGATTGGATCAGGGACCGCATTCAGTCCGCCCATCGCCCGCTCTCCATCCTGAACCTGTTTGGCTACACCGGTTTGGCTACCCTGGCTGCCGCCCAGGCAGGAGCACAGGTGACCCACGTAGACGCCTCCAGGAAGGCCATTAGCATGGCGCGTGAAAACCTGACGCTCTCCGGGCTGGGTGAGCGCCGCGTGCGGTGGCTGGTCGACGATGTCGAAAAATTCGTGCGGCGCGACGTCCGGCGCCAGGCCCAATACGACGGCATCATCCTGGATCCCCCGAAGTTTGGCCGGGGCCCTTCCGGGCAGGTGTGGGAGTTCTTCGCTTCACTACCCGGCCTGCTGCAGGATTGCCAGAAACTGCTCAGCCCGCGCCCTTTGTTCATCGTGCTGACAGCCTACGCCATACGCGCTTCGGCCTTAAGTATTCATTATCCACTGGCAGAAATAGTGGCCGGCCTGGGCGGCCATATGGAAACCGGCGAACTCGTCCTGGAGGAACGCAGCGCCGGGCGCCTGCTCAGCATGGCGATCTTCGCCCGCTGGTCGGCGGACCAGCCCTAAAAACGGAAACGGAACGCTCATCACCTTCATCTACGAGCCCAAAGGCGTCATCGGGCAGCTCCGTTTCAAAATCCCGTTTGCCTGAAGCTATAAAAGTTGGTTCTTCCGGCTTCGCCGTGGGGGGGGGACTTATCACGGAAGGACCCAAAGAGCCTAAAAGTTAATTGGAATTTTCCGTTATAATGGACATCCGTTGATTAAAACGTCCGTCGAGCTGGCATCGCTGCAAGAAAATGAACCAAGCGCGAGCCCAGATGCAAAACTTTGATCTTTGTCTTGCCTGGAACTGGCCATATGACGCCGCCTTTGTAGAGCGACTGACCGATATCTTTCAGAAAGCCGATATCACCCTTTACCAAACCACTCCTACCAATCTGAATGCGACTTTACAGGCGTTGGAGCGAGAAGAGTTGTGCTTTAAGGCCTTTTTTGACCGCGCCTCTGACGTAGACGATGGCTTTATCCCCCTGGTCGAATGGGCTCGCAAGCACGTGCCGCTTCACCTCAATCATCACCACCTGGCCCGCCGGTGCTGGGACAAAGCCGCCATGCACCGCCAGCTCACCCAGGCCGGGCTGGATGCGCCCTATACGATCATCTTACCCACTTATCAAGAACAACCAGATATTCCCGAGTTGGACCTCTCTCCTTTAGGAGATTGTTTTGCCATTAAACCAGCGCATGGCGGCAGTGGCCAGGGAGTAATCCTGAACGCCATCCGTTGGGAACAGGTGTTGCTGGCCCGCCAGCAATTTCCGGCAGATCAGTATCTCATCCAGGCAACCGTCACCCCTTGCCGGTTTGACGGGCACCCGGCGTGGTTCCGGGTGATTTATTGCGTTGGCCAGGTGTTCGTGAGCTGGTGGAATCCGTGCACACACGTTTATACACCGGTTACCTTTGAAGAACGCAAGCTTTTCAACCTGGACCACCTGTGGGAAATCTCCTACCGAATCGCGGCCCTATCCCGGCTGGAATTATTCTCCAGTGAAATCGCCTATGCACCCGACAAGCGCTTCAAGGTCATCGACTACATCAACGACCCAATCGATTTACGCTCACAATCTGAAACGGCAGAGGGGGTGCCCGACGCCATCCTGGGAAAAATCGCCCAGGACGTTGCAATCTATCTCATCGCCTCTAATTAATCAGTCAGGCTGAATATTCTCCTATGCTGATCAATCGAATCAAACAAGTTTTGATCGGCAGCCCACTGCCCACCCAACAGCTTGTCGAGAAACGGTTAAATAAAGTCCGGGCTTTAGCTGCTTTCTCGCCAGGTGCTCTGTCCTCAATCGCTTATGCTAACCAGGAGATATACCTGGGCCTGGTGGTGGCAGGCAGCGCTGGCCTGGCAATCGCCTGGCCGATTGCACTGGCGATCACCCTTCTGCTGGCTTTGGTCGCCATCTCCTACTACCAGACCATCGAAGGTTATCCAACTGGCGGCGGATCGTACATTGTTGCGCGCGAGAACCTTGGAGACCTAGCGGGCCTGGTTGCGGCTGCAGCGTTATTAATCGATTATTTGCTCACTGCGGCGGTCAGTCTGACCGCCGGGGTTGAAGCGATTGCCTCGGCTTTCCCCTCCCTGTGGTCAACCCGGGTACCATTGAGCTTGATCATTTTAGCCATTATTACCCTGGCCAATCTGCGCGGCCTGCAGGAAACAGGGACGGTAATGGCTTTCCCGGTTTACCTGTTTTTACTCACTTACCTATCCATGTTGGCGTATGGAGCCGTACGCCTGGCACTGTTCGGGCCGGCCGATCTTGCCACTGCCAGCCCACCTGCCGTGCACCCATTAACCACGTTCCTGATCCTGCGTGCGTTTGCCACTGGCTGCACGGCTTTTACCGGCGTGGAGGCGATCAGCAATGGGGTACCGGCCTTCCAGCCGCCGGAAAGCCGCAATGCTGGCAAGACTCTGATTGTCATGTCAATTTTAATGGGACTGCTTTTTCTTGGCAGTATCGGGCTAACCCAATCCCTGGCGGTTATCGCCCAACCCAATGAAACCATCCTATCTGCGCTGTCTCATCGCCTGCTTGGTGATTATCCCAGCTACTTTCTGATTCAAATTTCGACGATGCTGATCCTGGCTGTAGCCGCAAACACCAGCTTTGCCGGATTTCCACGCCTGACAGCGATCCTGGCAGCGGATGGATACATGCCGCGCCAGCTCACCAACCTGGGAGATCGCCTGGTATACACCAATGGGATCTTGATCCTAGCTTTAGCAACCGGTGGTTTAATCGTGCTATTCCAGGGTGATACACACCTGTTGATCCCTTTATTTGCGGTTGGCGTTTTCCTGGCCTTCACGCTGTCCCAATTGGGCATGGTGCGCCACTGGCACCGTCTGCGTGGTGAAAGCTGGTTTTTGAAAGCCTCCGCAAACGGCCTGGGCGCTCTAGCCACCGGCGTGACCGTGCTCATCGTGGGATTTAGCAAATTTTTGGAAGGCGCCTGGATCATCGTGCTTTTCATACCCTTCTTTGTGATTGTTTTCCAGCGCATCCGCCTTCACTATCGAGAGGTCAGCAATCAGCTTTCTCTGCACGGGCTGCCACCATCCATCCGGCCATTTCCCAAACCGCGCATCGTCATCCCAGTTTCCGGCGTGCATCGCGTCACGATAGACGCCGTCTCCTTCGCATTATCGATTTCGAACGATATCACCGGGGTGTACATCGAGCTGGAGCCCGGCCGTGCCCAGGCAGTACGCGATACCTGGCAGCGTTGGTGGCCGGACATTCCCCTGGTGGTGTTGGAATCCCCATATCGATCGATTCTGGGTCCGTTGCTCGACTTTCTGGATGAGACCGACCGGAAACGGAATGATGGCCAGCTGGCGACCGTTGTCTTGCCGGAATTTGTGCCAGCCAAATGGTGGCAGGGATTACTGCACAACCAGACCACCTGGCTGATTAAAACTGCCCTCCTCTACCGGCGGCGCAGCCTGGGCTACCAGCGCGTCATTATCGAGCTGCCGTATCACTTGAAAAAATG